>Ga0136846_1211570_pt1 | contig 10810 bp, 11 predicted proteins | sample HopSoiMetagenom2_FD_96841 | JGI IMG/M metagenome (GOLD analysis project Ga0136846, IMG submission 96841) | Grasslands soil microbial communities from Hopland, California, USA - 2 Assembly 2016 (version 4) | ecosystem: Environmental > Terrestrial > Soil > Grasslands | place: USA: Hopland... | reverse complement strand
CACGGCCTCCCAGGCCGGCGGCGGCGTGAGCTGGCCGATCATGGTCGACGCCGGTGGGGAGGAGGCCGATCCGAACCGGGCGACCGGGATGGAGGAGGGCGCCGCCGGGATCGGGTGGGTCTACCTGCAGGCCCACGCCATCACCGGCGACACGCGCTACCTCGACCGCGCCCGTGCGGCCGGCCGGTGGCTGACGGCGGTCGCGCTGCCGGAGGAGGGCGGGCGCGCGTGGGCGGAGTTCGAGGGCAGCGACCGCGTCCACTCCGCGCTCAACAGCGGGGTCGCCGGCACCGGCTGGTACCTGCACGACCTCGGCCTGGTCACCGGCGACGACACCTTCGTGCAGGCTGCGCAGGACGCGCAGAAGTGGCTGGTCGCCACGGCCGTGAAGGCGGAGACCGGGTGGTCGTGGCACGGCACCCGCGTCGACGGCGAATGGACCCTGGCGGATGAGCCGTCGTGGCACTGGGGCGCGGCGGGCGTCCTCGCCTTCCTGGCCCGGATGGACGGCTGGCCGGTCGACAGCCCCGGCATGCAGCCGTCACTGGTGCCGTTGCAGCCGGTCGGCTGACGTATGCGGCGCCGTCACATGTTCCGGGCGAGCATCCCGAGGGCCGCGAGCGCGTCGTCCGGTGCGGCCAGTACCTCGTCGAGGGGTACGCGGCCGCTGAGCCCGTCGAGCAGTGGCAGCGGGTCGGCCGCAATGCAGGCAGCGTCCCGCTCCGCCGGGACCACCTCGACGTCCGCACCGTGCACGGACACGCTCAGCACCTGCTCGCCCACGTCCAGCGTCACGGCGAACTCGCGGTCGACCGCGCAGGCGACCCGCGCCGCGACCAGCAGCACGTAGGCCACCACCGGCAGCTGCTCGGGGATGGCCGGCGCCGAGCGACCCAGCGGCTCCGTGACGTCCCGCTCGTGGACCACCGCGTCGAACAGGGCGTGCAGCACCATCCGCGGCCACACCTGCAGGCCGACCGGCGTGCCCACCAGCACGTCCGCGCCGAGCGCACCGCCCGCCTCGACCACCGCGCCGGTGCTCTGCGCGTAGGCCGCCAGCGTCTCCTCCGGATCCGCCGCGGGCGCCTCCGCGAGCCACTCCGACGGGGTCGTCCTCGGGTCGAACCGACGCGCCCGGTGGTAGCGCTCGCCGACCCGGGCCGCCGCGGCGACGCCGACCACCATCTCGTTCATCTGCGCGACGTGCCGGACGACGTCGTGCACCGACCAGCCCGCGCACCGGCTCGGCCGGACCCACTCGTCGAGCGGCACGCCGCCCACGACCTCGAGCTGACGCTCCCGGACCACCCGGTTGACCCGGGCCACGTCCTGGTCGAAGGCGAAGCGGACCTGCTGCTCGCGGAACGTCGCCACGCCGCTCACCCTGGCACGGGTCACAGGCGGTCGAGAAGAGCGCGGTAGGTCTGCTCGACGTCGCCGGGCACCGGGACGACGCGGCGCGCACCGGGCCGGTCGGCGAGTACGCCGTGCAGCCGGCGGTGGAGCTCCGACACCACGTCGAGGCCGCCGGCCCGGTCGAGCATCAGGTGCGCGTCGCACTGGACCGGCGACAGCGGGCCGGCCGCGCGCTCGGCCAGGCGCGCGGCCGCCACGTCGGGTTCCTCGACCAGCACGACCTCGACGAACTCCACCCCGAGCTCGGCGGCCAGGGCCTCCAGCTCGCCGATGAACTCGGCGCGGCCCAGGAACTGCGGCACGACGACGTCGCGACCCTCCTCCAGCACGACCCGGGCGATCGTCAGCGCCAGCCGGCGCGCCAGCAGCCCGGCCTCGTGCGGCACGTCCGTCCAGGCGCCGAGCAGCCCCCGCACGACGTCGACGTCGAGGCAGAGCGCCAGGGGCCGGTCCGCGACGTACCGGGCCGCGAGGGTCGACTTGCCGCTCCCCGGCAGCCCGTTGATCAGCAGCAGGCGCGGCACCCCGTCAGTGTGCGTGCCGGCGTTCGACCAACTTGTCGAGGGTGTCGTGGTCGATGCTCATCCCCTCGAACGCGGCGAGGGTCGACATGGGCATGGTGCCGATCACCGACACCAGCTCCGCGTCCCGGGTCGGGTCGTGCTGCCCGGCGGCGACCGCCTCCTTGATCAGCGCCAGCCCCTGCTCGTCGGCCATCCACTCGTGCACGGTCGAGTCGGCGGTCAGCGGCGGGGCGATCGACGGCGCGTCGATCGCGATCGTGCGCATGAGCGGCAGGTCACGCGAGTGCCGCCCGACCTCGATCGAGAAGTCGCCGGCCTCCACCACCCACGTCCCGAGCAGCTCGGACCAGAACGAGAACGCCCGCTGGTCGAGGTCGACGGTGACCTGTCGGGACTCCCCCGGCTCCAGGGCGACCTTGGCGAAGCCCTTCAGCTCCCGCACCGGCCGCGCGACCGAGGCCTCGAGGTCGCGGACGTAGACCTGCACGACCTCGGCGCCGGCCACCGGCCCGATGTTGGAGACCGTGACCGTCACCCGCGCCGCCAGGTCGCCTGCAGTGACGGATCCCGACACCGCGACGTCCAGGTCGGACGTCGCGAAGGTGGTGTAGGACAGGCCGAAGCCGAACGGGAACGCGACGTCGGTGTGGGTGGCGTCGTAGCCGCGGTAGCCGATGAACAGGCCCTCGCCGTAGCGGACGACGCGGGAGTCGCCGGGGAAGTTCAGGTACGACGAGTTGTCCTCCAGCCGGTGCGGCACCGACTCGGCGAGCCGGCCGGAAGGATTGACCTTCCCGGACAGCACGTCCGCGATCGCTCCGCCTGCGGCCTGCCCACCCAGCCACGCCTCGACCACTGCGCGGGCGTGCGGGAGGACCTCGCCCAGCTCGACCGTCGAGCCGTTGACCAGCACGACCACGACCTTCCGGTTCGCGGCCCTGACCGCGTGCAGGGCGGCGATCTGGTTGGCGGGCAGCTTCATGTGGGTGCGGTCGAAGCCCTCCGACTCGTCGGCGCCGGGCAGGCCGATCAGCATCACCACGGTCTCCGCGGCCGCCGCGACGTCGACGGCCTCGGCGCGCAGCGCCTCGTCGGCGCTCGTGTCGCCGATCCCGTACCCGGCGGCGAACGTCACCTCGCCGAACGCCGCGCGCAGTTCGTCGAGAGCGTTCTCCACCTTCGTCGGGTTGACCTGCGAGCTGCCGGCGCCCTGGAAGCGCGGGGTCCGGGCGAACTCGCCGATCACGGCGATCCGGCTGCCCGCCGCCAGCGGCAGGATCCGGTCGTCGTTCTTCAGCAGCACCACCGACTCCGCGGCGGCGGCCCGGGCCAGGGCGTGATTCCGCTCGGCGTCGAAATCCTCGTCGAGGGCGAGCACGCCCATGCCCTTGTCCACCAGTTCGAGGACTGCGCGGGCCCGCGCGTCGAGAACCTGCTCGTCGAGCTCTCCGGCCTGGACCGCGGCGACGACCTGGTTCGGGCTGCGCGGCAGGTTCGGCGGCATCTCCAGATCGAGGCCGGCCCGGGCGGCGGGAACCCGGTGGTAGACCGCGCCCCAGTCGGACACCACCAGCCCGGCGAACCCGAACTCCTCCCGCAGCACCGTGGTGAGCAGCCACGGGTTCTCCGACGCCGACAGCCCGTTGACCTTGTTGTAGGAGCACATGATCGTCCACGGTTGGCAGGTCGTCACGATGCGCTCGAACGCCGGCAGGTAGATCTCCCGCAGCGTCCGCTCGTCGACCTGCGCGTCGACGCGCAGGCGGTCGGTCTCCTGGTTGTTGGCCGCGTAGTGCTTGACCGAGGTGCCCACCCCGCGCGACTGGATGCCCTCGACGATCCCCACGCCCAGCTCACCGGCCAGGTAGGGGTCTTCGGAGAAGTACTCGAAGTTGCGGCCGCACAGCGGCGAGCGCTTCATGTTGATCCCGGGGCCCAGGATCACCGACAGGTTCGCCGCCCGCGCCTCCTGCGCCAGCGCCTCGCCGACCCGGCGCAGCAGATCCGGGTTCCACGACGACGCGATCGCCGACGCCGTCGGGAAGCACGTCGCGGGCAGGCTGCCGCCGAGCCCGACGTGATCACCCTCCCCCGGCTGCGCCCGCAGCCCGTGCGGCCCGTCCGACACCATGATCTTCGGGATGCCGAGCCGATCGACCGGCGCGGTGTACCAGAACGAGGAACCCGACGTCAGCGACGCCTTCTCCTCCAGGGTCAGCTCGGAGAGCAGGGCGTCGACGTCGAGGCTCATGCGGGCAGCGCCTTTCCTTCTGAGATCGCACCCAGGTCTTACCACTGCCCACGGCGCCTGGCAGGAAATGTCCCGTTCAGCGGGGCAGGGAGCTCAGGCCCACGACGACCTGCCCGCTGTCCCAGATGCAGATCAGGAAGGCACGCTGGGTCGCCTGGTCCGCGCCGTCGACGACGAGCACGGTGTCGCCGTCGCGACCCTGCATGGACGAGACGTCGAACCGGGTGCGCAGGCGTGTGAGGACCGCGGCGGCGACCGGGCCTGCCACCACGACCTCGCAGCGCATCGGTGTGGCCGGGTCGTCGCGGGTCATGAGGCGAGCGTGACCCCCGCCGGGGTGCGACGGCATCACCCGGCCACAGGTGCACCCGGGGTGCACCTGCCCGGCGGTGATGAGGTGTTCATCGTTCGGCAGCGGGCCTACCGTGACCGATCGTGTCAGCTCCCAAGACCCGCCCCACCGAGGCCGACGTCGGCGCCTTCCTCGAGGCCATCCCGGATCAGCGGCGGCGCGACGACGCCAGAACGGTGTGTCGCCTGATGCAGGAGGTGACCGGCGAGGTGCCCGTGCTGTGGGGCACCGGCATCGTCGGCTTCGGACGCGTCCGGCTGCGATACGCGTCCGGGCGTGAGCTGGACTGGCCCGTCACCGGCTTCTCCCCCCGCAAGACCGCGACGACGGTCTACCTCATGGACGGCTTCGAGGAACGCCTCGACCTCCTCGCGCGGCTCGGCCCGCATTCGACCGGGAAGTCGTGCCTCTACCTGAAGCGGCTCTCCGACGTCGATCTCGACGTCCTCAAAGCGCTGATCGCCGAGTCGGCACGACACATGGCCGGCGAGTCCGGGTAGCCGGTCAGCGGATCAGCTTGCCCAGGATCTCGCCCACCATCGTGACCACGCCCGGCTCGTGACCGTTCGCGACGCAGTTGACGATGATCCCGTCGACACCCGGGTCGAGGATCCGCCGCTGGAGGTCGGCGGCCACGTCGTCCGGGGTGCCGGCGAACTGGCGTGCGGTGGCGGCCTGGTACTCCTCGTCCGACATCGCGTCCGGGTTCGCACCGACCTTGCGCAGGTAGTCGCGCTGAAGCCGGCGGGCCTTGTCGCCGTCCTCGTCCACCAGCAGGAACACGAGCGAGCTGGTCTCGATGGTCGAGCGGTCCCGGCCGGTCTCGGCACACCGCTGGTCGAGCGCCTCCAACTTGCGGGGCAGGTCCGCGGGGTCGCAGATGATGTTCAGGTGGTCCGCGTAGCGCGCGGCGAGCCCGAACGTCTTCTTCTCCCCGCCACCGCCGAGCATGATCGGCAGGTCCTCGCGGATTCGCGGCTCGTTGATGGCGTCCTCGACGTGGTACCACGCACCGTCCAGGCTCGGGCGCCGCCCGCGCAGCATCGGCTCGATGATCTGCAGCGACTCGTCGAGCCGGGCGAACCGCTCGGTGAACGTGCCGAACTCGAACCCGAGCTGCTTGTGCTCCAGCTCGAACCAGCCGGCCCCGAGCCCCAGCACCGCCCGGCCACCGCTGACGACGTCGAGCGTGGTCACCGCCTTGGCCAGCAGCGTCGGCTGGCGGTAGGTGTTGCCGGTGACCAGGGTCGAGAGCTGGACGCGCTCGGTCGCCGTGGCCAGCGCACCCAGCGCCGTGTAGGCCTCGAGCATCGGCTCGTCCGGACGGCCGAGTCCGGGCAGCTGGTAGAAGTGGTCCATCACGAGCACGGCGTCGAACGCCGACGCCTCCGCCTCGCGTGCCTGTGCGATCACGGTCGGGAACAGGTCGGCGACCGGGCCGCCGTAGGTGAAGTTCGGGATCTGGTAGCCCAGACGAATGCCCATGTGTCGCAGGCTACGCAGCCGAGGGGAGCCCGTGTCGATCTTCACAGGCGTAACGGGATCCGGGCCGGCCGCGACTCTGCGGGCACGACCCGACGCAGGAGGTCGGCATGTCGATGCTGCAGTTCGACGAAGACGCTGCTCGCCACATCCGGCGCGTCTACTCCACTCCCGACGTCGTGCAGCAGCGCGCGGAGGTGCTCGCACTCCTCGCCGCCCAGCCGGGCGAGCGCGTCCTCGACGTCGGATCAGGGCCAGGCTTCCTCGTGGCCTCGCTGGCCGACGCCGTCGGGCCCGGCGGCGCGGTCCGCGGGCTCGACCAGAGCGCGCCGATGAACGCCGCCGCCCGTGACCTGATCAAGGACAGGCCGTGGGCCGGCATCGACGACGGCGATGCCCTGACGCTGCCGTACCCCGACGCCGCCTTCGACGCCGTCGTGTCGACCCAGGTCTACGAGTACGTCGCGGACATCCCCCGCGCCTTCGCGGAACTGCGCCGCGTCCTGCGGACGGGCGGACGGGCGGTCGTCCTGGACACCGACTGGGACTCCGTCGTGTGGCACGTCGCCGATCGGGAGCGCCATCGACGAGTGATGGCCGCATGGGAGGAGCACCTCGCCCATGCCCATCTGCCCGCCGCACTGCCCGGAGCGTTCCGTCGGGCCGGTTTCCGGGTGACCGGTCGGCACCTGATCGCTCTGTTCAATCCGACGTACGAGCAGAACACCTTCAGCGCGCTGATCGTGGAGACGATCGCGCGGTTCGTGGTCGGTCGGCAGGGAGTGACGCAGGCGGTCGTCGAGGCCTGGATGACCGACCTGCGGGAGCGCGGGGCGGACGACAGCTACCTGTTCAGCATCAACCGGTACTGCTTCGTCGCGGTCGCCGAGTAGCCGGCGCATTCTCGATCGGGTGCAACGCCGCCGGTCCGGTTGCGCCGCCCCCCGCAAGTGATCATTCATGAAGCATGGAGGCGACATCGCGGTACTTCTGGGAAGCCGATCGGGAACGCTGGGCCTGGGAGCACATCGAGGACGGCTGGCGTTCGTGGGGCTGGGCCGAGACCGAGGAGACCGCCGAGCAGGCCGCGGTCGACGGCAAGCACCCCGACTGCGTCCAGTCGTTCCGGAAGCGCCCGACCGGGAACCTGCGGTCGATGGGTCCGTCCGAGCAGAGGGATGTCGTCGGCCCGGACGGCACCGTGTACTGCCGCAAGAGCTTCCTGATCTACACGAACCGCCAGCAGGTTTAGCCGGCGACAGGTGCTCCGGTCATATGGCGGACTCTGAGCGTGCCGACACTGCGTCCCTGGGCACTTGTTCGTCCCGTGCGCGGATGACGCGCCCGAGGAGAAGGGCCACTGGCGTCGCGCCGACCAACCAGAGCGAGCCACCGACCAGGATCCATGTGGAGACGCTCATGTCGACACGCTCCTTCCTCTGGGCTGTCTCGAAGTCGTAGCAATCCTGACGCCGAACTAAGTCGCGGTCCGCGGCGCGCGGTACGCCCGAACGCGCAGTTGGACACAGAAGCGTGGCGAGCCGGACCTGCTCGGGTGAATCGGGGAACGCCGGCATCCCCGGCGAGTCGCAGCCGAGGGCGTGCGCTGAAGGTCGTGCTGGCTCTGGGGGCACACTGCGGGAAGTCGTTGCGATGCCCGCAGCAGGGAGTGCAGGCCATGATCCTCTCCACGGTCCGGGACCCTCGCTTCGTGACGATCCGCCGCGGGGGAACCCTCACCGACACGGATCACCGTCTCCTCGCTCTGTGGGCCGCCTCGTGCGCAGAGCACGTCCTCGGCCTCTTCGAGTCGGCCCGGCCAGAAGACCCGCGACCGCGCCAGGCGATCGAGCACGCCCGGGCCTGGGTGCGTGGCGAGGTCACGATGACGCAGGCCCGCGCGGCGGGCGGCCACGCGATGGGGGCGGCCAGGGACCTGCAGGGGGCAGCACGGCACGCCGCGTACGCCGCCGGCCAGGCCGGGGCCGTCGCCCACGTCGCCGCGCACGAGCTCGGCGCGGCCGCCTACGCGATCAAAGCTGCACGTGCGGCGGCACCGGAAGGGCTGAGGGAGGCCGCGGGGCGTCTCGAGTGCCAGTGGCAGCGGGACCAGCTCCCGGAGGCGATCCGCGAGCTCGTACTCGACGACCAGAGGCTGCGCAACGACATCTGCTGGTTGGTGTTCGAGGGTGGCCTGACCCCTCCTGCTGGTTAGTGATCATCTTGGTCGTGTTCGACGTCGGTAGCGTCGGGATGGCGATCGAATCAAGGACAAGTGCGGGGTTGGTCCGATGAAGGCGTTCCGGTTCGGTGTGGTGGCAGCGGCCCAGGAGGGCGGCGCGAGGTGGCGGGACATCGCCCGCCGGGCGGAGGAGCTCGGCTATTCGACGCTGCTCTCCCCGGACAACCTCAACCTGCCGACCCCGACGGCAGCGCTCGCAGCGGCCGCCGCGGTCACCACCCGGCTGCGCGTCGGCTCGTACGTACTGGCCAGCCCGCTGCGGACCGCCCGGGCGGCGGCGTGGGAGGCGCACAGCCTCACGACGATCACCGAGGGCCGATTCGAGCTCGGCCTCGGCACAGGGCTGCCGTCGATGCGGCAGCAGGCCGAAGAGCTGGGACTGCCCTACGCCGACGGCCAGGGCCGGCTCGACTCGATCTCCCAGACGATCGACCACGTACGGCGGCTCGACGGCGACGCACACACGCCGGTGATGCTCGCCGTCGGCGGCCCGAAAGCGCGACGGCTCGCTGGAGCGAAGGCCGACATCGTGGCGCCTGCCGGTGGCGTGCTGACCACCCGCGACGAGTTCGCCGCTCACATCGAGGAGATCCGGTCGGCGGCGGACGGCCGGGACATCGAGCTGGCGATGAACATCTTCGTGGTCGGCGAAGGCGTACCACCATGGATTCGCGGCTTCATCGGCGCCGACGCGGAAACCCTGATCGAGCACGACTCGCTGTCCATGATCCGCGGCAGCGTCGACGACATGGCGGTGGAGCTCGAACGCCGCCGTGCCGAATTGGGCTTCTCCTACGTCATCGTGAACGGCGCGTTCATCGAGGACTTCGCCCCGGTGGTGGCGCGGCTCTCGGGGAAGTGAGCGTCGCGCGGCCGGCGTGGACGGGTAACGGCTGATCGACCGAGACGCTGAACCACGGGCCGAGGTCACGCTCCCGGCTCTCAGGCCGCTCGCTTCCAGCACCACCACCACGCTGACTGCGATGAGAAACCCGCCGCCCCTGCGTCTCGGGTCACTACCCGCTGGCTCCGCCATATCTCGCGTAGGTCCACTCAGACGAATCAAGAGCCGATGTAGCGTGCGGCCGGTGCCCAGCGAGCACACTACCGTGACACTGTTACTGCAGATCCTGGTGATCTATGTTGCGGCGTCTCTCACGGTTGGCGTCGTGTTCGCGGTTGCGGTGTGCAGGCTGATCCGTCGCGGTGATTGCCGTCGTGAGCATGAAGTCGCCGTGCTCGCGCGCTCACGCGCCGGGCAAGCCGTTGACTCGGGACGCGTCAGTCGGTCAGCGACGGAGTGAGGTGAGGTCATCCCCCTGGTTCGGCACTCGACGCGCAGGGACGCTGGTCCGGTGCGGAGCATCCTCGACGACCGTGCCGCCCTGTACCTGTGGCTCTCGGCGATCCCCGTCGGGTCTTCGCGATCTATGCGGTCGACGACTTCCAGACGTTCATCGTCGACTGGGCCACGGTCGGCCTCGCCGCCGCTGTCCTCGCGGATGTCCGGGCGCGGCGGGGCACGCAGTGCTTTCGTGACGAGCGGTCCGTGGAGCGGCGTCCCGTCATCAGTTCTCGCTACGGGGTCGTTGCGAGGCCTGTCGCCCTGCTGAAGAGTCGAACTGTCGCTGGGAGGCGTTCAGCCCCCTCGCACGCCTCCCAGCGGTCCGCATGAAGCAGCGCCCGCCTCCACGCGACCGGGATGCGAGCGCTGCCGCCTCGGCTCCCCTCACTGACCTCGGCGCGTACAACGTAAGTCGCAGTTCTTGGAACTTCCTTGGGGCGCCCGCCAGCCACTCAAAGCCGGTCGACCCCGCATCCGACTCACCTCGGTTGCAGTCGAGGCGGTCGTGGGTCGAGTACCGAACAGGCCGCTCATGCGCGTCCTCCTGCTTGCCCCGGTGACCGAAGATCCCCGCTCATTCCAAGGTACCGATCGCGCCGCGCATCAACCGAGGGCATGCTGATCGGGCTCGGCGCGGTCCGTGCGCTCCAGGCGGCGACTGAGCATTCGGAGACCTGTGCAGCTCGGGCCGCCCAGCCGCCTCCGCGCCAACCGGTGGATGTCCTGACGTTCGATGATTCCGAACGATGGCAGGAGACCGGCGAGGTGTTCGCCCGGGAGGACGGCGCCATGCTGCACCCGGCGACAGTGACCTCTCTTCCAGGACCTCCCCGAGGCCGCGGGGCTGCCGCCGGTGAGGCTGCACGATCTGCGCCACGGTGCGGCAAGTCTCGGCCGGCGTCTCGCCGAAGGCCGTGCAAGAAACCCTCGACCACTCGACCTTCGGTCTCACGATGGACACCTTTACCAGCGTCTTCACCGAGGCCTCCGCCGCAGCCGCCGAGGCAGCCGGCGCGCTCGTGCCGCGGGCAGTCGGCGGAACGGCCGGGCACACATCGAGGTCCTCGGGTTCCGCAGGTGAAGGAATCCGCGGGTCAGGTGGTGGGCCCCGTGGGGATCGAACCCACAACCCGCGGATTAAAAGTCCGCTGCTCTGCCAATTGAGCTAGAGGCCCCAGACCTGCACCAGCACCCTACT
>Ga0136846_1239287_pt1 | contig 10811 bp, 10 predicted proteins | sample HopSoiMetagenom2_FD_96841 | JGI IMG/M metagenome (GOLD analysis project Ga0136846, IMG submission 96841) | Grasslands soil microbial communities from Hopland, California, USA - 2 Assembly 2016 (version 4) | ecosystem: Environmental > Terrestrial > Soil > Grasslands | place: USA: Hopland... | reverse complement strand
GGCAAACCGGTCATCGGTCAGCACCGCAAAGAACGCCTTCTTGTGCGGGATCTTGCAACGGAAGGTATTGGCGACGCAGACGGCGCGAGCCGCGTAAGCGTCCGTCAGCGGCCTGCAGTCATCCGGACGCGACAGGATGTCGTTGATCAGCACGCGCCGGTAGACGAGGTCAATCCGGGTGCCCTCGTGTGACAGCGCGCCGCCGCTGAACTCGAGCTCGCGCGGATCGCAGACGATCGTCGGCACGCCGAGCGATCGGAAGTGCGCCTGCAGCATCTCGAACTCGGGCCAGGTGGGCACGTCGCGCCAGTCGACGATGGCGATCGTCGGGGGCGCGGCGGTGCCGCCGAAATCCCTATAGCTCGCCAGCAGCGCGTCGAGCATGGCGGACATCAGCGAGAAGGGCCGCGCGTCGAAGTGCTCGCGGAAGCGCGTCAGGATCTCGAGACGCCCGAACTCGGCCGCCAGGGTATCGGTGTAGCCGAGGCCTGCCGGCGACTCGGCGTTGTATTCGGCGAACTGGAGCGAGTCCGGCAGGATGAACGAGTCGAGCCGCGACGCCGTGCTCGCGCGCGCGTACCCGGGATCGATCGACACCAGCGCCTTCTCGCCGTCGGTCAGCGCCACCGCGTCGTCCACGTCGGGGCGCTCGAGACCCGCATGCGCGACGATCTCCCCCATGCGCGCGATGGTCTCGCTCACCCGCCGGACCAGCGCGACCTGGTCATCGTCGAGGAAGAACGGCCGCAGGAACGGACAGTGAATGCGATGGCCGAAATAGAGGTGCGCGGCCCGCAAGTCGGCGGTGAACTGCTCCGCGAACTGCGGCGTCAGCTCGACGTCCGCCCTGAGCAGGCCGTGCCAGCACTCGATCGCGTCGGTTACGGTGGACACGCGGAAGGGTTCTCCGGAAAGAAAGTGGCGTCAGGCGTGGGAGGCGGGCTGCCCGATCACGCCGGCGCTGGCGCCGAGCCCCGTCATCTGTTCCCACCGCGGCCACGGGTTCGTCAGCGCGCCAGTCACCGCGCGGTCGACCACGAGGGCCGAGATCTTGTCGAGCACCAGATCGAAGTAGTGCTGCGTGATGCGGTCGCGCTCGAAATCGGGGGCCGGGTTCAGGAAATCGATCGCGTATGGCACGCCGTCCTGAACCGCGAACTCGATGGTGTTCATCTCGTAGCCGAGCGCCTCGTTGATCGTCTGCGCGTCCTTGACGATCCGATCGCCGAGATCGGGCGTGAGGTATTTGTGATCGACGATGTAGCGGCGCTCCCGCGGATCGTAGTGCACCGGCGTGATATCGGTATTGCCGAACGTGAAACAGCGCACGTACTGGTCGAAGTCGATGAATTCCTGCAGCGTCATGCAGTAGGGCGCGGTGCGATCGTAGGCCGCGAGCAGCTCCTCGCGGTCGTGCACCTTGTACACGTGCTTCCACCCGCCGCCCGAGTACGGCTTCAGAATCGCGGGGCGTCCGACGTAGTCGAGCAGGCCGTCCCAGTCGATCGGATACTGAAGGTTCTTCAGTGACTCGGCGGTCAGATCGACGTCGGCCGGATACGCCTTCTGCGGCAGGACGATCGTCTTCGGAATCGCGACGCCGAGCTTGCTGGCGACGGCGTAGTTGAAGAACTTGTCGTCGGCGGTCCACCAGAACGGGTTGTTGATGACGTACGTGCCGCTCAGCACCGCGTGCTTCAGGAAGGCGCGGTAGTACTCGATCTCGTGCGAGATGCGATCCACGACGACACGATAGCGGGCCGGCTCGCCCATCTTCGTGCCGCCGAGCGAGACCATCTCCGCCGTGACCCCGTGTTTCTTCCCGCGTTCGTTCACCGCATGGATGAACGCCGGCGGGAACGAGAACTCGCGCCCGCACAGCAACCCGACGACCATTGGCGTGCCCTGCTTGTTTGTCATGCGTCAGCTCGCAAGATGCAGGGCTGAAGCCCTGCCGCCACAATCCGCAATTCTTCAGGCCGGCCGCGTCTCGCGTACGACATGCGCGACGACTGCCTTGAGGTCCCCGGTTTCGCGAAACACGCGCAGCTGGCGATCCGCGCTCGTGCCGTTGGCCAGGATCGTGTGCACGTATTGGAGGTGCTCGCGGCTGCCGAGCTCGTCGACCACGTCGTCCACGAAGTGCAGCAGCTCGAGCGCGAGATCACGCATCGGCACTTAGGCCTTCTTGCCGAAATCGATCAGCCGGCCGTCGAGGCCCCACCGGGCGGCGCGCCACTTGTTTTCCTCGATCAGCGCGCGGCGATACAGCCGGAAGCCCATGTTCTGCGCGTAGAGCTTGTACAGCTTCACCACGATCGCCTGGATGATCGCCGCGATCGCCACGGTCTCTTCCATGCGGGTGGGGACGTCGCAGACGCGGAACTCGAGCGTTCCGAACGTCGGGTGCGGGCGAATGTCCCACCAGATCTTCTTGCCGTCGTCGATGCAGTGCAGGTCGACCAGAAGGTTGACGTAGTTCTCGTACTCGCTCCAGGAGCCGAAGTGATCGGGGACGCCCGTCCGCGGGAAGCGCCGGAAGATCGTCGTACGGTATGACTTCAGGCCTGTATCGCGACCATGCCAGAAGGGCGAGCTGGTCGACAGCGCGAGCAGATGCGGGAGGAAGTAGCGGGCCGCGTTCATGATGTCGATCGCGGACGTGCGATCGGGCACCGCCACGTGCACGTGCATGCCGAAGATCAGCAGCGATCGCGCGAGCTGCTGCAGTTCCTCCACGATGTTTTCGTAGCGCTCCCCCGGCGAGATGACCTGGTCGATCCACCTCGAGAACGGGTGCGTGCCTGCCGCGGCGATCGCCAGTCCCGCGCGATCCGCTGCGTTGCACAGCTCGGTGCGAATCTTGCGAATCTCGTACTGCAGCTGGTTCACGTCGTCGCAAATGTTCGTTCCCAGCTCCACGATGGACTGATGCATCTCGCGCTTCATCTGATCGCCCAGCGACGATCCCGCGGCGAGCAGCTCAGAGACGTGAGAGCGCAGTTCGCAGGTCGTGGGGTCGACGATCTGGAACTCCTCCTCAACGCCGATCGTGAACCGGTGGGCCATGACGAGCAATGATACTGTGGAGCCTCTCCTGCATGTATGACCAGGGCGCCGGCGCGGAGCTGACCGGCAACGTCGTCGGCAATATCCGCCGGCTGGAGGGCGTGGAGAGCCCCCAGCTGGGCAACCAGCGCGACATCTTCGTCTATCTGCCGCCCTCCTACGCTGTCAGCGGCCGGCACTATCCCGTGCTCTACATGCACGACGGGCAGAACCTGTTCGACCACTCCATCTCGTTTGCCGGCGAGTGGCACGTGGATGAAACCATGGAGCGGATCGCGCCCGAGGGGCTCGAGGCGATTGTGGTCGGCGTGCCCAACATGGGCATGGAGCGGACGCGCGAGTACGGGCCGTTCCCCGACCCTCGCGTGGGCGGCGGGCGTGGCGACGCGTACGTGGCGTTTCTCATCGACACGCTGCGCCCGATGATCAACACGTACTTCCGGGCCCGGCGAGAGGCCGAGCACACCGGGATCATGGGCTCGTCGATGGGCGGCCTGATCAGCCTCTACGCATTCCTGACGCGGCCGGATATTTTCGGCTTCGCCGGGGTGATGAGCCCGTCGCTGTGGTTCGCGCGCGGGGCGATCTACGGGGTGGCCGCGCACGTGGGCCGCTGGCCCGGACGGCTGTACCTCGACACAGGCACTGGAGAAGGCCGGAACCAGGTTCGGCAGACACGAGAAATGGCGCGGCTCCTGCGTCGGCAGGCCATGCATCCGCGGTTACAGCTTCGTTACGTAGAGGCGCGCGGCGCCGGACACAACGAGGCCGCGTGGTCGGCGCGCTTCGAGCGCGCGATCAGGTGGTTGCTGCCGAGACGGCGAGTGGACCTGAACTGGTGAGCCCCACGTCGCCCGCGTAGGCGATCAGCTGCTCGAACATGGACGGCGCGACCCTGGCGATCAGGGACGCCGCCACCACCGCCCCAGAACGTGCGACGACCGCGCGCAGCAGGCGATTGACGTGCAGTTTCGTCGAGAGCTCACGGGCGCGCTCGAGCGCGAGCTCCCGATGCGCGTCGATGCTGCCCTCCAACGCACGTTGTGCCGCTGCCGCGGCCAGCTCCGCTCCCCGCATCGCGATCCGCATCCCGTCTCCCGTGATCGGATCGACGAAGCCCGCGGCGTCACCGGCAAGCAGCAGGCCCGGAATTCCGGCCGCATCCGCATCGACGGCCAGAGGCCCCAATACCCTGACATCGCCCACGCGGCGTGCCCGACGGAAGCGCTCGCGCAGCGCCGGATCTGCCGCCAGCGCCGCCTCGATGGCGATGGCCGGCGCACGCATCGCGACACGAGCGCGCGCGTCCGGCACGACGAGACAGACATTCGCGAGCCCGTGCGGCACCGGAGCAACGCCGAGATAGCGGCCCGACCGGACGTGCATTTCGCCTCGGCGTGTGAGTCCCTCAACCCCTTCGTAGTAGGCGCCGAGCGCCCAGCGACGCGGATGCCTCGTCGAACGGGTGAGTCCGAGCGCGATGGCCACGGTGGATCGCCGTCCGTCGGCCGCGATGACGACGCGCGCGTGCCGCTCGAGCGGCCGTCCTGACTGCGAGGCGGTCGCCACCCCCGTCACGCGAGGACGCCGCGAGTCACCGTCGGTCACCGACCCGGTCGCGCGCACGCAGGCTTCCAACACCGCGCCAGCGCGCTCGGCGGCGGAGACCAGCATGACGTCCAGATCCGATCGCGTGAGACTGCGGCCGAGAACTCCTGGTGGATAGGTCCCGGCGACGCCGACGCCCGCCGGGCCGGTGAGCCACATTCCCTCGATCGGCAGCCCGCGCGCCTCGACCGGCTGCGCCAATCCATGCCGCCCCAGCAGCGCCACGGCCCCCGGGTTGAGCGAGTCGCCGCAGAGCTTGTCCCGGGGAAAGCTGTCGCGATCCACGAGGTGCACATTCACGCCCTGACGCGCGAGAACGAGTGCGGCAATCGCTCCCGCGGGGCCGGCGCCGACAACGAGCACATCAGGATTCACGGCGGGTCCGTCAGTTCGGCACCGCGCCGAGCACGATCGCGCTGTTTTTCGAGCCGAAGCCCAGACAGTTGCAGAGCGCGGCCGCCGGCGTCGCCGCGCGTCCGACCTGCGGCAGAAAGTCCATGTCGCACGCCGGATCCTGATGGGTGAGGTTTGCGGTGGGCGGCAGGAATCCGCGCGCAAGGGCGAGCGCGGCGGTCACGATGCCTGCCGATCCGCTTGCGCCCTGCGGATGCCCGATCATCGATTTGGTGGACGATCCTGGCAGCGTGTCGGCGCGCTTGCCGAACGCGGCGCGTGTGCAGCGCGACTCAATCGCGTCGTTCAGCTGCGTCGACGTCCCGTGATAATTCACGTAGTCGATCTCTTCCGTGGCGCGCCCGGATCGATCGACGGCGCCGCGTATGGCGGCCACGATCTCGGTGCCCTCCGGATCCATCTGAACACGGTGGTAGGCGTCGCACGTCGAGTGATACCCCTCGACGGTCGCGTAGATCTGCGCGCCTCGGGCACGCGCGCGATCCTCGCGCTCCACGACATACATCCAGGCCCCTTCTCCAAGGACAAACCCATCGCGATCCTTGTCGAACGGCCGCGACGCTTCCCCGGGGCGATCGTTGTACCGCGTGGACACGGCGCGCATGCGGGAGAAGCCGAAGATCATCCCTGGAGTGACGCAGCCGTCGGCGCCACCCGACAGCAGCACGTCGGCCTCGCCGGAACGAATCAGCCGGGCGGCATAGCCCAACGCGTCGGTCGAGCTCGTACATCCGGTGGACAGCACGTGGCTGATGCCGCGCAGCCCGAGGGAAATCGACACTTCACTCGACAGCATGCCGACGATCCCGATGGCGATGGCGTACGGGGTGACATGGCGCCCGCCATTGGTGAAGAAGTCGCGATACTGTGCTTCTCCGACATCGATTCCGCCGCCGCCGCTGCCGATGATGACGCCCGCGCCCGGCTCGCCGATGCGCAGGCCGGCGTCCTTCCAGGCTTCACGCGCCGCAATGACGGCGAGGAGGGCGGCGCGAGAGTACCTCCGCGGATCGGCGCGCGAGTCGTGATCGTGCTCGTCGTCGCCGTCGACGCGCGGCGCGCACGCGAACGAAATCGCCGGCACCGGCGCGGCAACCTGGCAGGGAAACGAGGAGACGTCGAACTCGGTCACGGCGCGCGTGCCGCTGATGCCGAGGCTGACGTTGTGCCAGAAGCACTCGCGTCCAACCCCGAACGTCGAGACGACACCGATTCCGGAGATCACGACGCGGGGCGTCATGCGGTCACTATAATACCGGCCAAATGGACGACCTTCGCCGAACGAGTCCGGCCGCCGTCGCCGTGGCATGGGCGGGACTGGCCGTCTTCATGGTCTCGCTCAACGGCGGCTTCATCGCGCTGCTCTGGCGAATGGGCGAGCGCGCCGCTGCGGTGGACGCGGCGTTTACGAATGCCGTAATCAACGCGCTGCTTTTTACCGTCTTCGCGCTGCACCATAGCCTGCTCGCGCGCGCCGGCGCGAAGCGTCGCGTGGTCGTACTCGTAGGCCCACGCCTGGAGCGCTCCGCCTACGTCTGGGTGGCGAGCCTGATCTACATCGCGGTGTGGTGGCTCTGGCGCGACCTGCCTGGTCATCTCTACCGGCATACGGGCGTGCTCGCGGCTGTCCACTGGGCGATCGTCGCACTCGGCTTCGGACTCACCCTGGCCGCCTCGCGACTGATCGATCCGCTCGATCTCGCAGGCGTCCATCAGGCCTCGCAATCAACGAGCCAGGCGTCGCCCCTGGAAGTATCCGGCCCCTATCACCTCGTCCGGCACCCGATCTATCTCGGCTGGCTGCTGATTGTCTTTGGCGGGCCCTACATGACTTGGACGCGCGTGGAGTTCGCCCTGGTCAGCTCGGCCTACCTGCTGGCGGCGATCCCGTTCGAAGAACGATCGCTGGTGGCCGCGTTCGGCGAGTCGTACCGCGCCTATCAGCGGAGCGTGCGCTGGAGAATCGTCCCGGGGATCTGGTGAGGCGGCGACGGCTGACCCGGGCCGCGGCGTCGTCGCACCTAGCGTGCCGGCGTGATGACGATGTTGCGGAACTCGATCGCGCCGTGGTCGCCTTGCAGCATCACCGGGCCCGGTGAGCCCTCGTCGCTGTCGAGCGCGCCACCCGTGATGCCGGGGATCTCGCGATCGCAGATGACCCGCGTGCCGTTCATCTCGACGGACACGATGCGACCCACGAGCGTGACATCGAAGGCCTGCCACTCACCCGGCTGCTTGCGCGTGTCCCAGGTCGGCGCGAGAAAGCCGTAAATTCCGCCCATGTGGTCCAGCGGCGGCTCGGCCGCGTCGCTGTCTTCGATCTGCACTTCGTACCGGCCGCGCAGATAGAAACCGCTGTTGCTGCCCCTCGGCAGCCGGAACTCGACGTGCGCCTTGAAATCCGTGAACGTCGCCGCCGAGACGATGTTGTCGGCCTTGCCGACGCTCGTGAGCACGCCATCGGACACCGTCCATCCGCGATTCGGCTCGCGCCAGCCGGCAAGGCTCGACGCCGCAATCAGCGCGTGCGGATCGCCCCACGTCGGCGTTCCCGTCCGGGCCAGCGTCGGCGCACGCTTGCCGACGAACGCGATCCGCTCACCGGACGGCGACATCGTCCAGCCCTCGAGCGTGCCGGCCGTCAGCGTCGCCTCGTAGGTCTCGTCGTCGCTTCGCTTGTCCCACTGCGGCGGAATCGAGAAGTGCACGGTGCCATTGGCAAAATCGATTCGCGAGATGGGCCGCGCGCTTCCGCCGCCGCCGACGAACTGCCCGACCAGGTGCGTGTCACCCGAGGTCCAGACCTCGAGCCAGGACGGGTGATCGCCGCCCTTCGCGTGGACCGTCAGATCCCAGCGCCCGACGATCTCGGGATTCGCGGGCTCCTGCGCCTGGAGCGGCCGATCGTGTGAGGTCAGCATGCCGACGAGAAGGACAGGTGCCAGCAGAACGCTGCGTGTCGACATGGGCGCTACGCCTCCACGATCCCGAGGGGAGCGGTCGTCTTCCACTTCCCTCGCGTGAAGTCGGGGACGTCCTGCGGCCGGCTGCGGTCGGCCACCGAGCGATCCGTCAGCTCGCACACGACGCTCCACGCGGCGGCGTCGTAGACGTTCTGATCGGTCGGCAGCCCGGCGCGGAGGCATGAGACGAAGCGGAAGTCTTCGAGAAAGTCCATGCCGCCGTGACCGCGCGTGGCTTGCTTGACCGTCTCGGATTTCCAGAGCGGGTGCTCGAACTCCGCGTAGAACTTGTCGAGCGGCTCCCACTCGTCGCTCTTCTCCGCGCGGCCTTCGATGTAGATCCGATCGGGCCAGCCCTGGATGAGTCCCCGGGTGCCCTGCACGGTGTTCAGCCGGCTGTACGGGCGCGGGCTGTCGGTGTTGTGCGCCAGATAGATCGTCTGTCCCTTGACCGTCCGGATCAGCGTCACGTTGACGTCGCCGAGTTTGTAGAGTTCCTTCCGGCGCGGATCGTCGGCGCTCAGGTGCTCCTGCGCGTAGAGTGTCAGGCCGCGCTGCGGGCTGCTCATCGACACCAGGTAGTCGAACTGGTTGCCGCGATTGATGTCGAAGCACTGTGCGATCGGCCCGAGTCCATGCGTCGGGTACCGATTGCCGTTGTGCTCCATCGCGTGCGCGCGACGCCAGAGTCCTTCACCGTCGGTCGAGAACTTGATCGAGCGCAGGTCGTGCAGGTACCCGCACTCCGCGTGGAGGAGCTCGCCGAGAATCCCTTTCCGGGCCAGCATGAACGCGAGCATCTCGCGCCGGTCGTAGCAGCAGTTCTCCATCATCACGCAGTGCTTGCGGTACTTCTCTGCCGCTTCGACCAGCGCCCAGCAGTCGTCCACTCGATACGCCGCGGGCACTTCCGTGGCCCCGTGCTTTCCGGTCCTGAGCGCCTCGAGCATCACGGGCACGTGCCACTCCCACGGCGTCGCCGTGAACACGAGGTCCAGCTCCTGCTCGCCGATCATCCGCTCGAAGTCGCGCACGCCCCTGGTATAAAGCGCCGGCGGTTTCTGTCCCGCGGCGACCACCTTCTGCCGCCCACGCTCGGCATGTGACGGATCGATGTCGCAGATCGCCACGACGTCGACGCCGTCGAGCGCAAGGTAGTTCTCCAGATGGACGGTGCCCATGCCGCCCACACCGACGAAGCCGACGCGGATGCGATCGAGCGGCGGCGCCGCCAGCAGCAGCGTCTCGGGCGCCGGGCCGGTCGACGCGCGAGGCTGCAGCGCGGCGTCGCTGAGGGAGGGTCGAAGGGCCGCGGCGCCGAGCGTGGCGGCGGTGCCCTTCAGGAAGTCACGGCGCGAGGAGTCGTCGCTCACCGGTTGAACCTCGAATCGTCATCAGGATCGTCGTTCGCCGGACGGGGCGGCCCGCCGTCGCGGTCGCCCGGCTGCAGGAACACCAGCGACTGATGAGACGGCACTTCGAAACGCGTCCGACACGTCGCGCAGTTCACGACGTCGTCGATCCGAATCATGTAGTCGCGCAGCTTCGCGTACAGCGCGCGGTCGCGTTCGTCGGCGCCAGGGGGGATACGGTCTTTCTTGATCCGCCGCACCCAGCGCAGCTGGTACTCGTTGCGCCGCTTGCAGCGCGGGCAGGTCAGCGCCGTCGGGCGCGTTTCCTGCTTCTCGGTGAAGAAGTCCCGCTCGTTCAAAGCCATCGCCGAAGGATACTATCCTAACCATCATGGCCGACGCGTCGACTCCAGCCATTCCTTCATCGCTGCCTGTGCTGCCGCTCAGGAATATGGTGGCGTTCCCGATGAGCGTGACGCCGATGGCGGTGAACCGGCCGATGTCCATCGACGCCGTGAACCGCGCCTTGACCGGCGATCGGCTGCTCTTCCTTTCATTGCAGACCGGCGATTCGGAATCGCCTGGCCCGGCGGACCTCAAGCAGGTGGGCACCGTCGGCGTCATTCGGCAGATGGCCCGCGGCGGACGCGGGCTGCAGATCGTCGTCGAAGGCCTGGAACGGGTCCATGCCGAGACGATCAGCCTCACCGACCAGACGATGACGGCCAACATCCGGCGCGCGCCGGAGGAGGTCGTCAAGTCGGTCGAGGTGGATGCCTACATGCGGCGCCTGCGGGAGCAGGTCGACCGTGCGCTGTCGCTGGCCACCGGAATCTCGCAGGAACTCAAGCCGGTCATCGAGAACATCGACGACCCGCTGCGGCTGGCGTACCTCATCGCCAGCCTGCTCGACATGCCGGCGATCGAAAAGCAGGCGGTGCTCGAGGTCAACACGCTCGTCGCCAAACTCGAGATGGTCTCCACCGCGCTCGCACGGGAAATCACGCTGCTCGAAGTGAAGGGCCGCATCGAGTCGCAGGCACAACAGGAGATGACGGACGCGCAGCGGCAGTACTACCTCCGCCAGCAGCTCAAGGCCATCCAGGACGAGCTCGGCGAGGGCGAGGCCGACGAGATCAAGCTGCTGCGGGAAAAGGTCGCGGCGCGCCATCTGCCGGAGGACATCGACAAGGTCGCCAACCGCGAGCTGGACCGCCTGGCGCGCATCAACGCCGCGTCACCCGACTACCAGATGACACGGACGTACCTCGACTGGCTGCTCGAGGTGCCCTGGGGCACGACCACCGACGATCGACTCGATCCCGTCGAGGCACGGCGCGTCCTGGACGAGGACCACTACGATCTCGACAAGGTCAAGGAACGCATCGTCGAATACCTGGCCGTC
>Ga0136846_1221468_pt1 | contig 10811 bp, 10 predicted proteins | sample HopSoiMetagenom2_FD_96841 | JGI IMG/M metagenome (GOLD analysis project Ga0136846, IMG submission 96841) | Grasslands soil microbial communities from Hopland, California, USA - 2 Assembly 2016 (version 4) | ecosystem: Environmental > Terrestrial > Soil > Grasslands | place: USA: Hopland... | reverse complement strand
GGCCCGCGGGCTTGATCTCGTCAGGCCGCCTTCAGCTCGATCGTCACGTTGTTCTTCATCCCACCGCGCAGCTTGCTGAACAGACTGAACGTCTTGCCGATCAGCCCGTAGCGCTTACCGATCGCGTCGTATGTAGCGGCATTGGCCGACTTGTCCAGGATCGTTGCGGTGGCCTCGATCGGTTCGCCTTTCGGGTTGCCGCTTCTGTCGCACTCGGCGATGGTCACCCGCGGCGTGTTGCGGATCCGCTTGACCTTCCACGACGTCTCCTGCGTGATGACCATCAACCGATCACATTCGGGCGCCGCCCAGATGGCCGTCGGCTTTGGCCTGCCGTCCTTCGTGAACGTGGTCAGCAGGACGTACTCGGACTTGGCGATCTCGGCGAAGGTGATGGTCACGACCCCAACCTAGCCTTCGAGTTCGCCTTCCGTCTCGAGCAGCACCTGCCGCAAGCCGTCGAGGGTGGCTTGTTCCGGTTGCGCCCACATGCCCCGGCCTGCGGCTTCCAGCAGCCGCTCGGCCATGCCGTGCAGCGCCCAGGGATTCGATTCGGCCATGAACTTGCGGTTCTCGTCGTCGAGGACGTATTCCGCCGACAGCCGCTCATACATCCAGTCGGCCATCACCCCGGCGGTGGCGTCGTACCCGAACAGGTAGTCGACGGTGGCGGCCATTTCGAATGCGCCCTTGTAGCCGTGCCGTCGCATCGCTGTCATCCAGCGGGGATTGACGACGCGAGCACGGAACACGCGGGTCGTCTCCTCCGACAGCGTGCGGGTACGCACGGCGTCGGGCCGGGTGTTGTCGCCGATATAGGCGGCGGGCGACTGTCCGGTCAGCGCCCGCACGGTGGCGACCATGCCGCCGTGGTACTGGAAATAGTCATCGGAGTCGGCGATGTCGTGCTCTCGGGTGTCGGTGTTCTTCGCGGCCACCACGATCCGCCGGTATTGCCGGTTCATGTCGTCGGCGGCGGGCGCACCGTCCAGGCCTCGGCCGTACGCGAAGCCGCCCCACGCGGTGTAAACCTCGGCGAGGTCGGCGTCATCGCGCCAGTTGCGACTGTCGATCAGTTGCAGCAAGCCTGCGCCGTAGGTGCCCGGTTTCGACCCGAAAATTCTTGTGGTGGAGCGACGTTCATCACCATGGTCAGCAAGGTCTGCCTGCGCGTGCGCCCGGACGTAGTTGTCCACGGCAGGCTCGGGGAGGTTTGCAACGAGTTGCACGGCGTCGTCGAGCATCGTGACAACATGAGGGAAAGCGTCGCGGAAGAACCCAGAGATGCGGACGGTCACGTCGATGCGGGGCCTGCCGAGTTCGGCCAACGGGATCGGCTCCAGGCTCACCACCCGTCGCGACGCGTCGTCCCATATCGGCCGGACACCAAGCAGCGCAAGCACTTCGGCGATGTCATCTCCCGCGGTGCGCATCGCCGAGGTGCCCCACACCGACAGCCCGACCGACTGCGGCCAGCGGCCGTAGTCGGCGCGGTAGCGGGTCAGCAGCGAATCGGCCATCGCCACACCGGTTTCCCATGCCAGCCGGGATGGCACCGCCTTGGGGTCCACGGAGTAGAAGTTGCGGCCCGTTGGCAGCACGTTGACCAGTCCGCGCAGCGGTGAGCCGGACGGACCCGACGCGATGAATCGGCCTTCGAGCGCCCGCAGGATCTGGTCGATCTCCCCCGCCGTCTGGGCCAGTCGCGGCACCACCTCGGTTGCGGCGAAGCGCAGGATGTCCGCGACGACGGGATTGTCCGAGAGGGTGTCGACGGCTGCTGCCTCCCAACCGGTTTCCTGCAGCGCCGCTACCAGTTCGCGGGCACGTGCCTCGGCGGCGTCGACGTCGGTACGGTCGTCGCTGCCGTCCTCGGCCAGGCCCAGCGCCTGGCGCAGTCCCGGAACGGTCTGATCGCCGCCGAACAACTGCCGTGCGCGAAGAATGGCCAGTACGAGATCGAGTTCGGTGCTGCCCGTGGGCCTTTCGCCGAGAATGTGGAGGCCGTCGCGGATCTGGACATCCTTGATCTCGCACAGCCAGCCATCCACGTGGAGCAGCATGTCGTCGAAGGAGTCATCCTCGGGCCGTTCGGCCAGACCGAGATCGTGGTCCATCTTCGCCGCGCGCATCAGCGTCCAGATCTGCTGACGGATCGCGGGCAGCTTGCCGGGGTCGAGCGCGGCGATGGCGGCGTGCTCATCGAGCAGCTGCTCCAAACGCGCAATGTCGCCATAGGTTTCGGCCCGGGCCATCGGTGGAATGAGATGATCGACGAGCGTGGCGTGTGCCCGACGCTTGGCTTGGGTGCCCTCCCCCGGGTCGTTGACCAGAAACGGGTAGATCAGCGGCAGGTTGCCCAGTGCCGCGTCGGCGCCGCACGCCGCGGACATGCCAAGCGTCTTGCCCGGCAGCCACTCCAGGTTGCCGTGCTTGCCGAGATGTACGACGGCGTCCGCGCCGAACTCGGCGGCGATCCAGCGGTACGCGGCCAGATAGTGGTGGCTGGGCGGTAGGTCGGGGTCGTGGTAGATGGCGACCGGGTTCTCGCCGAACCCGCGCGGCGGCTGGACGATCAACACAATGTTGCCGGCCTGCAGGGCGGCGATGACGATTTCGCCGTCGGTATCTTGACTTCTGTCGACGAACAACTCTCCCGGCGGCGGACCCCAGTGCTTGACGACCGCGTCGGTGAGCCGCCGCGGCAGCGTGGCGAACCAATCTCGATAGTCCTTGGCGGGCAATCGGATCGGGTTGCCCGCCAGCTGCCCGTCGGTGAGCCAGTCCGGATCCTGGCCGCCGCGCTCGATCAGCGCGTGGATCAACGCGTCGCCGTCCTGGGCGTCCACGCCGGGAACATCGCCGATCTCATACCCCGCGTCACGCATCGCGCGCAGCAGCGCAACCGCGCTGGCCGGAGTGTCGAGCCCGACGGCATTGCCGATTCGGGCATGTTTGGTGGGGTATGCGGAGAACACCAGCGCTACCCGCTTGTCGACGGCCGAGATCGCGCGTAGCCGAGCATGTTTGACGGCCAGGCCGGCGACCCGGTCGCAGCGTTCCGCATCGGCGACATATGAGATCAGGCCCTCGTCGTCAATCTCCTTGAACGAGAACGGAACCGTGATGATGCGGCCGTCGAACTCCGGCACTGCGACCTGCGTGGCGACATCGAGCGGCGACATGCCGTCGTCGTTGTCCTGCCACTGTGCGCGCGAACTCGTCAGGCACAGGCCCTGCAGGATTGGGATGTCCAGCGCGGCGAGATGCGCCACGTTCCAACTGTCATCGTTGCCGCCGGCCGTGACGGTGGCAGGAGTGGCACCGCCTGCGGCCAGCACGGTGGTCACCATCGCGTCGGCGGTGGCGAGCACGTCCAGCAGCCCGGCATCGGCAGTGCGCAGCGACGCACAGAACACGGGCAGCGGCCGGCCGCCGGCCTCCTCGATGGCCCGGCAGAGCGCCTCGATGTAACCTGTATTGCCCGCCAGGTGCTGGGCGCGGTAGTAGAGCACCGCGATCGTCGGGCCGTCGCCGTCGCGTGCTGTCCGTTCGAGAATGCCCCAGATCGGCGTGGTCTCCGGCGACCCGAAGCCAAAGCCGGTCATCAACAGCGTGTCGCAGAGAAAGGCGTGCAGCTGCCGCAGATTTCCCACGCCGCCTTGGGCGAGATAGATGTGGGCCTGCAGTGCTACGCCGGCGGGCGTCGTGGAATGCCCCATCAGATCGGCGTCCGGTGACTGCTCACCGCTGACGACGACGGTCGGCACACCGCTTGCCACCACGGTGTCGATGCCGTCCTGCCAAGCTCGGTAGCCGCCAAGGATGCGCACGACGGCGATGTCGGCACCGGCCAGCAGCTCCTCGAGCTCGCCGTCGACCAGCCGTGACGGATTCGCCCACCGATAGCGCGTCCCGCTTGCGCGGGCGGTGATCAGATCCGTGTCGGAAGTCGACAGCAGCAGCACGGTGGGGTCTTGCACCCACCATTCGTACCGCACCGCCCGGTCAGGCGGTGCGGTCGGTGCTCAGCTGTCGTTACCCCAGCGGCCGTGCCACGTCTGGGGGTACGGCAGACCAAGGCCCGCGATCAGGACCAGTAGGAGCGCGCCGAATGCGAGTAGTGCGAACATCATCGTTCCTTTCGGACATTCGGTTACTGCACACGCGTGCAGTAACCAGAACCTAACGTCCTACCGGCGGGTATTGATGATGTTGTGTGGGACGGATCACTGGGTGCCGCGATGTGGCGACGGTCACATCAAACGATGCGCACGTCGAAATGTGCGGACTTCTGCTCTCGGCCAGCCAAACCGTTTACGCCGAAGCCATGGCGTGTCGGAATGGAAACGTGACTGAATTCTTCGACGTGGTGAAACTGGGCGCCAACATCGGTGCCCGCATTGACGGTGTACGGCTGGCAGGCGACCTCGGCGCCGAGACCGTCGCGGCGATCAACGACGCGCTCCTTGAGCACAAGGTGATCTTCATCCGCGACCAGCACGGCCTGGATGACGACGGCCAGCTTGCGTTCGCAAGCAAGCTGGGGACACCGACGACCGCCCACCCGACGCTGTCTCGCGGCGCCTCCGTGCTGCCGATCGACTCGCGCTACGACAAAGCCAACAGCTGGCACACCGATGTCACGTTCGTCGATCGTGTCCCGAAAGCCTCTCTGCTGCGGGCTGTTTCGCTGCCCAGCTACGGCGGGACCACCACGTGGGCGTCCACCGAAGCGGCCTACGACCAGTTGCCGGGGCCGCTGCGCGCGCTCACCGAGAACCTGTGGGCGGTGCACACCAATCAATACGACTACGCCGCCGACTACGACGGCCGGCACGAAGATCTGGCCGAAACGCAGCGCGAATACCGCCAGGAATTCGTCTCCGACTACTACGAGACGGAACACCCTGTGGTGCGGGTGCACCCCGAAACCGGTAAGCGCGTGCTGCTCCTTGGCCACTTCGTCAAACAGTTCGTGGGGCTGAGCCCAACCGAGTCGGCGACCTTGTTCGGTCTGCTTCAAGCGCGGATCACCAAGCTGGAGAACACCATTCGCTGGACATGGCAGGCGGGAGATCTGGCGATCTGGGACAACCGCGCGACCCAGCACTATGCCGTCGCGGACTACGACGACCAGTACCGGCGGCTCAACCGCGTCACGCTGGCCGGAGACATCCCGGTCGACGTTCACGGCCAGCACAGCCGTGCCGTCGCCGGTGATGCCTCACTGTATTCCGACGTGGTCAGTCCCATCGCGCTGGCGAGCTGATCGCCGTCAGAGCCTGTCCATTTCGCGCGACATCAACGCGTTCTCGAGCCAAACATGCCGTTTCGGGTGAACCGGTTTCGGCGGCTTCGCTGCGCTTGCCAGCCAACTGCCGACCGCCAACGCGACGGCGTGAACGGCGTCGCTGAACCGACGGGTCTTCGCCGGAGGTAGTGCCACCGCTGCAGCCGTGCTGAACAGCACCTGCTGTTCGGTGATCAGCGCCTGCGTGTCGGTCGAGGTCGGCACCGAGGCAACCGGCGACGTCTCGCGTCGCGGCTCGGCCTCGGGGCTATATTTCGTTGCCATATCAGTCATTTGAGTGCTCCCACCCTGTGTTCTCTGGTGTCCGGCTGACCCCGAACCCCTGTGGTGAAAAATTAACGCTGCTGACGGCATATCTCACGCGTAGACAAGTACCTGTATATCTGGTTAATTCACGAAGCCCTACGCAGGTGGCGAACGGAATACTCATACAGCGGCGTTGACGTGGGGATTGTGCGAAGCATCGCCCTCAGAGGCTGCCCCAGCGCCGGGGCGACGCCCCACCCAGCAACGTTTGACTGACTTCTGGGCACCGCTCAGAGCCTCAACATCTCCCGCGCCATGCGGGAATCGTCAAGAAAGCCATCGCGAGGTGGGTAGTGCTGTCGCTTCGGCCGGACCTCGTTGCCGGACCTTACGAATGCCGCCCCGATAACGCGCACTGCCTCGATCCAGAGTCGGCCGGTCTTCGCCGGCTGCGACGGCACTGCCGCCGCAGTGGCGAACAGCACCTGCTGTTCGGTGATCAAGACGGGCGTGCGAGGCGACACCTCGGCGACGTCGGCAGGCTGCTCGATCACGTCCGGCGGGGCGCCGAATGGCGCTAGTAATTCAGACATTTCAGTTTCTCCCTTTGTCAGTTGACGCTCCTGGCCGGTGGGCCCCGGCCGTTGGATGAGACAAAGTTACGAGTGGTAATTAGCAATCCTCCTGAGTAGAGAAGTACCTGTTTATTCCGAGTGATTACGTACTCATGCCGATTTGGCAAAGCCCTGTTGCGCCTCTTTCTTGGCATATGCGCGCTTTCAGCAACGCCGACGTGACGCGTGGTCGCCCCACATCCGAGCGCGCCGTACGGTGATCTGGTGGCCAGAACTCGCGATCGCGACGCCTGCCCCGGTGCACTGCAGCTGCACCGGGCGGCAGACGGCGCCCTGGCGCGCGTGCGGTTACCGGGCGGCGCGATCGCGCCCCGACAACTGGAGGCACTTGCTCACGCTGCGACGCGGTTCGGCTCGCCCGCGATGGAGCTCACGTCGCGCGGCAACATCCAACTGCGGGCCATCACCGACACCGCCGCGGTTGCCGAAATCATCGCCGCGGCAGGCTTGTTGCCTTCGCAAACTCATGAGCGGGTTCGCAACATCGTCGCGTCCCCGCTGTCCGGCCGGTTCGGCGGAGCGACCGACATCCGCGGACTGGTCACCGAATTAGACGAGGCGATCCAAGCCAAACCAGAGCTGGCCGAGCTGCCGGGCAGGTTCATGTTCGGCGTCGACGACGGCCGCGGCGACATCTCGGGGCTCGCCGCCGATGCCGGCGCACACTTCCTCGACGAGGCGACGGCTGCCCTGCTGCTGGCCGGCCGCGATACCGGCGTACGGCTGAACCGGACCGACGTCGTGCCCGCACTCATCGCGGTCGCAACCCAGTTCGTCGCCAAACGCGGAAAGGCTTGGCGGATAGTCGAATTGGCCGACACCGCACCGGTGCTCGACACTTTCGCGCCCAGCACCGAACCGGGGGCGACGTGGGCACCGGAGATGCGCCCACCGGTCGGCTGGATGACGCAGGACGACGGACGCATCGCGCTCGGGGCCGCGGTGCCGCTGGGCGTGTTGCAGGCGAGGGTCGCGGAGTACCTCGCGGCGATCACCGCGCCGATGGTGATCACGCCATGGCGCTCGGTGCTGATCTGTGACCTCGACGAGGGCGTCGCCGATGTGGCCTTGCGGGTGCTGGCCCCGATGGGTTTGGTGTTCGACGACAACTCCCCATGGCTCTCGGTCAGCGCCTGCACCGGCAGCCCCGGCTGTGAACATTCGGCGGCCGACGTACGCGCGGACGCCACGGCGGCGCTGGACGACCCCGCCGCGGATCACCGACACTTCGTCGGCTGCGAACGGGCGTGCGGCAGCCCACAGGTTGGTCAGGTGCTGATCGCCACGGCCGACGGGTATCAACCGCGCACTCGTTCGTAGTGGCGACGAGCGCGGTCACGATTTCCACAGTCGGCCGCGCTGCACCATCGGCGGTTATGCCGGTGGCTGCGATCCAGGAACAACCAACCGCACGCCGCGTCGTCACACGGCTTGACGCGACTCAACGGCATCTCAGTGAGCAGCGCGACGGCGTCGGCGGCCAGTCGGTCGACCGGGCTGCGCATCGTCACCTCTCGGTCTGCCCATGCCACTTCGTCGTCGACGGCTCGAAGTTCCCTGTGCCGTAGCGCGCTCACATACGCCGTGGTGATCGCGGCCAATGCCGATGGTTCGTCGCCGGTGAACAGCTCGTGCAGTGATTCCCGCAGAAGCTTGGCGCGCACCACCGCGCGCTGCGCCCCTGCCGGGTCGGACCGCATCGCGCCGATGAGGGTCTCCGATTCGGCCGCTGACACCACCCCCACATGACGGCACCAGCCCACCACGTCGGTGTAGTCCGCGAGGTAGTCGATGCGGCGCGCGGCATCTCCGCGCCAGGCGACCGTGTTGACGAAGTCGATCACGGTGTGCCCGCCGCGCAGGTCCAGCTCACCAGCGGCGGAAGCCATACGACGATTCTAACAGGAAAAATTCAGTTTACCTGTTAGGTGCTGTGGCAACTCTGTTGTCGATGACCACAATCGACCGAACCCGCATGGCACCCGTTGGACTGACGATTGGCGCCGTAAGCCTGTCGGCGTCGGCCGCGCTGCTCGGTGTGGCCGCCACCACGCCGGCGACGGCTACCGTCGCACGATGCTCGTTGGCCGTTCCCGTCGTCGCCGCGTTGGGCGTAATGGAGCGCAGGCGCAGCGGTGGGCTCGATATCGGCGAGTACGCGTGGGCGATATTGTGCGGCGTCTTTTTCGCGGCCGACATGCTGTGGTGGACGCAAGCCATCCCCGAGGTGGGCGCGGGGCTGTCGACCGTGCTGGTCAACACTCAGGTCGCGATCGTGCCCTTACTTGCGTGGCTGATCGATCGCGAGCCCATTCCCCGGCGGTTCCTCTGGGCGCTGCCCGCCATCCTGGCCGGCGTGCTGTTGGCCGGCGGCATTTTCGAACACGGTGTCAGCGGCACCAACCCGACAATGGGCACGGTCCATGCGGTCGTGGCGGCGGCGTGTTACTCCGGCTTTCTATTCCTGCTGCGCCGCGGCGGTCGCGGCGGTCGGCCACTGCAGACGTATGGCGTTGTGCTGGTCTCCGCTGCGGCGGTCGCCGTAGCGGTCGGGCTGGTGGGCGATGACCTTGACGTCACGCCTGGCTGGTCGACGGCCGGATGGTTGATCCTGGTCACGATCACCGGCCAATTGCTCGGTTGGATGCTCGTCGCGTTCTACACCCCGAAGCTGCCCAGCGAGGTCAGCTCCGCGCTGCTGATGCTGATGCCGGTCGGCGCGATTGTCCTCGGCGCGTTGATTCTCGCCGAGCGGCCCTCGGCGCTGCAGTTGGTGGGTTGCGCAGTGGTGCTGGTCGCAAGCTACGCAGGAACCGCCCGCCGCTAGTGTGAGCGGGTGCTGGACTACATCCGCGACGCGGCCGAGATCTATCGGCAGTCGTTCGCGACGATCCGCGCTGAGGCGGACCTGACGCGGTTCCCCGATGACGTCGCGCGCGTGGTGGTGCGGCTGATCCACACCTGCGGGCAGGTCGACGTCGCCGAGCACATCGCGTTCAGCGATGACGTCGTCGCGAAGACTCACGCTGCACTGGCCGCCGGCGCGCCGGTGTTGTGCGATTCGTCGATGGTGGCGGCCGGCATCACCAAGTCCCGGCTGCCGGCCGACAACGAGGTCATCTCCCTGGTCGCCGACACCAGGGCGGCCGCTCTGGCGTCGCGCACCGGCACTACCCGATCAGCGGCCGCGGTTGACCTGTGGGCGGATCGGCTCGGTGGCGCCGTGCTGGCCATCGGCAACGCGCCGACCGCATTGTTCCGGCTGCTGGAGCTTGTCGACGAGGGTGCGCCGACCCCGGCCGCGGTGTTGGGCGGACCGGTCGGTTTCGTCGGCTCGGCGCAATCGAAACAGGAGCTGATCGACCGGCCCCGAGGCATGGCTTATCTGGTGGTGCAGGGCCGCCGCGGGGGCAGCGCGATGGCCGCCGCCGCCGTGAATTCGATGGCGAGCGACCGGGAATGAGCAGGGGCACGCTGTGGGGTGTCGGGCTCGGGCCCGGCGATCCCGAACTGGTTACGGTCAAGGCGGCCAGGGTGATCGCAGAGGCCGACGTCGTCGCATACCACAGCGCCCGTCACGGCCGCAGCATCGCGCGTGGCATCGCCGAACCGTACCTTCGTCCGGACCAGATCGAGGAGCACCTGGTCTACCCGGTCACCACCGAGACCAGCGACCATCCGGGCGGCTACGCCGGCGCGATAGACGATTTCTACCGCGAGTCCGCCGACCGCATCGCCGCGCACCTCGACGCCGGCCGCAACGTGGCCCTGCTGGCCGAGGGCGATCCGCTGTTCTACAGCTCCTACATGCACATGCACACCCGGCTGACGGAACGGTTCGACGCCGTCATCGTCCCCGGTGTGACGTCGGTGAGCGCTGCATCGGCGGCGACGGGCACCCCGCTGGTGCAGGGCGACGAGGTGCTCACCATCCTGCCCGGTACGTTGCCCGTCGACGAACTCAAGCGCAGGCTCGCCGACACCGACGCCGCCGTGGTACTCAAGCTGGGCCGATCGTATCCCGCTGTGCGAGAAGCGCTTTCGTCGGCCGGACGACTGGATGACACGTTCTACGTGGAACGTGCCAGCACCCCGCGTCAGCGAGTGATGCCTGCGGGCGAGGTCGACGAAGACTCGGTGCCGTACTTCTCATTGGCGATGCTCCCAGGCGCTGTGCGACGCGATGCGCCGATGGGCAGTGTGGCGGTGGTGGGCCTGGGTCCCGGCGACTCCGATTGGATGACGCCGCAAAGCCGCCGCGAGCTGGCCGCTGCCAGCGACCTCATCGGCTACGGCCTGTATCTCGACCGCATCGCGACCCGTGACGGTCAGCGCTGCCACCCCAGTGACAACACCGACGAGCCTGCCCGTGCCCGGCTGCCGTGCACGCTGGCGCAACAAGGCCGCGCGGTCGCGGTGGTGTCCTCCGGCGATCCGGGCGTTTTCGCGATGGCGACGGCCGTGTTGGAGGAGGCCAAGCAATGGCCGGGTGTGGACGTCCGGGTGATCCCGGCGATGACGGCCGCGCAGGCCGTCGCCAGCCGGGTCGGCGCCCCGCTGGGCCACGACTACGCGGTCATCTCGCTGTCCGACCGGCTCAAGCCATGGGAGGTCAT
>Ga0136846_1237377_pt1 | contig 10812 bp, 7 predicted proteins | sample HopSoiMetagenom2_FD_96841 | JGI IMG/M metagenome (GOLD analysis project Ga0136846, IMG submission 96841) | Grasslands soil microbial communities from Hopland, California, USA - 2 Assembly 2016 (version 4) | ecosystem: Environmental > Terrestrial > Soil > Grasslands | place: USA: Hopland... | reverse complement strand
TGGACATCCCCACCACCAAGGTGGATCGCTCGATGGGCGATATCCACCCGCAGGGCAACCCGCACTATTGGCTGCCACCGGCCAACGCCAGGATCGTCGCGCGCGAGATCGCCCAACGGCTCATGCAGCTCGATCCGGAGGGGCGCGCCGGGTACGAAAAGAACCTCGCCTCCTTCAATGCCCGGGTGGACGCGAAGGAGAAGGAGTGGGCCCCCGAGGTCGCCAAGCTCAAGGGCGTCAAGGCGGCCACCTACCACAAGAGCTGGAGCTACGTGTCGCACTGGCTGGGCATGGAAGAGATCGGCTACGTGGAGCCCAAGCCCGGCATTCCGCCCGACCCCCAGCACCTGGCGCGGCTGATCGGCGTGATGAAGCAGGAGGGGGCGAAGCTCCTCCTGGTGGAGGACTTCTACAACAAGAGCGTGGCGTCGCTGGTGGCGGACAAGGCGGGAGCCAAGCTGCTCACGCTGCCCACCGACGTGGGCGCCACGCCGCAGATCAAGGACTGGTTCTCGCTGGTCGATACCGTGCTGCGGCAGCTTTCGCAGGGCGTCTGAGCTTGGAGTAGAGTTGCCGCGTGCTGCTCAAGCTGCTGCTCTGGCAGGACGTCCACGCCTACCTCGAGAAGAGGACCGACGTCGTCATTCCGGTGGGCGGCACCGAGCAACACGGGCCGTCCGGTCCGCTGGGCACCGACCTGATCGTCGCCGAGGAGCTGGCCAACGAGCTGGGCGAGGAGCGGCACGCCATGGTGGCGCCCGCCATCCCCTTCGGCGTCTCGCAGCTGCATGCCGCCTTCCCCGGCACGGTGTCGCTGAAGCCCGCCACCCTGCTCGCGGTGGTCGCCGACGCGGTGGAGAGCCTTTCGCAGCAGGGCTTCCGCCGCTTCCTCCTGCTCAATGCGCACCACGGCAGCAAGGCCATCCTCAAGGCGGCCTGCGCGCAGGTGCACGCCTCGGTGCCCGACTCGCGTTGCCTCGCGGTGGACTGGTGGGAGCTGCCCGAGGTACGCAGCGTGGTGATGGAGATGTTCGGCGCGCGAGAGGGCCATCACGCCACGCCCGGCGAGCTGTCGGTGGTGCGCAGGTTCTACCCGCGCGCCGTCCTCGATCAGCCGGAGATGGAGCGCTTCGAGCCGGTGCCGCAGCCGGTCTTCTGGACGGCCGAGGACTTCCGCCAGAGATATCCGGACGGCCGCGTGGGCAGCGACCCCGGCCTCGTCAGCGGCCCCGCCGGCGATCGCATCTTCGTCGCCGCCTCGCGCGGGCTGGTGGAAGTGCACCGCAGGCTCGTCGAAGATCCCTGAAGGGCAGTTTCAGCGTTGGAGGCCGCATGCTTCTCGCCATCCTCTTGTCCGCCGCAGCAACCGACACGTACCTGGACCAGACCCGGCCCCGCTGGGAGCAGGTCTCGCAAAAGCTCTGGGAATTCTCCGAGACCGCGCTGCAGGAAAAGAAGTCCGCGGCGCTGTTCGAGGAGCTGCTGGAGAAGGAAGGGTTCCAGGTGCAGCGCGGCGTGGGCCAGCTTCCCACCGCCTTCGTGGCCAGCGCCGGTTCGGGCGAGCCGGTGGTGGCCATCCTCGCCGAGTACGACGCCCTGCCGGAGCTCTCGCAGCACGGCGGCGAGCCGCGCAAGGATCCGCTGACCAAAGGCGCGCCGGGCCACGGCTGCGGGCACAACCTGCTCGGGACTGCGGCAGTGGCGGCTGCGGTGGCTGCCAACCGCGAGCGGATGGAGAAGAAGCTGCCCGGCACGCTGCAAGTCTTCGGCACGCCGGCGGAGGAGATCCTCATCGGCAAGACCTTCATGTTGATGGCGGGCGCCTTCAAGAAGACCGACGTGGTGCTCTCCTGGCACCCCGGGGACAAGAACGAGATCGTCAACGGCAAGCGGCTGGCGCTCACCGCCAGCGAGGTGGAGTTCTTCGGCAAGACCGCCCATGCCGCCGCCTCGCCCTGGCTGGGCCGCAGCTCGCTGGATGCGCTGGAGCTGTTCGAGCACGCCATGTCGCTGATGCGCGAGCACATCCAGCCGACGGCCCGCATCCACCGGGTGATCAAGAACGGCGGAGTGGTGGCCAACATCATTCCCGACTACGCCAAGGTGCAGGTCTGGCTCCGCGACGCCAACGGCCAGAGCGTGGACGAGATGCTGGGCCGCATGCGCAAGGCCGCCGAGGGCGCCGCGCTGGGGACCGAGACGCGAGCGCAGGTTTCGGTCCTCGCCTCTGTGCGCGATCCCGTCAGCAACCAGGTGCTCGGCCAGGTGATGCAGAAGGAGCTGGAGCGGGTGGGCGCGCCGAAGTGGGACGCCGCCGACGAGGGCTTCGCGCGCTCCCTGCAGAAGGAGGTGGGAGTGCCGGAAGCCGGGCTCGCCTCCGACGTCACGCCCTACGGCGTCCACGGCGCGACCGCCTCCTCGGACATCGGCGAGGTCAGCGCGGCGGTGCCGCTGGCGGAGCTGGGCGTGGCCACGCGGCCCCTCGGCACCGCCTCCCACCACTGGGCCACCACCAGCTGCTCGCTGCACCCGGTTGGACTCAAGGGCATGAGCGTCGCCTCGAAGGTGCTGGCGGGCTCGCTGGTGAATCTGCTGCAGCAGCCGGCCACGGTGTCCTCGGCGAAGGCGGAGTTCGCAAAGGCGACCAAGGGAAAGGCGTATCAGAGCCCGCTGCCCGCGGACGCCAAGCCGGTCGTGTTCTGAGAGGTTGACGATCATGATCGGGTCAACGCGAACTCATCGCAGCACCTTCATCAGCACGCCGATGAGCACGCCCAGCCCCACCAGCAACAAGAAGATGCTCCCGTACCCCACCAGCGCCTGCCGCAAGGTGGGCGGGGGCAGTTCCTCCGGCGGCGGCGGGTAGTGCTCCACCAGCTTCTTCTCGTCCGGCGAGCCGCTCACGTTCCCTCCAGCAGCGCGGGAGTCCAGTCGCCCGAATCGGGCTCGCTGCCGGCAGCGTGCTCCTCCAGCCAGTCCGCCACGTGGTGCTGGGCGAGCAGCAGGAAGAACGGGTTCTCGCGCGCGACCATCTCGTAGACGCCCAGGCCGCCCTGCCGCTCGAAGCCCTTGAACAGCGCCCGGCCCACGAAGACGAACAGTTCCACAAGCCCCTGCGAGGCGGACGCGACCGCCGCCACCACCCGCAAGGTGCTGACCGGAAAGACGAACCGTTCGCGGATGTCCGGATGCAGGAGCCCCACCTCCACCTCGCGGGGCAGGAAGACCAGGTCCTGCCCGCGCGCCGCCATGTAGGCCCGCAGCGCCTCCTCGGAGACCGCGACGCCGCCGTTGTAGATATCGCCGCGGTCGTCCGACGCCTCTTCGGAGGCGAGGCGGGCCACGAAGTCGCGCACCGCCGCCCCCACCACCGTCTCCGCGCCTTCGACGTCGCCTTCGGCCAGCGAGCGCCGCATCGCGAGTTCCACGTCTGCCGGCAATGGCATCGAAAGCGGCTGGGAGATGGAGACCAGGAGCGGACAGGTGAGCTGTGGCCGCCGCAGCCGCGCCCGCTCCGCATCCAGCACCGCCTCCATCCTCGCCCGCACGCTGCCGTTGCGCGCGGTGCCGCGAGCGCTTTCGTTGATCTTCTCGGCGATGGACACCTTGATCTGCCCGAAGATGTGATCCTCGAAGGTGGCCACCTCGGGCGCCGAGCCAAAAGAGATGAAGATGCCGGCCTCCAGCTTCTCGCCGCTGGCCAGCGCGATCTGCTGGCTGCGCTCGTCCTCCAGGCGGTGCAACTCCACGTCCAGCGCCCGCAGCCGGGTGGCCGGCTCTTCCCCGGAGGCGGGGTCCAGCGTGCCGCGCCGCAGCGCCTCCTGGGCGGAGCGCACCGATGCCTGCAACTGCTCGCGCCGGTCGCGGAACTTCTCCTCGACTCCGGCGATGGCCCCCGCCACCCCCTCGCGGGTGCCTTCGCTGTCCAGCCGCCGCGCGTAGCTGCCAAGCGCGCGCCGGATGTCGTCGGCCAACTCGAGCAGCGCCACCACGTCGCCCGAGAAGCTGACCGCGTCGCCGAGCAGGTTGTTGAGATAGATGCCGCCCTTGTCGGCCAGGTGGGCCGCGCCCTGCGCGTGCCGCGCGGCGGCGGTGAGGATGGGCCCGTAGAACTCGCGCGAGAGGAAGTCCGCCACCACCGTCTCCTTGAGGAAGGCGGTGCGCTTGGTGAAGTCCTTCATGTCGCAGAAGAGGTGGCCGAGCTGCGGCGCGCGCGCCCGGTTCATGAGGATGGGCTTCTCGTCGAGCGTGAGCAGGTAGAGCTTGCCCGACTCGTGCTGCCTCTGGATGCCGCCGTCGCTCTCGCCCCCGCCGCGGTGGACCAGCTGCTGCTCCGCCTGATCCAGGGCGCGTTCCAGCGCCACGTCCGCGGCCAGCGCGGCCACGGCATTGGCCCAGGCCTTCACCGCCGCCTCCTGGGCGACGAAGGCCCCGGAGTCGTCGTCCTTCCAGTCCTTGGCCGCGATGGCCACCGACTCGAGGGCCAGCCGCGCGGGCTCATATGTGGAGCCCTTGGCGGCGACCCGGGCGCGGGAGAGAAGGTCCTTGCGGGCCGCCGGCGCGCCCAGCACGCGCTCGAGCGCGCCCGGCGATTGCACCAGCTGCGAGAGCGTGAGGCCGTCCAGGGAGAAGGGCGGCGCGCGCCCGATCTCCATCAGCCTCAGGATCCCCAGCAGATCGGCGCGCAGCTGGGTCAGGGCCACCTGGCGCACGGCCTTGCGCACCGTCTCCTTCGAGGCGCTGATGTCGAAGGCGGCATCGCGCGCGACGGCCTCGCCGGTGCCGCCTTGCAGGATGCGCTGCGCGTATGCGTCCAGCCGGGCCGGGCCTTCCGCGAAGGCGACTCCGTAGGCGGCGAGGCCGCTGGCCCAGAGCATCTTGTGCCCCCCGAGCCAGGGCAGCGCCGAGGTGGCGGCCTCGCAGAGCAGACCCGAGGCCGTGGCCAGGACGCCCGCCTCGCGGGTGGCGAGCCGGAGCGCCACCAAGAGCCCCGCCGCCACCGCCCCGTGCAGCGTGCGCCCCGCGGGACCGCTGATGGGAAGGTCCTTGAGGGTATCGAGCGCGGTGCGCGAGAGCGCGCGGAGCGCCAGCAGCACCACGTAGGGCGTCGGCTCCGGCCGCTCCTGCATGCCGCCCTCGCCTTGAGCGGGGCGCAAGAGCGCGTTGAGGACGCCGGCAAGCGCGCGGCCTGGGCGCCCCGTGGTCAACCAGCTGGCGATCAGCCCCGCGTCCAACGCCGGGTGCAGCTCCGGCGCCTCGAGGAAGGCGCGGCGCACGTTCTCCGACCTCACCGTGGATGGCGCGTTGAACGAGACCTGCCGCGCCGCCTTGGCGTCGAAGCCGTCCAGCAGCATGAGGCGGTCGTACTCGTTCGGGCGCAGCGCCGCGCGGTGGCGGAGCGAGAGCAGGAAGAAGAGATCGCGGACCGCGGTCCGCACGGTCTGCTCCACGCCGGCCTCCACGTGCACCGGGACGCGCAGGTCGGCGAGCGAGGTGCCCACGTGGAAGCGCAGGCTGCGGCCGTCGAGGCGCAGCAGGTCGGAGAGCGATCTCCCCGGCGCCTGCCTGCGCAGGCCCGAGACGAGATCGAGCCGCTCTTCGCCGTAGCCCACGCGGGGAGTCTACCAGCAAGAGCCGCAGGGAAGTCGCGGGGATCGGGTGCAGGATCCGCCCCGCGGCCGACGGTCTCGCACATCCGGAATCATCCATTGCGGGCGCGCTGCGTCGCAAGTATCTTGCGCGCTTCCGGACCGGGAGCGCCCACGATGAAGAAGATCGAGGCCATCATCAAGCCCTTCAAGCTCGACGAGGTGAAGGAGGCGCTCGCGGACGTGGGTGTCCTTGGGCTGACGGTCACCGAGGTGAAAGGCTTCGGCCGTCAGAAAGGCCACACCGAGCTCTACCGGGGCGCCGAGTACGTCGTCGATTTCCTGCCAAAGGTGAAGATCGAGGTCGTGCTTTCGGACGAAATGGTGCCCAGGGCACTGGAAGCCATCGAGCGCTCCGCCAAGACTGGGCGCATCGGGGACGGCAAGATCTTCGTCTCCACGGTCGATGAAGTGGTTCGCATCCGCACCGGCGAGCGTGGCGAGCCGGCGCTGTAGTCAACCCGGAGTACCCCAGGGGCAGCAAACATGGCGAAGGGCAAGGACGTCGTCGGGCTGGCGAAGGACAAGCAGGCAGTGATGGTCGATCTGAAATTCATGGACTTCCTCGGCCTCTGGCAGCACTTCACCATCCCCATCGCCGAGCTGAGCGAGGGCATCTTCGAGGAAGGCTTGGGCTTCGACGGATCGTCGATCCGCGGCTGGGCCCCCATCCACGCCAGCGACATGTTGGTGGTGCCCGACGCGGACACCGCGCTGATGGATCCGTTCATGAAGGATCCGACGCTCTCGCTGATCTGCAACATCGTCGACCCCATCACCAAGGAGCCCTACGCCCGCGACCCGCGCTTCATCGCGCAGAAGGCCGAGCGGTACCTCAAACAAACGGGCATCGGCGACACCGCCTACTACGGCCCCGAGGCCGAGTTCTTCATCTTCGACGGGATCTCCTACGACGCGGGCGTCAACCATTCGCACTACAAGATCGAGTCGCGTGAAGGCCAGTGGGAGACTGGCCACAGCCGCGAGACGCACTTCGACGGCAAGCACGTCCACGAGCGGCCCAACCTCGGCTACAAGCCGCGCTACAAGGAAGGCTACTTCCCCGTCGCGCCCGTCGACAGCCAGCAAGATCTGCGCACCGAGATGTGCCGGGTGATGGAGCAGTGCGGGATCCTGGTGGAGCGGCAGCACCACGAGGTTGCCACCGCCGGTCAGGCGGAGATCGACATCCGCTTCGACTCGCTGGTGAAGACCGCCGACAAGCTGATGTGGTTCAAGTACATCATCAAGAACGTCGCCCTGCGCAACGGCAAGACGGTCACGTTCATGCCCAAGCCGCTCTTCGGAGACAACGGCTCGGGCATGCACACCCACCAGTCCATCTGGAAGAACGGCAAGCCGCTCTTCGCCGGCGAGGGGTACGCCGGCATGAGCGAGATGGCGCTGCATTACATCGGCGGCGTACTCAAGCACGCGCGCGCGCTGGCCGCCATCTGCAACCCCACCACCAACTCGTACAAGCGGCTGGTGCCCGGATTCGAGGCGCCGGTGAACCTCGCCTACAGCTCGCGCAACCGCAGCGCCGCCATCCGCATCCCCATGTACTCGCCCAGCCCCAAGGCCAAGCGGCTCGAGTTCCGCTCGCCGGACCCAAGCTGCAACCCGTACCTGGCCTTCGCCGCCATGCTGATGGCGGGCCTCGACGGGATCGAGAACCGCATCGACCCGGGCGACCCGCTGGACAAGGACATCTACGGCCTCAGCCCCGAGGAGCTGAAGGACGTGCCGAAGATGCCGGGCTCGCTGGAAGAGGCTCTCGACTGCCTGAAGAAGGACCACGAGTTCCTCTACAAGGGCGACGTCTTCACGCCCGACGTGATCGAAGCGTGGATCGACACCAAGGTGGAGAAGGAGCTGAACCCCGTGCGGCTGCGCCCCACGCCCATGGAGTTCGCCCTGTACTTCGACATCTGACGGGAGGCGGTGCGAGCAGGACCATGAAGAGCCTCGCCCTTCTGCTCCTGCTCGCGGCGTGCACGCCGGCGCGCGAGCGCCGGCCTTCCGACCCGGCATCGCTCAGCGGAGTCACACTGGGCCTGCCCATCCCGGCGGACGCGCGGCCTACGCCCGGCATCGGCTGCGGCCAGGTCGTGCAGGATCTGCCGCTGCGCGCCCACAAGACCCTGGTGGCGGCGTTCACCGACGCCGGCGCGAAGGCCACCAACTCGAACACCGGACCCTGGGTGCTCGAGGTCGCGCTGCGCGTGGCCACCCTGGGAGAGGAGAACACGCACGAGCGCCGCACCGATCGCGCTCCGCCCAGCGGCACGACCCAGAGCGGCCCGGATTTTCCGCCGCTCGAGCAACAGCCCAGCCTCTTCAACAGCGGCAACGGCAACGCGGTGGTGGTGCTCGACGCGTCGCTGGCGCGCCAGGGAACGGTGGTCTGGACGGCCACCATTACCGGCCACGCGCAGTCCGCGCCCTGCATCCAGGCCGTAGACAAGGTGCGAGAAGCCCTGGCCGACGCGGTGGACGAGCTGCGCGACCGCGTGATGCCGATGCTAAAGGCTCCGAAGACTCAGTAGCGCGGCCGCGCGAACTCCGGCTCGTGCCCCGGCGCCAGCACCTTGCCGCGCTTCCAGAGGATCTCCTCGCAGCGCGCCAGCAGCTGGGGAAATCCGTCCTTGGTGATGGACGAGACCGCCACCGCGCCGTCCCGCAGGGCCAGCGTTCGGGCCGTCTCCTCCGCGCGATCGGCCTTGTTGTAGACGAGCAGCCGCGGCGTGCCCTCGACGTCGAGGCTCGCGAGCACGCGCTCCACCGCCTGGGCCTGCCCGTCGTGGCGCGGGTCGCTGGCGTCCACCACGTGCAGGAGCAGATCCGCTTCCTCCAGCTCCTCCAGCGTGGCGCGGAAGGCCGCGACCAGATCCTTGGGCAGGTCGCGGATGAACCCCACCGTGTCGGTGATGATCACTTCGCGATCGCGCGGGAACTTGAGGCGCCGCGAGGTCGGATCCAGCGTGGCGAAGAGCTTGTTCTCCGCCAGCACGCTGGAGTCGGTGAGCGCGTTGAGCAGTGTGCTCTTGCCGGCATTGGTGTAGCCGACGATGGAGATCACCGGCACGCCGGCGCGGTTGCGCTGGCGCCTGCGGGTGGCGCGGTCGCCGGAGAGGCGGTCGATGCGCGACTCCAATGCGGCGATGCGGTCGCGCACGCGACGCCGATCGACCTCCAGCTTGGTCTCGCCCGGACCGCGCCCGCCGATGCCGCCGGCCAGCCGCGAGAGCGAATCGTCCCGGCCCACCAGCCGCGGCAACAGGTACTTGAGCTGGGCCAGCTCGACTTGCAGCTTTCCGTCGGCGCTCTGGGCGCGGCGCGCGAAGATGTCGAGGATGAGCTGGGTGCGGTCGAGGATGCGCAGCGAGGTGGCCTCGCTGATGTGGCGCGCCTGCGATGGTGTCAGGTCGCGGTCGAAGACCAGCAGATCCGCACCCAACGCCATCGACCGCACCAGGATTTCTTGAAGCTTGCCCTGGCCGATCAGCGTGCGCGGGTCGATCTCGCGGCGGCCCTGGAGAATCGCGTCGAGCACCTGCACGTCGGCGGTCCGGGCCAATTCCTGGAGTTCCTGGAGTGAAGCCTCCGCCGCCCCGCGGTTGCCGATGTGGACGCCGACCAGGATGGCCCTGCCCTCCACGCCCACGGCGCGGACCGGGGCGACCCGCGCCATCTCCTGCTCCAGCGCGCCGATCTCCGCCTGGGCGTCGAATTCCAGTTCGTACAGCGAGGGCGCTTCCACCAGCCGGTGCAGGTCGCCCTTCACGTTCCAGGGCATCAGCGTGGCCAGGTAGACCTTGCCGGGCAGCCCGTCCTCGCGCGCCACCACCGCGGCCACCGCGTCCAGCCGCAGCAGGACCAGGTCGGTGAGATCGTCGCGCGTGAGCGGCTCGTCCTTGAGGTGCGTGTGCACCAGCCGCAGGCCGCGGAGGCGGGCGGATCCGGCGCGGGCGCGGCCGATGTCGGGCAAGGTGAGCTGCCGGGCATCGCCGACGATGACGTGCTCCACCTCGCCGCGCCGGTTGAGCAGGACGCCCAGCTGGCGGCCGATTTCCCGGGACAATTCGGTGAGATGGCGCGCAAGCTCGGCCGAGACCAGCTCCCGCTGCTGGACGCGCCGACGCCAGGTGGCGAGCAGCCGCTTGCTGTGGCTGGCCTTGAGTCCGGCCGTATTTCCGGAGAGCTCTTCCTTCACTTGAACGCAGGTATGTAACACGCGGCGGTTCTTGCTACATTCGAAGCAGACGAATCGAATGAGCAACCTCCGCTCCTCCCTCTCGCGGTGCCGCAGGCCGGTGATCAAGATCGGCTCGGCGGTCCTCACTGGAGGAGCCGGCAAGGAGCTCGCCCCCTCGCTCGATCGGCGGAAATTCGCCAGCCTCTGCGACGACATCGCGGCGGTGGCCCAGGGCCGGACGCCGGTCATCGTATCCAGCGGCGCTGTCGCGTTGGGCGTGGAGAGGCTGGGGTTCCGGCAGCGACCCAAGGAGATGGCGCTCAAGCAAGCCGCTGCCGCGGTGGGGCAGAGCCGGCTGATGCGACTGTATGACGACGAGTTGGAGACGCGTGGTCTGCGCTGCGCGCAGGTGCTGCTGACGCACGCCGATATCGCCAACCGGAGCCGCTATCTCAACGCGCGCCGCGCCCTCGCCGAGCTTCTCGGCCGCAACGTGGTCCCCGTGATCAACGAGAACGACACGGTCAGCGTGGAGGAGATCAAGTTCGGCGACAACGATGCGCTCGCCGCCATGGTGGTGGATCTCGTCGAAGCAGATCTGTTGGTCATCCTCACCGACGCGGGCGGAGTGTACACGTCGGATCCGCGCAGGGACCCCGCCGCCCGCCGCATTCCCGAGATCGAGCGCGTCACTCCGGAGATCGAGGCCGTCGCCGACAGCGGGTCGGCGCTCGGCACCGGCGGCATGATCACCAAGCTCCGGGCCGCTCGCCGCGCATCGGAAGGGGGGGTGGCCTGCGCCATCGTGCCAGGCGAGCCCGGCGTGCTCCATCGCCTCCTTGCCGGCGAGGACGTCGGGACGTTGATCCTCGCGCAGGGGGAGCGGCGCCGGCTGCGCCAGCGCTGGATGCTCGACCTCAAGACCCGGGGGGAATTACGCGTCGACGACGGCGCCCGCGAGGCGGT
>Ga0136846_1225351_pt1 | contig 10813 bp, 10 predicted proteins | sample HopSoiMetagenom2_FD_96841 | JGI IMG/M metagenome (GOLD analysis project Ga0136846, IMG submission 96841) | Grasslands soil microbial communities from Hopland, California, USA - 2 Assembly 2016 (version 4) | ecosystem: Environmental > Terrestrial > Soil > Grasslands | place: USA: Hopland... | reverse complement strand
GGGACGCGGAGGCGCTGCCGTTCCTCGACGAGTCGTTCGACGTCGTCCTCTCCGTCTTCGGCTGCATGTTCGCCCCGCGCCACGAGGTCGCCGCCCGTGAGATCGCGCGCGTGCTGCGGCCGGATCGGGATCTGCGCCGGGACGCCGGACGGCAGCCTCGGCCGGATGTTCCACGTCGTTGCGGGCTACCTCCCACCGGCTCCGGACTTCGCGCTTCCGCTGATCCTTGGGGCTCGGAGGACCACGTCCGCGCGTTGTTGGACGGGGGCGCCATCGCTCTTCAGTTCGACCGTCACGAGGCGCTCTTCCCCGCCTCCGCGTTGGAGGACGACGAGGTCGAGTTCTACTCGACGAAGCTCGGTCCGGCCGCCGCTGCCCGCCCTCGCACAGAGTCGGAGGGCCGCTGGGAGGCGCTCCGCGCCGAACTGGCGGCGCTGCATGACCCATCCGGCGAGGTCGCCGAGTACCTCCAGATCCTCGGCACGAAACTCGCCTGACTTCCGAAGGCGCCTGGACGAACTCGTCGATAACTGTCTCCAGCTGCCTGGGCACTGGTCTGCTCGCCGTCTTCGGCTCGCTCGCGTATCAGCAGCTCTTTCGAGTCGTCGAGCCGTGGCCTGGAGACGACAGAAACTGCCACAGCCGGTGGTGATCGCGAGCCACCGCTACGGCCGACCAGAGCGAGCGCCTGACGATGCGCTGGCAGGAGATCCCGGTCAGCGTGGTCGACCAGCCCGTGACGTCAACGCGGGAGCCGACTCGCTTTTCGCCGGCCTGATGCAGCGGCTCGCGGCCGACTTCTCACACGAACGCGCGCGACTCGAAGACCAGGAACAGCGGGGACGACGTCTCGACCGAAGACCTACGGGTCGCCCTGATCCGCGCGCACGCGGCTTTGTCAGGTGTCAGCTGAACGTGCAGCCGAGGTACTCGAGGGCGAGCAATACCTCGTCGACGAACCTGGATGCCGGCTCCGACGCGGGGAAGAGGTATGGCCCGAGGCGAAGCGGCTCGATGCGCATCGTGTCGATCGGATAGACGTCGCACTCGACGACCGCGCCGCGCGCACCGTCGTAGCGGCGCAGGATCACGACCTGCTTACCGTCCTTCTCGACCCGAACGACGGTGTCTTGCTGACTGGCGTCGTGGCCGCTCGGCGCTTGTTGCACCAGCGGGTCAGCGCCATGGTCGAGGACGACTGCGTGAGCGTCAGCGTGCATCGTGCGCCGCCTGTGCCACGACCTGACGATCGTGGAAGCCCTCGAGGCGTTTGACGACGATGCCCGGGCGGCGGACGACGATCACCGCCGGATCGGCGATGCTGTCGGCGAATGCGGCGAGCGGAGTGGCGTAACGGGCCTTTCGGACGTCGAGCGAGACGAAGCTCGTGTGGGCGAGGGAAGCCCCTGCGCGCGCTTCCTTGGCAGCGACCGCATCGAAGCCGCCGCGACCATGGATTGCGACCACGACCGAGCGGTGCCGCAGGAGCGCGTACCGGATCGGCCCGGGGAGACCGGGGACGAGCTTGACGACCGGCTTCACCGGGACCGCAGGCTTCGCCGCGGGACCGCGCGTCGAATCGTGCGTCGCGACGTGGTGCACCGGGACCGGCGTGGCTGCGGTCGAGGACGGCTTCGCGCGTTCGAGTGTGAAGACGGCAAATCCGAGACCGGCGAAGGCGAGGACCCCGACGAGAATCACAAGGCGGAGTGCGGAGCTGAAGTCGATGCTCATTGCTCAGTGACTATCGGTCGGAATTGCGCGAAGCTTTAGCGTTCTCACGAAGGTCGGCACAGTGGATTGGACGCTTACGGGCCGGCCGTCCGGCAGGAAGTTCAAGCGCTGCGGTTGGATCGTGACCGTCCAGGGTCCGCTCGAGTCAGCACGGAGCGCGAGGTCGACGCGCCTTCCCGGCCTGACGACGACGTTGCGTCGGACACCCGCCGCCCGGAGCCGAAGCGGCGTGGGCCTGGCGGTCGGCGGAAGCGAGAGCCGCAGATGGAGCACCCCGCGAGTCGAGCCGGACGCGTCGGGCCAGACGGTCACGCTCGAGGAGGGCGCGAGCCAGCTGTCGAGGTACCTGTCCGACGCCATTACTTCGACCCTCGGTACGCCGGCGGGCCGCCAGAGCGACGAGCTGACCTCGCGGCTGACGAGCTTTGCGCCTGAGAGCCTCAGGCTGTTCGCGAGCTCCTCGATCAGAAGCGGTCCCCGGACAGCTTGCTTCCCGTCAACGATCCGTCCGTCCCGGGCGATTCGCACCGACTCCGATCCGAAGGTGTCCGGTGCGTCCGCGAACGGAAGGAGAAGCACGCGCTTGATCGAGGCGTTCCAGAAGAGATGCTCGGAGACGAGGGGGCGTGGGGTTCCGGGCGGGACGAGTACGGACACGTTCCCTTGATGGGCGTGGTCGACGAACTCGAAGTCGCGCGGGAGATACGTGAGCGCGGTTCTTCCCGACATCTCGAAGTCGTAGGAAAGCGTCGCCGCTGATGCGAGCACCGCGACGACCAGGGCGAGCAGGAGTGACGCCGCGACTCCGAACCTCGGACGCAGTGCAGTCCCGATCGCGACGAGCGTGAGGAGCGTGACGATGCCGAGGACGACCAGAGCCCCTGAGCCGTTGCCGGCGCGGTCCTGAAGCCAGTACACAGCCTGCAGAACCGGTGAATCCTGCTTGCCGGTGCCGTTGGTGTAACCGGTCAGCGGCACTCGCAGCGCAAGCAGCAGTAGCGCCGATGAGAGCGCCACGATCGGCAGGCGGAGGCGTTCCCGGCGCACGGAAAGGAGGAATGCGACGGGCAGCAACGGAAGGAGCGCGAACAGATAGCGCTCCTGGAATCGTTCGCTGCCACTCGTGTTGCCGGCGTACAACGCCGCCTCGGCGAGCAAGGCGCAGGCGAGGCCGACTGTCATCCGCGCGAGCGCGCCTTCGGCTCGTGTTCGCGGACGCACGAATGCGGCCAGCGTCCCGAGCACGGCGCCCGGGACAAGGACGATTCCGCCGGCGTACACGAGGAGCATCGAGTCGACCGCCACCCAGTGCCCGAGTGCGAGCGGGTCGACGGAGAGCGAGAACACCGCACGGTAGTACCCGAGCACGCGCGCCGGCCCCGCTGCCGCCACCGCGACCGCGGGCAGGGCGAAGAGGAAGAGGGTGACTCGGTAGCGGCGGATCGCCCGAGTGACGTGGCTGCGTTCTGAGGCGAGCACGATGATCAGAAAGATGACCGGAAGGACGACGTACTGGACGCGAGCAAACGTCGCGAGTCCCGAGAGCACCACGAACAGCAGCTGCGCTCTGGTCGTCGGGCGCTCGAGCGCCGCCACCGCTGCGGCAATCGCACCGAGCACGAGCGGATACGCGACCGCGTCCGCGGTCACGAAGTTGACGTAGACGAGGTCGGGGATCGAAACAGCGAACACCGCGCAGGCGAGTGCCGGCCACGAGCTTGCGCCTACGCGGCGTGCGAGCCAGAACACGGGGAACGCAGCGAGCGACATCGCGAGTGCGTGCATCGCGAGCGTCAGCCTGTAAGCCAGCCCGGGATCGTGCGTCAGCCAGAACGGTGCGGCGAGGAGCGGCTCGAGGAGCGCCGGGAAGTGCGCGTGCGCCCCCCGGATCTGCAGGCGTCCCGATTCGGCGATCGACCGCGCCAGACTGCTGTAGATGTACTCGTCGGGGAAGTAGCGCGGCGTGCCGTGCGCGAACGACGCGGCGACGCGGACGGCGAAGGAAATGACCGCCGTCGCAACCAGGCACAGACGCGGGCTCAGCGAAACGACCCGATCGCGCACCACTCTCGCCGGGAGGCGAACGCCGAGCGGAACGGGGCTGTGGACAGTCTCGAATGTCATGCGGGATCTATCGGCATGCGGTGATCTGTTCTTGAGCGCACCTGAGAACGACGAGGGGCGCGATTGCTCGCGCCCCTCGTCGTGCAGAACTTGTAGGACAGGGACGATCAGCTGCAGGCCGCGGCGCTGGTGATCGCACCCGCGGGACCCACCTTCGCGAAGGTGTGCGCACCCTGCGTCGCGCTGATGCAGTACGTCGACGCGCTCGGCGTCGATCCGATGGTGACCTTGAGGCCGGCGTCGTAGCTCGCCTTGAGCTTCGCGGCGTCCATACCGCCATACGTACCGTGGTCCGAGTACCACGCCTCGACCGCGGGCACCGCGGCGCGGACGTTCGACTGCGCGGCGGACTTCTCGGCGCGGTCCTTGAAGCCGAGGTACGACGGGACTGCGATCGCCAGCAGGATGCCGAGGATCACGATGACGACCAGGAGCTCGATGAGCGTGAAGCCCTCGTCGCTCGCCAGCCGCTGCTTGATCTTTGAAACCATTGCGATGAATCTCCTTCCACAGGGGTGAGGTAACCGACCCAGGTATCGACCTGCGTCGCGCGTCCAATAGCCCCGAACGAGGGATTCGAAGCCGCGCGCATCCCCCACGGATGGGGACTTCCGCCTCGCGCGTAAAAGGCTAACGCCGGCATTCGCGGCGACGCACGTCGACGAAAAAGAATCGCTCAAGGTCGTCGTGACCTCTGCCGATAGCGTCCCCCGTGGAAGCTGCGAGCACCTCACTCCTTTCTGTCGACGGCCTGCTCGAGCACGTCGTCGAGCTCGGCGCGTCCGACCTGCACATCACGGCCGGCTCACCGCCGATCGTGCGCATGCACGGTGGGCTCGTTCCTCTCGAAGGCTTTCCGGTCCTCGCGCCGGAGACGACGCGCGACCTTCTCTATCGCGTCCTGACGACCGAGAAGCAGAAGCACCTCGAGATCGATCGCCAGATCGACCTCTCGTACGGTGTCCCCGGCCTCGCGCGGTTCCGCTTGAACGTCTACTTGCAGCGCGACAGTGTCGCCGCCGCTTTCCGCGTGATCCCGGCGTCCCTCAAGACGCTCGAGGAGCTCGGACTCCCGGCGAGCCTTTCGACTCTCACACACAAGCCTCGCGGCCTCGTGCTCGTCACAGGCCCCACGGGCTCCGGTAAGTCGACGACGCTCGCGGCGATGATCGACGAGATCAACCGCACGCGGAACGACCACATCATCACGATCGAGGATCCGATCGAGTTCCTCCATCGCCACAAGCGGTGCATCGTCAACCAGCGAGAGATCGGGGCCGACGCAACGAGCTTCAGCGAGGCTCTCCGCGCGGCTCTCCGCCAGGACCCCGACGTGATCCTCCTCGGCGAGATGCGCGACCTCGAGACGATCTCGACGGCGATCACGGCAGCCGAGACCGGCCACCTCGTGTTTGCGACGCTGCACACGCAGACGGCGCCGAGCACGGTGGACCGCATCATCGACGTCTTCCCGGCATCGCAGCAGGATCAGGTGCGCACCCAGCTCGCGGCCACGATCCAGGGGATCGTCACACAGACGCTGATTCCCAGCTCGGACGGAGCCAGCCGCGTCGCCGCGCTCGAGATCCTGTTCCCGGACGACGCCATCAGGAACCTCATTCGCCAGGGCAAGACCGAGCAGATCTACTCGTACATGCAGACCGGCACGAAGCGCGGTATGCAGACGATGGAGCAGGCGCTTGCCGACTACGTGCTCCGCACCGTCATCACTCGTGAAGAGGCACTCTCGCGCTCGACGCGGCAGGACCAGCTTGCGGGAATGCTCGACCGCAGGCAGGCGCCGACGGTGTCCGGCCTACGGGTGGCCGGGAGTTAAGAGATGGCATTCCCTATCTACCCACACGCGAAGATGTCCTTCGAGGACGTAGAGAACGCGCGCGGTGCTGCCGCGAAGCAGCCTTCGATCTGGAAGCGCGAGTTGTCGGTCGGCCGCAAGAAGACCGAGTCGGAGCCGGTGGAGGTCGTTGGGACGGAGCCGGAGGAAGTCGAGTCGGCCTCGGAGAAGAAGCCGTCGATCTGGAAGCGCGATCTCTCGTTGGGCGGCAAGAAGAAGAAGAAGAAGTCGGAGCCGGCGCTTGAAGTCGGGCCCGAGCCGCAGGACGAGCAAGTGGAGCAGACGCAGGAGGAGCGCACGTCCATCTGGAAGCGCGACCTCTCGTTCGGCAAGAAGAGCAGTCCCGAGCCGGCCCAGGAAGCAGCCGCCGAGCAGCACGAAGTCTCAGAGCCGATGCCCGAGGCTGTGGCTCCCGAGCCGACGGCGGTTCCGGGTCCGATGCCCGAAGCTCTAGTCCTCGAGCCGCAGGTGATTCCGGAGGCAACGCCCGAGACAGCAGCTCCCGACGAATTCGTTCCGAGCTTCGAGCCGCAGCCCGACGAGGTTGCGCCGCAGGCAGAGTCCGACGTCGATGACTTCAACGAGTCGATCGCCGCCTTGCGCGACGCGGCGACTCAGGAGACGGCCAAGAAGGAGAAGCGTCCTCCGATCTGGAAGCGCGAGCTGAAGGTCTCGCGTGACAAGAAGGAGCGCGGCGGGAAGAAGCTCGTCGGTCTCAAGATCGGCGCGTCACAGATCGCTGCCGCCCACGTTCGGAACGACGGTCCCCCGGAAGTGCTGCGTGTCGCGCGCACGCCTCTCGATCGCGGCGTCGTCGTCTCGGGCGAGCTGCGCGACCCAGACGCGCTCGTCGCGGCGCTGCGCGTCTTCTTCAAGGAGAATCAGCTGCCGAAGCGGGATGTGCGGCTCGGTATCGCCAGCAACCGCGTCGGCGTCCGCGTGCTCGAAGTCGCGGGAGTCGATGATCCGAAGCTGCTCGGCAACGCCGTCCGGTTCCGCGCGCAGGAGATCCTGCCGATCCCGTTGTCCGAGGCTGTGCTCGACTATCGTGTCCTGCGCGAGCGCACCGACGAAACGGGCGCTGTGGTTCGCGAGGTTCTCGTCGCGTTCGCCTACCGCGAGCTCGTCGATCGCTACGCGGCCGTCTGTCGCAGGGCAGGGCTCAAGCTGATCGGCATCGACCTGGACGGGTTCGCGATGCTGCGTGCCCTGGTCGACCCCGCCGGCGAGCGCACCCACCTGGGCGGCGCCGCCGTCGTCACCGTGTCGCTCGGACACGACCGCTCGATCATGTCCGTCTCCGACGGCAGGACGTGCGAGTTCACGCGCGTCGTCGAATGGGGCGGTGCGTCCCTCGACGCGGCGGTCGCGCGCATCCTCGCGCTCACACCGTCGCAGGCCGAGCCGATCAAGCGGCAACTGACACTGGACCGCAACGCTCCGACGCCGGACGGTCTTTCGCCCGAGCAGGCTGGTCGAGTGCGCGCAGCGATGGTCCAGGAGGTTCACGCGTTCGTTCGCGAGTTCGTCTCCTCGCTCCAGTTCTACCAGGCACAGCCCGGCTCGCTCGACATCGGCGAGATCGTCATCACCGGTGGCACGGCGCACATGCCGGGCCTGGCCGACCAGTTGCGCGAGTCGATCGGCGTTGCGGTTCGCGTCGGCGATCCGCTTGGACGAGTCGTCGTCGGCAAGAAGGTCGCGACCGAAGAGCCCGTCGGCTCGCTCGCGCTCGCGATCGGTCTGGGGATCGAAGACTGATGCGCGCCGTCAATCTCCTACCCGTCGAGTCGAACAGTCGGCTCCCGAAGGCGACCGTGGTGCCCATCGCGGGCGCCGCCGCCGCACTCGTCGCCGCCGGCATCGTCGGCACGCTCGCGCATTCCGAGAGTGGCAAGGTCGCCACGGAGCAACGGCAACTCGACCATTTGAAGACGCGCCTCGCAAAGATCCCGCCGGCGCAGCCGACGGCCGGAGCAACGACGTCTCTGCTTGCATCGCGCGCCTCGCGCTTCGCGGCCGTCGAGTCTGCGCTCAGCGGCCGGGTCGCCTGGGACACCGTCCTGCGCCAGATCGCCCTCGTCCTACCCAACGACACGTGGCTCGACGGGCTGCAGCTGACCTCGCCCACGTCCGCCGCTGCGACCGATGCGGCCGCTTCCACCACTTCGAGCACCACCGCGCCGACGCCGACGGGAGTCGTGATCACCGGTTACACGTCTTCCCCGAACGGCCTTGCGCGCGTCATCCAGCGCCTCGGCGTCGTCCCGTCGCTCACCGACGTGACCCTGGGGTCGGCTCAGGCGCAGCCGCGCGGCTCGAAGCGGGTTTTCCAGTTCACGATCAACGCCAACATCGCGACCCCGGGAGGCGGATCGTGACGAAGGAACGCAAGAAGTCGCTTCTCGTTGCGGCCGGGTGCGTGGCCGGTGTGCTGATCGTGCTCGTCGGCGGCTACATGGCGCTCGTGTCGCCGAAGCACGCGAAGTCCACTGCGCTCCGTCGTGACGTCGCTGACACGCAGACGAAGCTGACGACCGCGCTCGCCGCGGCGCATCACCCAGCTCATGCGCCGAGGAGTGAGGCGCCGGAACTCTTCCGGCTCTCGAAGGCCATGCCGGACCAGCTCGACATCGCCGGCGCGATCCTCGACCTGAACGCCGCCGCCCGCAGCACGGGTGTCGTCCTGGACGGGCTCACGCCGGCAGTGCCTGCAGACCCGACGAACGGCTACCAGTCGGTGCCGATCCAGGTGATGCTGCACGGCCGGTACGGCCAGTTCACGAACTTCCTCGGCGCACTGAAGCGGCTCGTGGTCGTTCGCGACGGCAACGTGAAGGCGCGCGGCCGCCTGTTCGGCGTCGACTCGATTCAGTTCGCCGCCGGGGACGACGGTTTTCCGCAGCTCAACGCGACGCTGCAGCTCCAGGCCTATACCTACTCGCCCTCGGCGCCGGCGCCGTCGTCCTCCCCGACGACGACCACGCCGGACACGTCGAGCAGCGTCTCTGCAGCAGGAGCGACCGGCTGATGGCACGCGCGACGAACGCAAAGGCGAAGGAGAAGAAGCAGAAGATCATCCTGGGTGTTGCCGGGGTGCTCCTGCTCGGACTGGTCGCGATCCAGGGGCCGAAGTTCATGAAGCTCATGAAGGGCAGCTCGCCGGCAGCGACCGCGACGCGGGCGCCCTCGACGACGTCGCCCACGACTACGGTGGTTTCGACGAGCGCGCACTCGTCGCTCGCCGCGAGCTCGGACAAGCTGTCGTCGCTGAGGTTCTTCCGTGCCAAGGATCCGTTCGCGCCGCTCGTCTCGGACACGGCGGCCGCTGCGCCGGCACCGGTAAGCACCCCCGCCCCTGCTCCCGCTCCCGCGTCCCCGCCGGCACCTGCGCCTGCTCCGGTGCCTGCGCCCGTTGTGACGTTGAGCCCCGCCGCAGCGTCAGGCCCACTCTTCGGTACGGTCGCCCCCGTCTCGAAGGGCAGTAAGAGTAAGAGTAAGAGCAAGAGCCTCCCCACCGCGCGGATCGTGCTCAACGGCAAACCCGCGCAGATCGCGCTCGGCAAGGCGTTCCCGGCGTCGAAGCCCGTCTTCCGGCTCGCGGGCGTCCTCCCCGGCAGCATCAGCATCGCGCTCTCCAACGGCTCACTCGCCGATGGCTCGTCCGCGCTCAAGCTGCGGAATGGACAGTCGACGACGCTGATGAACACGGCTGATCGCCACCGGTACACGATCAAGCTCGTTGCAACCAAGGTGCGCTGAGACTCGTGGCGTCGTTCGCATACAGCGCGATCAACGCCCACGGCTCGGTCCTGGAAGGCGTGCTCGCCGCGCCGGACGCCGAGGCCGCGCGCGAGCAGTTGCGTATCAAGGGCCTTCTCGCACAGCGCCTCGACCAGACGTCCGACGCGGACGAGGCGGCCAATGAAGGCGGGCTGAACAAGAAGGTGAAGGCGCGCGAGCTGCAGATCTTCTCGCGGCAGTTCGCGACGATGATCGAGGCGGGCCTGAGCGTCGTGTCCGCGCTCACGATTCTGGAAGAGCAGACGGTCGACAAGAACCTCGCGGAGGTCGTGACGGCTGTCCGCCAGGAGGTCGAGGAAGGGTCGCTGCTTTCCGAGGCGATGGCCACGCATCCGAAGGTGTTCAGCCGGCTCTACGTTGCGATGGTGCAGGCCGGCGAGGCTGCGGGGGTGCTCGATCAGGTGCTCGACCGCGTCGCCTTCCAGATCGAGAAGGAAACGGCGATCAAGCGCCGCGTCAAGGGCGCGATGGTCTACCCGACGGTCGTGATCACGTTCGCGACGCTCGTCCTGGTCGGAATGCTCATGTTCATCGTTCCGATCTTCGTCAACATCTTCAAGGGACTCGGCGGATCGTTGCCGACGCTGACGCAGTGGGTCATGAACGCGTCGAACCTTCTCCGGCACGACTGGTTCATCATCTTTCCGCTCATCGCGGCGATCATCTTCGCGCTGCGCTATGCCAAGGGCACCGAGTCCGGTCGCCGCGTCTGGGATCGGTTCCGGCTGCGGGTGCCGATGAAGATCGGCGACACGGTGCGTAAGGTGAGCATGGCGCGCTTCTCGCGCACGCTTGCGACGCTCGTCGGTGCCGGCGTCGATATCGTCCAGGCGCTGGAGATCACGGGCACCACTTCCGGCAACTGGGTGATCGAAGACGCGTTGCGTGAAGTGCGTGAGCGCGTTCAGGAAGGCATTCCGATCGCGCAGCCGTTGTCGCAGAACGAGGCGTTCCCGCCGATGGTCTCCCAGATGGTCCGCATTGGCGAAGAGTCCGGAGAGCTCGAGAAGATGCTCGGCAAGATCGCGGACTTCTACGAGGACGAGGTCGACGCGGCCGTCGCAGCGCTCACCTCGATCATCGAGCCGCTGATGATGATCGGCGTCGGCGCGATGGTCGGCACGATTCTGATCGCGATGTACATGCCGATGTTCAAGATGCTCACGCTGATCAAGTAAGTAGTAGTGCGTGCTTCTGCGGCCCCGGAATCAGGTCTGACCATGCTCAAGTGGTAGCGCTCCGAGAGCCCTCCTAGCTCGCGGGGGTGTGAAACGCGTCGAAGGTCGCGACACGACG
>Ga0136846_1219066_pt1 | contig 10813 bp, 8 predicted proteins | sample HopSoiMetagenom2_FD_96841 | JGI IMG/M metagenome (GOLD analysis project Ga0136846, IMG submission 96841) | Grasslands soil microbial communities from Hopland, California, USA - 2 Assembly 2016 (version 4) | ecosystem: Environmental > Terrestrial > Soil > Grasslands | place: USA: Hopland... | reverse complement strand
CGCTTGTGAATTTCTTCACAAAGCCGACCGTTTAACTCGCCTTTACTCCAACACTCGCGGATGAACTTGCGAAGCAGATGGCTCGCAGTACCGGGCTTCGTGTGTATTGCGGTACTGGCCACCATGCTCTCGGCATACAGCGGCGCCTCTTCATCGGAAGGAAACAGTCCGGTTCAGCCGGTCAAGTTCCGCCACACGATTCACGTGGACACGCTGAAGATGAACTGCCTCTACTGTCACTTTGCCGCCAACAAATCTTTCGATCCCGGATTGCCGGCAGTCGGCACCTGCATGGGATGCCACACTGTGGTGCAGGGCAGCACTCCCGACAATAAGGCGGAGATTCAGAAACTGGCTGGCTTCTGGAACAAGAAAGAGCCTGTTCCCTGGATACGCATCCACAAGCTGCCGGAGTACGTTCACTTCCCGCACATGCGCCACGTCAACGCAGGAGTCACCTGTCAGACGTGTCACGGTCAGATACAAAATATGAAGCAGGTTTATCAGGCTTCGACTCTGAACATGGGCTGGTGCATCAACTGTCACATCGGACAGTCGAACCCACCGCTCCGCGCGAGATACGACTGCAGCTCGTGTCACTACTGATCCGATGAACGACGAGCAAGATCAAACCTCGACCCCGACGGCCGCTCCCAACGGCGTCAAGCGTCGTGAATTCCTGAAGGTTCTCGGCGTCGGTACCGCGGCTACAACGATGCTCGGTTGCGCGTCGGAGAAAGTCGAAAAGCTGATTCCGTATCTGGTCTCGCCCGACCAGACGGTTCCGGGAGTTTCGAACTACTACGCGACGACGTGTCGCGAGTGCTCGGCCGGATGCGGTGTGATCGCCGAGACGCGCGACGGACGCACCGTCAAACTCGAAGGCAATCCGGAGCATCCTGTCAATCGTGGCGCTTTGTGCGCGCGCGGACAGGCTGCGCTCCAGGGTCTCTACAATCCCGACCGCTACCGTGGGCCGATGGCGAGGAAAGGAGGCCAGTTGCAGCGAGTCAATTGGGATGAAGCGCTGCAAATCTTTGCGCAGAAACTCGGCGAGACTCGCAGCAGGGGTGGAGCGGGCAACGCGGTCTTCATCAACCAGCACGAGAGCGGAAGCTTCCCCGGATTTTTGGATGCCTGGCTAGCCGGCTTTGGAATGCCCGCGCATTTGAGCTACGATGCGGGAGCGGAGCACGGGGTGATCGCAGCGAACCGGCAAAGTTATGGCGTCGCGTGGCCGCGACTCGATTTCAAGGCGGCGCGGCTCATCATCTCCATCGGCGCGGATTTTCTGGATACATGGGGCGCGATGGTGCCGCAGCAGCTGGATTTCGCCGAAGCGCGCGCCGATCACGAGAATGCGCCACGACTGATCTACGTTGGCCCGCGTCGCTCGTTGACGGGACTCAACGCTGATCAGTGGATCGACTGTCGTCCCGGCAGCGAGATGGCGATCGTCCGAATGCTTCAGGGACAGCTTGCCACAGACGCGGTCGCACAGGCGACTGGAGTGGACGCGTCGGTACTCGATGCGCTCGGCCGTGAGTTCGCCGCCTCATCGCCCGCCATGGTGCTGGCCGGCGGCGGCGGAACCGATGGTTTCGAGGTCGCACTCGCAGCCAATGCGCTCAACCAGGCGCACGCGAGCGGATCCATCAAACCAGCCGAAGGCTACCTCGGCTTCGATCGCATGGCATCTCCCGCAGAGTTGCGTGCTCTCGTCGGCCGCATGAACTCCGGTGGCGTTTCGCTGCTGATGGTGCGTGGCGCGAACCCGGTCTTCACTCTGCCCAAGGCGGCGGGATTCACTGAGGCCATGGCCAAGGTTCCGTTCAAGGTGAGCTTCTCGAGCTATCCCGACGAAACGACGGAGCTGGCAGATCTCATTCTTCCCGATCATCACTCTCTTGAACAATGGGGAGATGTTGAGCCGGTTCGCGGCACGATTTCGCTGCAACAGCCGGCGATGGATCCGGTGTTCGACACGCGCGCGACCTCGGATGTGCTGATCGCAATCGCGAAGAAGGATCCCGGCGCTGCTGCGCGTTATCCGATGCCGGACTATCGTACGTGGCTGACGAGCCGTTTTCCCGGTGGCGCTGCGGGCCTCGCTGCAGCATTGCCGCGCGGGATCGCCCCGGGGTCACTGGGTGAGGTTGCGACGGCGCGACCGGTGCCTGCCGTGCAGGCGCTCACGCCGATCGCGCAGTCGAACGGCAACATGTTCCTGGTGGTGTATCCGCATCCTTTCCTCGGCGATGGACGCGGCGCGAACAAGCCCTGGCTCCAGGAAATTCCGGATCCGGTCACCAAGATCTGCTGGCAGACGGTCGCTGAGATGAATCCTGTTACAGCGGAGAGAATGGGATTCGCAAACGGCGACATGGTGACCATAAAAACATCGGCGGGAAGTCTCACATTGCCGGTCCTGCGCTATCCGGGCATTCAGCGTGAAACCGTCGCTATCGCCACCGGCAGAGGCCACGCGCGCTCGGGACGTTACGCGAAGGCCGGATTCAATCCACTCGAAATCCTACCCGTGGGTGAAGACCGGGCTGGAGGCGTCGCCTTCGTTTCGACGAGGGCAGATGTGTCGAAAGCGGGCGGATACGCTCACATCGTCACCACAGAAGGATCCGCGCGACAGCATGGTCGGGGAATCGGTCAGGCCATTGCCCTCGCCGACCTAAAGGCTGGGCGGCCTGGATACGATTCGGGTAACGCACACGCTTCGGAGATTGCGCAGAACGGAGGTCCGGAGACTCCGCAAGGCGAACGACCGGAAGGCGGCGCCGAGCACGGTGAAGAAATGCCGGGGGATGCGCATCATGGATTCCTGCCGGGGCTGCGCGCGCCTGTCGCCAACGATGCACAGGGCGAGCAGGGTGATCCGAACTCCAATGCCAAGGGCATGTACGCGCCGAATCACTGGAGTGGGATGGCGAAGCGCCGCTGGGCGATGACCGTGGATTTAGCACGCTGCACCGGATGCGCCGCGTGCGTCAGCGCGTGTTACGCAGAAAACAACATTCCGACAGTTGGAGCCGATTGGCAGGTGCCGACATTCCTTCCGGATCGAACCGGCTTCGGCGCCAATCTTCTTCGCAGCCGCGAGATGGCGTGGATTCGCATCGAGCGTTACTACGAGGGGCCGGGCGGGGAAGATGGCACCGCGAATTTCGACACGCGTTTTGTGCCGATGATGTGCCAGCACTGCGGCAATGCGCCGTGCGAGCCCGTCTGTCCGGTGTACGCGACGTATCACTCGCCCGACGGATTGAACGTGCAGGTCTACAATCGATGCGTCGGCACGCGCTACTGCTCCAACAACTGTCCGTACAAGGTTCGCTACTTCAACTGGTTCGGGTACGGTGAGCCGGCCCGTCCCCAGTACGCGTTTCCTGAGCCGCTCAACTGGCAGCTGAATCCGGACGTAACCGTGCGCGGCAAGGGCGTCATGGAAAAGTGCAGTTTCTGTGTTCAGAGAATTCGCGAAGCGGAAAATCGCGCCACGCTGGAGAAGCGCGCGTTGAAACCTGACGAGTTCACGACCGCGTGCGCTGCGTCTTGCCCGTCGAGGGCGATTGTCTTCGGCGATGCGGCTGACGAAAACTGGACAGTGACCCAGCTTGCAAAGGATGCCCGCGCGTATCACGTGTTCGAGGAGCTCAACACCTACACCGCGGTCGTGTACTTGAAGAAAGTCACGCACCCGGCCACAGAAGCGGGGAGGGCCTAGCATGGCGACCGTTACCCGCCCGCTGCCAGACAAGAACGAGCCACGACGGCCGAACATCGCGACCGGGGACGTTCAGCTTCCCGCCGTCAGGGATTACGAGCAGGTAGACCGCGAGATTATCGGCACGCTTCGCCCGACTCTACCATGGTTCATCGGACTCGGCGTGGCGATTTTCTTCCTGCTCATTGGAGTGACCGCGTGGATGTACCAGATCTACAGTGGTCTCGGCGTTGCCGGATACAATCCGCCCGTGATGTGGGGCGTGTACATCATCACCTTCGTTTTCTGGATCGGTATCGGTCACGCCGGCACCCTGATCTCGGCGATTCTTTATCTGTTCAGGGCTGGCTTCCGGACGACGATCTATCGCTGCGCGGAGGCGATGACGGTGTTCGCGGTCATGACCGCAGCGTTGTTTCCGATCCTCCACCTCGGCCGGCCATGGAAATTCTTCTGGCTGATTCCGTATCCGAACTGGCGCTACATCTGGCCGCAGTTCAAGAGTCCCCTGGTGTGGGACGTCTTTGCGATCCTGACATACTTCACCATCTCCAGCACGTTCCTGTTCATCGGATTGATTCCGGATATCGCCGTGTTGCGCGATCGCGAGAAAATCAGCCCGATCCGCAAGCAGGTCTTCTCGATCATGTCGCTCGGTTGGCGGAACACGGACAACGAGTGGCGCCATTTCGCGCGCGCGTATCTGTTCCTCGCAGCGTTCTCGACGCCTCTGGTGCTCTCGGTGCACTCGGTCGTGTCCTTCGACTTCGCGATGGCGCTCACGCCGGGCTGGCACACAACGATTTTCCCGCCGTACTTCGTCGCAGGGGCAATTTTCTCGGGAATGGGGATGGTGTTCACCATCATCATTCCGATGAGAAAGTGGTTCGGCCTCAAGCACTACGTCACGATCAACCACCTCGACGCGGCGGCCAAACTGGCGCTGTTCACGTCGCTGCTCGTAGGGTGTGCTTACATGAACGAGTGGTTCGTGGCCTGGTTCAGCGGCAACGAGGCAGAGAAGAGCTTCTTCGCCAACCGCATTTGGGGTCAGTGGTGGTGGGCGTCGGCCATCCTGTACACCTGCAACATGGTGCTGCCCCTGTCGCTCTTCGTCCAGAAACTGCGTCGGAACGCGGCGTGGCTATTCATCATCTCGTTCACGATCAACATCGGGATGTGGTTCGAGCGCTTCGTCATCGTGGTGCCGTCGCTGTCTCACGAGTTCGAGCCCTGGCAGTGGACCAGCTATCGACCGACACTTGTCGACTACGCGATTCTTTGCGGCAGCTTCGGCTGGTTCTCGATGTGGTTCCTGCTGTTCGTCAAGCAGCTGCCGGTGATTGCGATCTCCGAAGTGAAGGAAATCGTGCCGCCGAAGTTGAAGACGCCGCACGCACACGGCGTAGACGCGGCGGGGCGACACTTTGAGTTCGAGGCCGATACTCCCGGAGAATTCGCCTGATGCGTGGCGTTCTTGGAGCATTTCGGGAGCTCGACTCGACGGTGAGCGCGATCGAGGCCTTGAAGGAAAAGAACGTCGGCTTGATCCGTGTTTATACGGCGACGCCGCGCCACGAATTGGAGGACGCTATCCAGGCGCCGCCGAGCCCCGTTCGCCTTTACACGCTGATCGGCGGATTGCTGGGCGTGACCTTTGGGTACTGGATTGCGATCTGGGTTTCAGATTATTGGCCGCTGGTCGTCGGCGGGAAGCCAATTGCTTCGTGGGTGCCCTATACGGTTTTCGGGTTCGAGGTGTTTGTTCTCATCGGAGGTCTTTCAACCGTTGCGGGACTTTTCATCCACGCTCGCATCCCAAAATTGACCTTGCAGGTGGGTTACGACCCGCGCTTCAGCCACGGCGATTACGGCATCTGGGTCGAGTGTCCTCCGGAGCAGGCGGCGACGGCGGAAAGTCTGTTGCGTCAGCATGGCGCGGTGGAGGTCCGACGTGAGCGCTAAACTCCGCCTGCTGGTCTTCGTGTTGCCGCTGGCGCTCACCGCTTGCGAATGGTTCAGCGACTTCAAGCGCCAGCCGTCTCTCTGGACTTGGGAGCCAGTCAAGGATTCGCTGACGCCATCGCGCGGGCAACCGCAGATGTCGGTTCCGACGAGCGGTACTGCGGTCGCAGGTTTCCAGGTCTCGTACGGCGCCTTTCCGGCGACGATCGATTCAATGGCCGGACTTCGCAATCCGACACCGGCGAGTGATTCGTCCCTTGCCAACGGGCGCAAGTACTTTCAGATCAACTGCGCCGTGTGTCACGGGGATCGCGCAATGGGTGATGGACCAGCGACGAGATTTGGCATGCCGGGCATCAATCTTACCAGTGACGTGACCAAGGCCCGCGCGGACGGCTACATCTTCGGCATGATCCGCAACGGTCGCGGCCTTATGCCTCCCTACAACAGAATCGAAGAGATGGATCGCTGGGACGTTGTGAACTATGTGCGAGCCTTGCAGGGTGTTGGTGGCAAGACCGTAGCTATCGGACCACTGGCGGCGCCAGGTGTGACTGGCGACAAAGTGCCCGGTGCGACGACGTTGGCCCCGCAGCAGCCTGAACCATTCTACAATCCGCGAAGCGTACTGCCCGGCGCACAGCAGTCACAGCCGCAGCCACCGCAAGTTGCCCCCGTTGGCAGCGTTCCTGGCCAGCGCGCGCTTCCGCTCCCGGCGGCGTCAGATACGTCCCGCAGTCGCCCGGATTCCGCCGTGAGAACGAGGCCGAATCGATGAGTGGTCACAACCCGCACGCTCCTTCACGCGACGAAGTGCTGGTCGGAATCGATCGGCCCAGCGCGCCGATTCTCAAAACGATCTCACTGGTGCTGGCCGCGATCGGCGTGGTCGTGTTCGTCATCGGCCTCTTCGTACAGCCCGATCGCGCTTGGCAGTCGTTACTGGTGAATTGGCTGTACTTCACGTCGATCTCTTCGGCAGGTGTGATGTTCGTCGCTGTCCAGCGCATCACCACGGCGCGCTGGTCCCGGCCGATCATTCGCTTTCTGGAAGGCTACGTTGCATTCCTGCCCGTCGCCTTCGTGCTCCTGCTGCTGATTGTCTTTTTCGGTAAGCACCACGTCTTCTGGTGGTTCAACCGCACACCGGAGATTCCGGAGAAGGCGGTATATCTGAACCCGCCGTTCTTCTATACGCGAGTCATCTTGATCGCCCTCGCGATTACGTGTCTCAGTCTCTGGTACATCTATACCTGCGTTCGGCTGGACGTCGGTATCCTTCCGGAGGCGGGCGCCAACTGGGCGCGCAGTCTTCGCGCGCGTATGCGGAGAGGCTTTACCGACGAGCGGCGGGAACTTCACTCCACGCATTCTCTGCAAGGGCGACTCGCCGTTTTCCTTGCCTTCGCTTTTGGGTTTGGCTGGATCGTGCTGTCATGGGATCTGTCGATGGCGCTCGATCCGCATTTCCAGAGCACGATGTATGGCTGGTGGTTCTTTATGGGTGGGTGGGTTGCAGCCATGGCGAGCTGGACGATCATCGTGATGGCGTGGCGCAGATTTCTCGAGAGATATGATCTGATTCAGGAAAAGCACTTCCACGATCTCGGTAAACTCTGTTTCGCTTTTACAGCGTTCTGGGGCTACATCACTTTTGGTCAGTACCTGGTGATCTGGTACGGAAACATGGGCGAAGAGACACACTGGATGCGTCTCCGCCTCATCGAAGGCTGGCGCATTCCGACCCTGCTGACCGTCGGGCTCATGTTCGCTTTCCCGTTTTTCGGACTGCTCTCGCGAGCAGCGAAAGTCTTTCTGCCGACGATGGTTCTCTTCGCCACGTGCACCGTCGTTGGTTTGTGGATGACGCGCTACCTCGAGGTCTACCCGTCGATCTACGGAGTCCTCGGGAATATTCCACTGGGGATCTGGGAGCTCGGCATCACCGCGGGCATGCTCGGCATCTGGGGATTCTGCTACCTGTCATTCATGGACGCGTTCCCGCGAATGCGAGTGCTCTTGATGACTTCGCCGTATCGTGACGAAGTGCAGGTGCCGGTCAATCCACGCACAATGGAGCCGCTGCCGGCGCACGAGTAGCTCCTGGCATCTCGAAGCTCCTTTGAGCTTCGTTATATTTCGGTCGCGGGGCGTTAGCTCAGCTGGGAGAGCGCCTGGTTTGCAACCAGGAGGTCGCAGGTTCGATCCCTGTACGCTCCATTCGTAGTAACGACAGTGGCGCGGACTTCGCTTCCCACTCGTCCCGGAACCTTCCCCTCAAACGGGTGCCAGATCGCAAATCGATCCTGCGGGCCGGATCGCCGCTTTGTTGTGCCTTGATTCCTGAACGCCCGTGACGTTGCGCACAGGTGCTTCACGCATCGTCGACGCGCTCCAGGCAGGTGGGGTCCATTGCGTTTTCGGTTTGCCGGGAACTCAAACCCTCGAGCTGTTCGAGGCTCTGCGTCAGAGTGGCATGCGCACGGTCGTGGCAACCAACGAGCTGAGCGCAGCATTCATGGCCGGGGGATGGGCGAGAATTACGGGGATTCCAGGTGTTCTCGTCACGATTTCCGGTCCGGGATTCACATGGGCGCTCACTGCTGTTGCTGAAGCGCGGCTCGATTCCGTCCCCCTGGTGCACATCGCCGGCAGTCCGCCGAAGGATCCAGTAGAGCGGTCATTTCGACAGCAGGAGATCGACCAGAAGGCGATTGCCGCGCCGCTGGTCAAGGAAGTCGTTGATGCAGACGGCTACGATGATCCGGCGTTGGCCATTTTCGATGCTCTTCGAAGCGCTGGGTCCGGTGTTCCAGGTCCGGTGCTCGTCGAAGTGACAGCGACGACCCTCGGTCGTGATTTCGAGCCACGAAAACGGATTGATTCGATCGTGGCTAATGGTGGGAGTGCTGCCATCGAGGCTGTGCGTCTTCGGCTCGGTTCTGCGCGTCGTCCCGTTCTGGTAGTAGGGCGGGGCGTCAACCGGTATCCCGAACAACTGCGCGTTCTCGCAGAGACCTTGCATGCTCCGGTGATCACAACGCCGTCCGCGCGCGGAGCGCTCCCTGAGGATCATCCTTTGAATCTCGGGTTCGACTCTTTTGGGGGAAGTGTCAGTGGTCTTAACGAGCTGTTACGGTCCGCCGATATCGTGATCGCGATCGGGTGCAAATTGAGTCACAGCGATACGAGCGGCTTTGAACTGAACCTGCCCCAGGATCGACTCGTTCATGTCGCTGCAAGTGCAGACGTTATCGAACTGAACTATCCAGTGTCGCTTGGCGTTGTTGGCGACGCGGGCGAGGTACTTCGAGGGCTCGTGGACTGCCGACCAACGCGATCCAGTTGGACCGTCGAGGAGCTGCACGAGTGGCGTCCGCGCGTAATGCCGCGGCGTGCGCATGCAATCGAGCCGCGAGTGGGTGGGACATTCGAGGCCAGCGCGGTCGCTTTCTTTCGCGCTCTTCGAAGCGCGCTTCCAACCGATGCGGTTCTGGTACTCGATTCAGGCCTTCATCAGGTCCTGGCGCGCCGTCACTACATCGTGCTTGCTGCGCACGGCCTGATTATGCCGACGGATCTGCAGAGCATGGGATTCGCGATTCCAACAGCCATCGGCGCCAAGCTGGCCGCGCCGGAACGATGTGTCGTGGCGTTGCTCGGAGACGGTGGTTTCGCCATGACTGCGCTGGAGCTGTTGTCGGCGGTGAGAGAAGGAATTCACCTGGTGGTGATAGTCTTCGCTGATGGAGCTTTCGGTCAGATTCGCGCGCAACAACTAGCGAGTTATGGAAGCACTCACGGTGTCGATCTGACGAATCCTGACTTCGGTCTGCTCGCCGCGTCCGTGGGCGCGCGGTACGAATCGGTGGGCGACACTGATCGCATTGAGGATGTGGTCAGACGCTCGCTGGCGTCGGCGGGTGTCACTGTCATCGAAGTCGGAGTGCGCGACGCGTTTCCGATGCGTCGCGTCGCTGCGACTGCCCGTGCGCGCGAGGCGACTCGACGCGCGGCCGGCCCACGTCTGGTTCAGTTGCTCACGAAGCTTTTTCGGCGATCGGGGTAAGCTGCCGTCAGAAAGCCGGAAGATCATCAAAGCTTACTATCGCGTCACCATCGCCCTGAATCGGCGCGTGATCGAGCGCGTTTTCCGCCCGGTGAACGAGCTCGGCGACGTTGATCCTGGAAGTCGCGAGATCCGCAACAGCCGAATATCCGGCGCGCAGGCGAACCTGTCCGCCGATCGACTTGCTCTTCACCGCGCGGTCCAGCTCGCGTTGGAGCCGAGCGACGAGCAGCCGTGCACCTGCTGCATCGGTATCGGGGGCCAGAATGGCTAACCGCATGTCTCCCACGTGTCCGACGACGTCAGACTGACGGCTTTGCTCGCGGAACACATGGGCGACGTCTGCAAAACCAGTAGGGCTTTCTTTCCACAGCATGCTCGAGCCGATCTCGCGATCCTGTACCTGTGGTGCGAACGCCACGCACGCAAATGCTTCATGGTTGCGCAGTGCGCGCGAGCCGAGTTTTCCGGCGAGTTGTCTCAGACCGAAAGGGGTGTACAGGCCTGTCGTTGCGTTGACGAAATCTTCGGATCGTGCAACGGTGATCTCCCCTCGGGCACGAATGAATGTCTCCAGTTTGACGAAGACCGCGTCGACGTCCGTCGGAAGACTACAATACTCCCATGCCCCGTCGCTGTAAGCTTCCATACGTGCGCGCGGATGGGGCGGCGCGGGCGTGGTGATGACAATGGGAATTGAGTGATCGAACCGCGCGTTATCTCGAATGGCACGGCAGACGTCCCGCGCGCTCATATCCGAAAGCGATTCGTCCACGATGAGTAGATCGTGGTTCGCCAGCCGTGCCAGCTCGAGACTTTGCGCGCCGGACCGTGTGTGCGCTACGACGTAGCCACGCTGCTGGAAAATGCTCTCCAGGGCCCTGCTCATCCAGTCGTCGCTGCACGCAACCAGGGCAAGCGGCGGACGTTCAATGGACAACTGCATTGAGCCTCCTCTTCGGTAGCCCGACTCGCTTGGCGCGCTGAGCGCTTTAGCTTCGTAGCTTTGCGTCGCCACCTTTCGGTGGGTTTGCCGGTTT
>Ga0136846_1207529_pt1 | contig 10813 bp, 11 predicted proteins | sample HopSoiMetagenom2_FD_96841 | JGI IMG/M metagenome (GOLD analysis project Ga0136846, IMG submission 96841) | Grasslands soil microbial communities from Hopland, California, USA - 2 Assembly 2016 (version 4) | ecosystem: Environmental > Terrestrial > Soil > Grasslands | place: USA: Hopland... | reverse complement strand
CGCAACGTCCTGACAGCGCCCAACTGGTCGCGAACAAAATCGCCGGCAAAGCGCATCGCCGCCATGGTCAGCGAGAAGGCGGCGAAGCCGAAGCCCGACAGCGTCACCGACGCGGCTTTTTCCTGGCTGAGATAGAGCGCGCTCCAATCGAGCACCGCACCCTCCGGCATCATCGAGAACAACGCCATGAGGCCGAGCAGCCAGGGCAGCGGGACCATCGGCAACCGCGCCTTCGGCTTCGCCTCGTCCGGATGCGGCTGATCGCCGAGGATCATCGGCCATGCCATGGCCAACATGAGGATGGAAATCACGGTCACGACCTCGGCGTGACCGAGATAGCCCAGACGCGAGATCAGGAAGCCGCCGATCGCCGCGCCGAGGAGGCCGCCGAGGCTCCAGAAGGCGTGACAGGACGACATGATGGCCCGACGCATGGATTTCTCCACGGACACGGCATTGGCATTCATCGCCACGTCCATGGCGCCGATGAAGCCACCGAACAGGAAGATGGCAATCCCCGCGGTCCAAACACTTTGGACCAGGGTCATGGCGAGCAGCATCGGCACGAGCAGCACCGCGAAGGCTTTGGCGACGATCTTCGAGCCGCGCCCGGCAATCTGCGCGCCGGCGATCGGCATCATCACCAGCGACCCCACGCCGAAAACCAGAATCATAAGGCCGAGTTCGAACTTGCTCAGTTGCAGCCGCTCGGCAAACTCCGGAATCTTCGGCGCCCAGCAGCCGACGCTGAAGCCGTTCATCAGAAACAGCAACGAGACGGCCGCGCGCGATTTTGTAAAGAATCCGCTTCTGCGTGTCTGAAAACTCTCGGGTTGCGTCATATCATTCATAAAAAATCCCCCAAATCGGTGCCGCCAAGATATTTAAATCGATTGAAATCACAATATCCGAAAGCAGGCGCGGCAGTCACGTTTCATCACCATCTGTTAAAAGGGAGGCAACAGCGCCACAACCACAGCTAAATATCTCCCACCGATCTGCCTTGCTCATATGGCCTATTGACGACGAAAAGGTAGGCTCCTATCGCTTGAGCCTTGAAAGATTCTTCGACTGCTTCGCATCGGCCCCTCCCCTTGGTACCCCAGTGAAAAACCCCATCAGCTACGGCATCCTGCTTACGGCGTTCAGCTACATGCTGTTTACCGCCCATGACTCGGCGGTGAAACTGCTGGTCGTCACCATCCCGGTCTGGCAGGTGCTGTTCCTTCGAAGCTGCGCCATCCTTGCCGGCTGCTTCGTCTACGAGGGGCCGTCGCTGGTGCGCAAAGTGGTGCGCTCGCCGGTGGTCAAGCCGATGATCGTGCGCAGCATGCTGCTGCTGATCGCCTGGATCTCCTATTATTCGGCCGCCAAATATCTCCAGCTCGCCGAGGTCACGACGCTCTACTACGCCGCCCCGATCGTCGGCACGATCCTTGCAACCATCGTGCTCCGGGAAAAGGTCACAGTCGCCCGCTGGATGGCGGTCGGCGTCGGCTTCTGCGGCGTGGTGATCGCCTCGAACCCTGTGGGCCTGTCGATCTCCTGGCCGGTATATCTGGCTTTGCAGGCCGCCGTGCTCTGGGCGACCGGCATGGTGCTGCTGCGCAAGACCGCGCTGCATGAAAAGAGCCACATCCAGATGGCCGTCTCCAATATCATGCTGATCCTGATGACGGGCACGATGGCGATCCTCCACTGGAAGACGCCGACGGCCTACGAACTCGCCCTGCTCTGCACCACCGGCATCTTCGCGGGCATCGGCCAGCTGACGCTGTTCGAAGGCATGCGCCAGGCTCCGGTCTCGGTGCTTGCGCCGTTCGAATACACTTCGCTCATCTGGGCCTTTACGCTCGGCTATCTCATCTGGGGCGACGTGCCCGGCATCAACACCTTCGTCGGTGCGATCCTGATCCTCAGCGCGGGGCTGATCATCATCTTCAGCGAACGGATGAAGCGGCGCGCAGCTACGGCTTGAACCGCGCCGGCGTGCTTTCGGCAGGCACAAAAGCCAAAGACTGCGTCACAAGCAAACGCTTCAACCGCCGCCGGACGGCCGGATATTATTCAGCCTGAACGACAGGCTGCACGATAGGTTTCGGACGCCTCATCAGCAAAGCCTGCATCGGCCGCTCGAAAAACTTCAGAAGCATCACCGAGATCCCGATCGTGCAGAGCGTGACCAGCACCAATATTCCCGTCACGAAGGACATGGAAAAGTGCTCGCCCAGCAATTTGATCGGAAGCTGCAACGTGTAGGGATGTATGAGGTAAAGCGAGTAGGAAGCATCTCCGAGGAGAACCAAGGTAGCCCATATTTTTCCGCCCGGTAGGCGCATGAGCAGAAAGCCCGAGACCAGCAGCACGGCAAACAGGCTCGAGGCGACGAGACTGGGGCCGGCGAATGTCACGATGAGGAAATGGGCTCCACACACCAGAATAACCAGCCCAACCGCGACGGTGTTCGATCCGCTCCTGAAGGAGCTGGAGGCGGAGTATGCTTTGTGAAGCATCATGCCGAGGGCGAACTCAATCAATATCGGGCTCGTGTAGAAACGCCATTCGACCGACCCGTGCGGCCAGATAATGCCTAACACCACCAAGAATAGGACGATTGCGCAGGCATACCATGTCGCCTTGGCACCAAACAGCAGGCAGGCGCCGTAAATCATGTAGAAAAACATCTCATAACAGAGCGTCCAACCCAGAAACAGGATCGGCTGTATGGCGCCTCCGTTTTTCTGATAAGGGATGAACAGAAGAGATTTAGTCACCGTCTCCACGTTCACGATCGTCGAGTTGAGCAGGTTGGGCTTCACAAGCGCAATCAAGATAATCGCGAGCGTCAGCAGCCAGTAAAGCGGAACGATTCTGGAAAGTCGTTTGCGGGCGAAATAGGCAACCCCGCGCGCCGGATCGGAGGAGTAGCTGATGATAAATCCGCTGAGAACGAAGAAAACGTCGACGCCGGCCGCGCCCATGACAAGATAGTTGCGATCGAGATGATACTGTATCGTAAGACCGCTTCCGAAATGGAAGAGAACCACGGCAAAAGCCGCCGCGAACCGAAGTAATTGAAGAGATTCCAGATGCTTCGAGTTTGATTGCCGAATTGAATGTACGCGCTCTTTAATCATTGACGGCCCCACTCCGCTTTGATTGCCTGTTCCAGCACTATTGCCATTGCCGCATTGGTGCTGCGGCTTGGATGCCAATCGCATCCGAAATCTGTCGGTTTGACCCGCAAGTTCAGATAGCGCAGACGATTTTCGCCTTTCGCGGCGCTCGTCTGGACGGCGAGCTCAATTGCTTTCTCCGCTACATCGAAATCCTTCTGCGACATCATCGGACCGAGTGCGGCGTAGAAATACGCCTTCGGAAACTGATACCTCAGCCTGGCGACGAGCTTGACGTATTCGTCGACAAAATCGCTGGGATTCTTGTTGCCCGAGAAGTCGTTCGTTCCCAGGTTGATAACCACCGCGGAAACGCGTTCATTAGGAGCGCCGGGGGCGCCACGTCTCGACGGCGTCAGGTTATCGATCACATCGGCCATGGTTTTCGTGCCTTTGCCGGCATGCGAAAGACCGATTCCCGAAACCGCGAGCGTCGTCAGTTCCATCCCCAGACTGCGCGCTGCCACGGCGGCATATGTCAGATATTGGTTTTCCGTATCGGGGCTGAATTTGCATCCGGGGCCGACGCCCTCGACGCCATAGCCGGCGGTGATGGAATCTCCTATCGCCACCAGCTCGTCCGTCTGTGCCGCTGCCGGGAGAAACGAACCGTCGGTCTCAGCCGAAACGAATTTGGTATCGCCAATCCATCCCTCGGTGCGGCGCGTCGCGCGAACGTCGTGGACGCCTTGCTGCAACCCGTCGGCAAGCTGGTATTGGTGCTGTCCCGCCTGCAGGTCGAGGCGCTGGGGAACGCCATCCACTTCGATTACCAGGCTGTTTTTTCCGGTATCGACGAGCGTGACGGAGAGTGACCTGCCTTCGAAACGAAGCGCAAAACCGCTGCCGGGCCAGCCAAAAGCCGCATCATCGGCGGCAACGCGGCCGATCCATTTCGATGGCCGCTCAGTCGTTTCCGCCGCAAAGGCCGGCATGAAGGTAGACAGGCCCAGAAGGAAAGACGCAGCCGCGACGGAAAGCCTAGTAACCGGCCAAGGCCGCCAGCGCGCAATGATGGGCAAATTCGTCACCTCTTCGGGCTGTGTCAGATCAATTCCTGCACTTCACTTGCTGATAGAAACGCATTTCGATTGCCGCGGGCGTCTCCCGCCAAACCGGCAGGACACATTGATGGCGCGCACGCTCTGCGTGAACGATGCCGCACCCAAACAACAATCACATGACGCAACAGGGCAACATTGAGAAAAATGGAACAACATTCGGAGAATGTAGGGCAATATTGAAAATTGCTAGCATGCTGCTGACGATAGGTCGATCAGAAATTATGGGCGATAGACAGAGGCGGCAGCGCTCTTAGAGGCTCAATGCAACCTCTTGAGAAAAATATTCGCAATTGCCTATTTGTGTCGCAGTTTTCCACGCTTTCGCGATGGCCGGCCGTCACGACCGGCTCCCGGCGAAGGCAATCTATATCCAGAGATCGTTCTCGGCCGTCCTCTCGCCGCCTTCATGGCCGGTGTTCAAAGTGCCGCGCGGCTCGATCAGCATCATCCGCACTTCCTTCTCCGCGAACGGCTTATGTTCCACGCCCTTCGGGACGACGAACATCTCGCCGGGTCCGATATGGACGGCACCATCGCGAAAATCGATCCGCAGCCGCCCCTCGATAACGATGAAGGCCTCGTCGGTTTCCGGATGATCGTGCCAGATGAAATCCCCCTCGATGCGGACGAGCTTGAATTGATAGTCGTTCATCTCGGCGATGACACGGGGCTGCCAGAATCCCTGAAGCTTTCCGAGCTTCTCCTGGAAATTGACGGGCTGTTTGGTCGATGCCGCGCTGACGTCTGTCATGATCTTTCCTTTCGAATGCAGGAAGGGAGATTATGAACCGCGGCCTTGGAACGATCTTGAACGTTTGTGCAAAGAGAGAAAGGTCTTGCGAATCGCATAAGTGCGTGCTTATGTGTCGTCATGATCGAGAACGATATATTCCGAGCTCTGGCTGATCCGACCCGCCGGGCAATCTTTGAGAAGCTGGCGGCAGGCGGCACGAACGCCAGCGCCTTGCGCCAGGGCATGGAAATCAGCCAGCCGGCGATGTCTCAGCACCTCTCGGTTCTTCGCAGTGCCGGGCTTGTCAAGGAAGAACGACAGGGGCGTTTCGTGAATTACGAGGTTGATCCGGAAGGGCTGGCTCTCATCGCGCAATGGTTGGCGAAATATCGTGCCTATTGGCCTTCGCGCATCGAAGCTCTCAAGGTCTTGCTGAAGGATATGGATCAATGAACGATGACAAGACCGAGAAGCAGAGAAACGGGATAGCACTTGAGTATGAGCTCAATGAGCCCCCGCAAAAGGTTTGGCGCGCAATCAGCATTCCGGAGTTTCGCGAAAGCTGGTTGCCGAAGGAAGCGCTGGCAGATCCCGAGGCGACCTCCGTCACGCCTGGCGAGGAAGTTCGCTACCGGATGCGCGACAACACGCCGCCATTCCTTGAAAGCACCGTGACGTTCAGGATTGCCCCGAACGCGACCGGCGGAACTAGCCTGCGGATCATCCACGAACTGACTGATACGAGGTCCGACCGGATGACGAGGGCCGCCGAAAACAGCAACAGCCCGCCTCTCATGCTCGCTGCCTGACGGCCGCAGGTCCCCACAGATCTTGGAAGATTGGAGTTCGCCGATGCGCGAAGCGATGCAACTCGTCCCTATGGTCATAGAGCAATCCAGCAGAGGGGAGCGATCTTTCGACATTTATTCCCGCCTGCTGCGGGAGCGAATCATCTTCCTCAACGGCGAGGTAAACGATACCGTTTCAGCTCTGGTCTGTGCACAGTTGCTGTTTCTCGAGGCGGAAAACCCCAGGAAACCGATCAGTCTCTACATCAATTCGCCAGGAGGCGTCGTGACCAGCGGCCTCGCCATGTATGACACCATGCACTATATCCGCGCGCCGGTGCATACGCTCTGCATGGGGACGGCCCGTTCGATGGGATCGTTCCTCTTGATGGCGGGCCAGGCCGGCGAGCGAGCCGCACTGCCCAACTCCAGCATCCACATCCATCAGCCGTTGGGTGGCTTCCAGGGACAAGCTTCCGACATGCTCATCCATGCCGCGGAAATGGAGCGAACCAAGCATCGCATGACGCGGCTCTACGCTGAACATTGTGGACGCAGTTACGAGGAGTTCGAGCGAGCGATGGACCGCGATCGTTTCATGACCGCGGAAGAGGCTCTGGAATGGGGCCTTATCGACCGCATCCTGCGGGTTCGCGAGGAAGATTCGTTTATAGTCCCAGAGACCTGAGCGCAATCGAGGCTCCGGCCGGCAATGTCGCCAATAGGAAGTGTTGTGACCGCTCAACCATGCGCGCGCTGTCGGCGCATGGTGGCGGCATGCTCGACAAAGCTGTCGAATCCAGCGGCTCTTTGAGAAAAATATTCGCAATTGCCGATTTCTTTCGCAGTTTTCTACGCTTTCCCGCTCCGATTTTTCTGCGATGTATGCAACATTGATTGCAACACGTTCCAGAAACGGAAGAAAACGATGAACTGGTTGAAGACCGTTGCTGCCGCCGCCCTCGTGCAGGCTGCTTTCCTTTTGCCCGCCCATGCCGGCGATAACCTGAAGGCGATCCAGGCCGCCGGCGTGCTGAAGGTCGGCACGGAGGGCACCTATGCGCCCTTCACCTTTCATGACGCGAGCGGCAAGCTCGTCGGCTTCGATGTCGAGATCGCCGAAGCCATCGCTTCCAAGCTCGGCGTCAAGGCCGAGTTCCTGGAAGGCAAGTGGGACGGCCTGATCGCCGGCCTCGACGCCAAGCGCTATGACACCGTCATCAACGAAGTCGGCGTCACCGATGCCCGCAAGCAGAAGTATGACTTCTCCGATCCCTACATCGCCTCCAAGGCCGTGCTGATCGTCAAGGAAAGCAATAGCGACATCAAGGATTTCGCCGATCTCAAGGGCAAGAAGTCCGCACAGTCGCTGACCAGCAATTTCGGCAAGCTCGCTCAAGCCTCCGGCGCCGAACTCGTCGGCACCGATGGCTTCGACCAGTCGATCCAGCTCGTGCTCACCGGCCGCGCCGATGCCACGATCAACGACAGCCTGTCCTTCCTCGACTTCAAGAAGCACAAGCCAGACGCGCCGGTGAAGATCGTCGCCCAGCAGGCCAATGCGGATTACTCCGCCGCCATCATCCGCAAGGGCGAACCGGAGTTGCAGGCCGCCATCAACAAGGCGCTGGCCGACATCAAGGCCGACGGCACCTATGCCAAGATCTCCGACAAATACTTCGGTCAGGACGTTTCGAAGTAAGAGGGAATAGGCATAAACGCCAAATTGTGAAAAAGATGCGTCCGGGGCCATCCCCCCGGACGCATTCTGTTATGGAAAGGTCGCCTCTGCGTGGAGCACTGGTTGCAATTGATGTGGGAGTCGCTGGGCACGCTGCTTTGGGCGGGGCTCGTCTTCACTATCCCGCTCACCCTGATCACCTTCGTTCTCGGCCTGCTGCTCGGCCTCGTCACCGCCGTCACGCGCCTGTTCGGCCCAAAGCCGCTCGTTGCCGTCGCGCGCTTCTATGTCTGGGTGATCCGCGGCACGCCGCTTTTGGTGCAGCTGTTCGTCATCTTCTATGGCCTGCCGAGCATGGGCATCCTGCTCGACGCCTTTCCGGCCGCCGTCATCGGCTTCACGCTGAATGTCGGCGCCTACTCATCCGAGATCATCCGCGCCGTCATCTCCTCGGTGCCGAAGGGCCAGTGGGAAGCGGCCTATTCCATCGGCATGAACTGGCGCCAGGCAATGAGCCGCACCATCCTGCCGCAGGCGGCCCGCGTCGCCGTGCCGCCGCTGTCGAACACCTTTATCTCCCTGGTCAAAGACACCTCGCTTGCAGCGGCAATCACCGTGCCGGAGCTGTTCCAGGCAGCACAGCGCATCGTTGCGACCACCTATGAGCCGCTGATTCTCTATATAGAGGCCGCCATCATCTATCTCGTGCTCAGCACGTTCCTTTCGACGCTGCAGGGCTACCTCGAACGTCGTTTCGCCCGCTCCGGCGGCACGCTGGAGGCACGGACATGATCGAGCTGTCGCACATCGAAAAACGCTTCGGCGACAGTGTCGTCCTGAAGGATATCAGCCTGACCATCCCGGAAGGCACGGTGACGGCGCTGGTCGGCCCTTCCGGCGGCGGCAAGAGCACGCTTTTGCGCTGCATCAACCTTCTGGAAATCCCGACGGCCGGTACGATCCGCATTGGCGAGGTGAGCACCGCCTTTCAGCCGAGCAAGAAGACCGCCTGGCAGGATATCCAGAAGATCCGCCGCCAGACCGGCATGGTCTTTCAGAATTTCCAGCTCTTTCCGCACAGGACCGCCATCGAAAACGTCATGGAGGGCCTGACGACCGTGCTGCGCTGGCCGGTCGACAAGGCCCGCGCCCGCGCCGTCGAGCTTCTGACCAAGGTCGGCATGGCGCACAAGATCGACGCCTGGCCCTCGACGCTATCGGGCGGACAGCAACAGCGCGTGGCGATCGCCCGCGCGCTCGCCCCCTCGCCCCGCGTCCTCCTCTGCGACGAGCCGACCTCGGCGCTCGATCCGGAACTTGCCGCCGAGGTGGTCGATGTTCTCGGCCGGCTTGCCAATGAAGGCACGACCATGGTGATGGCGACGCACGACCTGCGTCTCGCCTCGAAGATCGCCACCAACGTCGTCTTCCTCGAAGCCGGCAACATCGTCGAAACCGGCCCCTCTCGCACCATCTTCGGCGCACCTCAGCAGGAACGGACGAAGCAGTTCATCTCGACGCTGAATGCGGGGCATAGCTACGATATATGAGATCGGGGCATCTTCCCGGAGATCCCAGGCCGGAGATCCCAAGAAGGTTCACACCGGCACGATCTTGTAGCCCTCGGAGGCCCGCTCTACGCGGCCAAAGCCGGTGATATGACCACCGGCGATGATCCAGCCTTCGCGGGCGGCATCGTCCAGCGTGGTCTGGCGGGTTCGCACAGCCATCTCAGCATCGAGGTCGAAAACCAGACCGATCTTCGGATCGCCGGGCTGAAGATCGGCCAGATGCAAGGTGTCGCCCCAGATCAGGAGATCCTTGTCTTCGCCGCGCACCAGATAGCCGGTGTGGCCGGGGGTATGACCCGGCAGAGGGCGGGCCTCTATGCCGGCCAACACCAGGCCATCCGGAATCTCCCGGACTCGAGACCCATAGATGCGGACAAGTTGCTCGGCTATCTTGAAGCCGCCGCGGCGCGCCTCCGGTGTCGCTTCTCGAGCGACCGGATCGGTGAAAAAGGCAAAATCCCTGCCCGGCACGAATATTTCGGCATTGGGGAAATACGGAGCGTCTCCGTCGAACAAACCGAGCGCATGGTCGCCATGGATATGGGTCAGCAATATCAGCTGGATCTGCTCCGGCGTGATGCCGGCCTCCTGCAAGGCCGATCGCGCATGACCATATTTAGGTCCCCAAGCGGTCCCGGTACCGGCGTCCACGAGAATAATGCCCTCGGCGCCGCGCAGGGCAAAACAGTTTACATCCACCTGAAGCATCGGCTTGCCCAACGCTTCGATCGCGCGCTGCCGGGCTGCGCCGCCATCCGCATGGATCAACACATCTGCCGGCGCTTCAAAGACGCCGTCGTGCAAAAGGATAACCTCATATTGTCCGAAATGCCTGAGACTGCCGGTCATTGATGCGATCTCGCCTTGAAGGCCGTGTTCAGGAAAAGGCCGACCCAGGAGCCGGCCACTTCCTTTCTCTCGTGGCGGACGCTAAGCCCCGTAAACGACCAGCAGGTCCTTGGCGTCGATCTGGTCGCCGGCAAGGACGAGGACCTCGGTGATGGTGCCGTCCTTTTCGGCATGCAGCGCCGTTTCCATCTTCATCGCCTCGATGGAGACGAGCACGTCGCCGGCCTTGATGGCCTGGCCGGGGGTGACGAAGACGCGGGAGATGACGCCCGGCATCGGCGCGCCGACATGGGCGGCATTGCCGGGCTCCGCCTTGCGACGCGCGGCACTGCCCGCAGCACCGTGGGCGCGATCCGGCACCTTGATGCGGCGCGGCTGACCGTTGAGCTCGAAGAACACCGTCACCATGCCCTTCTCATCGGTCGCCGTCATCGCTTGATTGACGACCACCAGCGTCTTGCCCTTCTCGATCTCGGCGAAGAGTTCGCCGCCCTCCTTCAAGCCATAGAAATAGGCGGGCGTCGGCAGCACCGAGACCGGGCCGTAGGTGTCGGCGGCCAGCGCATAGTCGGTGAAGACCTTCGGATACATCAGGTAGGAGGCGAACTCGAAATCATCGACCTTGCGCTCGAGCTTGGTCTCGATAACCTTGCGCTCCGCATCGAGATCGGCCTCTGCCAGCAGCGAGCCTGGGCGCACGATATAGGGCGCCTCGCCCTTCAGCGCCTTCTTCTGCAGGGCTTGCGGCCATCCGCCCGGCGGCTGGCCAAGATCGCCCTTCAGCATCGAGACCACCGATTCCGGGAAGGAGACCTCGCGGTCGGGATTGACGACATCGGCAACCGTCAGGTCCTGTGAGACCATCATCAGCGCCATGTCGCCCACCACCTTGGAGGACGGCGTCACCTTGACGATGTCCCCGAACATCTGGTTGGCGTCGGCATAGGCCTG
>Ga0136846_1241010_pt1 | contig 10814 bp, 10 predicted proteins | sample HopSoiMetagenom2_FD_96841 | JGI IMG/M metagenome (GOLD analysis project Ga0136846, IMG submission 96841) | Grasslands soil microbial communities from Hopland, California, USA - 2 Assembly 2016 (version 4) | ecosystem: Environmental > Terrestrial > Soil > Grasslands | place: USA: Hopland... | reverse complement strand
GGACGGGCTCGAGATCGGCGACAGCGTAGCGGCCCCGCTGGCGGGCCTGCGGGTGCTCGCCACTGGGGAGGAATGCGAGCGGCTCCGTGCTGCCGCCGGTCTCGGCCCTCGCGCGCGTGTCGTACTCATCGCCACCGAGGGGCCCACCGATCGGGACGCGTACGAGCGCGTGCTTAGTGCCGGCTAGCGGCGGAAACGACGGCGCAGCGCCAGCAGCGTGCTGTGGCGGCGCATCGGCTCGTCCCGCGTAACCGGGGCGCCCGGGAGGGCGGAGGCGGCGAGGGATGAGGTGCTGTGCTTGACGAACAGTGCTGAGATGGGGTCGTGCATGTCAACTCCAGTCGGGGAAGTGCTCAACACCATCCTGGACTAAGAGGTGCGGCCTTACATCGGGCAAATGGAGCGTCTTTCGAGAATCGACCCCTTAGTCGCCTAAGGGCCGCTGCTTGAACGCATATCGGTGTGATTGACGGCCCGGCGGGTGCTGTGGTGCGGGGTCGATGTCTGGGCGGTTACGGCAGCGATGACGGCGGCGCAAAGCGGGCTTTGTCATCGATTGAACGCTTTGGGTGCCTATGACTGCCAAATCATTCAATCGAGCGAAATCTCGGCCGGGGCGCCTCTCTCACCGATATGCGTTCAAGAAAGGGACGCTACGAACTGGGCTGCGGGAGGCAGAGATCCGGCCGCTCGGGGTTGTCGAGCGAGCGGCGCACCGACCAGAACGCCGCCGCACCCCCGACCAGCGGCAGCCAGAAGAGGATCAGGCGGTAGGCGAGCACGGCGGCCACGGTGGCCTGGGCGGGAGCTCCGTAGACGATCAGCGTGCCGACGAGGCCGAGGTCGATCCCGCCCACGCCGCCGGGGATCGGAAGAGCGCCTCCGAGCTGCCCGATGAGGTAGCCCATCAGGATCACGGACACGGGCGGGCTCGCGCCAACCGCGTGATAGGTCGCCCAGAGCACGGCGTTGTCGAAGGCCCAGTAGCCGAAGCTCCCGACGAGCACGGCGACATCGTGCGCCCGCAGCAGGGCCGTGGCCTCGCGGACGCCGCCGACGAGCGCGCGGCGGGTCCCCGTCCAGAAGCGTTTTGACCGCTCGGCATCCGGAGACGCCGGCGCCGGCGGGTCGAGGCTCCCCACCGCAATCACCGCGACGATCGTTGCCGCCGCCAGCACTGCCGGCAGCGCGGTGCGCCAAAGCGGCTGGGACGGACCGATAATCCCGACGGCGAACAGGGTGCCGATCACGACGACCGCGGCGAAGTTCACGCTGCTCTTGAGGAGGAAGAACGCCACCGAACGGCGCGCGATCTGGTCGCCCGCCATCCCGCCCCGGCGCAGGATCCAGGCACCGAGCGCCAGGCCTCCCGCCCCGCTCGCGGGCACGATCGAGCCCATACCGAGCTCGGCCCACGAGATCTCCCACGCACTTCGCCAGGACATGTGCCGGCAGAACACGGGCCGGAACCCGAGCACGTAGGAGCAGCACGAAAGCGCCTCGAGGGCGACCGCGATGGCGATCCAGCCTGGGTCCGCCTCACCCAGAAGCTGCCGCGCCTCCCCGAGCCCCGGCGCGAGCAGCACGACCCCGACGAGCACCCCAAGCAGGGCGAGCGTCTCCAGGCCGCGCCGACGAAGCCGCCTCGGCTGTGCCTCTTGCGGGAGGTCGGTCTCGGCAGGTTTCGACGCTGAGGTCACAAACTCAACGTACTGTGCGGCCAGCGGGTGTTACTTGCGCGTCACCGAGCTGATGGGAACGGTGGACGTTCTGCCGGATCTGAGCCAGGTGACGGTCGCGGTCCCCGCGCGCGCGTCCATCGCCTTCACACGGCCGATTTCCCCGTTGCTCTTCTTGCGCACGTGGCCTGGCGGAAGGGGCGTCGAGCGCTTCTCGACAGGGCGCTTTGGCCGCGTCGTCCCCGCCGGCTTTCGGGCGGGCGCCCGCGCGGGAGGCCGGGACGGGGCGGCCGGCTTCGGCTTCTCGAGCACGTCGTCGAGCGGCACCATGCGCGCGCCCGTGCCTTTCGTCTCGCTGTCCAAAACCCATGTCTTCGCCATCTCGTTTGACTCTAGCCCGCCCGCGATAGCTCTTGGGTATGGTGCAGCCGCTGTGAGCGAGCAGGTGGTGACACTCGTGATCGATCGCCCGGGCTCGGCGGCCCGAGCTGCTCGCGAGCGTCTCGTGGAGCAGCTCGCCGACGCCCGGGTGGACGAACCGGATCCGGAGAGCGGTGTGTTCGACGTCACCCTCGACTCGGAGTCGCGTGACGATGCTCTCAACCACGTCTGGAACGCTCTCGCCGCAGCCGGCTCCGATGACGAGATCCTCTTCCTCGAGCATCCCGACATCCCGGAGCACTGGCGCAGCCGCCCGGCGTGAGGGAGGCTGGGGGAGGCCTCCCTCACTCGTCGCGGGCGGAGGGGGAGCTACGCGGCGCTCACCGCCGGATCGGATTGGTTCCCGAGGTCCTTGTTCTCAGGGACGAACTTGCTCGCCGCGAAGGTCGCGCCCTGCGGGTCGCTGATTACGGTCATTCGCACCCACGGGGCATCCGTGGGCGGGACCACCACCTGGCCGCCGAGCTCCGCGGCCCTCTCGGCTGTGGTGTCCGCGTCGTCGACCGCGAAGGTCACGCTCCAGTGCGCGGGCGCGTCATCGGCGATCGGCATGAGCGTCGCGACCACGTCCTCGAAGCCCGCCGGGGCACCCATGTCCGCCATCCCCTGGCGCATCCCGGGCGTGCGGGCCTCGAGATAGTCGCCATAGCCCGGTAGCCGCCACGCCTGGGCGCCGCCAGTCATAGGGAGCGTCTCCCAGCCGAACACCGAGCCGTAGAACGCCTTCGCGCCTTCCGGGTCCCGGCTGTTCAGGTTGTTGAAGTTCAGCGAGCCGGGCTCGTTCACGATCCGCGCGCCCTTGTGCTCCCGGGCTTGCCAGACGTTGAACGCAGCGCCCTCGGGATCCGTGAACACGGCCATCCGGCCGGCCTGCGGTACGTCGAAGGGAGGCGTCACGACACGCCCACCGGCAGCCTCGACCTTCGAAGCCGCCTCGTCCGCGCTCTCGACCCAGATGTAGGTGTTCCATACCGCCGCCGGCGGAGCGCCCTCAGGCTGCGAGCCCACGGCGGCCACGTCGCCGCCGCGGAGGCGTGCGATGTAGTACTCGCCAGGCGCGTCAGGCGGCATCACGTTCTCGAACTCCCATCCGAAGAGATCGCTGTAGAAGGCCACGGCGGCCTCGGGGTCGGGCTGGCTCGTGTCGATCCAGCATGGGACGCCGGGGAGGTATCCGTCTCGCTCGAGCATTGATGCTCCTTTCTGACTAGTTGGACGCCGCGAGGCAGCCTACGGACGGTTTAGGTCAATATCTGTCCTCAATCGCCGCGAGCATGAGAAATGCGGAATGAGCGAGACCTCGAGCCGACTTCTGGAACTGCTCTCCCTGCTTCAGGGGCGCCGCGACTGGCCGGGCAGCGAGCTGGCGGACCGGCTCGAGGTGTCGGGCCGGACGATCCGGCGCGACATCGATCGGCTCCGCGGGCTCGGCTACCCCGTGGACTCGCTCACCGGTCCGGCGGGCGGATACAGCCTTCGCGCCGGAAGCGCGATGCCCCCGCTGCTCCTCGATGACGAGGAGGCGATGGCGATCGCCATCGGTCTCCGTACAGCCACGCGCGCATCGGTGACAGGCATCGAGGAGACCGCCGTGCGCGCTCTCGTCAAGCTCGAGCAGGTCCTCCCGGCGCACCTGCGCCGCCGCCTCGGCGCCCTGAGCGCCGCCACGTTCACCCTCCCGGTCGACGGGCCGACGGTGGATCCCCAGCACCTGACCGCGATTGCGGCGGCGCGCCGCGACTACGAGTGCCTCCGCTTCGGCTACCGAAGCCGCGACGGCACCGACAGCCGGCGCGAGGTCGAGCCCCACGCGCTCGTCAATCGCGGCCGGCGCTGGTATCTCGTCGCGTGGGATCGCGGCCGGGAGGACTGGCGAACGTTCCGCATCGACCGTCTCGTCAAACCGGCGCCAACGGGCGTGCGCTTCGCGCCGCGGAAGCTGCCCGCCAAGGACGCGGCCGCGTTCGTCCAGGAGCACATCGCCGGGCGGCCGAACCGCTTCGAGGCACGGGTGACGCTGCTCGCTTCCTCGGAGGAGATGAAGACTAGGGTTCCGGCGTACTGGGGCTCGTTCGTTCCCATAGACGATCACTCCTGCGAGTACACGACTGGCGACGACAACCTGAGCTGGCTGGCGCTCCGCATCGCGATGCTCGGCGTGGACTTCGAGGTGCACGAGCCGCCCGAGCTGATCGAGCACCTGCGGGCGCTGGCGGACCGGCTCAGCCGCGCGGCTGGCTAGTGCGGCTACGCGAGATATCGCGCGCCGCCGGCCGCCAAAGCGTCCTGCGCGGCGTCGGCCTGATCGGCGTAGGCGAGGTACACGGCGTACGAGTCGGCCCCACCGTCGAGCGACCACTGGTCGTAGGCTGCGACGGCGTCGGACTCGGCGTCGAGCCAGCTTGCCGTGAGCGGGTCGGGATGCTCGTGACTCAGCGCATAGACATCGCTTGACTCGAGACCCTCGATCAGCTGGATGAGATACCGGTCGATCATCGTTCCTCCTAGATGCCTTGCGACGCCGGCGGCGCCGCGGGGGTGAGGTAGTGCTTGAGCTCGCGTCCAACGGAGGCGCGGGCCCGGTGAAGTTGCACTCGCTGGTTGCCGCGGGTGATGCCGAGGGTCGAGCACACTTCCTCGGACGAGCAGCCTTGGATGTCCCGCATGGCGATGACCTGCCGCTGGTTGTCCGGCAGTTGGTCGATCGCCCGCACCGCGTAGTCCACGGTCTCGCGCGCGATCAGGATGCGCTCCGGAGATTCCGCCTGGGCGGCCTCGATCCTGGCGCGGTCGATCAGGAGCTCTGGGTCGAACGAGTTGCTCTCGGCCGTCTCCCACGAAGAGAACGGGATCGTGCGGCGCTCGCCCGCACCGCGGGTCTTTGCGCGGTTGACGAGGATCCGGAAGATCCAGGTCTTGAGGCTGGAGCGGCACTCGAACGAGTCGATTCCCTTGAACACGCTCAGCCAGGTGTCCTGCACGACCTCCTGGGCCACCGCGCGGGTGCGAACGTAGGTCGAGGCGACTCGCAGCATCAGGCTCTCGTAGCGCGTAACCAGCTCTGCGAAGGCCTCGTCCTCGCCCCTGCGCAGCGCCTCGACAAGGCGAATGTCGTCGGGCGGACACGTCTGTGAGATGTGAGTGGTGTTCATGGGCCGCAGCATCTGCGCGGCCCGGGTGGCCTGTCGTCACCCAGTCACCCGGTTCACCCGGGTGAATTCCGCCTAGATCAGGTGCAGCTCACGGCCACGTTCGACCGCGTCCTCGCGGCTGGCCGCGCCGAGCTTGCGGTAGATCGCCTTTGTGTGGGTCTTCACGGTGTTGAGTGAGACGAAGAGCTCATTCCCGATCTCACGGGCAGATAGCGAGCTGGAAAGCAGCCGCAGCACTGCCAACTCGCGGTCGCTGAGCTCATCGCGCAGCGAGAGGTCGCGGCTACGGCGTGGGCGCGCGAACCGACGGGTGGCGTCCGCCAGCGTGCCGGCGAGGCCGGCCGGGTCGGGGCAGCGTTCCACCAGCTCAGAAGCCTCGGCAAGCAACTCCCGCGCGCTGTCCACGTCTCCGCCGGCCTGACGGGCTTCGGCGAGGGCTATGAGCGCAGCGGCCAGCTCCAGCCGCCCAGCGCCTCTGCGAGAGAGCTCGAGCGCCCGTGCCGCGTGCTCCTCCGCGGCCGCGGCATGACCGCGCGCCTTGTTCACCTCGGCCTGCGCCAGGTGCGCGATTGTGAGCACGAAGTGCTGCGCAAAGCCTGGTTCCGTGCCCTCGCCGAGCGCGGCGTCGGCCGCTTCCTCGGCAGCCTCGATCCGCCCCGCCGATACGTCGATCAGCGCTTGGTATCCGAGCGCGTACGCCGCCCCCAACTGGTTGCCCTCCTCACGGGCGAGACCTACAGCCCGGGCCAGCTCGGTGCTCGCCTGCGCGTCTTTGCCCGAGAGGTGCAGCGTGATGCCAAGGATGCAGCTCGCCGCCGTGGCGGAGAACGATTCGAGCGCGATCGCACGCTCGGCAGCGGCACGCGCCGCGCCAACGTCGCCGATCTTGAATCGATGCACCGCACCGAGGACCGCCACCTCGGACTCGAGCTCCCCGCTGGCGACGGACTCGGCGGTGGCGATCCAATGCCCCGCCTCGTCCAGGCGGCCGCGGTCGAGCGCGACCCACGCGCGCGCCACGGCCAGCCGCCTATCCGTCTCGACCGCCTTGGCGGGCAGCGCGTCGAGCCACGCTGCCACCGTCGCGAGCCGCCCGTGGTTGAAGAAGCTCATCCAGTTGTCTGCGATCAGGTTGGCGGCGGCCTCGAGGTCACCCGCGGCCGCGGCGTGATGGATGGCATCGCCCACATGACCCTCGGAGCGGAACCATTCGGATGCTCGCCGGTGCAGCTCGGGCGCCAGCTCGGGCTCGGCGCGCTCTAGCTCCAGCTGCAGCAGACGTCCGAAAAGGTGGTGGTAGCGGTACCACTCGCGTCTGTTGTCGAGCGCGACAAGGAAGAGGTTGGAGCGCTCGATTTCCGCGAGCAGCTCGAGGGAGCGGCCGCCCTCGGTGACTGCGTCACACAGCGGGGCGCACAGACGACGAAGCACCGAGGTGCGGACGAGGAAGCGCCGCACATCCGCAGACTGCTCGTCGAGCACTTCGCCGGCGAGGTAGTCGACCAGGTGGCGGTCGTCACCGGTGAAGGAGTCGATGAACTCGCGCGCATCGGCGCGTCCGCGGAGCGACAGCGCCGCGAGGTAGAGGCCGGCTGCCCAGCCCTCCGTGCGTTCCTGAAGTTGCTCGACATCGGGCTTTTCGAGCTCCAGTCCGAGCCCGGCGAGCATCTCGTCGGCCTCCTCCACGTTGAAACGCAACTCGCCCGCGCGTACGTGCACCAGTTCGCCGCGTGCGCGCAGGCGTGCGAGGCGGAGCGGCGGATCCACGCGTGAGGTCAGAGCGACCTCGAGCGTTGGAGGCAGGTGGTCGAGCAGCCAGGCGAGCTGCTCGTGGACATCCTCGTCCTCGATCGCGTGGTAGTCGTCGAGCACGAGCACGAGCTGCCGGTCGAGCGCCGCGAGCTCGTTCACGAGCGCCGGCAGCGCAAGCTCGAGCACGTTGTCCTCCCTACCGTCGAGCACCGCCACCGTTTCCGCGCCGATGCCTTTCTCAACCGTACGGAGCGCCTCCACGACATAGGTCCAGAACTGCGCGGGGTCGTTGTCGGCCTCGTCCAGCGAAAGCCACGCGAACGGCCTCGACTCGAACTCCGACGTCTGCCAGTGCGCCAGCAGCGTGGTCTTGCCCGAGCCGGCGGGCGCCTCCACCACGGTGAGCTTGCGCGGTCCGCCACCGGCGAGGATGGCATGCAGGCGGGTCCGCTCCACCAGCCCGGGCCGCGCCGTGGGCACGTGAAGCTTGGTGGTCACCACCACGCCACTGAATGGGTGATGACGGGCGGTGGCGGGGTCGGTCGCTTGGACGTCCATCGGCCGGGGCGAGCTCCAGTGCCGACTCTAAACCGCCGTCAGGCCGCCGTCCACGGTCCAGAGCGCGCCGCTGACGTAGGAGGCATCGTCCGAGCACAGGAACGCCACCACTGCAGCCACCTCGTCGGGGCGCCCGATCCGCCCCAAGGGGATCGAGGCCTCCGCCTCCTGTCGCCGCGCAGAGTCGTGCCGCCACCAGTCGTTCATCGGCGTATCCGTGATCCCCGGGAAGACACCGTTCACGCGGATCCCGCGCGCGGCGTAGTCCGCCGCCATTGCCCGGACGAGGCCGACCACGCCCGCCTTGCTCGACGAGTAGGCGCCGAGCTCGGCTGCAATGCCGAACTCGCCCGCGGGAGAGCCCACGCACACGATCGCGCCGCCACCGCCGTCCAAGAGTGCCCGCGCGCCGTGCTTGGCGGTGAGGAAGGCGCCGGTGAGGTTCACGTCGAGGGTTTCCCGCCACGCGTCCAGCTCGAGCCTGTCGATGCTGCCGTCGCGGCCGATCAGCTGGGTGGCGGCGTTGACGACCACGAGGTCCAGACCGCCGAATTCCTCCACGGCCTGGCCCACGGCGGCCGCGACCGCGTCTTCGTCGCTTACGTCCGCCTGGATCGCGATCGCCCCGCTGGACGGCGCGGCCTGCTCGATGTCGACCAGAGCCACTCGCGCCCCATCCGTCGCGAGACGCGCAGCGATGGCGGCGCCGATGCCGCGGGCGGCGCCGGTGACCAGCGCGCGCTTGCCGGCGAGTCCGGGAGTCATGGCGCTTTCTAGCCTATGCAGGCGCGCCGCCTTCCGTTAGTGTCGCGGCCTGGCCCGGCTCTCCACAGAGCACCTGTCTGCACGCGCGCTACCGGCTGCGCCGCGGCCTGGTGCGAGCAGGCTTCGGCGCACTCTCGGCTTCCTCGGCACGCTCTCGCTCTCGGTCGGTGTGATGGCCCCAACTCTGGCGATGTCGCTCACCGGCGTGGGCCCGGCGGGGCTGATCGGACGTGCCGCGCCTCTCGCCTTCCTGATGGCGGCGGTGGGGGTGGGGTTCGTCGCGTACGGGTTTGTCCGTCTGTCGTCGCACTTTGCCCACGCGGGCTCGGTCTACGGCTTCGTGGGCGCTGCTGTGGGACCACGGACCGGGTTCATCGCAGGCTGGGCTCTGCTCGGCACCTACCTCGTGTTCCCGGCGGTTTCGATGGCGGCGTTCGCGGTGTTCGGGGTGGCATTCCTGAAGGTCACGGGCATCGCCGCCTCGCCCTCCTGGCTGCCGATCGCCCTTGTCGGCTGGGCGCTGATCTGGCTGCTGGCCTCGCGCGACGTGCGTGTGACCACGCGCTCGCTGCTCACCTTCGAGCTGGTTGCGGTGGCGCTGATTCTCGTGCTCGTGGTCGTGATCTTCGCGAAGCTGATCTTCGGCGGAGCGCCGCGGGGGCAGGACCTGAATGTCGACTTCGTCAAGCTGCCGGCGGGCACGTCGCTGTCCACGGTCGCGCTTGCGGCCACGGCCGGATTCCTCTCGTTTGCCGGCTTTGAGGCGGCCGGCTCGTTCGGCGAGGAGGCAAACGGTCCCACGCGCCTGATCCCGCGCTCGATGGTCGCGGCGATCGGGATCGGGATCGTCTTCTACCTCCTCTGCATGGTGGCTCAGACCTTGGGCTTCGGGACCGACGCTGCAGGCGTGAAGGCGTTCGCCACATCCGGCGCGCCGCTCAACGATCTGGGCAAGTCGTACGTGGGGGCCGGACTGGCGGCCGTGCTCGACTTCGGCGCGATGATCAGCTCGCTCGGTGCCGGCCTCGGATGCGCCGCGGTGGGCTCGCGCCTCCTGTTCGCTCTTTCGCGCGATGGAGTGTTCGACCGACGCCTGGCCGGCGTCGCGGAATCCACTGGGGCGCCCGCCACCGCCCTCGCCCTGCTGATGCTGCTCGACGGAGCGGGCCTGGTCGCCTTCGGTGCAGCTGGCACGGCTCCGATCAAGGTCTTCTTCTACTTCGCCACCATCGGCGTGCTCAGCCTGCTGGTCATGTACATCGTCACGAACGCAGCGGCGATGACGTACCTGTGGCGCACCGAGCGGCGCTGGCTGGACGTGGTGCTTCCGCTCGGCGGGATCGCGGTGGCGGGCTACACGATCTACCGGAACGTCTACCCGGCGCCCGCTTCGCCCTTCGATGTCTTCCCGTACGTGGTTCTCGGCTGGCTCGCGCTGGGCGCGGCGGCAGCGCTGCTCGTGCCGGGATTTGCGGAGCGCCTCGGCGCGCAGCTCAAGCTGCGGACGGAGACCGGCTAGCTGTAACGGATCGCCACCACCGCCTGTCTGAGCGCCGACCCGAACGAAGGCGGAGGTTGAGTGATGAAGGCCATTGCCGTCCACCCAGGACAGCCCAACACGATGCACCTGCGCGACGACGTCGAGAAGCCGCGCGTCGAGGACATCCCGGACGGCCGCGGCGTGCTCGTCAAGGTCCTCCGCGTTGGCGTCGACGGCACCGACAAGGAGATCAACGCCGCCGAGTACGGCGACGCGCCCGAAGGCTTCGAGTACCTGATCACCGGCCACGAGTCGCTCGGCCGGGTGGAGCAGGTGGGACCAGACGTGCCGAGCCACATCCAGCCCGGCTCGATCGTCGTCGCCACCGTGCGGCGCCCCGGCATGAGCGTCTACGACTCGATCGGCCTCCAGGACATGACCACCGACGACGTCTACTTCGAGCGCGGGATCAACAAGCGCCACGGCTACCTGTGCGAGTACTACGTCGAGGATCACCAGTACGTCGTGGTCCTGCCGCCCTGCCTGAGCGAGACTGGCGTGCTGCTCGAGCCCCTCACCGTTGCCGAGAAGGCGATCAACCAGGCGTTCGAGATCCAGCGCCGGCTCAAGGTCTGGCAGCCGCGCCGCGCGGCCGTGCTGGGCTCCGGAACCGTCGGCCTTCTCACCACACTCGCGCTGCGGCTGCGCGGCATCGAGGTCACCTGCATCTCGCTGCGGCCAGCGCCCTATCTGAACAGCGACCTGATCGAGGAGATCGGGGCCACCTACGTTTCCACGCAGGAGACGTCGGTGGCCGAGGCCGCTGCGGAACACGGGCCGTTCGACATCGTGATCGAGGCCACCGGCTTCAGCCCGCTCGTCTGGGAGGGCGCCAAGGTGCTCGCCAAGAACGGCGTGCTGGTTCTCGTAAGCGTCACGGGCGGCGGACGCCAGGTGGAGATCTCCTCCGACGCCATCAACCAGGGC
>Ga0136846_1217014_pt1 | contig 10814 bp, 14 predicted proteins | sample HopSoiMetagenom2_FD_96841 | JGI IMG/M metagenome (GOLD analysis project Ga0136846, IMG submission 96841) | Grasslands soil microbial communities from Hopland, California, USA - 2 Assembly 2016 (version 4) | ecosystem: Environmental > Terrestrial > Soil > Grasslands | place: USA: Hopland... | reverse complement strand
TTCGCGGCCGCATCGACGTCGGCGTCTTCGAAGACGATCGCCGGCGCATGGCCGCCAAGTTCCATCGTCACGCGTTTCATGTGTTGCCCGGCGAGGCCGGCGAGGTGCTTGCCGACCACGGTCGAGCCTGTGAACGAAATCTTGCGCACGATCGGATGCGGAATGAGATATTCGGAAATCTCCGACGGCACGCCGAACACAAGATTGATCACGCCCTTCGGAAGGCCGGCATCGACATAGGCGCGCACAAGCTCCATGCAGCTGCCGGGCGTCTCTTCCGGCCCTTTCAAGATCACCGAACATCCCGCGGCAAGCGCCGCCGACACTTTGCGCACCGCTTGGTTGATGGGAAAATTCCACGGCGTGAACGCGGCGACAGGCCCAACCGGTTCCTTGATCGCAAGCTGATAAACGCCGGGCGCCCGGGCCGGGATGACGAGGCCATACGTGCGTCGCGCCTCTTCAGCGAACCAGTCGATAATATCGCCGGCAAGCAGCGTTTCGCCCTTCGCTTCGACGAGCGGCTTGCCCTGCTCCGCTGTCATTATTGCGGCGATCTCATCGGCGCGTGAGCGGATGATATCGGCGGCCTTGCGCATCAGCTTGTAGCGGTCATGCGCCGAGGTCTCGCGCCAGACCTTGAAGCCGGCATCTGCGGCGGCGAGCGCGCGGTCGAGATCGGCGCGCGAGGCATGCGGCACGTCGCCGATGCGCTGCGCGGTCGCCGGATCGAGGATCGGCTCGCTCTTGCCTTCCGAGCCCGCGACCCATTCGCCGTCGATGTAAAGCTTGACCTCAGGATACATGCTGTTTCTCCCTGCAGCCGTCGCAGTACGAGCGGGACGGCTGGCAATTTCGGTTCGGATTTACCTATAAGCGATCATGCCCGAAAGGCCACCTCGTCACCGCACGGCCCTCCTCCACGAGGACGGCCGGCATCGCTGCCCCTGGGCGACGCGCGACCCGCTCTATGTCGCCTACCACGACGAGGAATGGGGCGTGCCCGAGAGAGATTCGCGCGCGCTTTATGAGAAGCTCGTGCTCGACGGTTTTCAGGCCGGGCTCTCCTGGATCACGATCCTCCGCAAGCGCGAGGCCTTTCGGAAGGCTTTCGACGGCTTCGATCCGGCGCGCATCGCTCGTTACAACGCGAAAAAGGTCGAGCGGTTGATGCAGGATGCGGAGATCGTGCGCAACCGCGCCAAGATCGAGGGCGCGATCGCCTCGGCGCGAGCATATCTCGAAATCGAGAAGGAGCAAGGATTTTCAAAGTATCTCTGGGACTTTGTCGACGGCAAGACCATCCGCAACAATTTTCGTCACATCGGCGAAGTGCCGGCGGAAACCGAGCTGTCGCGCAAAATCTCGAAAGACCTAAAGGCGCACGGCGTTAAGTTTTGCGGCCCGACGATCGTCTATGCCTTCATGCAGGCAATCGGCATGGTCGACGATCATCTCGTCGACTGCTGGCGCCACGGGGTCGGCGTTTCCAAGAGAAAACCCTGAATGGCGGCACGCGCACCCCGGGCTTGGCAGCGCATGCTATCGGGACGCCGTCTCGATCTCCTCGATCCGTCGCCGCTCGACATCGAGATCGAGGATATAGGGCACGGCCTCGCCCGTGTCGCGCGCTGGAATGGGCAGACCAGCGGCCCTCACATTTTTTCGGTGGCGCAGCATTCGTTGCTCGTTGATGCGATCGCGCCGCATCTCGACGCGAAACTTACACCACGGGCGCGGTTGTTTATTCTCCTGCACGACGCGCCGGAATATGTCATCGGCGATATGATCTCGCCGTTCAAAGCTGTCATGGGCATGACTTATAAAGCTGTCGAGGAGCGTATATTGTCGGCGGTGCTTCTGCGCTTTTCACTCGACACCATGCAGTCCGAAGCACTAACCAAGCTGACGAAGCGTGCCGATCGCGCCGCCGCCTTTTTCGAGGCGACGCGGCTGGCGGGATTTGTTGAAGCCGAGGCTGAGCAATTCTTTGGCCGGCCGCGTTTCTTGCCGAAGGACTTGGATGCAATGCTTGCGCCGGCGCCATCGGACGAAATAGAGCAGCGTTTCTTGGCGCGTTTCCGCGCGCTCGCAGCGGAATAAGATCATGCCGCGCCTTCACGTCTGCTCGCTTGCCCGCCTTTCCGAGACAGTCCGTACGACCGGCGCGCGCAGTCTTGTCACGCTTCTCAACATCGAGACGCTGGTCGCACGGCCCGCAGAAATCGATCCGCAGCGTCATCTCTACATCCGGATAGGCGACATCACCGAGCCTCTTGATGGTCACGTTTTGCCAGCCGAGGAACATGTCGAGCAAGTGATCGCCTTCGCGCGAGCCTGGGATCGCAACGAGCCCTTGGTCATCCATTGTCATGCTGGCGTCAGCCGTTCGACGGCGGCCGCGTTCATCATTGCTTGCGCGCTCGCGCCTTCGCGGGCGGAGACGGAAATTGCTGACGCGATCCGGCGCGCCTCGCACACCGCCACTCCGAACCGCCGGATCGTCGCGATTGCCGACGCAATGTTGAAGCGCAACGGCCGCATGATGGCGGCGATCGAGCGGATCGGCCGCGGTTCGGATTGCTACGAAGGCGTGCCGTTCGTGCTGGAGCTTACGTGAGCGGCAAGCTCACGCAATCGCCGCCGAATTAATCCGTTGTACGCCGGCTTTGCCCATCGCCTCCCACGCGGCGGCAAGCGAGCCTTGCGTGTCGATGCCGCGCGAGGCGTCTTCGATTACGACGGCATCGAAGCCGGCGCCGCGCGCATCCTGCGCCGTCCAGGCGACGCAAAAATCGGTGGCAAGGCCGGCGCAGAAGACGCGTTTGAAGCCGCGCTCCTTGAGATAACCGGCGAGACCGGTCGGCCGGCGATCGGCTTCATTGAACGCGGAATACGAGTCCGTATCCTGGCGATAGCCTTTGCGGATGATGAGCTCTCCCTTCGGGATATCGAGCGCCTCGGCAAGCGCGGCGCCGCGCGAGCTCTGCACGCAATGATCCGGCCAGAGCACCTGCGTGCCATAGCGCAAAGCCGTCGTCTCGAACGGCTTCTTGCCAGAATGGGTCGAGGCAAACGATGCATGACGCGGCGTGTGCCAATCCTGCGTCATGATCACATGCGCGAATTTTTTCGCCAGCGTATTGATCGGCGCGATCACCTCGTCCCCATGTGGCACGGCGAGCGAGCCGCCGGGCAGGAAATCGTTCTGCACATCAACGACGATCAGGACGTCATTTTCGCCGACCTGCATCTTGGCCTCCTCGGCATGTGCTGCAGTCGCGGCAAGAGCGCCGGACAGTACTCCCAAAGCCGCGCGGCGGGTGAAATCAAATCCGGTATCGGTCATCGAGGCCTCCTGAAGCTCGGTCCAGCCCGATGCAACACCCGGGCTGACCGAAGTTCAAGCGTGGCGCCGTATCGCTTGGAAGGCTACCCGCCGGCCTTCATGCTATAAGGGGGCATGACAGTGACAAGCGCCGACGCCCCGAGCGCCCTCATCGCGTCATTGGCCGAAAAATACATGTGGTGGCCGGGCCTCGGCGCCAGCGGCCACAGCGAGGAGCGCATCATCGCGCAGGTGATGGACATCGGAACCTATGAAGACATTCTGCGCCTCGAAACTGCGCTCGGTCGCGAACGCCTGGCCGATGTGATGCGGCAGGCGCAGCCGGGCTGGATCAGCGCGCGCTCCTGGGCTTTCTGGCGCGGACGCCTGCTCGCTCAGGCCGGATTACAAACGCCGGAGCATCCGCCGAAACGCAGCTTCCATGCAGCCTCCCTTTGAGCCGCGCCTGGATATCCTTCCACAGGCTCAGCGCGAGATCTGGAGCGCGCTAGCCCCCTCGGTCGCGCTAGATTTTGTGCTCTATGGAGGAACCGCGATTGCCTTGCGCTTAAGCCACCGCACGTCGCTTGATTTTGATTTCTTCAATGCACGCGCTCTGAACAAGAGAAGCATCGAGCAGCGCTTTGCATTCATGCGCTCAGCAAGCTTGGTTCAGGAGGCGCCAAACACGCTTGTCGCGCTGGTCGAAAGCTCCGGTGGCCGAACCAAGCTTTCATTCTTTGGCAGAATGTCAATCGGGCACATCAATGAGCCATCACTGACCTCGGATGGCACTCTTCTGATCGCCTCGCCGGAGGACTTGCTCGCGACAAAACTCGAGGCGATTCTCGATCGCGCAGATGTCAAAGATTATATCGACATCGCCGCACTATTGCGCGCTGGCGTGTCGCTCGAACGCTCGCTCGCCGGATTCGCGCAAATGTTCAACGGCGAACCTGCCACCGTTCTTCGCGCGATAGGCTATTTCGATGACGGCGACGTACACGAACTTGATCGTAGAGATCGTGAACTTCTGACCGCGGCACGAGACAGGATTGGGCCGCTGCCCGGTATTTCCATAAAACGCGAATCTCTGGTCGGCTCAACGGGCTAGCCAAAGGTCACCCGAACCACTCTGTCACACCCACCGCCGCTGCAATTCCGTATCATCGGGCACTTGCCCATTCGGCGTCATGTGATCGATCGCGCCGGGCAATTCGTTCGAAAGCTCCGACAGCAATTGATTGCGCGGCATCTGAAATTGGCGCGACAGCTGATCGATCGTGTCGGCGCCGAGCGCCTGGTCGAGTTGATCTGGAGCGATCGGCTGGTTTTGTCCGGCGCCGACCCAGGAATTCACCTGGTCGCCAAAGCCCCTTTGCCGGAATTGATCGACGAGGCTGCCAAGCGCGCCGGCGCCGCCGAGACCGGCAAGCAAGGCCACCAAGGCCACCCCGCCGAGGCCGCCTAGGAGACCGCCCAGACCTCCGCCTCCGCCCATAGATGGATCGGGCCCGGGACCTGACGGCATCGGTCCGCTCGGCTGTGCGCCGCGAGTCGAGAGGTGCTGTTTGAGTTCCGGTGCTCCGTGGGGAATAGCGCTCGCAATGACAGGGCTAATGCGCGAGCGACTTCAGCCCGGCAATGCCGTCGCGGACCAACTGGTCGCCGACTTCGCCCTTCGCTTCGTCCTTCAACACAATTGCCGCGGCACGCACGGCAGCATCGGCGGCGGCGGCGCGGACGTCGGCGGTCGCCTGCTGCTCGGCCATCGCGATCTTCTGCTCGGCCTGTTGCTTGCGGCGCTCGACAAATTCCGCCATGCGCTCATGCGCTTCCTTGGCGATGAGCTCGGCTTCGACGCGCGCCTGCGCGACGATGTTCTCGGCGTCGGCCTCAGCGGCAATCTTCTTTTGCTCGAACGATTGCAACAACGCGGCGGCTTCGGCGCGCAAGCGCGCCGCCTCATCGAGCTCCGCTTTGATCGCTGCGGCGCGCGCGTCCAGCATTTCGTTGATCTTGTTGTGCAGGCCGAAATAGATGACCGCCGCCACGAAGAGCAGGAATGCGATTGCTACAAAAACTTCCGCGTCCAACCTCACCACTGGCCTCCGACTTCGCCTTGCGCCCGCGCGATCGCGTTCACGTCTGCCGGACGCCCAGTCAGATGCTGCACGATTTGCGCCGCCGCCTCACGCGCAATCGCGCCGACATTGCTCATCGCCTTGGTCTTCATGTCGCTGATCTGCGCCTCCGCGGCGGCGAGCCGCGTATTGAGATCGGTTTCGAGCTGGTGGCGCTTCGCCGTTGTCTCGGCGGCGAGCTTTGCATGCATTTCCTGCGCAAGGCTCTGCGCCCGCGCCTTGGCGTCGGCGAGCGTCTTCTCGTAAGCCGCGCCCGCAGCGTCCGCCTGTTTCTGCAGCTTTTGCGCCTCATCGATCTCGGCTGCGATCGTGTCGCTGCGCTTCTGCTTGATCTCGCCGACGCGCGGCAGCGCGACGCGCGACATCAGCGCGTACAGAATCGCAAAGGCGATCACAAACCACAGTATCTGCGAAGGATAATGCGCCGGATCGAACGGCGGAAACACCTCGTGTCCGCCGCCTTCGTGATGGACTTCGCTCGTCGTCTCGGCAGCCATCAATCATTTCCCTCTGCCGGCGAGCCCGTAAGGGCCATGCCGTGCAAAACGGGTGAACGAAACCTGCATCAGACCGCGAAGAGCAGCAGGAACGAGATCAGCAGGGCGAAAATGCCGAGCGCTTCCGTCACCGCGAAGCCGAAGATCAAGCGGCCGAACTGGCCCTCGACCGCCGACGGGTTGCGCAGGGCGCCGTTCAGGAAGTGCCCAAACAGTGTGCCGACGCCGACCGCGGCGGCGCCCGTACCGATGGCGGCGAGACCGGCGCCAATATATTTTGCAGCTACAGGATCCATTCTACTTTCCTTCGTTGAAGACGGTTGCTTGTGCTTGCGTTGGTGATGAACAGGTCACGAATTCGGCGCTAATGGCCGCCGGGATGCAGAGCATCGTTGAGATACATGCAGGTGAGCATCGCGAACACGTAAGCCTGCAGGAACGCGACGAGCAATTCGAGCGCCAGCATCGCCAGCGTCATGATGAACGGCAGCGGCGCGATCACAGCCCAGACACCGGCGCCGCCCAACAGCAGGACGAAAGCGCCGAAGACCTGCAGCGTGATGTGGCCGGCAAGCATGTTGGCAAACAGACGGACCGAATGGCTGACCGGCCGCGACATGAACGAGATGATCTCGATGGCGACGACCAGCGGCAGGATGTAGATCGGCACGCCGGGCGGCACGAAGTTTTTGAAGAAGCGCAAGCCATTCTTGGCGATGCCGAAGATGATGACGAGGAAAAACACCGTCAACGACATGACAACCGTGATGATGATCTGCGCCGTCACCGAGAACGTGTAGGGGACGAGGCTGATGACGTTGGCGAATAGAATGAACATGAACAGGCAGAAGACGAACGGAAAGAATTGCCGCCCCTCCTTGCCTGTCGTCGATTCCAGCATGTCGGCGACGAAGTCGTGCGCCATCTCGGCGACGCCCTGCAGCCGCCCGGGGACGAGCGCACGCTGGCGCGAGCCGAAAATCATCACGAGCGAGATCAGCGCCACCGACACCAGCATGTAGAACGCGGAATTGGTGAAGGAAAAGTCGCGCCCGAAGACGTGAATCGGCACCCATCGCGAGAGCTCGAACTGCTCGATCGGATTGATGGCGGTGCCGCCCGCTGCCACGTCTTCTTCTCCAAATTCCAAAAGGCGCGCCTTGATGACCAAGTTGCGCGCGAAAATCAACTACCGCGGCGGCGGTCCGCTGAGCGGCATGGATGTCGCGCGGATAATGTTCCAGAAGCCACCGGCGGTTCCGAGCAGCAGGAACAGGATCAACAGGAAGGGCGACGTCGAGAGCCATTTGTCGAGGAGCCAGCCGATGCCGCCGCCGACGACTATGCCGGCGACTAGTTCGGTGACGACGCGGAAGCCGAGGCTCATCGCCCGCCCCCAGCCGCGATCGGATGGAGCCTGCTCGCGCGGCGTCACGACCGACGGTTTATTGCGTTGCGCATCGAGGTCGGCCGAGAGCGTGTTCAGCCGCGCCCGCAGCGCGGCTTCGTCTTCCCCTCTGCCGTTTTCGTCATTCGCCACGAGAACCCCATCAGCCAGCGGATGCCCGCCCTCTACAGCGCAGAACGGCGGAAGGCGAGGGCGATGTCCTCAAGGCTCACGCGGCGACGAGCACGGTCCGCCCGATCACCCGGCCCTGACGCAGATCGTCCAAAGCGGCGTTGGCTTCGTCGAGGGGCCGAGTTCTCGTCGGCACTTGCGGGATCTTTTTCGCCTTCGCCATCTCCAGCAACTCCTGCAACTCGGCCAGGGAGCCAACGTAAGATCCTTGTAATTTCAGCGCTTTCTGCGGCAGGAGCGGCGTCGAGATGGTGATCTCGCCGCCGATTAGGCCGACGACGACAACGTGCCCGCCCTTGATCGTCGCATCTATTCCGAGCTGCACCGTGGATTGCGCCCCGACATAGTCGATGGCGCCATAGACCCCCATCCCGTCGCGCGAGAGCGCCCTGATCTGCTTCACCGCATCGGGCGCCCGCGGGTCCACCACGGCCAGCGCCCCCGCTTTCATCGCCGCCTCGCGCTTGCCGGCATCGATATCCGCCACGATCGCGCCATGCGGCCCCATCGCCTTCATCACCCCGAGGCACATCAGACCGAGCCCGCCGGCGCCGATCACCAGGATCGGCTCCTCCTTGAGCACCCGCGGGTCGAGCTTCTTCAAGGCGCTGTAGGTGGTGAGCCCCGAACAGGCATAGGGCGCGGCGACCTCCGGCGGCAGGTCGCCAGCATCGAGCAGGTAGCGCGCATGCGGGACCAGCACGTGCGTCGCATAGCCGCCGCCGCGATAGATGCCGAGCGAGCGCGGCCGCGAGCAATTCTGCTCGTCGCCCCGCTCACAGATCGGGCACTTGCCGCAGCCGATCCAGGGGAACACCACGATTTTCCGGCCCGCCGTCACCGGCGCGCTGTCCGGCCCGGCCGAGACGATCTCGCCGGCGATCTCGTGGCCCATCGTCAAGGGCAGGTTGACGCCGCGCGCGCCCATTTCGAGTTTTTTGCCGCCGCCGAGATCGAAGAAGCCTTCGCAGATATGCAGATCGCTGTGGCAGACGCCGGCAGCCGTCACCTTGACGAGCACTTCCTCGCCGGTCGGCTGCGGCGTCGGCCGCTCGCTCTTTTGTAGGGGGCGGTCGAACACGGTGACGTCGTATGAGCGCATGGGCGGGTCCTCTCCTGTTGGCCGGGAGTATTAGCGGAGGGCGCTTGTTCGCGTAAAGCCACGCGCGCTTGGGCCTCGGCGCGCTTCTCAGCTATAATTTCTCACGCAGAGGCATCCGATAAACGACTTCAAGCGCATCACGCAGAACCCGCAGGTCATGGGCGGCAAGCCGTGCATCCGCGGCATGCGTGTTACTGTCGGTGTGATCGTCGGCCAGATCGCGCCGGGCAGCCGATCGAGAACATTTTTGCGGATTACCCCTATCCCGAACGCGAGGACATTCTTGAGGCAGCCCGTTACGCCGCGTAGCTAAGCGAAGAACGTGAGGTCGAACTAGTCAGCGGGAAATGAAATTCCTCATCGACATGAACCGCCGCCTCGGCGGGTTCATTTCCTCAGCGAAGAAGGTTTTGAAGCGATCCACTGGTCCGATGTGGGCCTAGGTACCGCCGCCGACGAAGAGCTCTTGCGATGAGCGCCGAGCACGATTACGTCGTGCTCACCGCTGATCTGGACTTCGGCTCGATCTTAGCTGTCACAGGACGTCAGAAGCCGAGCGTGATTCAGATTCGCGACGACCTCCTCACTCCGAGCGCGATTGAGAGTACCTTGCTCGCTTGCATTCGGAGCACTCAGGAGGAATTGGCCGCCGGCGCGCTAGTCTCGCTGGACGGAGGGGTAAGGGGTGGGGGTCACGCCTTTTCAGGATAAGAACGGCCCGCTCACATTCGTATGCGATTTGTGCGCTTCGAATGCTTGCCTCATAAACGGCCGCATCGAAATTTACCGAATATGCCCCGCGCGATAATCGAGTCACAGCTTGCTAGTGACTCCGGCACCCTGCAAGGCTAGCCTGAACTAATGGAAGCCGCGCTTGAATCAGGTGTGAAGATCGGGCGATCGCCCGAGGCTGACAAAACACCGCAGCGCCTCGGCCGCCTGATCACCTCGCCGAAAGCTTACGCCAAGCGAAAGTCGCTGCTTGCCGGGCTGCGATGGCTGCGCGCGAACTTAACGCTCGCGCGCGTCGTAGTCGCGCCGGAGTTTTCTGTCCACCGGCCCCCGGGAATTTCGACCGCCAGCTCTACCTTGCGAGTCTCAGCTCGCCTCTAAAAAGCGCTCGGCCTGCTGCAGGTCGACTGATACAAGCTGGCTGACGCCGCGCTCCGCCATCGTCACCCCGAACAACCGGTCCATGCGCGCCATGGTGATCGGGTTGTTGGTGATCGTGACGAAGCGCGTCTCGGTCTTCTTGCGCATTTCGTCCAAGAGATCGCAGAAGCACTCGACATTGGGATCGTCAAGCGGCTCGTCGCCCTCGTCGAGCACGCAGATCGGCGACGGATTGGTCAGGAACACTGCAAAGATCAGCGACAAAGCGGTTAGCGCCTGCTCGCCGCCGGAGAGAAGCGTCATCGTCTGCGGCTTCTTACCCGGCGGGCGCGCCATAATGTCGAGGCCGGCTTCGAGCGGGTCCTCGGATTCCACGAGCTGCAATTCCGCCGTGCCCCCGCCGAACAATAGCGTGAACAGCTCCCTGAAATGCGTGTTGACCTCTTCGAACGCGGCGAGCAGGCGCTCGCGGCCCTCTTTGTTGAGATTGCCGATCGCGGTGCGCAGCTTTTTGATCGCTTCGTTTAGATCGTCGCGTTCGGCGATCATACGGTCGCGCGAGGCTTCGATCTCGGCGAGCTCCTCGTCGGCGCGTAAGTTTACTGCGCCGAGGCGCTCGCGCTCGCTTTTTTGCCAGTCGAGCTTTTGCTCCACGGTCGCGGCATCCGGCAATTCAGCGCCGGGTTTTAGGCCGGCGAGTTTGACGAGATCGTCCGGCGTGCAATCGAGCTCGAGCGTGATCGTGTGCAGGTGCTGCGCGAGGCGCTCGCGCGCCCCTTCGAGCCGCGCTTCGCTGCGCGCCTGCGCTTCGCGCGCGTCGCTCATCGCTTCGAGCGCGGCGCGGGCCTGACGATCGGCGTCCGCGAGCGCGGTTTCGCCCGAGGCGAGCGCGTCGGCGGCGGCCTGGCGCGCCGCCTCGGCTTCTTCCGTCTGCGAGAGAAGCGCGCGGCGTTGCTGCAGGAAATTGTCGGGCGCCTCGGCGAGCGTGCGTTGCTCGGTCTCCGCTTCGGCGCGGCGCGCTTCGAGCTCGCCGATCTGTGCGAGCGCGCGC
>Ga0136846_1215080_pt1 | contig 10815 bp, 10 predicted proteins | sample HopSoiMetagenom2_FD_96841 | JGI IMG/M metagenome (GOLD analysis project Ga0136846, IMG submission 96841) | Grasslands soil microbial communities from Hopland, California, USA - 2 Assembly 2016 (version 4) | ecosystem: Environmental > Terrestrial > Soil > Grasslands | place: USA: Hopland... | reverse complement strand
TCGTTCGAAACGCGTTCGGTTCGGGTGCGCCCGAGTCTACGGAAACGGGCGTCGGCGCTCGACCGTGGGCGCTCGGTCCACGGGCCGGATCAGGCAGAACTCGTTGCCTTCCGGGTCACCCATGATCGCGAAGTCGTAGCCGTATTCGGTGCGAACAGGTTGGATCACCGCGCCGCCGAGCTCCTTGACCCTGGCGATCGCCGGCTCGAGGGCCTCGACCTCGATGTCGAGATGGAGCCGGTTCTTCACTGCCTTGCCTTCGGGCACCCGCTGGAAACGCAGGAGCGGCGTGTCGCCGTTGCCGGCCACGTCGACGTACTGCGCCTCGTTCGGCTCACCCTCGTTCGCGATCGACGCGATCTCGGTGTCGAACATCCCGGCCCAGAACCGCGCGAGCCCCATCGTGTCGGCGCCGTCGATCACGAGCCCGTCGACGCGTCCGATCGAGGTCATCGGCGCATCGTAGCGAGTCGTTCGCCGGTACCGGTTGCTACCGTGAGGCCCCTGTCTCTTCCGTAAGGACGCGCCCATGAGTGAGCGTCAGCCGAACCGCCCTCGCAGCTGGGAGGTCACCGACGGGCCCCAGCGCGCGCCCGCGCGGGCGATGCTTCGTGCCGTCGGATTCTCGGAGGAGGACTTCGGCCGTCCGCAGGTCGGCGTGGCTTCGAGTTGGAACGAGGTGACGCCCTGCAACTACCACCTCGGCAAGCTCGCGGCGTTGTCCAAGGAGGGCGTGCGCCAAGGCGACGCGGTGCCGATCGAATTCACGACGATCTCGGTCTCAGACGGGATCGCGATGGGCCACGAGGGCATGAAGGCGTCGTTGATGTCGCGCGACCTGATCGCCGACTCGGTTGAGCTGGTGATGCACGCCGAGCGTCTCGACGCGCTGGTTGGGATCGCCGGTTGCGACAAGTCCGAGCCCGGCATGCTGATGGCGATGGCCCGGCTCGACGTGCCGGCCGTCTACCTCTATGGCGGCACGATCCTGCCGGGTACGTACCAGGGACGCGACGTCACGATCCAGGATGTCTTCGAGGCGGTCGGCGCGCACGCGAAGGGCACGATCGACGACGACGAGCTGCACGCGATCGAACGAGCCGCGTGCCCGACGACCGGGTCGTGTGCCGGCATGTACACCGCCAACACGATGGCCGCGGTCGGCGAGGCGCTCGGGATGTCATTGCCGGGCTCGGCGAGCCCGCCCGCGGTCGACTACCGGCGCGAGGTCGCAGCGCGCGAGTCCGGCGTCGCAGCGACCAAGGTGCTCGAGCTCGATCTTCGGCCACGTCAGATCCTCACGAAAGAGGCGTTCGAGAACGCGATCACCGTCGTCATGGCGGTCGCGGGATCGACGAACGCCGTGCTGCACCTGTTGGCGATCGCGCGCGAGGCGCACGTCGATCTCACCCTCGATGACTTCGACCGCGTGTCGCGCAGAACGCCGCACCTCGTCGACGTGCGACCCGCCGGGAAGTTCGTGATGAGCGACCTCGACCGGGTCGGCGGCGTTCCGGTCGTGATGCAGGAGCTCCTCGACCTCGGACTCCTCCATGGTGACTGCATGACCATCACCGGGAAGACCCAAGCCGACAACCTCGTCGACGTGAAGCCGCAGGCGCCAGACGGCGTCGTCGTCCACCCCGCCGGCGAGCCGATCCACCCGTGGGGCGGCATCGCGATCCTTCGCGGCAACGTGGCGCCTGATGGCGCGGTGATCAAGGCCGCCGGCATGGAAGGAACGGTCTTCGAGGGCACAGCCCGAGTGTTCGACTCAGAGCAGGCAGCGTTCGAGGCGCTCACCGCCGGCACGATCGTCGCGGGCGACGTGGTGGTGATCCGCTACGAGGGGCCGAAGGGCTCGCCCGGCATGCCCGAGATGCTCGCCGTGACCGCCGCGGTTGCCGGCGCCGGGCTCGGCAAGGACGTCGCGTTGATCACCGACGGGCGGTTCAGCGGCGCGACCAAGGGCATCAGCGTCGGGCACATCGCGCCGGAGGCGTGCGTCGGCGGGCCGATCGCATTGCTCGCCGACGGCGACCGGATCCGGATCGATGCCGACGGCCGCACGATCGACGCGCTCGTCGACGACGAAGAGCTCGAGAAGCGACGGGCCGGATGGAGCGCGCCGGCGCCGAAGTACACCCAGGGCGCGCTCGCGAAGTACGCGCGCACCGTCGGGTCCGCTGACACCGGGGCGACGACGTGGTGACGCCCGCGACGATCACGACGCCGGCGGCGCTCGAGTGCCGCATCTGTCACGCGCGGTATCCGGTCGAGCCGCTCACCATCTGTGAGGAGTGTTTCGGGCCGCTGGAGCCCGCGTACGACCTCGACGCGATCGACGGCGCGGTCTTCCGTACCGAGGTCGAGGCCGGACCCGCGAGCATGTGGCGCTACCAGCCCCTGCTTCCGGGTGGTCCCGACGTCGAGCGGGTGGACCTCGGCGCGGGGTTCACGCCGCTGCGACGCGCCGACAACCTCGCCGCCCGTCTGGGGCTCGAGCGGTTGTGGATCAAGGACGACTCGGTCAACCCGTCGAACTCCTTCAAGGACCGCGTGGTCAGCGTCGCGACGACGATGGCGCGCGCGTTCGGGTTCGAGGCGATCAGCTGCGCCTCGACCGGCAACCTCGCGAACGCGACCGCCGCGCACGCCGCGAAGATCGGCATGCCGTGCTACGTGTTCGTTCCGGACGACCTCGAGCGCGCGAAGATCCTCGCGACCGAGATCTACGGCGCCAAGGTCGTCGCCGTGAAGGGCAACTACGACGACGTCAACCGGTTGTGCTCCGAGGTCGCCGAGGCGTTGCCGTGGGGGTTCGTCAACGTGAACATGCGGCCCTTCTACGCGGAAGGCTCGAAGTCGCTCGGGTTCGAGACGGCGGAGCAGCTCGGCTGGCGTCTTCCCGACCACGTCGTCGTGCCGATCGCGAGCGGCGCGTTGCTGACGAAGGTCCACCGGGCGTTCCAGGAGCTCACCAAGATCGGCGCGGTCGAGACCAAGCCGTACCGCGTGTCCGGTGCGCAGCCCGAGGGGTGCCGGCCGGTCGCGCAGGCGTTCCAGGACGGCGCCGAGACGGTGACGCCGATGAAGCCCAACACGATCGCTCGCTCGCTCGCTATCGGTTCGCCGGCCGACGGCATGTTCGCGATGCAGGTCGCGCGCGAAACCGGCGGCCACATCGAGTGGTGCACCGAGGACGAGATCCGCGAGGGGATCACACTGCTCGCCGAGACCGAGGGCGTGTTCACCGAGACCGCCGGCGGCGTCACCATCGCGAACCTCAAGCGCATGTGCGAGCAAGGCATCGTGAAGCCCGACGAAGAGACCGTCGCCTACATCACGGGCAACGGCTACAAGACGATCGAAGCCTTCGAGGGCCGCGTGGAGCCGACGTTTCACGTCGCCCCCGACCTCGACACTTTCCTCGGCGCGCTCGAGCGCTGACCCGGTTCGACGGGCCGGTCACCGACCAGCTAGCGTCGCCGGATGACGCTGTCCGTTCGGCTCCAGCGGTGGTATCTGGGGTTGCACGGTCTTGGCCTCCTTCGGGAGTGGCCGTTCGGCGACCCCGCAGAGGCGGCCGAGCGCATGCAGGCCATGCGGCGACTCCTCGACGGGGAAGGCGATCCCGAGGGGTTCAACGAACGGTTGATCGACGACCTGGACACAGCCGACGCATACCGAGACTGGTCCGAGACCTACGACGAGCCGAATCCACTGATCGTGGCGGAGGAGCGAGCGCTCCGGACGCTCCTCGTCGAGGTCCCGGCCGGACGGGCGATCGACGTCGCGAGCGGGACCGGCCGCATCGCCGATGATCTCTATCTGAACCTCGAGGCGGCCATCGGCGGTCTGCCGTTCGCGTTGCTCTGGTCGTTCGAGCGTCCGGCATGAACCGGCTTCTTTCGCACGTCGGACCACCGCTTCGCGCGTTGCAGGCGGTGCTGCGGAACGGCCGGATCACCCGGATGCAGCTTGCATTCCTGCTCTTTAACGTCGCCGAACCGGCCATGTGGGTCGCCATCTTCGTCTACGCGTTCGACCAAGGCGGCACGCAGGAGGTCGGCGTCGTGTCGATCGTCGTGCTCGTGCCCGCGGGCGTGCTCGCGCCGGTCGCGGCGGCGCTCGGCGACCGCTTCCGGCGCGAGCGTGTCGTTCGCTTCGGATACCTCGCGCAAAGCATCACCACAGGCATCACCGCCGCCGCGCTCGTGGCCGGCGCTCCGCCGATCGTGGTGTACGTCCTCGCGGCGATCGCCACCATCACGTACACGACCGGGCGCCCGAACCACCACGCGCTGATGCCGCTGTTGAGCGAATCTCCCGAACAGGTCGCCGCCGCGAACTCCGTCTCTTCCCTCGCCGAAGGGATCGGGTACACCGCGGGCGGGATCATGGCCGCCGTGCTTGCCGACGCGGGCGCCGGCGCGGTCCTCGCCGGCGGGGCGGTCGCGTTGCTGCTCGCGACGCTGCTCACCTTCGGCGTGCGGTCGCACGCGCCCGAGCGGCGCGAGGACACGTTCCGTCCGTGGACGCTCGCGGTCGACGCGGCGCGCGGGATGGCGATCCTCGTCCGGGCACCGGGCGCTCGATCGCTGGTGCTTCTCGCCGGGATCGTCGCAATCTCGTCGGGCGCCCTCGGCGTCCTGATGGTCCCGCTCGCCATCGACACGCTCGGGCTGGGCGACGCGGGGGTCGGATTCCTGACCACGATGATCAGCGTCGGGCTGCTGGTCGGTGCGGGGGCGTCGGTCGTCTTCGCAACGCGCCGCCGGTTGACGGGACCGATCATCCTCGGTGCCGCGATCTTCGCGGTGAGCGGCGTGTTGTTCAGCTGGGCAGCCGCGACGCTCGTCGCGGTCATCGCGTCCATCGTGTACGGCGCCGCGCTGACGCTGCTGGATGTGCTCGGACGCACGATGCTGCAGCGCACCACGACCGACGACGTTCTGACGCGTGTTTTCGGCGCGGTCGAAGCCTTATGGCTGCTCGGGTATGCGGGCGGCGCCGCTCTCGCACCGGTGCTGGAATCATGGCTCGGCTTGCCGTGGGCCTTCGCTGCTTCGGGACTCGCGGTCGCCGCCACCGCGCTCGGCATCATGGTCGGCTTGCGGGCCATCGACGCCTCGGCGGTCCTGCCAGAGCGGCAGCTCAGCCTGCTCCGGCGGATCCCGATGTTCGCGCCGCTCCCACCGATGGACCTGGAGCGACTGGCGCGCCAGCTCGACAGGATCGACACGCCGGCCGGTACGGAGGTGATCCGGCAGGGCGACGTCGGCGACCGCTTCTATGTGATCGACGATGGTCGGTTCGAGATCGTGATCGACGGCCAGCCGATCACCGTCCAAGGCGAGGGCGAGTACTTCGGCGAGATCGCGCTGCTGCAGGACGTGCCGCGCACTGCCACCGTCCGCGCGGTCGACGACGGGGCGGTGTGGGCGCTCGATCAGGAAGAGTTCCTGGAGACGCTCACCGACCTCCCGCAGGCAGCGCGCGCCGCACACGCGATCTCCGCGGAGCGCCAGCGGACCGCTCAGCGCTCGACGAGCGCGTAAGCGTCGCCGTCGCGAACGATCGAGCCGGCGACCGGCAGGTGGCTCGCAGCGAACACCAACCGCTCGTCCGCGGCGCGCGCGAACAACGAGCGCCGCGTCGCCTCGTTCGCAGGGCCGTCCATGTCGGCGGCGCTCACCCACTCCGGGTGCGGCGCGTTCAGCGGTGAGATCACCGCATCGCCCGCCCACAGCAGCGCATCGTTGACGACGACCGCGAGGTGGCCGGGCGTGTGGCCGGGCGCTTCGACCGCGTGAACGCCTGTCGCCACGTCGAGGTCGGCGCTGATGAGGTCGAGCAGGTCGGCTTGGAGCAGCGCGTGCAGCACCGCGAGCGCCGGCGCGCCGGCATCGTCGGGGAGCTCGCCCGCCCCCTCGGAGGCCCAGTAATCCGCCTCGACGCGATGGATCACATGCCGCGCGTCGGGGAACGCCGGGTCCTTCCGCGGACCGAGCAGCCCCCCCACATGGTCGGCGTGCCCGTGCGTGATCACGACGGTCCGGATGTCCCAAGGCCGCACGCCGAGCGCGTCGAGCTCCTCGTGGACGTGGCCGCCGTCGAGGTCGTCGGCGAACCCGCCGAGCCCCGCATCGATCAGCACGTGACCGTCGGATGACTCGATCAGCAGCGCGGCGAACCGCCCGGCGAGCTTGCCCTCGTCGTCGAGCCACTCGCGCACGAACGGTCCGTGCACGTCGTCGTCGTAACCGCGGAAGACGAATCGCGGCGACACCGTGCGCCCGCCGTCGACCAGGACGTGGCACGCGACACCACCGGCGTCGAAGGACTCGACCATCGGCACACGGTACCGGCAGCGGACGCGCGAGGGGCGGCCCCGAAGGGGCCGCCCCTGCCCGCGCGCCGAGCGGTGACTTCCCGTCGTGATCTAGGGAAGCAGCTGGAAGATGAAGTCGTACTGCGTGCCGCCGTGGCGGCTCACGAGCTTCATCGATCCGCGGGCGTTGCGGAACTCGAGCGTTCCGCCGGTGACCGCCATCGTGCTGCTGCGTCCGTCGAAGAACGCGCCCTCCACCATGATCGCGCCACGTCCGGCGATGTAGGTGAGCCAGCGGCACTCCCACGTGCCGGCGTGGGGCGAGATCCGGATGCAGTCGCCCTGGTCGTGTCCGATCCGGTGCGAGTTCGTCGCATCGAAGATCGGGTTGTGGAACGTGAGCAGGTCGCCCGACGAATCGCCCTTCTTCCCGGTGTTGATCACCTTGTCGGTGAGCGCATGCTCCCGCACGGTGATCCGCATCGGCCGCACGACCGCACGGGTGCCGGCGAACGAGATCGTCAGCGACGCCCCGATGAGGACCGCGACGAGCACGCTTGCGAACAGCGTCTTACGCATGGTGCCTCCCCTCCCTCCGGGCCCTCCGACCGGCCCCGAGAACGCGACCGTACGCCCTTTCGACGAAGCGTGCTGCGCCGCAGGGTTGACACTCGGCTTGATGGCCCCCACACTGTCGTGACAATGTCGATAGCAGCTGTGTCTTCGCGCAGCGTCCTCGTACTTATTACGTAGGCGCGGGGCCCCGATAGGGGCCAAGCCACCCGCGCCAGAAGCCCTCCGCGAGCCGGGGGGTTTTTCATTTCCCGCTTCCGTCGCCGATCACCCCGCCCGCCCGGCACCCGGTCGGCCCCGCATCGAGAGGAGTCACCCAGATGCGCTACGAGTTCGAACGAGACGGCACGGTGGTCGCGAGCGTCCTGTGGGAGGGGCCCGCCCAGGTCACCGTCGATGCGATCGACCACACCACCCGCGCGACGGTCGATCGATACCTATCCTCTGACGTGCAGTATCTGGGCGGCGGGTTCGACGTCGCCGAGGAGCACATCGCCGACGTGCTGCAGATGCGGCGCCGCGACTGGACCCCGTGGGAGTTCGAGCGCGCGTGCCGCAACCTGGCGCACCGCCTGCAGGCGCAGGTCAGGCGGGTCGAGACCGGCCCGGTCGACGGCTGGCCCGCGGGCGAGGTCGCGGTCGGAGGCAAGGCCATGGGGGGACAAGGATGACGATGAAGGGCGCCGACGCGGTCCTCAAGGCCCTCGAGCAGGAGGGCGTCGAGGTCATCTTCGGCATCCCGGGCGGCGCGAGCATGCCGATCTACGACCCGCTGGTCGACCGCTCGCCGATCCGCCACGTCCTGTGCCGTCACGAGCAGGGGGCCGGCCACGCCGCCGAGGGCTACGCCTGGGCGACCGGCAAGGTCGGCGTCTGCATGGCGACGAGCGGCCCCGGCGCGACCAACCTCGTGACGCCGTTGACCGACGCGAAGATGGACTCCGTGCCGATCGTGGCGATCACGGGTCAGGTGCCGACCCCGGTCGTCGGCAACGACGCCTTCCAGGAGGCCGACATCACCGGTATCACGATGCCGGTCACGAAACACAACTTCCTCGTGAAGGACCCGGCGGACATCGTCGAGACCGTGCGCGAGGCGTTCCACATCGCGTCGACCGGTCGGCCGGGCCCGGTCTTGGTCGACCTGCCGAAGGACATCCTGCAGGCCGATGTCGAGTACGTGTGGCCCGAGAAGATCTCGCTGCCGGGGTACCGGCCGACCACGAAGGGCAACAACCGGCAGGTCACCGAGGCGGTCAAGCTGATCCTGGCGGCGAAGCGCCCGGTGCTCTACGTCGGTGGCGGCGTGATAAAGGCCAACGCGACCGACGAGCTGCGCCAGCTGGCGGAGCTCGGCCGGCTGCCGGTCGTCACCACGCTGATGGCGCGCGGCGCGTTCCCCGACTCGCACGAGCTTTGCTTGGGCATGCCCGGCATGCACGGCGTCTACACGGCCGTCACCGCGATGCAGCGCGCCGACCTGCTGGTCGCGCTCGGGTCGCGGTTCGACGACCGCGTGACCGGCAAGCTGTCCGCGTTCGCGCCCGACGCGAAGATCGTGCACGTCGACATCGACCCCGCCGAGATCGGTAAGAACCGCCTGGCCGACGTGCCGATCGTCGGCGACTGCCGCGACGTGATCGCCAAGATGGTCACCGAGCTCGGTAAGCGCCAAGGCGACGCCGGCGCGCCCGACCGCTCCGAGTGGCTCTCCACGCTGAAGGACTGGCAGGCGAAGTATCCGCTGCGCTACGCGCAGAACGGCGACGCCGTGAAGCCGCAGTATTGCGTCGAGCGTCTGCGTCACTTCGCCGACGACGACACGATCTTGGTGTCCGGCGTCGGCCAGCACCAGATGTATGCGGCGCAGTACTGGCGGTTCGAGCGTCCGCGCCACTGGATCAACTCCGGCGGCCTCGGCACGATGGGCTTCGCGGTCCCGGCCGCGATGGGGGCGAAGGCCGGTCAGCCCGACAAGCGCGTCGTCGCGATCGACGGTGACGGCTGCTTCCAGATGACCGCGCAGGAGCTCGCGACGAGCAATACCGAGCAGATCCCGTTCATCACGGCGATCTTGAACAACGGCTACCTCGGCATGGTCCGCCAGTGGCAGGAGCTCTTCTTCGACGAGCGGTACTCGGGCGTCTACCTGAACCCCGACGTCCCCGACTACGTGAAGCTCGCCGAGGCGTACGGCGCCGTCGGGCTTCGCGTCGACAGCCCCGAAGAGGTCGACGCCGCGATCGAGAAGGCCTACGCCATCGAGGACCGGAGTGTCGTGATCGACTTCCGGGTCGACCCACGTGAGGGCGTGTTCCCGATGGTGGCGGCGGGCACGTCGAACGACGACATCATCCTCGGGCCGGAGTTCGCGCCGCATGAGACCCCCGGGGAGGCACCGATCGTATGAACAGCCACCTGCACACGATCTCCGTGCTGGTCGAAGACCGGCCGGGAGTCCTCACCCGGATCGCGGGCCTGTTCGCTGCGCGCGGCTTCAACATCGACTCGCTCGCGGTCGGCGCCACCGAGAGCCCCGGCGTCTCCCGGATGACGATCGTCGTCAACGTCGAGGAGAAGCCGCTCGAGCAGGTCACGAAGCAGCTGAACAAGCTGGTCAACGTGATCAAGATCCTCGAGCACGATCAGGGATCGGCCGTCGAGCGCGAGCTGATGCTCGTGAAGGTGCGCTCCGACGGCGACAACCGCGCCCGGATCATGGAGATCGCCGACGTGTTCCGTGTGAACGTCGTCGACGTGACGCACGGGACGCTGACACTCGAGGCCTCGGGCAAGCCCGAGAAGCTCGAGGCGCTGCTCGGGATGCTCCGCGACTTCGGCGTCGTCGAGCTCTCGCGCACCGGGCGCGTCGCGCTCGGCCGCGGCGACCGCGGCATCAAGGATCGAACGCTCAAGGTCGCGAACGACGCCTGACCCGGCGACTCGCGCACGACGGAAGGACGCCCGCATGGCCACGATCTACTACGAGAAGGACACCGACCCCGGCGTGTTGAGCGATCAGAAGATCGCGATCCTCGGGTTCGGGTCGCAGGGGCACGCCCACGCCGAGAACCTGCAGGACAGCGGGTACGACGTGCGCGTCGGGCTCCGGCCGGGCTCCTCGAGCCGCGCGAAGGCGCAAGAGGCGGGTCTAAGCGTGCTCGACACCGCCGACGCGGTGGCCGAGGCGGACGTGATCATGTGCCTGCTGCCCGACACGTCCCACGGCGCGGTGTACGCGAGCGACATCGCACCGAACCTCAAAGACGGCGACATGCTGATGTTCGCCCACGGGTTCTCGGTCCACTTCGGCACGGTGGTGCCCCCTTCCGGCGTGGACGTGACGATGATCGCGCCGAAAGGACCGGGACACCTGGTCCGCCGGACGTACGAGCAGGGCATCGGGACGCCGGCGCTCGTCGCCGTGCAGCAGGACGCGACCGGCAAGGCGAAGGAGCGTGCGCTCGCGTACGGCAACGGGATCGGCGGCGCACGCGCCGGCATCATCGAGACGACGTTCAAGGAAGAGACCGAGACCGATCTGTTCGGTGAGCAGACGGTGCTCTGCGGCGGGATCTCCGAGCTGATCCGCAACGGGTTCGAAACGCTCGTCGCCGCGGGCTACCAGCCGGAGATCGCGTACTTCGAATGCATGCACGAGCTCAAGCTGATCATCGACCTGATCTACGAGGGCGGTCTGTCGTGGATGCGCTACAGCGTGTCCGATACCGCCGAGTGGGGCGACTACCAGAGCGGCCCGCGTGTGATCGACGCGCACGAGCAGATGCAGCAGGTGCTGTCCGAGATCCAAGACCGCACGTTCGCGAAGAAGTGGATCGCCGAGGCCGACGCCGGCTTCCCGGAGTTCCTCCGACTTAGGCAGCAGGCGCAGACGTCCCAGCTCGAGC
>Ga0136846_1241256_pt1 | contig 10820 bp, 12 predicted proteins | sample HopSoiMetagenom2_FD_96841 | JGI IMG/M metagenome (GOLD analysis project Ga0136846, IMG submission 96841) | Grasslands soil microbial communities from Hopland, California, USA - 2 Assembly 2016 (version 4) | ecosystem: Environmental > Terrestrial > Soil > Grasslands | place: USA: Hopland... | reverse complement strand
TATGACCGCGATCGCGAGGTGATCGCGCTGATCTGGGTGGACGACCCGCAGGACCGGCTCGTGCCCTCGTCGGAGAGCCTCAAGGCGCTCCGCATGTTCGCCAACCAGGCCACGACCGCACTCGACTCCATGGCCCAGTTCGAGGAGATGCGCTTCCTCGCCGACCACGACCCGCTCACCCGCCTCGGCAACCGCCGCTCGTTCATGGCACGCCTCGAACTCGAGACACAGCGCGCGCTCCGCTACGGCACCTCGTACGCGCTCGTGGTGTGCGACCTCGACGGCTTCAAAGATGTGAACGACCGACACGGGCACCTCGCGGGCGACGAGGCCCTGGAGCACGTGGCCGCGGTGCTCCGCGATGCGCTACGCAGCTCGGACGGCGCCTACCGCCTCGGCGGCGACGAGTTCGGGCTGATCCTCGTCGAGGCCGCGGAAGAGGTGGCCTGCGAGGTGGTGCAGCGCGTCACCTCCGCGCTCGCCTTCCGCCACGACGAGCGGCTCAGCGGGCTGCGCGCCAGCTTCGGCGTGGCCGTCTGCCCGGCGGACGCCGCCACCCCCAGCGCGCTCTTCAACGCCGCCGACCAAGCCATGTACGGGGCCAAGCGCTCCGGCGGCGAAGCGGACCTGCCCGTCTGAACGCGCTACCTTCCTGCGCGTGCAAACGGTCGAGCTGGTCGCGGCAATCCTCGCCGTGGTGGGCCTCGTGGCCTACCCGATCGTGATCCGGATCGTCGAGGGTGGCGTGCCGCAGGGAGTGAAGGAAGAGCAGGCTCGCGAGTACTACGACCAGCACGGGCGCTGGCCGGACGACGAGTGACCGTTCGCCTGGCCACGGCCGACGACGCCGCCGACGTGACGCGCCTGATGATCGGCTTCCGCGACTGGTCGAAGCGGGACTGGCCTTCGGATGAGGCATTCGGGGGCGGCGTGGAGCGGCTGCTCGCCGACGAGAACACGGACTTCCTGCTCGGGGCGGTGGATGGCCGGACGGCGGCCGGGGTGTGCCAGCTGCGCTATCGCTACGGCGTCTGGATGGACGCGCTCGACTGCCTGCTCGAGGACCTGTATGTGGAAGATCCGGCGCGCCGCCATGGGCTAGGCGAGGCGCTGGTGAATGCGGCCGTGGAGCGGGCGCGGGAGCGCGGCTGCCGGCGCATCGAGCTCGACGTGAACGACGCGAACACCCCCGCGCTGACGCTGTACGAGCGGCTCGGCTTCAGCTCCTACGTGGAGTTTCTGGGTGGCCACAACCGCTTCATGCGGCTCCATCTCTGAGGCCGAGCAGGCGCGCCGCGTTCTCCTTGATCACGAGGGGACGCACCTCGTCTTTGATGTCGAGCTTCTCGAAATCGGCGAGCCAGCGCTCGGGTGTGATCAGCGGGAAGTCCGAGCCGAAGAGCATCTTGTTCTTCAGCAGGGTGTTCGTGTACTGGATCAGGTTCTGCGGGAAGTACTTCGGCGACCATCCGGACAGGTCGATGTAGACGTTGGGCTTGTGCACGGCCACCGCCAGCGCCTCGTCCTGCCAGGGGAACGAGGGGTGGGCGAGGATGATGTCGAGGTCCGGGGAGTCGGCCGCGACGTCGTCGATGCACATCGGGTTGGAGTACTTGAGGTGCACGCCTCCGCCACCCGGCATCCCGGCGCCGATGCCGGTGGTGCCGGAGTGGAAGAGCGCGATGAGGCCCGCCTCGGCGATCGCCTCGTAGAAGGGGTAGAAGGTCCTGTCGTTCGGCCAGAAGGCCTGCGTGTTGGGGTGGAACTTGAAGCCGCGGACCTTGTGCTCCTCGATCAGCCTGCGCGCCTCCCGGATGCCGAGCTTGCCCTTGTGCGGGTCGATGCTCGCGAACGGGATCAGCACGTCCGCGTTTTGGTGCGCGAGCTCCGCCACCTCCTCGTTGGGCACCCGCTTGCGGCCCATGCCGGACTCGTCGTCCACCGTGAAGACGATGGCCGCCATGTTGCGCTCGCGGTAGTAGTCCGCCACGTCCTGCGTGGTGGGGCGCGGCGGTTCGCCGCCGAAGTACTTCTTCGCCGCCGCCAGGTACTCCAGCGCCACCTCGTCCTCGCCGCCGTGGGCTGAGCGCTCGGCGTGCGTATGCACATCGATCGCGACGATCTTGTCCACATCGATAGGCATTCCGGCGGGAAGCCAACCACAGATGAATATCCTCCGGCCGGATGAGTGCTCGACGGGCAGCAGTCGTCGGCGCCGGGCCGGCGGGTTTCTACACGGCTGATCAGCTCCTCGGAGAGGGGTTCGAGGTCGATCTCTACGACGTGCTTCCCACGCCGTTCGGCCTCGTTCGGGCGGGCGTGGCGCCCGACCATCCGAAGATCAAGTCGGTCACGCGCATGTACGAGAAGACGGCAGCCAAGCCGGGCTTCCGCTTCTTCGGCGGGGTCGAGCTGGGCTCCGATGTGCAGCGGGAGGACCTTTTGGAGCGCTACCACGCCGTCGTCTACGCCGTGGGCACTTCTACCGACAACCGGCTGGGCATCCCCGGCGAGGACCGGCCTGGGTCGCACTCTGCAACCGAGTTCGTGGCTTGGTACAACGGGCACCCGGACTTCGCCGACCACGAGTTCGACCTGTCGGCGTCGCGCGCGGTTGTGATCGGCAACGGAAACGTTGCGCTCGACGTGGCGCGCATGCTGGTGCTCGATCCCGACGAGATCAGCATCACCGACACCGCCGACCACGCTGTGGCCGGGCTGGCCGCCGCGCAGGTGGAGCATGTGATCGTGCTCGGGCGCCGCGGTCCGGCGCAGGCGGCGTTCACCAACCCCGAGCTGCGCGAGCTGGGCGAGCTGCAACGCGCCGACGTGATCGTGGATCCCTCGGAGGTCGAGCTCGACGAGCACAGCGCCGCCTGGCTCGAATCGGACGCGGCCGAGCCCACCAACCGGCGCAACGTGGAGATCCTGCGCAACTACTCGCGACGCGACCCGCGTGGCAAGAGCCACCGGATCGAGTTCCGGTTCTTCCGCTCTCCGGTGGAGGTGCTCGCCTCGGATGGCGAGTCGGTCGGCGGCCTGCGCGTCGTGCGCAACCGGATCGAGCCGGATGACTCGGGCAGGCTGCGCGCCGTGTCCACCGGCGAGGAGGAGGTCATCCAGTGCGGGCTGGTCCTGCGCTCGATCGGCTACCGCGGCAACCCGCTGCCAGGCGTTCCGTACGACGAGCGCCGCGGGCTGATCCGCAACGAGGGCGGCCGCGTGCTTTCCGAGGACGGCGAGCCTCTTCCCGGCGAGTACGCGGTGGGCTGGATCAAGCGCGGGCCGAGCGGCGTGATCGGCACGAACAAGAAGGACGCCGCCGACACCGTGGCCCGCGTGGCCGAGGATGCCGAGGCCGGCCGCCTGAATGAGGCGGCTTCCCCGGACCCCGAGGAGTGCGAGTCGTGGCTGCGCGACAGCGTGCCAACGCTCGTCACCTGGGAGGGCTGGCAGGCGATCGACACGCACGAGCAGGAGCGCGGGGAGCCGCACGGGCGCCCGCGCGTCAAGCTCGTGCGCGTGCCGGAGATGATCGCCGTGGCCGAGGGCTCGAGAGCCCCGCAGCGCTAACCGGTCTCGGCGGGCGCCTGCACCTCGCGGCCGAGCAGCATCCCGCGGTAGGCGAAGTCGTTCTCGCGCAGCGCGCTCGTGAAGTAGGGGAGCGACTCGCCCTTGATCGTGCCGCCGTGCATCGTGTGGATCCAGTCGGGGGCTAGCGACTCGATGCGATCGGCCACCGCCCGGACTGGCTTCTCGTGAGCGAAGATCCCGGCGCCGCGGTACATCTCGATCATCGAATCGGAGAGGTTCTCGCTGATCACCGGCGGCTGGTCGCCCGGCTGGAGGTAGAGGTCCGAAGGGAACAGGCCGTTCGTGGACTCCTCCACCACCATCATCGAGTCCCAGTGGTGCACGTGGGGGGTCTCGAGGAAGCGCAGGGTGTGCTTTCCGAGTTCGAGCTTCTCGCCGTCCGTGAAGCCCTGGACGCGCTCGGTGAGGCCGAAGCCGTATGCGTTGAGTCCGATGGAGAGCGCGGAGCCCACGAGCTGGGAGTCCTTCGCCTCCGCCATCAGCCGGTCCATACCGCCGTTCTCGTCGCCCTCCCAGTGGAGCAGGATGATGTTCGCGAGCTTCGCGGGGTCGATTACCTCGGCGATCGACTTGCGCACCGCCTCGTAGTGCTCGTACGTGCCGGTGTGGATGAGCGTCGGGCGCTCGTCGTCGATCAGGAACTGGTTGAAGGTGAGGCCGTACTTCTCGTCCCAGTGCGAGATGCGGTAGATGCCGCCGGTGATGTGATCTATGCGAGTATCCATTTGTTCGTTATACACTTCTGTTCAGTGAAACGCAAGTACGAATTGAAGAAGCGTGCCGAGTCACAGGCCGAGACTCGGCGGCGGATCGTGGAGGCGACAATCCAGCTACACCAGACGAAGGGGCCGGCGCGGACCACCTTCAGCGACGTCGCCCAGCTCGCCGGCGTGCAGCGGGCCACCCTGTACAGCCACTTCCCAACGGAGCGCGACCTCGGGCTCGCGTGTTCGGGACTCCACAGCGAGCGGAACCCCGCGCCGGATCCGGCGGATTGGGTGTCGCTGACGGGCGAGGAACGGCTGCGCCGGGGGCTGACCGAGATGTACTCCTTCTTCGAGCGCAATCAGGCCATGTTCTCGCGTGTCCTCGCCGACTCAGTAAGCCACGAGCTCAGTCGCGAGCTGTTTGAGCTGCGTTTCGGGGAGCAGTTGGGGAAGATCCGCTCGGCGCTCGCGGGCGCGCTGCCGTCGCGAGGCCGGAAGGCGCTCGCCGCGCTCGACCTGGCCCTCAACTTCGGAACTTGGCAGCAGCTATCGCGCGGCGGCCTCTCCAGCGCCGCCGCGGCTGACGTGATGGTCCGGGCCCTGCTTGCTCAGCGCGCCACGGTGCGCCGGTAGCGGTCCGTCGCGAGCACCGAGAACACCGCGATGATCGCAACGCACCAGATCAGCCCGACCCAGATGTCCGTGCCCGCGTGGGCGCCCAGCCAGAGCGCGCGCAGGGCGTCGACGATCGTGGTGATCGGGTTGGCGTTGGCGATCGCCCTGAGCACCGCCGGCATCGACTGCGTCGGTACGTAGACCGACGAGACGAACGTGAGCGGGAAGATGATGATCGTGATCAGCGCCGAGGCCGACTCGGGGGTGGACGAGATCAGCCCGATGAACGCGTACACCCACGACATCGCGTAGCCGAACAAGAGGACGAGGACGAGGCCGGCGACGATCTCGGCGGCATTCGCATTGAACGAGAAGCCGACGATGAAGCCGACCGCGAGCATCGTGGCGAGCGCGATCACGTTCATCGCGATGTCGCTGAAGGTGCGGCCGGCAATCACGGCGGAGCGCGCGATGGGCAGCGAACGGAAGCGGTCGATCAGGCCCTTGCGCAGGTCGTCCGAGATGCCGAGCGAGGTGGCGTAGCCCGTGAAGGCGATCATCTGGATCACGATTCCCGGCAGGAAGAAGTCGATGTAGTCGTAGCCGGGCGTGACGATCGCGCCGCCGAACACGTACGTGAACAGGACCACGAACATGATCGGCTGGAAGGTCACTCCCACCAGCAGGTCCGGGTTACGAGGGAGCCGGCGCAGGTTGCGCTCGGCCAGGAGGAGGGCGTCGTGGATGGCGGTCATCGCTAGGCGGCCTCCTCCCTCTCTTCGTGCTCTGGTTCGTGGCCGGTCAGGCCGAGGAAGACGTCGTCGAGGGTTGGTCGTCTCAGGGCGAGATCGCTCACCTCGATTCCGGCCTCGTCGAGGCGTCGGAGCGCGTTTGCTACGGTGCCGTCTCTTCTTGAAACTGCAGCCAGTAAGACCCCGTCCCGGAGTTCGGGCGCCTCGTCTACCACGGATGCCAGCGCTTGGCTCGCGGCCTCGGCTTGTGTTTCGTCTTCGAGCCTGACCTCCAGGCGGTCGCCTCCCACGCGGTCCTTCAGCTCCGACGCGGTCCCCTCGGCGATCACCCTGCCGTGGTCGATCACGGCGATCTGATCCGCCAGGCGGTCCGCCTCATCCAGGTACTGCGTGGTGAGGAGCACGGTGCTGCCCTGCGCCACGCGCTCCTCGATCGTCTGCCAGAGACCGAGGCGGCTGCGCGGGTCGAGCCCTGTGGTGGGCTCGTCGAGGAAGAGCACCGGGGGCCGCGCCACCAGCGCCCCCGCGAGGTCGAGCCGGCGGCGCATGCCGCCCGAGTAGGTGTTCACGAGGCGGTGGCCCGCTTCCTCGAGCTCGAAGCGCTCGAGCAGGTGCTGCGCCCGCTGGCGGGCATCGCGCTTGCTCATCCCGTAGAGCCGGCCGAACAGCTCGAGGTTCTCGCGCCCGGTGAGGCTCTCGTCGACGGCCGCGTACTGCCCGGCGAGACCGATCCGCTCGCGCAGCGCGGCAGCATCCTTCACAACGTCGAGGCCATCCACGCGCGCGCTGCCGCCGTCGGGCTTGAGCAGCGTGGTGAGGATGCGCACGGCGGTGGTCTTCCCGGCGCCGTTCGGCCCGAGCAGGCCGAGCACGGTGCCCTTCTCAGCCGCGAGGTCCACGCCGTCGAGGGCGCGCACGTCCCCGTAGCGCTTGCAGAGTCCGGAAGTTTCGATCGCTGGGGCCATGTCGCAGGAAACTAGCGAAGGAGTTCCACGAGCTCTCGCATCATCTGCTCCGGCGCGTCGAACACGTCGTGCCAGGTGTAGGTGCGGAACTCATCCCCGCGCTCGTAGGCCTCGCGCTGGCGACGCTGATCCTGCTCCCAGGCGTAACGGGAATTGTGGAACGTGTAGCTGAGGAGCTCGACTGTGAGGTTGTGCTCCGGCCAGCGGCAATCCACGCGCCGGCCGCCAGCGAGCTTGTTGGTGAGCGGGAGCGGGAGGCCGGCGGCCTTGAGGCGCTCGCTGAACCTCTTCTCGAGCTTGCTGAGGAGCACCTGGGCGTCCCCGCGGAGGACCGCATGGAGCTTCTTTGAACCCGGCGTGTTCTGCCCGAGCAGGCGCTCGACCATGGCAGGGGTGGTCTTGTGGAGGACACCTGCTTCGTGGCAGGCGCGGGCGAGCTGGTCTTCGTTTAGGCGAGGCGCGAGGTCGATGAGCGTGCGGGGGACGGTGGTGACGGGGATGCCCTTGCGTTGGGCTCCGTTACGGCAGACCTGCGGCGACCACCGTGCGGCCACCTTCCGTTTCTTAGGCGCCGTCACCTCCCGGGGCGGGGGCTTTCCCTTCACCAAACCCCAGAGATAGGCCGCGGCCATCCCGCTGAGCAGCGCCCCATCACCGCAGGCCTTTACTGCAGCCATGTAAGACGACTCGAAGTTGGGTGCTCGATGACCGACGCGGTACACGCCTGGGTACTCGAGCAGCAGCGCACCGGTGTCCAACCGGTGGCTGATCTCGTCCGAGCTAACTCCGGCGTCGAGCAGCTCGCGCCGAGTGGCAATGCCCTTGGCGGACGTCGCCACGAGGCCCATTGCCCTCTCCACGTCTCCACTTTTTACGGCCACTGGCCATGTAATCCGGAGACGTGAAGAAGTTCGCCCCCTCTTCGGGGCCCGGGGGGCTGCGGCTCTACGCGGCCGCTACGGGATCTGGGCGGATCACCACGGTGTCCGCCACGGCGATGATTTCGTCCACGGGGAGGTCGGCCAGGGAGGCGTGCTTGCGGATCGCCTCAGGGCTCGAGGCCTCGTAGATGCAGACGGTGCCCACGCTTCCCTCGCCCTCCTCGAGCACGTAGCTGCGGATCCAGCTGATGTCGTCCGGCATCTGCTCATCGGCGACGCGCTTCGAGCGGCCGGCCGCCTCCTCGAGCTCCTGTCCCGACTTCCAACCGCTGCGGCGCAGAATCACGTACAGGCCCATCGAGTCCTCCTTGGTTGCGTGACGGGTGGGCCCAACCTACGGCGAAAGACCGGGGAACGCAATCGGGAGGACCACCTATCTTGCGGGCTGGACCGACGCCCGCTTGGAGCAGCTGATTCTCGCGGCCAACTAAGCGGAGGGGGAGGGATTCGAACCCTCGGTGCGCCGTAAGACGCACAACGGTTTTCGAGACCGCCCCGTTCAACCACTCCGGCACCCCTCCAGAGCGCCAGAAAGGCTAGCGTCTGACCTATGGCGCGCACATGGACGGTCGTGCTGATCACCGGCTGCTCGACCGGCATCGGACGTGCGACCGCCGAGCGGCTCGCAAAGAAGGGCTGGAACGTGTACGCCACCGCGCGCCGGCCGGAGTCGATCGAGGGCCTTAAGCAGAAGGGCTGCAAGACACTCGCGCTCGACGTGACCGACGAGGCGTCGATGCGCGCCGCGGTCGATCAGGTGGTGGCCGAGGAGGGCGCCGTCGGCGCGCTGGTGAACAACGCGGGCTACAGCCAGTCGGGCGCGCTCGAGTCGGTGCCGATGGATCAGCTGCGCAGGCAGTTCGAGACCAACGTGTTCGGCCTTCTCAGGATGTGCCAGCTCGTGCTGCCCGGCATGCGCGAGCAGCGCGACGGCCGGATCGTGAACATCAGCTCGATGGGCGGCCGGCTCACCTTCCCGGGCGGCGGCGCCTATCACGCCACGAAGTACGCGGTGGAGGCGCTGTCCGACGTGCTGCGCTTCGAGGTCTCCGGCTTCGGCATCCACGTGGTGTTGATCGAGCCGGGGCTGATCCGCACGCAATTCGGCGAGGCGGCGGTGAGCTCGATCGGCGAGATCGAACAGGACGGCCCGTACGCCAAGTTCAACGCCGCCGTGGCGGCCACCACGGCCGGCGCCTACCACGGGCCGCTCTCCCGCCTGGGGGCCGGCCCCGAGGCCGTGGCCCGCACGATCGAGAGGGCCTTGACCAAGAGCAGGCCGAAGGCGCGCTACCCGGTCACCGCGTCGGCTCGGCTCATGCTCGCCCAGCACGCGATCCTGCCCGACCGCGCTTGGGACGCGATGGTGGGCACGACCTTCCCCAGGCCCGGCCGCTGATCAGCGCCGGGTGGCGAAGAACTCGCGCAGCAGGCCGGCCGACTCATCCGCGAGCAGACCTCCCGCCACCTCGGGGCGATGGTTGAGCCGCGGCTCGGCCAGCACGTTGAGCACGCTCCCGGCCGCGCCCGCCTTTGGGTCCACCGCCGCGTACACCACGCGCGGCACGCGTGCGAGCACGAGCGCCCCGGCGCACATCGCGCAGGGCTCGAGCGTCACGTACACCACCGCGTCCGACAGCCGCCAGCTGCCCACGGCCTGGGAGGCCTCGCGCAGGGCGAGGATCTCAGCGTGCGCGGTGGGGTCGCTGCGCAGCTCGCGCTCGTTGGGGGCCGCCCCGATCACCTCCTGATCGCGAGCGACCACGCAACCGACGGGCACGTCATCATGGTCGAGCGCCCTCTCAGCCTCGCGAAGAGCAAGACGCATGAAGTACTCGTCACGCGGGAAGAAGATCGAGGTCAAGGCGGCGGCCGTCCAGCAGGCAGGAACAACTTCTGCTGCTAGAGGTTGTTCTTGCCGAATACTCTTTTGGAGCCCACCCTAGCCTGATGTCCCGTCCGCTCACCGCCGTGGCCGCCCTCGCAGCGGCCTTTCTAATCGTCGCGACCTCTGCGTCCGCGGCTGACTACGTGCCGGGCAAGGTGATCGTCAAGTACCGCACGGGCGCCCCGCGGGTCGTACGCGCGGTCGTCCAGCGGCGAACTCGCACTGCATTTGCGGCGCGATTGCCGTCCGGCGCCCGGGCGCTCAGCATCCGGGGCGACCGCTCAGTGCCCGCCACCATCGCCGCCCTGCGCAAGCACCGCAACGTGGAATGGGCGGTGCCGGACTACACCGCTCACGCGGCTGACTACGTCCCGAACGATCCCGGGCTCGCGGGTACCCCGGGCGGCTGGCAGTCCACGCAGTGGGACATGACGGGACCGTTCAGCATGAACGCTCCGGTCGCCTGGCAGGAGGCCATCGACGCGGGCGCGCCCGGTGGCAGCGGCGTGATCGTGGCCGTGCTCGACACCGGCGTCGCGTACGAGAACTACAAGCACTTCCGCCAAGCGCCCGACCTTCACAGCGGACGCTTCATTCGCGCCTACGATTTCGTGGACGGCGATCGTCACGCCAACGACGAGAACGGACGCGGCACCCACGTGACCATGACGATCGCGGAGGCCACGAACAACGGCATCGGCCTCACCGGTCTCGCCTACGGCGTGAAGATCATGCCGCTGCGCGTGCTCGACTCGGAGGGCGCAGGCGATGCCATCGCGATCTCACGCGCCATCCGCTACGCGGCCAAGAACGGCGCCCAGGTGCTCAACATGAGCCTCGAGTTCGACACGAGCGTGACCGCTTCGCAGATCCCCGAGATCGTGTCCGCAGTGCGCTACGCGCATCACAAGAACGTCGTGATGGTGGCGGCCTCCGGCAACGAGGCCGACAATGCGGTGGCCTACCCCGCGCGCACCACGCACGTGATCTCCGTGGGCGCAATCACCAAGGACGGCTGCCAGGCCGACTACTCGAACGGCGGCTCTGGCCTCAAGCTCGTGGCGCCGGGCGGCGGCTCCGACGCCCCCAACAACGACAACCCCGCCGATGTGGCCAACTGCCACCCGGGCGTGGACGAGCCCCCGATCTTCCAGCAGACCTTCGCTCACGACGGCAGCGTCCGTCGCTTCGCCCTGCGCGGCCAGGAGTACGAGGGCACGTCGATGGCCAGCCCGCACGTCGCCGCGTCCGCCGCGCTCCTCATCGCGAGCCACCGCCTCGGCGACCACCCCAGCGCCACCGCCGTGGAGCAGCGCCTCGAGCACACGGCGTACGACCTGGGGCCGGTCGGCTACGAC
>Ga0136846_1235642_pt1 | contig 10820 bp, 8 predicted proteins | sample HopSoiMetagenom2_FD_96841 | JGI IMG/M metagenome (GOLD analysis project Ga0136846, IMG submission 96841) | Grasslands soil microbial communities from Hopland, California, USA - 2 Assembly 2016 (version 4) | ecosystem: Environmental > Terrestrial > Soil > Grasslands | place: USA: Hopland... | reverse complement strand
CGGAGCCGGAGCCGGAGCCGGAGCCGGAGCGTGTCGTGGCGGGGCCGGGTGCGGGCGGGATGCGTCTGGTGCCGGACCGGTCCGAGGGGATGGGGGTGGAGTCCCTGGCCTCGGAGTACCGGAGGATCATGGAGATCGTGACCGGGGCGGACGGTCCGGTGATGGCCAAGGACGTCGCTGGGATGCTGGGCCGGGAGCTCACGCCGGGCAAGATCGAGCCGGTCCGGGGGCAGCTGCGCAAACTTGCTGACCGGGGCTGGATCTCGCGGACGGGAGCCGGCCGCTATCTGCCGCGCTGAGCGGCAGGGACGACGGCGGGCCGGCCGATTCCCGCCGTAACGCGAGGGCCCCCGGCGGGTGTTGGTGAATCTGTGACGAAAAACCAGCCCGCCGAGGGCGCTCAGCATGCTGTCTACCAGGTTCGGCTTCCGGTGTCGAAGCGGACCCTCGATCTCGTCGGCGGCCTGATACGCCAGGAACGCAATCGGCTGAACACCCGCTGGCGCAAGGTCAGTTCCGGGACCCAGGCGGTCATCGTGCTCGCCGTGCTCCGTCACGACCAGCGTCTTGCCGACATGGCCGGCGGCAACGCGGTCTCCGCCTCCACCGTGCGCCGCTGGGTGATGGAAGTGATCCGGCTGCTGTCCGCCCGTGCACCGCGCCTGGACCGAGCTCTGAAGAAGATCGCTAAGAAGGGCGGGGTCGTCGTCCTGCTGGACGGCACCCTCATCCGCACCCGATGCCGCACCGGGAAGGACAACCGCAAGAACTACAGCGGGAAACACAAGGCCCATGGCCTGCTGTTTCTCGCGCTGACCGACGAGAAGGGCAACCTGATCTGGATCTCCTCGGCCAGGCCCGGCCGGTCCAGCGAGATCACCACCGCCCGCCACGACAAACTCACCGCACACCTGCGCGAGGCCGGCCTCGGCGCCCTGGCCGACCTCGGCTTCGTCGGCCTGGACGACGAACCCGACGACCACCCCGTGATCATCACCGGCCGCAAGGCCACCCGGAACCACAAGCTCACCGACGCGGAGAAAGAGGCGAACCGCCTGCTCAGCCGCGAACGCGCCGCCGTCGAGCACGGCTTCGCGAACTTGAAAGCCTGGCGCATCCTCACCAAGGTCCGCATGAACACCCGGCACGCGACCACCCTCCCGCGAGCCCTCCTCGTCCTGGCGAACACCGAGATCCAGCGGTGACGGACGATCTCGCCCCGATGATCACCCCGCCCACCAGCACAAGCACCCCGACCGTGACTCACACAAGAGCCCTGACCAGGCAATTCAGGATGAAATGACCTCAATGAGGCCGAGTCGTGTGTCGCCGCGGTGTGGCAGCACCACTGCCCCGAGCAGGAACTGCCGCCGGTGTGGATCGAACGGCAACTTCCGGGCGCGTTCGATGATGAGCCGGCCTTTCGGCTGGTCACCTTCGAGGAGACCGAGCCGTACCAGGTACACCATCCACGCTGGCACACGATCAGCCCGGAACAGATCGTGCGCCTGGTCGGCGGTCCCGTCGCCGAAGACCGCGGTGAGGGATACGTACTGCCCGAGCCCCCGCCGGAGCCGGAGCTGCGCTTCGAGGCGATCGGCCTGTGGCGCATGGCGCGGCCCCACCCGTTCCGTAAGGACTGTTTGTCCGGTGGCAGACCCTGGTGGCGCCGCTGGGTGAACCTGGTTTTCCCGCAGCGTGGTGGGCGGTCCTGCTGCTGGCACCACAGGGGTGACTGGCATCGGGTCAACCAGACGGCGCTCGCCGCCCTGTCGCGTGCTCAGGCAGAGGGCGTGAAGGCGCAAGACATGGCCGACTACGTCCACGAGTACGCCGTCGCGGCCGGTGCGAGTGAGTGGGAGCAGGAAGTGCTCCGGACGCTGTACTCCCTCGGCGACTCCATCCAGCCTTCCGGCGACGGATACCTCAGCAAGAGCTTCGTCAACGGCCAGCACCGCGTCCAAGCGATGCTGGATGCCGGAGTGCGCCGGACCGTGGTCCTGCGCTACACGTGGCCGGACAGCCCAGCTCGCTGACGACCTAGCCAGCGAACTGTGTCCGGACTGCAAGGCAGGGCCCGGCCCTGAAAACGCCTGCGTCGGGGTCGGGCTGCCCATCGAGATGTGGCACACGCCCGACTGTCCGACGTGGACCGTCATGCAGATCAACTTCGTTCGCCAGGCTGCAGCAGCTGGCAGGGCGAACCGGGCCGCCTTCTCCGCAGGCGGTGGACGTTCAGTCGTTGCCCTGGCCGCGCCCTACGGTCCCCCTGGTCGAGGGAGGGCCGCTCGGCGGCACCTGGGTCCGCAGTGCGACGAAGGGTCAGGAACAGCGGATCCGCTCCCACCTGTACGGTTCCGCCTTTCGCTGTTCTACTTGCCCAATGCGCTGGCGAGACAACGGCAGTTCATGGTGTGTCGCCAACATCGTGTTCGGGTTGGTTCTCGTGGGTCTGGGCGCCTGGCGCGTCGGGCCGGCGCACCACCGCGAGCACCAGCAACAGGTCGTGTCGGCGTGTATCGCCGAGCGTGGTGTCGAGCAGTGCCTGCCTGTGCGGACCGCCGCCATCACGAAAACAGGCGAGCGGGAGGACTGGGGCGGCCTGTCCGTGCTGTACGTGTATCTCGACGGGGCCTCGGAGCCGACGTTCCAGATCGGGCCGAACTGGAGTGAGCGGCACAGCTCGGAGGTCGTCGTCGCCGAATCGCAGGGCATTGTGTGGGCCTGGCAGGAGAGCGAGCACCATCGGTGGGAAGAACTGTACGAACCATGGCCGTGGTGGACACTCATCTATCTCACACTGATCCTGATCGGCGGCTGGTTCGTACTGAACTTCGGGAGCCAGCTGCTGCTCGAGGGGCACAGTCGGTACACCGAACTGGCCGAACGCTTGGTCGCGCTGTACAGCGGAGTGAGCTTCGCGGGGATGACGATCCTCGCCGGGTTCTCCCTCTCCGGGATCTTCGGGATGGGGTCCATCGTCGTCGTGGCGCTGGCCGTCGGTGTCAACGGCAAAGACCTATGGCGCCATTGGCGAAACGCCTGGCGCCGTGCCCGCCGTGTACCGAGTTGACCGTACCCGCACCCGCGTCCGTGCAGGACGGCAGCCACTTCCGCCCGGCGCACGGCTGCGGCGGCCAGGCGTCAAGCTCACACGCCCCCCCCAGACCATGAAGGGCCGGGAAACTCCCGGCCCTTCATGTCTCCTGACGCGTCCGGAATGAGCCACGACTCACGGAGCGTCACAAATTTCCGGGTTCGGACACAGCTTCTGCTGAGCACACCGCGGAGTAGCACCGGCCACCGCTGAGCAGAGCGGCCCGGGATGGGGGTGCTCTCCAGGGCGCTCTACAAGACGTCGTACGAGGCGCCTCACGAGGCGCTCTACGAGGCGACTCATGGCCCTCGCTTCGTGGCGTCTCGCGAGGCGCTGACCTGCGGGTCAATGAGCTGACACGGAGGCTCCCGGGCGCCGACTACTTCTGTACGCCACCCTCTTCGGCCGACACCAGCAGTACCAGCGGCTTGCGCCGGCCCCTGCCTCGAGGCCGTCACCCGCGCGGACGCGCGGGCAGCGTCACGCACCCCCGGGGACCCGGTGCCATCCCCGATCGGGTCGTCCGTGCGCCGATGTGACTTTGATCGGTAGTTGGCGGTGCGCCCCGGTTGGATCTGCTGGCCGCCGGGGTTCTTTGATTTCTGGTTGGCGCCTTCGTTGACCGGTAGTTGGCGAGCCGTGGCGCCTGTTGTGTCACGCAGTGTGAGCGTGTTCGATGAGATCGTTGCTGTGCTGGATGAGGAGCCGGTGGAGCTTCTGGTAGTAGCTGCGGGCTGTGTCTGGGCGGCGGCCTAGAAGCCAGCGGATCTTGGTGGCCTGCTCGGAGTCGAAGTCGGCAGGGTCGCTGTCCGGGTAGTAGACCAAGGCGCTGGGGGCGAGGCGCCACTCGCTGCCGGTGAGCCGGGTCCAGATCATGCTCGAAGCGCAGGCGTGGTTGAGCATGTCGAGTCCCTGCGGCCGGGTGCGTCCGGAACGTCCGAGCGATGTGTTGAGGGTTCTCCAGTCCTCGGGGCTGAGTGTCCAGTCGCCGAACCGCAGTCGTCGTGAGCGGTAGTTCACGGGTGTGGTGAGTTGAGCGGCGTGTCGGCCCAGCTGCTCGAGGACCGTGGGGAGTTGATCGGTGTGGTGGGTGAAACTGTCGCGTGGAGTGAGCCTTTGCAGCTGTTGGGGGGCTTGGTGCCAGGATTCGGGGATGCCGAGGAAGTAGGCGGCTTCCTCGAACAGCATGCCGGTGGTCATCTGGACGAGTTGGACTGCGGCGAAGCGACGGAAGACCACGCTGTGTCCCAGGAACGGCTCGGCAGGGTTCAGGCCTGCGGCGGTGAACCAGTCGTCGGGCAGCCATTGCGGGATGTGCTCGGGCAGGTAGCCGCGGCTGCGGGCTGGGAGAACCGGCTGGCGGGCTCGTCGCCAGGCGGTGAGCGGGGAGGCTCCCCGGGGATGGAACGGGCGGGGCAGCGCTTCGATCATCTGCGTGCGGAAGGCGGAGGAACAGTCCCTTCGCAAAATGGTCCAGGTCTTGCCCCAGCCGGTGGAGGTGGGGAGAGGCATGCGGTCGGCCAGGGCTGTGATGGCGAGACCCAGAGTGGAGGGAGGAGGCAGGTCAAGGAGGCGTGAGGCGATGTCCAGGAGCCCGGCCGTGGCGGATGCGGACAGCGGTGGCGTCACCCAGAGGTTGCTTCGTCGGACGCGGGGCAAGGTCTCGAACTGTAACTGCCGCTGTTCAGTGATGTGCGCGTCCAGAGCCCGTGCGAGGTGGCGTTCGGGTGTGACGGTGGCGGTCGCGGGCCAGGTCGTCTGAACGATCGCGGACAGGACCTGCAAGTCGCTGAAGACGGCGAAGGCGTCGGCCGGATCGTGGGCGGGCGACAGCAAGTCCTGGATGCGCTGTTGGAGTGCGATCACGCGTGGGCCGGGTCTGGGCGTCTGACTGATGTGGTCGGGGCTGTCCATGCGGTCGCCGCAGACAGTTCCGTCGGAGCCGATGTTCCGGCACTGGGCAGGGTGCAGGCCGCCGGTCGTGGGGGCGGGCAGCAGGATGAGCTTCTTCTCTGCTCCGCCGAGGGCGGGAACACCGCAGGCCGGGCAGGTGTCCTGGAGGAAGAGCCGGTGTTCGAGGCAGACGAACACAGCGCCCAGTCGCCACTGTGTCTTCCAGGCTCCTCCGTGCCGCCGCTGGATCTCGCTGCCGTCGCCGGCCAGGCAGAGGGGGCAGTAACGGGTGCTCGCCCCCAGGAGCCAGGGCGGGAAGTATGAGCGTGGACGAAGTTGCGGGCTTCCTCCCAGCCGGGTCAGAGCTTCGGCGACGGGAGGGTAGTGGGCGACGAAGGAACGCAGCGTGAGGTCGTCGATCCGGCGTTCGGGAATCCGGGTGACGTGCGTGAATACCGGCCGGTATTGGGGTGCCAGCATCAGGAGGTGGTTCGCAGGGTGTGCGGTGATCCGGATGGCCAGGCCGGCGCGGAGCGCGATGTCGGCGGGCCTCTGGTCGAGCCGGTGCGCCAGCCTCAGAAGCAGTCCGGGAAGGCTCTCGCCAGGCAGTGGGAGAAGGCTGCGGGGCAGCGGGGTGTGCTCGGTCACGCGTCAGCTCGCGGCGCCGGCGGCGCTCGGTCCCCGGTCGTCGAAGGTGGTGTTCTTCTTGCGCTGGCCGCCGGTCTTGCGGGTGCTGGAAGACGTACCTTTTCCGGGGATGGGCGGGATCTCGCCCGTCGACGGGTCTCGGCTGGGGTCGTCGAGGCTGATGGCGATCTCGTCGAGCAGGGTCTCGTCGAGGAGTTCCTTGCCGCTGTCCATGGCTTCCTGGGCGCCGTCCTCGATGAGCCGTTCCAGGACACCGACGACGCCGCTGGTGCGGCGCATCAGATACTCCGGCATCCCGCCGCCGGTGAGCATCTCCGGCTTGGCCTTCAGCAGCCGCAGGTTGCTCTCGATCCCGTTCAGATGGTCCAGGAACGCGGCCGTCTCGTCAGGGGTGGTGGTGCGGAAGCGGTCCAGTTCGACCAGGTCGAAGCGACGCTCGGTCTGGGTGGCTTCCAGGCCGTGAACGCGAGCATGCGCGGAGGGGTCCATGACCCACTGCCCCTTCTTGGCGTCCCATCTGGCCTGGCGCAGGAGTCCGGAGCCGGGGATGTCGACGCCGACCAGGATGAGCGTGACGTTCATGCTCATGAAGGCCCTGATCAGGTCGAGGGTGTCCTGGTCGTCGGCGCGGTGCATCCGCAGCCGGTTGATGTCGTCCAGGATGAGGGCTTTCACGCCGTGGTCGCTGAGCGACTGGGCGACCTGGCGGATCAGCTGGGGCAGGGTCATGCCGCGGGTGGAGGCACCGAAGAAGTCGAGCACGGCCTGGCAGGTGCTCTTCGGCTTCGCGGTGACGGGGGTCTGGACATAGACGACCGGGGCGTGCAGGTCGTTGGTCCCGTCGACGGCTGCGGGGTTGAGGTGGCGGTGCAGTTCCAGCCAGGCGTCCTCGAAGGTGGCGGCGACCTCGCAGACCGTCTCGGTCTTGCCCTGGTAACCCCAGCCGGAGACCATCACTCCGGCCTGGGTGGCCGCGTTCTGCTTGAGGGCGTTGTTGCGAAGCCTCCGGTTGACGAGCCGGCTCACTCGCAGGGACATCGGGGTGTCCAGCATCGGCAGGTTGACGTGCGTGGCCGTGCGGTGCAGGTCATAGAGCGCCCGCTCGGACGGACTCAGTGCTCTCCACTGCGCGAAGGTGAGGACCGGGGCAGCTACGAACAGGTTCCTGGTGGTGCGATAGCGCTGCCAGCCTGCGAAGGTGTCCCGCTGCGGCTTCTTCCCGCCGGCCAGTTCCGCCAGAACGCTCCGCGGCATCATCTCGGTCACGCGTTGTTCTCCTTCGCTTCGCTGTCGTCCGGTGGAAGGAGGAACAGGCTTCGCCGGCGCAGGGTCTCGCCCAGCCGCGGCGGTGTGGCCGGTGGCCGCGAGACGGTTTCCTCGCGCCGACGGCGACGGTCCGTGTCGACTGCCTCCTGAACGGCGCGGGCCTGCTCGGGCCAGGGCACCACCGTGCCGTCGTCCTCGGGCTTGGTCCCGGATGAGGCCGCGCGGTCGGCCGCGGCAGTGCGGGCCTGGACGGACCGTCGTGAGCGTTCGGCCCTCTCGCGTTTGGTCATCTGGGTCGGCCACTGATCGACGGGGATCGCCGATCCGAGCAACTCCAGCAGGACGGGAAGGAGTTCGGCGTCCGTGCGGGGAGCGAGACGCCGTCGGCGGACCTCGCCCAGCAGGTCGTCGAGGTTCTTGTCGGAGAAGGCGGGGACGTCGCCCTCCGGCGGGAGCCCGGTCCAGCGCAGGGTGTGCCAGCGTTCGTGGTCGTCCGGGTCCTGGAGGAACACGGTTCGGCGGTCCCGGCGGTCGGACCGGATCACCCACTTGCCTTTGTGCCGTCCGCCTCGGGCGGAGGGCTGCTGGAAGCGCGGGTGGTCCAAGACCGGCGCGTGATACCAAAGTCCGCGGATCTTCACCCCGCGCCGGGGGTGGATCTTGACGTGGTGGGACCTGAGGAGCTTGTAGTAGAGCTCCGGCCCCGGGATCTGCAGGGCGAAGCCGCCCTGCTGCATCGCCGCGGCGAACAGGGAATTGGGGCTGTGTTCCTCGCCGGGCCCCCAGGCTGGTGCGTACTCGCCCAGGGCCCTGTTCTGCCAGACCTTGACGATCCAGCTCGCGATCAGGTGTTCCATCTGGTCCATGGACAGCACCGCGTCGGCCTCCGGGTCGGCTCCGCGGTCGGCGACGTCCGCCCCGGTGAACCCCAGCACGTGCTCCAGGAGCAGTGAGTTGAGGGCGGCAAACACCCGCTCGACAGCGAACTTGTCGGTGGGACGCAAGGTGCGGGCAGGCAGAATGTTGCAGCCCAGCGTCCGTTCGGCTTCCACGACATGGTGGTTCTTGTAGGCGCTGCCGTGGTCGGTGGTGACGGTCTCGGGCGCGAAGAACGGCAGGGCCGCGACCTTGTGGCCGGCGAACTGGGCAACCACCGTGGCCGGAATCCCCGGATAGGGCCACTCCATCTCCTCGCCCCAGCCCTCACGCATCGGCAGCGGCATCATCACGTCCCGCAGCAGCATCGCGATGTCCACCGACGTGTCCGCGACCGGCGTCAGACGGAACGCGACGATCGAGTGGGTGTAAAGGTCGAGAGCGAGGGTGAGCATGACCGAGACCGGATCACCGAAGACGGACTCACGGACCTTCACCGGCAACGGCGTGGTGTCCAGCGCGACCACCTGGCCCGGCCGGTGAACCACTACCCGGGTGGAGGCGTCCTTGGCTGCCTCGGCCGAGCGGACGTAGCGCTGCCGGGCCCCGTCCGGCCCGAACCACTCCCGCCAGACGTTCCGCAGCGTGAAGTAGCCGGGGATCTTCTCCGGCGGGAACTCGGGGAACCTCTCTTGGACGTACTGATGCACCAGCCGGTGCCGGGCGGCCATGGTGATCCGTGACCGTTCCAGGCACTCCTGCCTCACCGCGAAGACGGCCTCCCGGATCTCCTCGGTGACGCTGCGGTGCCCGCCTCCCCGGCGGGTCCAGCGGCCGTCCGCGCAGGCCATGACCAGGTCGTCACCGATCCGGGCGGCCAGCCGTTCCAGCGTGCGCTCGCTCATGTAGGACAGGCCCAGCATCGAGGCCTCCGCCCGTCCCAGAGCGGCGAGTTCGCTGGCCTTGGCCCGGCGGCGCTGGGTCACGGTCGTCGTCGCCGGATCGTAGGGCGGCCGCGGTTCGCCGGGCAGAGCCCGCGCCGGGTGTCCCGACCGGTATCCGCTCTCGGCTTCCAGGACGTGTTCGGCCCGCAGCCGGGCCCGCTCCAGCTGAGACGGCACCAGGTCAGTGCTGGCAACCGGCTGGTGAAGACCGCCTCGGTGCTGTTCCCTGCCGCCCGGCCGGACAGGAAAACAGTCCGGGTGGTTCATGAGCCAGCGGATCAACCGCGTCTCCCCGGCCCCATCCGGCCTGGCCAGGACCACCTGCCCGAGCTGCGGCTGCACGGCCTCAACCGTCCAGTCGACCCCGTTGATGCGCAGACCGGCTCCCGCGGCGAGACGCAGCACAGGCATCAGACACCCACCCCGCCCCGGGCAGAGATCCAGACCGGCGAGGCATCGGTCAGCGGGCTGCCCAGATCGGTCCCAAGACGCCGGTGCCAGAGCAGATGCAAGGCCTGGGCCCGGGCGACGACCGGCAACGAGGACGACTCCACCAACTGCCTGAACGACGTTCCGTCCGCAGCCTCTTCCAGCTGTTCCCGCAGCCCGAGAGGATCAGCGAGAGGACGACGCTGAGCGGACAGCTGATCCAGCACGCTCACAACGCTGGGCTGCCAGTCAGCCACCACGTCATACCGCCACCCGGCGGCGGCCGCCGCTTCCTGAGCGGCGGCGAACTTCAGCGCGTCGTCCTCACCGATCAGCTTCCGGGGCCGGACGTCGAAGAGCCAACGATTCCCGTCCGGCAGAACGGCGAGGAAATCCGGAATGTGCTCCGCGCGGCCCTCAGCGTGCTCGAAGGCCAGCCGGAAGGGCTGCGGCAGCACCTCCGCCACCCGCACGAAGTCCAGCGCGAGCAGCAGCCGCGCCTCCTCCAGCGACTCGAACCCGTGATGACGCCCGGTGGACACCATGAACTGCAGCCCCGGACGGTGACGTTGACGGGCCCGCCATGTGAACCGGCGAACGGGCTCGGACAACAGCACCGGAACCGCTGCCAGATCGCGCACCGGCCAGACAACGTCGACGCTGGCGAACCGCCATGTCGACGACCATCGGCGTGGCCAGCCCTCGCCCAGTACCAGCCGCTCACGTACGGCGTCAGCGATGGAGTACGGGGCAATCAGCTGATCCAGCCCGCACCTGTCCGACTGCACCACGGCCCGCGTAGCCACCCCACCAGCACAGCATCACGAGAAGAAGCCCAAGGCTCACTTCAACGAAATGCTCAGAACCCGCAACCAACCGATCAGGCCCACACGTCTGCGGCGTCCGGAAAGGACCGAGTGTGACCACCGGTGCCGGGCTCAGCTCAGCCCCGGCAGGCTGCGCAGTTCCCCGATCCGCAGGATCCGAGCAAAGAGCAGGAACACAAGGACCAAGGCAATGCCACCCGCAGTCAGCGAAAGCGCAGGCGTCCAAGAGGTCGATACCAAGCCCTGACTGCAGGAGCGGGCGATGAGCCACCCGGCGACCGCGGCCGCGGTGGCGGCCGCGGTCAGCTTTGCGTAGGTGCGACAGATACGCCGACCATCCAGCAGCCCCTGCGTGCGTCGCCGCAGGCGCAAGGCGGTCAGCAGCAGGCCGATCGCGTAGGACAGGGCGTAGGCGGCGGCCATCCCCGTGACCGCCCAGCGCGGGGGCAACAGGAGGTGGCAGCCGATGGCGAGAGCGATGTTGATGCTGCTGATCCACAGAGCCATCCGGAACGGCGTGCGGGTGTCCTCGAAGGCGTAGAAGCCGCGCAGCAGGAGGTACTGAGCGGAGAACGGGATCAGTCCCAGGCCGAAGGCTTGCAGCATGTGGCCCAGAGGGACGGTGCCGGCGGCGTCGGCGGCACCGTGGGCGAACAGCAGCCGAGAGATCTGAGGACCGAAGGCGAGGAAGAAGAAAGCGGCCGGGACAATGATGACGCCGCTGACCCGCAGCGCGCGGGACAGATCGGCGCGCAGGTCGTCGAGACGGTGCTCGGTCACGGCCCGGCTCATGCGCGGGAGCAGGGCGGTCACGAGAGAAACGGTGACGATCGACTGGGG
>Ga0136846_1227974_pt1 | contig 10821 bp, 11 predicted proteins | sample HopSoiMetagenom2_FD_96841 | JGI IMG/M metagenome (GOLD analysis project Ga0136846, IMG submission 96841) | Grasslands soil microbial communities from Hopland, California, USA - 2 Assembly 2016 (version 4) | ecosystem: Environmental > Terrestrial > Soil > Grasslands | place: USA: Hopland... | reverse complement strand
CGCACACGCGACGACGGCCGGTGGACGCTGTACTTCGATCCCAACCAGGCCAACGTCGCCAACGTCGCCGTGAAGGCGACGGCACCCGACGGCAGCACGGCGACGCTGAACGGCGTCGCCATCCAGCACTGAGCCACGGTCGTGGTTCCAGCCCTCCACCTCCCGTAGGCCAGGAGAAGAGCACATGCCAGAGTATCTCGCACCAGGCGTCTACGTCGAAGAGGTGGCGACCGGACCTCGGCCGATCGAGGGGGTGAGCACCAGCACGACCGGCTTCGCCGGTGAGACCGAGCGTGGCCCGCTGCGTCCACGCCTCGTCACGAGCTGGGAAGACTACCAACAGTGGTTCGGCGGTTACACGGATCGTGATCCGTTCCGCGCCGCCAATCCGCACCTGCCCTATGCGGTGCGCGGCTTCTTCGACAACGGCGGCCAGCGACTGTTCGTGGCGCGCGTCGTCGGCGGCACCGCGGCCAACCCTGCGGTGCAGGCATCCGTCGTTCTCAAGGGCGCGCCCGGCGACACGACGGTGCGTGCCGTGGGCCCGGGCCTCTGGGGGAACGAAGTGGTCATCGCGGTGAAGGACGCGTCGTTGAAGCGAGCCGGCACGGTCACGGCGAGCTGGTTCCGCATTCAGGCGCTCTACTATCGCACGCGACCGACCACCTTCGTCGATCCGACGGACCAGACGCAGCTCGCGAATCCCAATCGCCGGACGCCGGACGTGTTCGAGGATTTCGACAATCTCTCGGCCGATCCGACGGATGCGAACTTCGCCATGTCGCTGATCAACGGCGCGTCGCGCCTGATCGAAGTCGTGTCCTGTCTTGGCGTCCCGAACAACGTCGCGTTCTCCGCGACTCGTCTCGCGAACGGCGGACCCAAGCCGTACCTGGCACCGGCAGACGCGGATTTCATCGGCTCCTCCGCCGGCGGTCCCGACGAGCGCACCGGCATCGAAGGACTCTGCGCAATTCGCGACATCTCGATCATGGCCGTGCCATCGGCGGGACTCGCAGGCGTCCGCGACGCGCTGCTCGATCGCTGCGATGGCATGAAGGACCGGTTCGCCATCGTCGATCAGGACGACAGCACCGACTTCGGCAACATGCGTCCACCGCGCGACAGCAGCTACGCGGCGACCTACTACCCGCAGGTCCTCGTCTCGGCGTCGCACACGCCCGAGGGCTCACAGTACGTGCCCGCCGCCGGCCACGTCGCCGGCATCTTCGCGCGGACCGATGTCGACCGCGGCGTCCACAAGGCGCCGGCGAACGAAGTCGTCCGCGGCATCATCTCACGCGACCTGTCCAACGGCCGCAAGCCGCTGAAGCACACGCTCAACAAGCGCGAACAGGACATCCTCAATCCGAAGGGGGTGAACGTCACCCGGGATTTCCGCCCGGACGGCCGCGACATCCGCGTGTGGGGCGCTCGCACGATGACCTCGGACTCGATGTGGAAATACATCAACGTCCGCCGGCTCTTCATCATGCTCGAGCAGAGCATCGACCGCGGCACCCAGTGGGCCGTGTTCGAGCCCAACTCGGAACCGACCTGGATCGCCGTGCGCACGAGCATCGCGAACTTCCTGCGCACCGTGTGGCGCAACGGCGCGCTGATGGGCACCACGGAAGAGGAGGCGTTCTTCGTCCGCTGCGACCGCACGACGATGACGCAGGACGACTTCGACAACGGACGCCTCATCTGCCTCATCGGCGTCGCGCCGGTCAAGCCTGCCGAGTTCGTGATCTTCCGGATCTCCCAGAAGACCCTCGAGTCCGAATCCTAAGGAGGATGCCAGATCATGCCGGGCACTGACCAGAGAAACGATCCGCTGGCGTCATTCAACTTCATCCTGCAGATCGACAAGGTGCGCGTGGGCTTCTCGGAGATCGGCGGGCTCGCGACGGAGACCGACATCATCGAGTACCGCGAAGGGAACGAGGACATCACCGTCCGGAAGATCCCGGGGAAGAAGAAGTTCACGAACATCAGCCTCAAGCGCGGCTATACCCCGCATGGCAAGGAGCTCTGGCAATGGCGCAAGTCGGTGCTCGACGGCAAGACCGAGCGCCGCGGCGGCACGATCACGTTGCAGGACGAGGCGAAGAAGGCTGCCCTCGTCTGGCGCTTCAGCGATGGCTGGCCGTCCAAGTGGGCCGGGCCCGCGTTCAACGCCAAGAACAACGAGATCGCCATCGAGGAGATGGAGATCTGCGTCGAGAGCCTCGCGCTCGAGTAGGAGACCGCCCATGCCGCTGCGCTACTCCACGCCCGGAGCCTACGTCGAGACGTTCGATGCCGATCCCCAGCGGATCCGGCTTCGGCGGACTGACGTCGCGGGCTTCGTCGGCGTGGCGGAGCGCGGCCCGATCAACGTGGCGGTGAAGATCCAGACGTGGCGGCAGTTCCAGTCCACCTTCGGCGGCTTCCTGCGCGACGCCTATCTCGCCTATGCGGTGAACGGTTTCTTCCAGAACGGCGGGCGCACCTGCTGGGTGGTTCGTGCCGGCGACGCGACGCGCTCGACGTATGCATCGGTCACGCTCGACATCGCGGGAGTCGGGCGCGTCGCGATCCGCGCCTCGAGTCCTGGTGCGTGGGGCAATGGCGTCGTGGTGGAAGCGGTGTGGCAGCGGGATACGATAAGCGCGCTGCGCATTCGCAACGACGCCGGCGATACGAGAACGGTCCCGGTCTCCGAGCTGAAGCGGTTCATCCCGAAGCCGGGCCGCACCGAACCGGACGAGCCGGACCCGCGGGATTATCAGACCAATCTCCTCGGCGTGGACGAAGGCGCGCTGCAAGAGCTGAACGACCCACCGCTCGCGGCACCGCTGGTCACCGTACGGGACGCACGGGTCACTCCACTCGATGCCGCGCATTCCTCCGTCCGCCTCACGGGTGGCGCGGACGTCGCCGCGGCGATCCGGCTCGAGCATCTGCTCGGCAGCGGTGATCCGAGCGCGCCGATGGGTCTCGAGGTCCTCGAGCGGGTCGAAGGCGTCGCCTTCGTCGCCATTCCCGATCTCATGATCGGCCAGGATTCGAGCACCAAGGGTACGGGCGGGCCATTCTTCCAGACGACCGGGGAGCTGGCCGAGGTGCAGCGGAAGGTCATGGCGAGCTGTCTTCGCATGAAAGACCGGATGGCGCTACTCGACCTCCCGCTCACCATGACTCCGGCGAAGGCGGTCGAACAGACCACGTTGCTGTCGCACGACAGCATCGCGGCGCTCTACTACCCGTGGCTCATCGTCGGCGACGAGCTCCAGCTGCACGGTCCTGTGCGCGCCGTACCACCGTCCGGTCACGTGGCGGGGATGATCGCCCGCGTCGATCGTCGTCGCGGCGTGCACAAGCCACCGGCCAACGAAGCGCTCGAGGGCGTGCACGACACGGGCTTCGCCATCGACGTGCCGACGCACGGCCTCCTCAACGACGCAGGGGTCAACGCGATCAGGGCGATCCCCGGACGCGGGATCCTCGTGCTCGGCGCGCGCACGCTCGATCCGGATATCACATGGCGGTACGTCAACGTGCGGCGGTTGTTCCTGATGATCGAGCAGACACTCGACCAGCAGATGCAGTCGCTCGTGTTCGAGCCGAACAACCCGCGGTTGTGGCGCGACATCGCGCGTCTCGTCTCCGACTTCCTCGACCGGCTCTGGCAGGTCGGCATGCTCGACGGCGACACCGCCGCCGACGCGTACACCGTGCGGTGCGACGACACGACCAACCCGCCCTGGGAGACCGAGCAGGGACGCGTCACCTGCGTGATCGGCGTGCAGCCTCCCTACCCCGCGGAGTTCGTGATCGTCCGTATCGGCGTCGCGCGCGACGGGATCCAGATCCGGACCGACGAGGTGCGCAATGGGTGACACGCGCGCGCGCCACGACCCGATCGGCGCCTTCCGCTTCACCGTCACCTTCGAGGACCTCCCGCCCGGCGGCTTCTCCGACTGCACCGGGCTCACGCTCGAGACGGAGGTGCTCGAGTACGCCGAAGGCGGCCTCAACACGCACACCTGGCGCTTCGCCGGCCGAACCAAGCAGGCGAACGTCTCGCTGAAGCGCGGCCTGGTGAATCGCGTGCTGTGGGACTGGCACCAGAGCAACGCCAACGGCGACTTCCGCGCCCGGAACTGCACCATCCGCGTGCAGGATCCCTCGGGGAGCGCCGATCTCCTCGAGTTCTCGCTCGCGGACGCATTCCCGGTGAAGTGGCTCGGCCCCGAGCTGTCGGCGGGCGGCAACACACTCGCGATCGAGACGCTCGAGCTGGCACACCAGGGTCTCAAGCGGACGCGCTGACGATGACCGTCTTCCTCGGCAAGCTCACGCACGAAGTCTCGGTCCACGACGCCGACATGGCGCTGTCGCCGGCGCAGACCGAGCGGATCGTGTCGCTCGTCCTGGCGCGCCTCGAGGAGCGCGCGCGCGAGGCGCGGCGCAACCAGGAGGCGACGGCGATCCATCGGCAGGCGTCGAAGCCGACGCGGACGGGATGCTGACATGACGGTCCCTGCCCTCATCGAGGTCGACCCGCGCGATCGCGGACCGAATCTGCCTCCCGTGATCCCGGTGCTGTTCAATCCGCCGGAATACACGATCGCGAAGGGAGCGCAGTTCGCCGAGATCGCCATTCCCGGCATCGACGCCCCCATCCTGCAGTTCATCCGCGGCCAGACGCGCACGCTCTCGCTCGAGCTCTTCTTCGACGGCACGCGCATCGGCAGTGGCTACAAGCTCGCCGGCGACGTACGGCTGCTCGTCGATCCGGTGGCGCAGCTCGGACGGATTCAACCCAACACGCACGCGCCGCCGCGCATCCGTTTCATCTGGGGAATGGGGCTCTCGTTCCGCGGCGTCGTGGACAACGTCCAGCAGAAGTTCACGCTGTTCTCGCCGGCGGGCATCCCCGTGCGCGCGACGGTCACGCTGTCGATCAAGGAGTACAAGACGCTCGAGGAGCAGCTCAAGGAGCTGAACCTCCAGTCGGCCGATCACACGAAGCTGCGTGTCGTGAAGCGCGGTGACACGCTGAGCCGTATCGCGTTCGAGGAATACGGCGACGCGACCAAGTGGCGTCCGATCGCCGACAAGAACGCCGAGATCATTCCCGACCCACGCCGGCTCCAGCCGGGCATCACGCTCGAGATCCCGGCGATCGACGTGCTGCCGGCCGGCGCAGGAGGCCTCGCGTGACGGCGACGACCGCGATCCCGATCTATCAGGGACAGGAGTTCTACGTCCCCACCTTCGAGGTGAAGCTCGACGGCCAGCCGCCCGGCCGCGAAGTCATCCGCGACATCCTCACGGTGTCGTACAAGGACAACATCCAGGAGATCGACAGCTTCGACATCACGATCAACAACTGGGATGCCGACGCGCGCGCGTTCAAGTACAGCGACCAGCGTCTCTTCGACCCGGGCAAGCGGCTCGAGCTCTGGATGGGCTATCGCGGCGAGCTGCGGAAGATGCTCACCGGCGAGATCACGTCGCTCAAGTGCGCCTTCCCGGCCTCGGGCGCGTCGACGCTGTCCATCAGCGGCCTCAACGTGCTGCACCATTTCCGCACGAAGCAGGAGTCGCGCACCTACCTCGACAAGACCGACAGCGAGATCGCCGTCGAGATCGGTCAGCGGCTCGGCATCGACATGGATCCGGCGCGCCGTCCCGATGAGCCGCGCCTGCCGTATCTGCTCCAGGACAACCAGTACGACATCATCTTCCTCATGGAGCGGGCCCACCGGATCGGCTACGAGCTGATGGTGGACGAGAGCGCGAATGGCGCCGGTGCGAAGCCGAAGGTGAAGTTCGCTCCCTCCACGGCGATCCGGCGTCCGACCTATCAGCTCACCTATGGCAAGTCGCTGATCGAGTTCCAGCCCGAGCTCACGACGGCCAACCAGGTCGCCAAGGTCACCGTCCGCGGCTGGGACGCGAAGAACAAGAAGAAGATCGAGAAGACGGTGGACCGCTCGCAGCTCGCCACCAAGGGCGTCGGCGCGAAAGGCGGCCAGGACGCGATCGACAAGTCGATCGAGGCAAAGGTCGAGATCGTCGCGACGAAGCCGGTGCAGACGGAAGCGGAAGCGGAGAAGCTGGCGAAGGAGATCCTCGAGGGGATCGCCAAGGAGATGGTCAAGGGCAACGGCTCGGTCGCCGGCCTTCCCGACATCCGTGCCGGCACGGTCCTCATGATCGACGGGCTCGGCGACCGGTTCAGCGGGCGCTACTTCGTCGTCTCCACCACCCACGCGATCGGCGACAGTGGGTACACGACCCAGTTCGAGTGCCGACGGGAGGAGCTCTGATGAACGGGATCATGATCGGTGTCGTGGACACGCTCGACGACACGGAGGGACTCGGCCGGATCAAGGTGCGCTATCCGCACCTGAACGATCAGCAGAGCGAATGGGCGCGCATCGCCACGCCGATGGGGGGCAAGGACCGCGGTCTCTTCTTCCGTCCCGAGAAGGACGACGAGGTGCTCGTGGCGCACGAGCAGAACGACCCGACGCGTCCCTACATCGTCGGCAGCGTCTGGAGCAAGGTCGATCCACCGCCGAAGGACGACGGCAAGAAGGTGGACAACAACTGGCGCTTCTTCCGCTCGCGCGCGGGCCACCTGCTGAAGTTCGACGACACCTCCGGCGCCGAGCGCGTGGAGATCGTCGGCTCGGGGGGCACGCTCTCGATGGTGATCGACGTGTCCGGTAAGAAGATCGAGATCACCGCGTCGTCCGGCGACGTGAGTGTCTCCGCTCCGGCCGGCACGCTCAAGCTCGATGCGAAGTCGGTGCAGGTCTCGGCCAGCACGACGATGTCGATCGAGGCCAAGGGCGCGCTGACGATCAAGGGCCAGACGGTCGCGATCAACTGAGGACGACGGAATCATGGGACAGCCAGCAGCGCGCCAGGGCGATCGCATCACCGCGATCGACACGCATCTGATCCAGCCGCCGGGCCCGACCTCGCCGGTACCCGTGCCGCATCCGTTCAGCGGCATCATCGACGGCGGCACGAGCGCGGACGTGACGATCGGTGGCGCGGCGGCGGCCACGAAGGACAGCACGGCGACGAACACGCCGCCACACCTGCCCATCGGCGGCAGCTTCGTGAACCAGCCGAGCAACAAGGGCACGATCGTCACCGGGAGCATGACGGTCACGATCAACGGCAAGGCAGCGGCGCGCGCCGGCGACACGGCCAAGACGTGCAACGACCCGACCGACCTCCCGGTCGGCACGGTCGTCGCCGTCGGCACGGTGACGATCGGTGGCTGACGCGGATCCGGGCTTCCTCGGCCGCGGCTGGGCGTTCCCCGTCGTCGCGACGTCGGGCGGCGGCATCGGCTTCGTCTCCGGCGCGGCGTCGGTCGAGCAGGCGATCAAGATCATCCTCGAGACGAGCCCCGGCGAGCGGATCATGCGACCGGAGTTCGGCTGCGGGATCTGGGAGCTCGTGATGGAGGCGAACACGGCGCAGCTCCACGGCCGCATCCAGGCACGCGTGCGCGAGGCGCTGGTGCGCTGGGAGCCGCGCATCGACGTGCTGGACGTGCGCGTCGATTCGCCGCCCGAGAAGAAGAACGTGCTGTTCATCCGGATCGATTACCGCATCCGCGCGAACAACGCGCTCTACAACCTCGTCTATCCGTTCTTCCTGCAGGAAGGCGCGGGGCGCTAGGAGCCGAATGCCGCTGAACGCGAGTGAGCCGACCTTCGAGAGGACGTTCGACGATCTCTTCGCCGAGCTGCGTTCGCGCATCCCGATGTACAACCCGGCGTGGACGAACTTCAACGACAGCGATCCCGGCATCACGCTGCTGCAGCTCTTCGCCTATCTCGGTGAGACGCTCCTTCATCAGATGGGTCAGGTGCCGCGCAAGAACTACCTCAAGTTCGCGCAGCTCCTCGGGCTCGAGCTGCAACCGCCGCGGCCCGCCGTCGTCGCGCTCACCTTCACGCCGAAGGCCAACGAGCGGCCGGCGACCATCAAGGAGCGGTCGGTCTACTCCGCCGCCGTCGAGGGCTCTCCCCCTCTGCTCTTCGAGACGAAGCGCGCTCTCGACGTGATCGGAGCGGTGCTCACCGTCACCGCCGTGCGCGCCGACGGTCGCGTCATCAAGGTCGCCAACACACCATCCCCGAATCCCGAGCCGTTTCGCCCGCTCGGCGCCACGCCACAGGAAGGGAACGCGCTCTACCTCGGGTTCAAGCCCAGCCCGGCGAATTCGACTCCCTTCCCGCGGCGCATGACCTTCCTTGCGCTCAGGCCCGCGATCGACACGGCCGGCGTGGCGAAGAAGGCAAGTGACACCGCGCGCGATCTCGTGGCACCGGTATCGCTCGTGTGGGAGTATCGCCCCAAGGCGGATCGCGACGTCTGGGAGCGGCTCAACGTGCTGCGCGACGACAGCGTCGCCTTCACGCGCGATGGGTACATCGAGGTGGCCGGCCCGGACACGATCGAGCCGAGCAAGGCGCTCGGTGATCTCGTCGACCAGCCGATGTACTGGCTGCGCGTGCGGCTCGACCAGAAGAGCTATGCGCCCGGACGCGCGCCCCGGCTCGAGTATCTGCTTCCCAATACGGTCGACGCGGAGAATCTCTCAACGGAGCCCGAGGAGCTCGTGCTCGACACGAGCTCCGGACGCGGCGGCCAGGTGCTGCAGCTCCCGCGTCGGCCGATCGATGCGGCGTCGCTGGACATCGTCGTCCGCCACGGGGCCCAGGATGTCCAGTGGGATCGTCAGGACGACTTCCAGAACTCGACGCGCGACAGCAGGCACTACGTCCTCAACGCGTCGACGGGGAGCATCACCTTCGGCGACGGAGTGAATGGGCTCATCCCGACCGCCGGCGACGCGATCGTCGTCCGCTCCTTCCGTTACGGCGGCGGTGCCGCGGGCAACCGCGTCACGCCCGGCGGCGTGCAGGGGATGGTGTCGCAGGTGGCCGGCGTCGAGAAGGTCACCAACGTGCGCGCCCCCACGGGTGGCGCGGACGAACAGACACTCGCCGACTTCGAGCGGAGTGCGCCTTCCATGCTGCGGCGACGTGGGCGCGTGGTGACGGCCGACGACTTCGAGCAGGAAGCACGCACGATCGACGGCGTTCGCCAGGCGAAGGCCATCGCATCGCGGCACCCCGACTATCCGGATGTCGTCGTCCCGGGCGCCGTCACCGTCGTCGTCGTACCCGACTCCACGGCGCGCCCGCCCAAGCCGTCGGCGGAGCTCATCGAGTCGGTCTGTCGCACGCTCGACTCGCTGCGCCTCGTCACCACCGAGGTCTACGTCGCGGCGCCGACGTTCATCGAGATCCGCGTCGAAGCCCGGCTCTTCGCCGATCCTGAAGCGGCGTTCGACCAGGTGGCCGAGAGCGCGCGCACCCGTCTCGACACCACGCTCGACGCGCGTACGTGGCCGCTCGGCGCCAACCTCTCCGTGGCCGAGATCTATCGTCAGCTCCTCGGCGATCGGGTGCGCTCCGTCGAAGATCTCCTGCTCTATGTCGACGGTCGTCTGCACGAGGTCGGTGGCCCGGTTCAGGTGCCCGACGACGCGGTCATCTACTCGGGCAACCACATCATCGTCGTGCAGCCCGAAGTCGACACGGGAGCGCGCGCATGAAGGGCGCGAAGGGAACCTCCTGGCTCCTCGGCGGCGGCTATCCGTGGCCGGCGGCGCGCGCAGCCGCCGCACCGGGCGCGGGCGCGCTCGCGGTCACCGATCCGGAGCTCGGCCTGTCGTTGTCGGCGCTGGCGGCGGGACCCTTCGGTCTGGAGTCGGGCGACGGGAGTCTCGGTCGGCTCGCTCTGCCGCTCGGCGTCGCTGTGGCGAACGACCGGGTGTTCGTGCTCTCGTCCGACGGATCGCGCGTCTTCGTCTACGACTCAGACCATCGGTGCCTGCGCGCGTTGACCGATGTCGGCGCGGACGGACTCCCGGACGACGCGCCACCGTCCGCCTTTGCCGAGCCACGCCGCTTCCGCGACGCGACGAACATCGCGGCGTTCGGCACGCTGCTCTATGTCGCGGATTCCTCCAACCGACGCGTTCAGGTGTTCGACTGGACGAATGGCGCCCTCGTCCGCATCCACGCCGCGATCGCGCAACCCATCGACGTCGCCGCGGGCCGGCGAGGCGTGTACATCCTCGACGCACAGCGCGCACGCGTGTGGCTCGCGCGGCCGCACCGGGCCGCGCTCACGCTCGTTGCGTCCGTCGCGGAGCGCGCGGCTCGATGGACCCGACTGGTCGTGGATCGGGACGACCGGCTGTATCTACGCGACGTCGAGCCGTCGTTCGTCGAGTGCGAGCCCGATCGTGCGGTGCTCGACGTCGTCGTGCCCTCGTGCCGCCGGCCGGCGCGATGCGTCGCCGAACGGATCGGCGACGCCGGTGCAATCCGCTCGCGCTTCGACGCGCCGCCGCTGTGGATCAGTACCGCTGCGGTGGACGACCTGCCCCGCGGCTACGACTGCTGCGACCGTTGGGCCGACCGTCTGCCTGTCGCCGCGTGGCGGTATGCGATGCTCGATCGCATCGCCGACCCGTGCGGGCGCTCGGCACCGCTCGAGAAGTTCCAGCGTGCGTTCGTGGTCGGCGATCGCCACTACGTGCTCGACCGGCAACGGCGAGTGGCTTCCGTTCGCGATGCGCTCGGCCGGCACGTGCGCAGTTACGGTCCGTTGAACGCGAGTGGGAATCGTACGACGGTCAGCGCAGTCGACGCATGGTCACCGGCCGACATGGCGTCCCATGACGGTTGCGCGCTCGTTCTCGACGACCGCAATCAGGTCGTG
>Ga0136846_1236220_pt1 | contig 10822 bp, 9 predicted proteins | sample HopSoiMetagenom2_FD_96841 | JGI IMG/M metagenome (GOLD analysis project Ga0136846, IMG submission 96841) | Grasslands soil microbial communities from Hopland, California, USA - 2 Assembly 2016 (version 4) | ecosystem: Environmental > Terrestrial > Soil > Grasslands | place: USA: Hopland... | reverse complement strand
TGACGCGAATGGGAATGTGGAGTTTATCGGGCGCGCCGACCATCAGGTGAAAATCCGCGGATTTCGCATCGAACTGGGAGAAATTGAAGCGCTGCTGGCCAAACATCCCCAGGTGAGCGACAGCGTTGTCGTCGTGCGCGAAGACATCCCGGGCGATCGGAGGCTTGTAGGCTACATCGTCGCAAAGCAGAACGCGCCGTCAGCAAGTGAATTGAAATCATATCTTCGCGCCCAATTGCCGGATTATATGGTCCCGGCGGCATTTGTTTTTCTGGTGGCCTTTCCGATGACCCCGAACGAAAAGATTGACCGCAAGGCGCTTCCGGCTCCGGACCAAACCAGGCCCGACCTGAACAAGCACTTTGTTGCGCCGCGCAATTCCGTCGAGAAGCAGCTGGCAAAAATCTGGGAGCAAACTCTAGGGGTGCAGCCGGTGGGAGTAGCCGACAATTTTTTTGAATTGGGCGGGCACTCGTTGCTGGCGGTGAAGCTTTTTTCGCAAATCGAGAAGCAGTTTGAAAAGAAATTGCCTTTGGCGACTCTTTTCCGCGCCCCGACGATCGAAGAGCTCGCGGCGATTCTTCAGGACAGAAATGGCGCGGCGGGTTGGTCCACAATCGTTGAGATTCAACCGAAAGGTTCGCGTCCGCCGTTTTTCTGGATTCATTCATTGGGTGGCGATGGAGGGGGCGGCTTCTTTTATTATCGAAAGTTGGCCGAACTTCTCGGTCCGGACCAGCCCTCATTTGGGATTCGATCGCCAGAAGAACCTTTTTCGTACATAGAAGAGATGGCGAACTTTTACGTGAGCGAGATTCGAAAGTTTCAGGGAGAGGGGCCGTACTATCTGGGCGGGTTTTGTTTTGGCGGAAATGTCGCCTTCGAAATGGCGCAACAACTACTGAGAGAGGGTGAGGAGGTGGCGCTGCTGGTCATGCTCGAGACGGCGCCGCCCAACGTGAACCAAAAGCAATCGTGGAGCGCAACGGCGGCCAAATACTCTATCGAAAACCTGCTGGAGAATGTCAAAGATTTCGTCAATCACTCGCCGCACGAACGGATTGCGATGCTGAAGCAAAAGGGAAAGCGTCTAACGCAAAAGTTTAAAGGGAAAATCGCACCACCCGAACACGAGGACCAATCGGTTCAACTTAAAGACGTGCTCGATCTAACCAATTATCCAAAAGATTACGTGAAATATGCGCAAACGCATTGGCAGGCGCTAACCGAATACCAGCCGAAGTCGTACCCGGGCGAGATCACGCTGTTTCGGGCAAAAAAGCAGAGTCTTTCAAATTTCAATCATACTCTTTGTTGGGATTCGCTCGTGGATGATCGGGTGAACGTGACAGTAATACCGGGCACTCACGAAAGCATGCTGCAGGAACCAAACGTTCAGATTATCGCCGCCAAATTGCGAGCGCTTCTTGATAATGCTCACGCAAAGCACAACTCAAACCGCGAACTCGCCGTGGCCGGTTGACCAACCGGCGACAGCAAATGCGGAACCTCTTTTAGCGGACGAGATACACGTCTGGCGGACCGATCTGGACCGCGCCTCGGCCGAAGTGAAGTTTCCGTATCTTTCAGATGATGAATGGAGCAAAGCGCAGCGCTTCCAGCAAGAGCTTCACCGCAACCGTTTTATTGCGGGACGCGCTTTGCTCCGCGTGACGTTGAGCCGTTATCTCTGTTGCAAACCGGCGGAGATCGTATTCCTCTACAATGAATGGGGTAGACCTTCTATTGCTGGTGGCCTCGAATTCAATCTCGCCCATTCCGAAAATGAGTTTCTGCTTGGCATCAGTCGACAACCGATTGGTGTGGACATCGAAAAAATCAGGGCAATTGAGGAAGTTCATCTTGTGGCGCGCACCGTTTTCTCTCCGGAAGAGCTGACGGCGTGGAGCCTTCTTCCCGAAGGCGAGCAGCTCCCGGCTTTTTATAAGATCTGGACTCGGAAAGAAGCGCTACTGAAAGCTCTGGGCCGCGGAATAACGGAGCATTGCCCCTGTATCTCGGTGCTGTTCACCGAACCTATTCCGAAGCTCCCGCCGGGCCTGTCAGATATTCAATGGAAAGTGCAGGATTTAGAGATTTCGACCGGATTGGCCGGAGCGGTTGCCACGCCTATTCATTCGCCGTGTGTCAGCGTCGAGAATTGTGTTTATTGATCGAGGTACCGCACCGGTCTTTTTATTCGTTTGACGGAACTAAGTAGTTCGATAAGCTCTCTCGCGTGTTGGTCCACAGCCATACAGATTTGAACGTCGCGAGTTGCGCAGTAAAAGCGCAGGCCCGGGCTGGGGGTATAGCCAAATCTATCAAATCCCGCTGCAATATTCTGATTGGCCTATGGCCGCCCGGTGAGCAGCGCGTAAAAAGATAACCGACAACTACTTTTTCCAGCCCTGCTCCCGAAAGGAAGCGGGGCTTTTTTGTTTTTAAAATGAGCACAAAAACGGAAACGATCGGAATAGCACCTGAGTTGGACGCGCAGACAGCAACCCTCGGGATTCTGTTCGCTTTAAGCCTTTCACATCTGCTCAACGATACAATCCAGGCGCTGATCCCGGCGATTTATCCTCTGCTCAAGGATTCGTTTGGCCTGACTTTTGCCCAAATTGGTTTTATCACTTTCACGTTTCAAATGGCGGGTTCTGTGTTTCAACCTGTGGTTGGGTTTTATACAGATCGCAATCCCAGGCCGTATTCGCTGGTCACAGGGATGAGTATTACACTTTGCGGCCTGGTCCTGCTCGCGCTGGCTTCTCATTACGAAATTGTCCTCGTGGCCGCTGCGATGGTCGGACTGGGTTCAGCCATTTTTCATCCGGAGTCTTCGCGCATGGCACGCTTGGCTTCGGGCGGTCGGCACGGCTTCGCACAATCACTTTTTCAGGTTGGAGGCAATGTAGGAACATCTCTCGGGCCTTTGCTGGCGGCGTGGATTATCGTTCCCCACGGCCAACGCTACATTCTGGTATTCACGGTTGCGGCCTTTGCGGGCATTGTGATTCTTTCGCGCGTGGGCAAGTGGTACGCGATCAGGCTAAACAACCGTCGCTCAGCGGCCAGTGCCGGGCGCGAAAATCATATTGGGCTCAGCAGCAGAACGATCACTGTTTCCATGGCAGTTCTCCTGGTGCTTATGTTTTCGAAATTTATTTATCTCGTTTGTATGACCAACTACTACACCTTCTACGTGATTCAAAAGTTTGGCCTTTCGGTCCAGAGTTCGCAATTGTACTTGTTCGTTTTCCTTTTTTCCGTCGCTGCCGGAACGATCATTGGCGGACCCGTCGGTGACAAGATTGGCCGGAAAGCCGTCATCTGGATCTCGATTCTCGGAATGGCGCCATTCGCGCTGTTGTTGCCGCACGCAAATCTGTTCTGGACGGCTGTGCTCTCGAGCATCATCGGGTTTATCATGGCCTCGGCCTTTCCAGCTATTCTGGTGTATGCGACGGAACTGCTGCCCGGTAAAGTCGGTTTAATTGCCGGATTGTTTTTCGGACTGGCTTTTGGGATCGCCGGAATCGGTTCGGCCATCCTCGGAAAGCTCGCGGACATGACAAACATCCAGACGGTATTCTCGCTCTGCGCGTTCCTGCCGCTGATTGGATTATTGACCGCGTTCCTGCCGGATTTGCGCAAAAGATGAAACTGGATAACGGAAAAAGTGCTCCATATGGACAGTTTATTGGGTCAGCGGGTTCATGGTCTTGTCCGCAAATCGCTTGCGTGAAGAAAAGCGCTCTCTACAATGTCCAAGCAAAGGAGAGAATTTGTGAAACATCTATCGATCTATTCATTGGTTGCGGCTTTGGCCGCGAGTTTAACTTTGTGCCAGGCAGAACCTTTAAAAGTCGGAGACGGGGCGCCTAATTTCGAACTGAAGGGGAGCGATGGCAAAACTTATAAGCTGAGTGATTTCAAAGGAAAGAAGCCCGTTGTCATTGCGTGGTTTCCAAAGGCATTTACTCCCGGTTGCACGAAAGAGTGCAAAGCCATGGCAGAGCAGGGGGATCAGATTCGGAAGTACGACGTCGCGTATTTCACGGCCAGTGTCGACGACCCTGAGACTAACGCCAAATTCGCCAAATCGGTCGATGCGGATTATCCAATCCTGAGCGATCCATCAAAAGGAACGGCCAAAGCATTCGGCGTTTTGAACGAAAGAGGCATGGCCAACCGCGTGACCTTCTATATTGATAAGAACGGGAAAATCGCGGCGGTGGATCAAAAGGTCAACACCGAGCAACACGGCAAAGATGTTGCGGCCAAGCTGAAGGACCTTGGCGTCTCAGAAAAGAAATCCTGAGCTTACAGCTAAACTGGAACGCGCGCTGGCGAACCAGCACGCGTTTTTTCCGTACCCCTATCCCCTTCGGATAAACCTTACCGGCGCGGGATGATAAAGCCGATCAAAAGCCCAAGCGCCACTCCCACTCCGATCGAACTCCACGGATAATCGTGAACGAGTTGATCGGTTTGCGCAGCGGCCTGTTTGGTCTTGTCCATCAACGCGCCCTGGAGTTGCGAAAGCGTGTAGCGGCCTTTTTCAATTCCTTCGTTAATTTGGTCGGCGATGGCATCAAGATCGTCCCGGACATCTTCTCTTGAACGTGGAGTATCCATAGTCATGTTCTTTCCTTTCTCCTCAGGAATAGAATTACAGAAATGGCTCAGAATTAAATCGGGCAAGCTCCTGAACGGCGTTTGAGGGGAACCACCAACTGCACACCTAAGCAATCTCTTCCAGAATCAGCGTTACTGGTCCATCGTTGAGCAACTCGACTTCCATCATCGCGCCAAAAATTCCGGTTTCCACCTTGGGCAACTCGCCTCGCAATCGTTCAACAAAATACTTGTAAAGATCCTGTCCCTTTTCCGGCCCCGCCGCCTCCATGAAATTGGGACGCCGTCCTTTGCGGCAATCGCCGTACAAAGTGAATTGCGAAACGACCAAAGCCGCGCCGTTAATTTCCTTGCAGCTCAAGTTCATCTTGCCGTCCGCGTCGGGAAAGATGCGGAGTTCAGCGCATTTGGTCGCGAGGAAATCCGCGCAAGCAGGAGTGTCGCTCGCATGAACGCCGAGAAGCAACAGAATGCCGCGGCTGATTTCTCCCGTGGTCTTGCCGCCCACTCTAACGGACGCCCGCGCCACTCGTTGAAGAACGACGCGCATATCAGCTCTTTTCTCCCGTGCTCGTCTCCCAGTCCGGAGCTTTCTTGCGCTTGAGCACCGCCTGCTTGAGTAGGAACTCGATTTGCCCGTTCACGCTTCGCAGCTCTTCCTGGGACCATCGCTCCAGCTCGCGCCAAAGCTCGGGATCGATCCTTAACAAAAATGACTTCCGGCCCTCCATCGAAACTCAGATAAGCGCGATTCTCCTGTTTTCATACCGCTCAGGCGTAGAGTGTTCCCGCATTGATGATCGGGTGCACTTCATTTTCTCCGCAGAGCACGACCATCAAATTGCTGACCATCGCGGCGCGCCGTTCGTCATCCAGTTGCACGACGGCTTTCTCGGCCAGTTCGCGCAGCGCCATGTCCACCATACTGACCGCGCCATGCACAATTTTTTGCCGCGCGGCGATCACTGCCTCGGCCTGCTGCCGCCGCAACATCGCATTGGCAATTTCGGGAGCGTAGGCCAGGTGCGTAATTCTCGCTTCATCCACGATCACTCCGGCTTTCGCCAAGCGCTCCTGTAATTCCGTTTGCAGATCGCGTTGCACCTCTTCGCCGCCACCGCGCAGGGTGACCTCGTTCTCTTCACCGTGATCGTAGGCAAAGCTGCTGGCGAGGTGCCGAACCCCCGACTCCGTTTGCACTCGCACATAATCTGCATACGCATCCACGTCGAAGACCGCCTGCGCTGTGTCCCCCACGCGCCACACCACCACCGCGGCAATTTCAATCGGGTTGCCGCGCTTATCGTTCACTTTCAGCTTGTCGCTTTGGAAATTCCGCGCACGTAATGAGATCTTGAATTTTCGATTAAATGGATTGGTCCAGTGAAAACCGCTTTCCCGTGCCGTTCCCTGATAACTGCCGAAAAGTAAGAGGACGCGCGCTTCATTCGGCTGCAACGTGAAAAACCCCGCGCACGAAAGCACGAACAGAAGATGGAAGCCGATGCCGGCCACGATCAATTGTGTCGGTTCGTCCGAATGGGCGGCTTTCCAAAAAAGCCAGAAACCGGTTCCCACCAGGGCAAAGGTGATGATAAGCATGAGCCAGCCAGACGGAACGCGAACGACTCTTTCAGAACTTGTATTTTTTGGAGTAGGAGCATTCATATCATTGTGATATCACTATGATATAAAGGCGAAGGCGTGTCAATGCCGATTTCGGGCAAGAATGGCACGATGCTCTTCTTCCCCATTCATCCGTCAGCTTGACAGGGTTTTATCTCCATAGACCTTTACGCGTGATTTGGAGGTTTTTTGTTTCTAATTGCTGTATTGCTTTCCTGACAGTTCCGCTTCTCGCTGAGGAGTACGGCTGGACCAGCACAAACTCCCTGGAAATGCCGCGCCTCGGATCTCACGAACTGCGAATTCTGGCGCCCGCAGTTCTCGAGCTGTCCTTGATTACAACAAAAAAGGACGCGAACTCGCCCGTAGATGCCTGGAACTTTGTTGGCGACAATTTCTCACTCGATCTTCCGGCGCCTACCGAATTCGAGGTATCTGTGAACGGGAAATCCGCTGCCATCAAACAGATTGGATTCAAGCGCCGTCCTCTCTACGCCCCTTTGAAGCAGCGAGACCTCAGAATTTTGAGCCAGATCTACTTAGAACTGCAGAGCGATATCCCCACAGATGCCGAGATCATCGTCCATAATCCAGACGGACGGCTCTGGGATCGAAAGGTGATCTTCCAAACAAAGGCTGATCCCCTGCGTTTCAACCCGGCGATTCACGTTAATGAAGTCGGTTATCAACCTGAATTCCCCAAGGAGGCGATCATCGGCTATTATCTCGGCAGCCTCGGGGAAATGAGAATACCCGTCGAACGCGGCTTCGAACTCCTGGATAGCGCCACCGGCAAAGCGGTTTTCAAAGGGGAGTTAAAACCCCGGCCCGACCGGGGATTTACTTACAGTCCCACACCGTACCAGTTGGTTTACCGGGCGGACTTCACCAGTTTCAACATTCCCGGGGTGTATCGTCTCAGTGTGCCGGGCATGGGTGCGTCTTATCCTTTTCAAATCAATGACGGCACCATAGGCGTATTTGCCCGCGCCTATGCGCTCGGGCTTTATCACCAGCGTTGCGGTACCAGCAATTCGCTGCCGTTCACGAGATTTGTCCACGATGCCTGCCACACTGCCGCCGCGGAAGTTCCCGATCTCAAATTCAAGCGAGCTCAGGAGATCATCGCCGCCGTCACTGCCCCCGTTAAGGATGACCCCATGAACAAAGCGCCTCTATTGAAGAACACCGATGCGAGTCTCTATCCTTTTATTCGCGCGGGTAAAGTTGATGTCAGCGGCGGCCATCATGATGCCGGCGACTACAGCAAATACACCATCAACAGCGCCCAGTTGATCCACTACCTTGTTTTTGCCGCTGACAATTTCGAAGGCGCGGGCGGACTCGACAATCTCAGCTTGCCGGAAAGCGGTGATGGGAAAAGTGATTTGCTCCAGGAAGCCAAATGGGAAGCAGATTTCCTCTCCAAAATGCAGGATAACGACGGGGGGTTCTACTTCCTCGTTTACCCGAAGGAGCGGCAATATGAAGACAACGTTCTCCCGGACAAGGGTGATTCTCAAATCGTCTGGCCAAAAAACACCTCCGCCACAGCGGCCGCAACGGCGGCGTTGGCGGAAATCGGTTCGTCGCCGTTGTTCAGGAAACAATTTCCGCAAGTCGCCGAAATGTACATGACGAAAGCCGTCCACGGCTGGGCTTTACTGGAGCGCGCTTTGGCTCGCTACGGAAAAGAAGGCGCGTACCAGGTGCTCACTCATTATGGAAATGAGTTCGGCCACAACGACGAACTTGCCTGGGCCGCCGCCGCTCTCTTCGCGGCGACGGGAAAGAAGGATTTCGAAAGAAGATTAATCGAAGAGTTTAATCCCGAAGACCCAAACACCCGACGATGGACCTGGTGGCCATTATTCGAAGGATACGGGTGCGCCGTTCGCACGTACGTATTTGCCGCCCGCAATGGAAAACTGAAGCCAGCCCAGATGGATGCAGCTTTTTTGACCCGCTGCGAGACTCTGATTCACGAAACGGCGCAAAATCAGATCCGATTTGCCCGCGATACCGCCTACGGAACAAGTTTTCCGGACCCGAACAAGGCCAACAAGAACGCGGGGTGGTACTTTTCCAGCGAACGAGCCTTTGATATCACCGTTTCGTGGCAATTGCGAAAAGAGGAAAGTCTGCGTGAAGCGGTTCTCAGCAATTTGAATTACGAAGCCGGATGCAACCCCGTCAATGTGAACTACATCACGGGCATCGGCTGGCGGAGGCAGCGTGAAATCGTCGATCAGTACGCCCAAAATGATTATCGAGTCCTGCCCCCTTCCGGTATTCCGATTGGGAACATCCAGGGCGGATTCGCTTATCTTGATCCCTATAAAAAGGAATTGGGCGAACTCCCTTACCCGCCGGACGGTGCGAATGTTGCGCCGTATCCTTTCTATGATCGTTGGGGTGACAGCTTTAACACTTCGACCGAATTTGTCATTGTGGATCAGGCGCGGAGTCTCGCGAGTGTCGCCTATTGGATGGCGCAGACTCCGGTCAAAACGCAGCCGTGGAAAGCACAACCCGGTCAGATTACGGGTGTGCCGAAAACCGCCGCGGTCGGTTCACTGGTGAGTGTTTCATTGGCCACTCCATTGAGTACGAAAGAGGCTCAAATTGTCTGGGAAGCCCGGGACCAAGAGCCAGTGATAGCCTCAGCGTTAACGTTTTTACCAAAGAATGTGGGGGAACAATGGATCGAAGTAGAAGCCATGCTGCCGGACGGCCGCAGGGTCTTCGCCAAAACGAATTTTAGCGCCACGGCTTCATTAAACACCCCGCCCAACAGCTCTCTGTCGGAAAGCGTGCAGGTTTCGCCAGAGATGATAGCTGTTTATCATCTCGATGGTGACTTAAAAGATGCGACCGGCCATAATCCCGACCTGAAGTTGGCCGGCAAAGCCGCCTTTGACCAAAGCAATCTCAGTTGGATGAAGCAACGTAAAGGCAGCGCACTTAAATTCAACGATATCGAAGACAAAGCTACCAATGTCATGACCCTCAACAATCTCGGAGGGGAATTGTCGCTGGAAGCGATGATCTATCTGAACAAGTATAAAGCCTACAATCGAGCGAATGTGAGAATTCTGTCATTGTCCGAGGATTGGAATAGCTCCCTTGAATTCGCCGAAAACATGTACGAAGGGCCGATGATTCGGGGCGGAACGATCCTGTCCTTGAAAAAAGAGGTGCTTGCGAATGTCCTGACGCCGGGGATCTGGCATCACCTCTTGATGATGGTCGGCCCGAGAGGTTATGAGGTGAAAGTCGATGGAAAGACCGTGGGGTCTTCAGACAAAAGCGAAATCGGGAATTGGGGCCGAAAACCGGCAGTTCTTGAAATTGGTGGGTTCGATGGCTACATCGACGAAGTCATCGTGAGGCGGAAGGCACCCGGTGCCGCCGCAAGCGCTCAAGGTTCGAATTGACATCTCACGTGGGAAAGGAAGAACACAAAGTCGCGTGGGAAGGAAAATTTCTTCGCGTGCGCGTTTGCGGTCATTGGGAATACGCCGAACGACCCAACTCACCCGCCGGGGTCGCGATCGTTGCTGTTACGCCCGAAGGCGAACTGCTTCTTGCTGAGCAGTTTCGAATTCCCATGCAGAAGAATGTTTTCGAACTTCCAGCGGGTTTGGCGGGAGACGAGAATTACCACGGAGAAGAATTCCTTGCTGCCGCCAAACGCGAGTTGAAAGAAGAGACCGGCTACGAAGCTGATGAATGGGAAGAGTTGGGCGGAGGACCTCCTTCTGCGGGGTTCAGCAATGAGCAGATTTTCTTCTTCCGGGCTGGAAAACTGCGGAAAGTCAGCGCTGGTGGCGGTGCTGGGAAGCACGAAAAGATCGAGATTCACAAAGTTCCGTTAAAGAAAGTTCGTTCCTGGCTGGCGGATAGAGAAAAAGCCGAGGCCGCTGTCGATCCAAAAATCTTCGCCGGATTATTTTTGAGTGGCCTGATGCTTTGATGAACCCGGAAATCATTGTCACCCTTACTGATATCACCAAGCTCACGGTCGATGCCATTGTCAATGCGGCCAATAACACTCTCTTGGGCGGCGGCGGAGTAGACGGGGCGATCCACCGCGCGGCCGGGCCTGAGTTGCTCGCGGAATGCAAAGGCCTTGGCGGTTGCGAGACGGGCGAGGCCAAGATAACGAAGGGGTATCGTTTGCCCGCGAGATTCGTGATTCACACTGTGGGGCCGGTTTGGCAGGGTGGTAACGCGAGAGAAGCCGACTTACTCGCTTCCTGCTATCGAAATTCGCTGAAATTAGCGGAGAGCCGGAATAGCGAGAGCATCGCCTTCCCCGCTATAAGCTGCGGTGCCTATGGTTTTCCGTTGGAGCAAGCAGCCCGGATCGCGACCAGCACGATCTTCGAGTGGAAATTCCAGACGATAAAACAAATCCAATTCTGCTGCTTTACACAAAAAATCGAGGAGATCTATCGAGCTCTTTTGCAAGACACGCAATAAACACCGAGTCAGAAAGAATTGTGCTTTGCAAAAGATTTTCTCTTGACCCCGATGCGTTCGATTTGATAAG
>Ga0136846_1230357_pt1 | contig 10822 bp, 10 predicted proteins | sample HopSoiMetagenom2_FD_96841 | JGI IMG/M metagenome (GOLD analysis project Ga0136846, IMG submission 96841) | Grasslands soil microbial communities from Hopland, California, USA - 2 Assembly 2016 (version 4) | ecosystem: Environmental > Terrestrial > Soil > Grasslands | place: USA: Hopland... | reverse complement strand
GAACAGCGTCTGGAACACCTCGTGCTCATCCACGCTCTTCGGCCGGATCTGGCGCGTGCCGATCGAGTTATTGATCTGGATCAGCAGGGCGTTGGGGAAGAAGGTCGGCGCGGCGAGGTTCATGCCATCTGGGTATTCGTTCTTGAACTGCAGCAGCTTTGTGTCGCGAAGACGCATGCGGTCGAGGCGGGCGGCCGTGTCGGCATAGGCCTTCTTCGCCTCCTCCTGCGAGTCGCTCGCCGCATACGCGTGGTTCATGTTGTGGCGATGACGGCCGTCCATCTTCACGCCGCCCTTCTGCGTCGCGCGGTCGACGCCGTAGGTGACGAAGAATTCGTGCAGCAGGCTCGCGTGGTACGTGTCGCGCAGGTTCTCGGCGTAGAGCTTCCAATTGCCCCGGATGCGCTGGCGGGAGTAGCCGAGCACCTTCACCGGCTTGTGGAAGAAGCGCTTCACCATGCCGGTGCCGAACTCGCCGAGATATTTATCCAGGGGCTCGGTGTGTTCGGAGAACGTGCCGAAGACGACGCCGTTCATCGTCTCCACCTTCAGCCTTTGCGGCGACACGGCCTTCATGTCGAAGTCCTTCGGCATGCCGCCCTCGCCGCGCAGGCCCTGGCGGAAGGGCAGCCCGGTGAGCTCGCCGCTATTGGAATAGCACCAGCGGTGATAGAGGCAGACCAGGCGCTCGGCGTTGCCGGCGAGCTCGCGCACGATCATGGCGCCGCGATGCGAGCAGCGGTTCACGAACGCGTGGACCGCGCCCTGCTTGTCGCGCGACACGATCACCGGCGTGTCGCCGACCCAGGTGGTGCGAAAGTCGTGCGGTTTCGGGATCTCCGCTTCGAGACAGAGATAGTTCCACGTCGGCCCGCGGAAGATGCGCTCCATCTCGAGCTCGAACACCTCGGGGTCGTGGTGCAGATGGAACGGCACCCGGGAGTAATCGTTGCGTGGCCAGTCAACCTTCATGGTGCGCCTCCGTCCAGGCGAGGAAATCGTCGAGCGCGGCTTCGAGCGTGAAGCGCGGTTTCCAGCCGAGATCCTCGCTCAGCCGGCGGGTGGAGAAACGGGTACGCGCCGCGCGCGTGAGCGGCAGCACGTTGCACTCGGCATCGCGCGCGGACTCGCGCCAGCGGAATGCCGGAAAGCGCTTCGCGAGGAGCTCGCACCATTGCGGAAGTAGCCATGCGCTGCCGGTGCCGAGATGATACAGGCGGTGGCTCGGCGCCCTGGCGTCCAGCACGGCGATGATCGCGCTCGCCAGATCCGCGGCGTAGATGTAGTCGGTCGCGCTCAAGGACGGGAACACCGCTTCTTCGCCGTTCATGGCGAGGCGCGTCACGAGCGTCGGCGGCGAAAGCACCGTGCGGGCATCCGTCGCGTGCTCCCAGCGGCCGAAAGCGGTGGCGAGGCGGCCGATGCGCACGTCCATGTCCCACAGATCGGCAAGCCGAAGGCACGCACGCTCGGCTGCGTACTTGGTTATGCCGTACATCGACAGCGGCACTGGCCGGTCCGCCTCCTCGTCGAGCGGGTGATCGACGCCGACGCCCGCCGCGCCATACAGCGCACCGGTGCTGGCGTAGACCAGGCGCTCGACGCCATGGCGTCGAGCGGCTTCCAGCATGCGGATGGTGCCCAGGAGATTCACCTCCGCGATGCGCGCCGGGTCGCGTGCATCGCGCCGTGCGTCGGCGGTGATAGCGGCAAGGTGAACGACACGCTTCACGCCGGCAAACATCTCGTCCGATGGCTGCGTGATATCGGCGCGGATGAACGGCACGTCGAGCGCAGGCGCATCCAGATCCGCGACCCGCACCTCGTCGCCTCGTGCCTGCAGCTGCTCGACGACATTCAGGCCGACAAAGCCCGAGCCGCCGGTGACCAGGATCATTTCTTGGTGAAGCCGAGCATCCCGGAGGCCATGGAGCGCGGATCGCGCTTCGTTGCCCGGCCTTCGTCCACCCTTAGGAAGAATTCGAGCAGCGCGCGATTGAAGGCGTCCGGCTCCTCGAGGTTGATGGTGTGCCCCGACCAGGGGATGACGACCAGGCCCGCGGTGGGGATGCTGCGCTTCATGAGGAGGCCGGGCTCGAGGCAGGGATCGTCCTCGTCGCCGGTGACGACCAGCGTCGGCACCTCGATCTTGCGCATGTCGTCGACCAGTTCGTAGAGCGACGGCCGCTTCATCTGCACGCCCCGCATCGTGAGCGCCTGGCCGCGGGCGGAATGCTCGCCGAGCTGCTGGGCGAATTCTTCCCAGCCGCGCCGGTCCTTGTTCTGCAGCTGAACGCGGGTCGGGCCGAGGGCGTACTTCTTGGCGGCCGTGCTCCAGTCCGCTTCGAACGACGCCGCTGCCGCCTCGCACTCGGCCTGGAATTTTGCCTTCTTGTCGGGCTCGGCGCCGTAGCCGCAGCCGGCGACGACGAGCGAGCGCGCGCGGTTCGGATAGGTTATGCCGACGTGCAGCACGGCGAAGCCGCCCATCGACAGGCCGACGATGTGCGCGCGCTCGAGCTTCAGGTAATCGAGCACCGCGATGATGTCGTCGCGCGCGTGCGCCTGCGAGTACTTCGCGCCATCTTGCGGAACGTCCGATGGCGGGAATCCGCGCGCGCTGAACGCCACGCAGCGGAAGTAGCGGCCGAAGAAGCGCATCTGCGTTTCCCAGCTGCGATGATCGCCGGCAAATTCGTGGACGAAGATGACCGGCGTGCCGCTGCCGGTCTCTTCATAGTGCAAGCGGGTACCGTCCCGCGCCGTGGCGAACGCCATGAGTCGCTCCTTAGGGAAGAACCGCAGTGAGGTCGATTTCGACGCGGCAGCCGGGCACGAGCAGGCCGCTCACCTGCACCGTGGTGCGCGGCGGGGGGGTCGGAAAGAACTCCTTCCACACCTGGTCGAAGTAGTAGAAGTCGTCGAGGTCGGTGAGGAAGACCTGCGACTTCACCGTGTCCTTCAGATCGCAGCCGGCCGCCTGAAAGACGCTGCGCAGGTTGTTCAGGACGTAGCGCGCCTGCTTCTGGATGTCGGAGCCGTAGTAGGGGAAGGCCGGGTCCTGCCGCGCCTCGGGCGGTACGCCGGTCTTGTAGTCGGAGGCAATCTGGCCGGCGGCATACAGCGTCTCGCCGGCGAGGATTCCCTGGCAGTAATGGGCCATCGGCGTCGGCGTCTTCGCGCCCGAAATGACTCTTTTTTCCCCCTTGACGCCCCACAGGTCGATTTCGACGCGGCAGCCGGGCACGAGGAGGCCGCTCACCTGCACCGTCGTGCGCGGCGGTGGTGACGGGAAAAACTCCTTCCACACCTGGTCGAAGAAATAAAAGTCATTGAGGTCGGTGAGGAACACCTGCGACTTCACCACGTCTTCGAAGTCGCAGCCGGCGCCCTGGAATACGCTGCGCAGGTTGCCAAGGACGTAGCGTGCCTGCTTTTGGATGTCGGACCCGTAGTATGGAAACGCAGGATCCTGCCGCGCCTCCGGCGGCACGCCGGTCCTGTAGTCCGACGCAATCTGGCCCGCCGCATAAAGGGTGTCGCCGGCGAGCACGCCCTGCGAGTAGTGCGCCATCGGCGTCGGCGTCTTCGCGCCCGTAATAACTTCTTTCTTTCCCTTGATGCCCCACAGGTCGATCTCGACGCGGCAGCCCGGAACCAGGAGGCCGCTCACCTGCACGGTGGTGCGCGGCGGCGGCGACGGGAAGAATTCCTTCCACACTTGGTCGAAGTAGTAGAAATCCCGCAGGTCGGTGAGAAACACCTGCGACTTGACCACATCCTTGAAATCGCAACCGGCGGCGTGGAACACGCTGCGGATATTGTTCAGGACGTAACGCGCCTGCTTCTGGATATCGGAGCCGTAGTAGGGAAAGGCGGGATCCTGGCGCGCCTCGGGCGGCACGCCCGTCTTGTAGTCCGAGGCGATCTGGCCCGCCGCGTAGAGCGTATCGCCAGCGACGATGCCTTGCGAGTAGTGCGCCATGGGCGTGGGCGTAGTTTTGCCGCTGATCACTTCACGCTTCATGGTCCGATTATCATAGAACCATGCCCCAACCGTTGAGCAGCGAAGCGATCGAGGCGTTGGTCGCGGCGCAGGACATCCCCTTGGCGCCGGGCCGCGCCGAGCGCATGGCGCCGGGCGTCAACGCGCTGAATGTCGAAGATCCGCTACGTGCGAAACTGCCCTTCGAGGTCGATCCGACCAGCTACCGGATCCAAAGCGGGAAGCTGAAGTGAGCGAACCGGCCACCCTGACGCTGGCCGAGGCGCGCGTGCAGCTGAACCGCGGCGCCATTTCTGCGCAGGAGCTCGAGCACTCGTGCCGCGCGCGCATCGAGCAATGGCAGGGGCGCATCAATGCGTTCATCTCCACGGATTCGCGCCATGGGCAGAGCGCCGCAGGCCCCCTCGCCGGGATACCGCTCGCGCACAAGGACATGTTCTATCGCGCGGGCAAGGTGTCGAACTGCGGCTCGAAGATCCGAAAGGGCTGGATCGCCGCCGACACCTCTGCTGCGCTCGAGCGCCTCGATGCGGCCGGCGCGGTCGACATCGGCGTGCTCAACATGTCGGAGTTCGCCTACGGACCGACCGGGCACAACGAGCATTGGGGCGATTGCTGCAATCCGTGGGATCCGGCGTACATCACCGGCGGCTCGTCGAGCGGCTCCGGGGCAGCGGTCGCTGCGCGCCTGGCGTTCGGGGCCCTGGGATCCGACACCGGCGGTTCGGTGCGGCTGCCAGCCTCTGCCTGCGGCGTGACGGGACTGAAAACCACTTGGGGGCGGGTGTCGCGCCACGGCGCAATGCCGCTTTCGCATTCGCTGGACACCATCGGTCCGCTCGCGCGCAGCGCCGAGGACTGCGCGCTCCTTTTTGCCGCCATCGCCGGCCACGACGAGCGCGACGCGATCACGGCGCGCGAGCCGGTGGCCGTGAACCTGGAGCAGCAGATTCGTGCCATCGCGCTTTCCACGGACTGGATCGAGCGCAACGCGCATCCGGAGGTCGCCCACGCCGTGCTGGCGGCGGCCAAGGCGATGAAGGTGAAGCTGGTCGAAGTGGCGCCGCCGCCTTTCGACCTTCTCTCCGCCCATTGCCTGACGGTGATGCAGTCCGAGGCCTCCGCGCAGCACGCGCAGTGGATGCGCGAGCGGCCGCGCGACTACTCGTCCGCCGTAAGGGTGCGGCTGGAAGCCGGCTTCGCCGTGCCGGCGGCGCAATACCTCGAGGTGCTGCGCCTGCGCGGCCTTTGGCTGGAGCGTTTCGTGCGCGAGACGCTCGCGCAAGCCGATGCCTACCTCGCTCCCACCATCGCGGTGCCCCTGCCGACGCGCGAGGCGACGGGCGCGAAAGGCGGCGCAGAGATGCCGAAGCTGCTCGCCGACGTGACGCGCCTTACACGCTGGGTGAACTATCTGGGCGTACCGGGCCTGTCGGTGCCGTGCGGCTTCGATTCGCGCGGCTTGCCGATGGGCATGCAGCTCGTCGGCCGCCCGTTCTCGGAAGGAGCACTGCTCGCCATCGGCCACGCCTACCAGCGTGCGACCGACTGGCATCGCCGCGTGCCGCAAAGCGGTTAATTAGTGCCGACGGCGATGAGCAGATCCAGCGTCTTCTGGTAGATCTCGACCGGCGGGTACTCCTCGCCGACAATCCAGCGCTCGACTTGGGGCTGCGGTATTCGCAGCACCTCGGCCAGCTGCCCTTCGCCGCCGAGCGCCGTCGCGGCTCGTCCAAGTGCCTCGCTCCTCACTGTTCGTTTTCCCACAGAAGGTCACTTGCAAGCCCTGCGCCGAGGTAGTCATTATCGCGACCCGGATGGACTGGACCTCAAGGACCGGCTGGTACTCTTGACCCATGCGCAGGCTGCTGACGAATGCGATGGTCGCCATCGCGGCGTTGATCATCCTTTCCTGGGCGGTGATCGGCGCGATGCTGTGGCAGGCGCATGCCGACGCCATCCGCGCCGCGGGCGCTGCCGGGCAGCACATGGCGCGGGTACTGTCCGAATACGAGGCGTCGTCCTTGCGCGCGGTCGATCTCACGCTGCGCTTCCTGCGCGACGATTGGCTACGCAACCCAGCCTCGCTCGATGCGTCAGTGGAGCGCCACCAGGAGCACCTTCGGCGCGAAGGCCTGATCCAGGTCGCGGTGGTGGGTGCGGACGGGTGGTCGCGCTACAGCCGGCTGCCGCTCGAGAAACCGATCAATTTCGCCGACCGCGACTATTTCCAGCAGCACCAGTCGAGCGCGCTCGACCAGATGGTGATCAGCGGGCCGGTGATGGGCCGGATCACGAAGCAGTGGGCGATCCAATTCAGCCGCCCGATCTACGATCGCGGCGGCGCCTTCGCCGGCCTGATCGTGATGGCGCTGCCGCCCCCGGCGCTGGAACTGGTGTATCGCGACGTGCGAGCGAGCGGCGAGGACGTGGTGACGCTGGTGCGCACCGACGGCGGGATCGTCGCGCGCACGCGCGACCTCGATCGCGCGGCGCGTATCTCGTTAAAGGACACGCCCGGGCTGCGCGAGGCCGATGCGCCATCCGGAGTGTTCACCGGCTCGGGCCGCATCGATGGCGTCGTGCGCCTCATCGCCTATAGCAAGGTGCGTTCTTATCCCCTCGTCGTGTACGTCTCGCAAGAGATGGAGAACGTGCTTGCGAGCTATTACAGCCAGCGCCTCGAGCTGGTCACTGCCGGCGTAATTGCCACGGTGCTCCTTCTCGCGCTGGCGCGGCTCTCCCGCTCGCGCCTGAAGCTGCGCGAGCAGGTCGTCAATCACGAGCGCCGCGAGGCGGAAAGCCGCGAGCGCATGATGCTCGAGCTGCACGACGGTGCTATCCAGTCGATCTACGCCGTGGGCATGAACCTCGAGCGCTCGCGCGAGCAGATGGACCACGATCCGGTGGGTGCGAAACGCACCGTCGCCAGCGCCGCGGCGCATCTCAACCTGGTGATCCAGGACATCCGCAACTTCATCGCCGGCCACGCCAACGTGCCGCGGGATGAGCGCGAATTCATGGAGGAAATCGAGCACCTGCTGCCGGAGGCGGCGAACCCCGATGCCCCCCAATTCCAGCTCGACATCGATCCCACGGTGGTGCGCGATCTGAAGCCCGAGCAGGCGCTGCACCTCGTGCGCATCACGCGCGAAGGCGTGAGCAACGTCCTGCGCCATGCCTACGCGGCGAAGGCGCACATCTCGCTCCGGCGCACCGCCGCGAGCGGCGTGCGTCTCGAGATCAGCGACGACGGCATCGGCATGCGCGAGGATGCCGCGCAGTCGCGCGGTCTCGGCCTGCACCACATCGGCGCCCGCGGGCAGAAGCTCTCCGGTCGCACCTCCATCGAGTCGGCACCCGGCCGCGGCACGCGCATCGTGGTCGAGTTCCCGAGCCACGCATGAAGATCGATCTCCTGCTCGTCGATGATCATGAGATGGTGCGCGCGGGGCTGCGCTCGCTCCTCGCCGACGTGCAGCAGATCAATATCGTCGGCGAGGCGGCGAGCGTGGCGGAGGCCGTGCGCCAGGCCGAGCGCTTGCGTCCGCAGGTGGTGCTGATGGACTTGCGGCTGCCCGACGGCAGCGGCATCGACGCCTGCCGCGATATCCTTTCCACCTTGCCGCAGACGCGCATCGTTTTCCTCACCTCCTACGCGGACGAGGAGGCGGTGGTCTCGACCGTGATGGCCGGCGCCTCCGGCTACCTGATGAAGGAGATCGGCCACCAGGCCCTCATTCGCGCCATCGAGGACGCCGCCGCCGGCCGTCCGATCCTCGACTCGCGCACCACGCAACCGGTCCAGGCCAAGATCAACAACGTCGCCCTCTCGCCCCAGGAGCGGCGCGTGCTCGCGCTGGTGGTGGAGGGCAAGACCAACAAGGAAATCGCCGCCGCGCTCTATCTCAGCGACAAGACGGTGAAGCATTACTTGAGCAACGCCTGCGTGAAGCTCGGCGTCAGCCGGCGCTCTCAGGCGGCCGTGATCTTCGCTCGCCAGGAGGGCAAGACTTAAATGGGGACAGACCCCATTTTTCTCATCTAGCCGTCAACGGGGCCTCGAATCCGTCCGTTCAGGGCTCATGGCGCGAACGGCGCGGTTGGTGATTCCCGAACTCAGTGTCCACATCGTGCAGCGCGGACACGATGGAGGCGATTGTTTCTTTGAGCGGACCGATTATCTCTTCTACCTGAGCCTCCTGCGCGAATTTGCGCCGCGCTGCGCGTGCTCCATACACGCGTACTGCCTGATGACGAACCACGTGCATCTGTTTATTACGCCGCACGCCGCAGATTCGTGCGCGCAATTGATGAAGAATGTCGGCCAGCGTTACGTCCAACGCGTGAATGCGCGACGCTCGAGGAGCGGCACCCTTTGGGAAGGCCGCTTTTATTCCTGCCTGGTACCCACGGAGCGTTATGCCGTGGCCTGCTACCGATACGTCGAATGCAATCCGGTGAAGCCAGGCATCGCGCTCAAGGCGGCCGACTATCCATGGTCTAGTCACGCCGTCAATGCAGGTACGGCGTGCGATCCGCTCGTTACGCCGCATCCTGCGTACATCGCGCTCGCGCAGGATCAAGCACGCCGGGTCGACGTCTATAAAGCGCTTTGCGAGGAGCCTTTACCGCGGCCGCTGGCGGAGGACCTGCGGCGCGCGACGCGGCGCGGGCAAGCAGCCGGTACGCCGGCTCGGGCGCGAGGCCGGCCTTGGCGAGCTAGATGAGAAAAATGGGGTCTGTCCCCAATTAGTTTTCGATCTTGATGCCGGCCTTGGTGATGATGTCCTGCCATTTCGCGACCTCGGCGGAGATGAACCTGCCGAGCTCGTCGGGCGAGGTGGCCATTGGCTCGGCGCCGAAGTCCGTGAAGCGCGCGCGGACGTTGGAATCGGACATCGCCTTCGCCACCTCCGCGGCCAGCCGGTCGATCACCGGCCGCGGCGAGCCGCGCGGCGCGACGAGGGCGAACCAGGCGGACGACTCGTAGCCCTTCACGCCGATCTCCGCGGCGGTGGGCACATCGGGCAGCGCCGGAAGGCGCGTGGCGTTGGCGACGGCGAGCGGACGCACTTGGCCGGACTTGATGGCCGAGATCACGTTCGGCAGCAGCTGGAAGCTCACCGGCACTTCGCCGGCGACGAGATCGCTCTGCAGCTGCGAGGTCACGCGATAGGGCACGTGGGTCATCTTGACGCCGGCGAGCTGCTCGAAGAATGCGCCCGCCAGGTGCTGCGAGCTGCCGTTGCCGACCGAGCCATAGCCGACACCGGGATTCTTCTTCGCATACTCGATCAGCTCCGCGACCGTCTTGATCGGCAGCTTGCTGCTCACCACGATGATGTTCGGCAGGCGGCCGTACATCGAGATGGGATCGAAGTCCTTCTCGGCTTCGTATTGCAGCGCGGGCTGCAGCACCTTGGCGACGACGAGGGGGCCGGAAGCGGCCATCAGGATGGTGTAGCCGTCGGGCGCCGCCTTCGCTCCTTGTGCGGTACCCACGGCGCCGCCCGCGGCGGGCCGGTTGTCGACGATGAAGCGCTGGCCGACGTTCGCGCTCATCCTCTCGAGCACGATGCGGATGATCACGTCGCTCGCGCTGCCGGTGGAGAAGGGAACAATGACCGTTACCGGTTTCGATGGATATTCTTGGGCCGCTGCCGGCTGAAAAGCCAAGAACATCGCCACCATCAACGCTTTGATCACTTCACTCTCCCCGTGTCGGTGCCGAATCGCTGCCGCATCATTTCCGCGAAAGTGAGCTTGGACGAGGTCAGCGCGCCTCCGGCGCGTACGCGATAGCTCGCCGCGCGTTGCGGCGCCTCGGGCTCAACGCCATCGGCGAGCGCCTTGGCGGCGGTCAGCATCAGCCGCCGGAAATGCACGATCGCCACGTCCGTTGCCGTGAGATGCTCGATCGTGCGGTCGGCGACCACGCCCTGCGAGTCCTGGGCGAGCGCATCCTGCTCGGCGATGCCGCGCACGCCGGTGAACGAGCGGTGCTTCTGCTCGTCGCGATCGATGAGGTAGTCGTTGGTGCGGTTGCGAAGCGGCACATAGCCGGGCCCGAGCTCGGCGAACTGTCCGAAGCCGCCCTGCGCGAACTTTGCGCGCTCCTGTTCGGTCAATGCGCGATCCGGGTGCCAGGCATAGGTGTAGATCCAGATCGACTCGTCGTCGATCGGCACCCACGTGTAGCCCTGGTAGAACTCGCCCGGCATGGCGGAGGGCGCGACTGAGTGGGTGGGCAGCATGAATTGGGTGATGCGCCAATAAGATTGATCGTCGTCGGCACGCCGCGCGCCGCCGACCACGAAACCGACATCGTGCTCGACGAGGGTGAATTGCGGCATCGGATCATCGCGCAGCCAGCGTAGGCGCTTCTCGTCGGCCGCCGTATCGGGATTTACGTACTGGCTGACGCTAGGCGCGGGCATGTGCAGGAAGGAGAAATGCGCCGTGTCCAGGCCGCCTTCCACCGAGTGCGCCCAATTGCATTGCTGCAGGCGCTTGGTGACGAAGCGATGCGAGGCCGGGACGAGGCCGGGCTCGAGCTGCGGCAGCTCGGGGGTCTTTTCCCTCGGCCCGAAGTAGGCCCAGACCATGTCGCCGAACTCGCGCGTCGGGTACGCCTTGATCGACACTTTGCCGTGCATCGCCGCCCCGCGCGGCACGTTGGGCATCTCGGTGCATTGGCCATCTACGTCGTACTTCCAGCCGTGATAGATGCAGCGCAGGCCGCAGTCTTCGTTGCGGCCGTAGGCCAACGATGCACCTCGATGAGGACAGTTCTCGTCCAACAGACCGACCTGG
>Ga0136846_1217123_pt1 | contig 10822 bp, 9 predicted proteins | sample HopSoiMetagenom2_FD_96841 | JGI IMG/M metagenome (GOLD analysis project Ga0136846, IMG submission 96841) | Grasslands soil microbial communities from Hopland, California, USA - 2 Assembly 2016 (version 4) | ecosystem: Environmental > Terrestrial > Soil > Grasslands | place: USA: Hopland... | reverse complement strand
GAAATCCGGTGTCCAAGGCGAAGCTCGCAACGGTCAGGCCGAAATCCGCCAAGTATTGCGAAAATTTCGTCGCGCAGGTGACGCCGGCCTCGTTGACCGGCTGGCATTGGCCGTTAACGCTGATGACCAGCAGAGCGGCTCCCGCGGCAAGCACAGTTGCCAGCGTCGAATAGCAAATTAACCTGGGCAGCAAAAAGAAAACGGTTTTCATTGCGTTTCACCATCTCCGCGCGATGATGCTCGCATGAGCGGGATCAATATGCCACTTGCATTGATCCGTGCGAACAACGGATCGAGGTTAACCATGGGTCGCAGACGCCTCCCCGTTGCGCTGCTTGGCGCGGCGCTTGCGCTCGCGACCGGCGCTGGGAATGCGCAGCAGTTCAACGGCCAGTCACCGAGTTATCGCTCCAGCCCGAACGCGCAGTCGGTGCCGGCCCGGCAGAGCGTGCCGGCCACTGTCACGACATCCCCGCCGGTCCCGATCCAGCGGACCACGCCATCTTCCGTTCCATCGGCTCCGCAACCTGCATCGACGGCGGCACAGCCCGCGCCAAGCGAGCCACCGCGGCCGCAGCCGCTCGCCTCCGCTGCCGCGTCGGCGCAGGCCGCCACCGCTTGCATGAACGAAAAGAAGTCAGCGTCAGTGGACGCCGCGATCAAGGGCTGCGACGCCGTGATCAGCGAGACGCTGAAGAACCTTGCCAACGCCTATTACTTCCGCGGCACCGCGAAGTTCGGCAAGAGCGACTTCGATGGTGCGATCGGCGATTACGGCCAGGCGCTGCGGCTGGACCCGTCGGACCCCGACTATCTCAACAGCCGCGCCGCCGCCTACGAAGCCAAGAAGGATATCGACCGGGCGCTGGCCGACTACAACGAGGCCATCAAGACCAATCCCAATTCGATCTTTGCCTACAACAATCGCGGCGCAGTCTTTCAGCGCAAGGGCGACTTCGCCCGCGCCGCCGCCGATTACGGCGAGGTGACGCGGCTGCAGCCGAACAATCTCGACGCCTGGAGCGCACGCTGCTGGGTGCGGGCGATCAGCCCCGGCCAGACACAGCAGGCGCTGACAGATTGCAACGCAGCGCTCAAGATCAAAGCCGACGCGGCCGACGTGCTCGACACCCGCGGTTTCATCTATCTCAAGCTCGGCCAAAGCGACAACGCCATCAAAGACTATGACGCAGCGCTCAAGGGCGATCCCAAGCTCGCAGGCTCGCTCTATGGGCGCGGCCTCGCCAAGCTCCGCAAGGGCGACCGCAACGGCGGCAATACCGACATGGCCGCCGCCAAGGCGATCAGGTCCGACATTGCCGAGGAGTTTTCGCGTTACGGCCTCAAGCCGTAACGCGCTGGCCGAGGAGTTTTCGCGTTACGGCCTGAAGCCATAGCGCGTTGCCAGTTCAGCGGTAGGCCACCAGCACAGCGCCAGCGGCAATCAAAGCCACTCCGAGCCAGTTCGGCACGGTGAGCCGCTCACCCAAGAATATCACGCCGAAGATCGCGACCAGGACCACCGACAGCTTGTCGATCGGCGCGACCTGCGCCGCCTGTCCGATTTTCAACGCGCGGAAATAACAGATCCACGAACCGCCAGTCGCCAGTCCCGACAGCACCAGGAACAGATAGGTCTGCCCGCTGACCGACCCCGGCGCCTGGAACTGTCCGGTCGCGGCGAGAATAAATCCGAGCGTGATCAGAATGACCACGGTGCGGATGAAGGTGGCGAAATCCGAGTTTATGTTCTCGACACCGATCTTGGCAAAGATCGCGGTCAGCGCGGCGAACACCGCCGATAGAACCGCCCAGAGCTGCCAGGAGGAGAGCGCGGTCATTTCATAACCTTACGCCGGATCGTTGCCCTTGGCCTGGATCACGGGCTTTGCCTCCGGGCTCTTGAGCAGCTTGATCAGCTGCCGCGCCGCCTCTCGGTTCGGCGAAGCCGCCGATACGGCGGCGGTGAACATCACGATGGAGTTAATCTCCTTGGGCAGCGGGCCCACCAATTCGGCGCCCGGCACCGACATGATGTTGGGGACGACGATCAGGCCGAGCTCGACCTTGCCCTCGGCGACCAATTCGGAAACCATTTCGCCGTCCGTCTCCACGGCCTTGGCCTTGACCGCATCGGCGATGCCAAGCTGAACGAACAGCTTGCGCAGATGGATCGTGCTGGCGCCTTCCTTGAGATAGGTTACCGACTTGGCCTTGAGCAGCGTCTGCTTGAACGCCTCGGTGGTGCCGATGTCGGGCTTTGGGGCGCCGCGCTTCACCGCGACGCCGATGCCGGAGGACATGATGTCGGAGCGGCTATCAGCGAGAAGCTTGTCGGTCTTGATCAGGTCGTCGATCTGAAAATCCACCAGCACGGCGAGGTCGAAAGGCTCCCCCGCCTCGATCCGCCGCTTCATCACCTGGGCGACGTCGGCGATCACGACGGGCGTATAGCCGGTGGCCTTCTCGAATTGCGGGCCCAGTTCGCCGACGATGACCTTGGTCACCCGCGAGCCAAAGATTTTCAGCTCGGCTGAATTGGCCGGCTGCGCGAGCACAAGAAGCCCAAGCAGCGCCGCCACACCTTGTAGTCGCTTCATTCCATTCATCTGGCGTTTATCTCGCACTCATCCGGTAATCGCAAACTTGATGCCAAACAGGATCGCCAGCACCACCACAGCCGGTCTTGCCTCGGCGAATTTCCCGGCGATGATCTTGCACAGCACGTAAGTGATGAAGCCAAGGCCGATGCCGGTCGCGATCGAATAGGTCAACGGCATGCTCACCGCGGTCACCACCGCCGGCGCGTATTCGGTGATGTCGCTCCATTCGATCTCGGCGAGACCCTGCGTCATCACGCAGGCGACATAGAGCAGCGCCGCCGCTGTCGCATAGGCCGGCACCATCCCGGCGAGCGGCGAGAACAAGAGCGCCAGCAGGAAGAACATCGCGACAAATGCCGCGGTGAGGCCGGTTCGTCCACCAGCCGAAACGCCGGCGGCGCTTTCGATATAGCTCGTGGTGGTCGAGGTGCCGATCAGCGAGCCGAACATGGCGGCAAAACTGTCGGCGATCAGCGCCTGCCGCATCCGCGGCAGGTTGCCGTCCTTATCGAGCAGTCCGGCGCGGTGGGTAACACCGATCAGGGTACCGGCGTTATCGAACACGTCGACCAGCAGGAAGCTGAACACCACGATGATGAAGGTCTGCTCGGCGAGCCGCGAGAAGTCGAGCTTGAACAGTGTCGGTCCAAGCGAGGGCGGCGCGGAGACGATGCCGCCGTATTGCGCCAGGCCAAGCGGAATGCCGATCACCGACACAACCAGGATGCCGATCACGGTGCCGCCAACGACCTTCCGGTAGTTCAGCGCCACGATCAGCACGAAGCCGAGCAGGCACAGCACCGCCGGCCACTGCTTGAGGTCGCCGAGCGTGACCAGGGTCGCCGGATGCGTAACCACGATCTTGGCCTCCTCCAGCGCAATGATAAGGAGAAATAGGCCGACGCCCGCCGAAATCGCGAGCTTGAGGTTTTTCGGGATCGCGTTGATGACGTATTCGCGGATGCGGAAGATCGAGATCAGAAAGAAAATCACACCCGAGCAGAACACCGCGGCCAGCGCTTGCTGCCAGGAATACTTGTAGCCCAGCACCACGGTGAAGGCGAAAAAGGCGTTGAGCCCCATGCCGGGAGCGAGCGCAATCGGGTAGTTGGCGTAGAACGCCATCACCAGGGTCGATACCGCCGAGGCGATGCAGGTCGCGACAAACACCGCGCCCTTGTCCATGCCGGCATTGCCGAGGATCTGCGGATTGACGAACACGATGTAGACCATCGTCAGGAACGTCGTCGCACCGGCGACAAACTCGGTGCGGACGTTGGTGCCGTTTTCGCGCAGGCGAAACTGACGTTCGAGAAATCCGTCTGTACCCGGAGCTGTGTCGCTCATAGCCATCCCCAATCCTCAACACCCGGCGGGACCAAGCATAGCGGCGGCATGTTGCGGGAACAGCGGCCTCTTGCAGAATTCAACAGCGAAGCCGACATTATTGCCAGGACGCTGCGACGGACGTCCTGACGGCCGGGGACTTACCCATGGATTTCGATCCCGTCCTGCTGGCGCGGCTGCAGTTCGCCTTCACCATCGCGTTTCACATCATCTTTCCGTCCTTCACGATCGGGCTGTCGGCCTATATCGCGACGCTGCACGTCACGGCGTGGCTGACCGGCCGCGACCACTTCCTGCGGATCGCCCGGTTCTGGACCAAAATCTTCGCGGTGTCGTTCGGCATGGGCGTCGTCTCCGGCGTGGTGCTGTCCTACGAGCTCGGCACCAACTGGAGCCGATTCTCGCGCCTTGCCGGCAACATTGTCGGTCCATTGGCCGGCTACGAGGTGCTCAGCGCGTTTTTCCTAGAGGCAAGCTTCCTGGCCATCCTGCTGTTCGGCGGCCGACGGGTGCCACGCTGGCTGCACGTGCTTTCGGCGGTGATTGTCGCGGTCGGCACCGCGACCTCGGCGTTCTGGATTCTTTCGGCCAACTCATGGATGCACACCCCCGCGGGCCATGAGATGCGCGACGGCGTGGCCTACCCCATCGACTGGTGGGCGATCGTGTTCAACCCGAGCTTCCCCTATCGCCTCGCCCATATGCTCAATGCTTCCTACCTCACCGCGGGCTTCGTCGTGCTCGCGGTGAGCGCGCGCTATCTGCTTAAGGGCGCCCACCTTGCGGAGGCCCGGACAATGATGCGGATGGCGATCGGCCTGCTCGTCGTGCTGGCCCCACTGCAGGTTTTCCTTGGCGACCAGCACGGACTGAACACGCTGAAGCACCAGCCGACGAAAGTCGCCGCGATGGAGGCGCACTGGGACGGCAGCAAGCCCGGCGACTTTCACATTTTCGCTTGGCCCGACGCCAAGGCGGAAACCAACCATTTCGAAATCTCCGTGCCGCACGGCTCATCGCTCGTCCTGACACACGAATGGAACGGGCTGTTCCCCGGTTTGAAGGACGTGCCGCCGGGCGACCGGCCGCCGCTCGTCACGGTGTTCCTCGCCTTCCGCATCATGCTTGCGATCGGCTTCTTCATGCCGGCGGCCGTGCTGCTCGGTGCGTTTCTCTGGTGGCGCGGAAAACTGTTCGAGACGCGCTGGTATCTGTGGCCGATGGCGCAGACCTGGTGGATGGGCTTCGTCGCGGTAATCGCCGGCTGGGTGGTGACCGAGAGCGGCCGTCAGCCGTGGATCGTGCAGGGCATCCTGCGTACCGCCGACGCCACCTCGCCGGTGATCGGTCCCGCCATCGCGGTGACCTTCGCGCTGTTCATCGTCGTCTACGGCATTATCTTTTCCGCCGGCATCTATTTCATCAACCGTCTGATCGCCAAGGGACTCGACAGCGCCGCGCCGGACGAACCCGCGGTCTCGCTCGGCGGGGCACTCGCGGCCGCCGGCAAGAGCACGGAGCGCTAGGATGGAATGGTATCTCCCTCTGATCTGGGCCGGCATCATCGGCAGCGCGGTCGTGCTTTACGTCATCCTCGACGGCTTCGACCTCGGCATCGGTATGTTGTTTCCGTTCGCCAGGGACGACAAGGAGCGCGACCAGATGATGGCGTCGATCGCGCCGTTCTGGGACGGCAACGAGACCTGGCTGGTGATGGGCGGCGTTGGCCTCTTGGTCGCTTTCCCCCTCGCCTACGCCATCGTCATGCCCGCGCTTTACCTGCCGGTGATCGTGATGCTACTCGCGCTGGTGTTTCGCGGCGTTGCTTTCGAGTTCCGCGAGATCGGCGCCAACAAGGCGCTGTGGAACACAGCCTTTGCCGCCGGCTCGACGCTCGCGGGCTTTGCGCAGGGTGTGATCCTTGGTGGCCTGATCCAAGGCATCGCGGTCAAGGACGGCGCCTATGCCGGCGGCACTTTCGACTGGGCGACGCCGTTCGCGCTGCTGTGCGGGTTCGGAGTGTCGTTCGGCTACGCGCTGCTCGGCGCGACCTGGCTCGTTATGAAAACCACAGGCCCGGTGGCCGACCGCGCACGAACGCAAGCGACGTGGCTGCTTTACGCGGTGCTGGCCTTCATGGCCGCCGTCAGCCTTTGGACGCCACTGGCGTTTCCGCGCATTCGTGAACGCTGGTTCACACTGCCTAATTTTTTCTTCCTCTGGCCGGTGCCGCTGTTCACCGCGCTCACCGCGTTCATCGGATGGCGGTCGTTGCGACGGGACAGCGACACCGTGCCGTTTGTCGCGACGATCGTGCTTTTTCTCCTCGGCTTTCTCGGCCTCGTAATCTCGTCATTCCCGTACCTAGTGCCGCCGTCGCTCACTGTCTGGCAGACCGCCGCTACGCCCTCGAGCCAGAGCTTCATGCTGGCCGGCACGCTGGTGCTGCTGCCGCTGATCCTGGCCTACACCGGCTACGTCTATTGGCTGTTCCGCGGCAAGGTCGGCCCAGGCGAAAGCTATCACTGAGGTATGTGCATGTTCTGCACTGGCGGTCGCGGGCGCCGCCGCTGCCGAGGTGCTGGCTCAGGCGCGGCACGCTGCGGCGGCTCGGTCTGCGGCGACTCCGCCTGCTTCGCTTCGGTCTGCTGCGGTTGAGGCTGCGGCCGCGGCGGAAGCGGCACGGCTTCGGGCGGAGATGCCGGTTGAGTTTGCAGCACCGGCACAGGCTGCGGCTCCGGTTGCACTGGCCGCGGCGGCGACGCGGCTTCGGAGGCAGTGCTCGGCGTGCGCGGACGTATCATTCCCCAGCCGATCCGCATCAGCGGCATGCGGCCCTGATATTGCCGCGCGAACGCCCGCGGCACCTCGACCGCCAGATCGGGAAACTCCCGTGCGATCTCGGGCGGCGGGCGGCCGGCATTGTCGGTGGCCGGCCAGATGATCACCGCGCCCTTGTCGGCGATGTCTTGCTTTGTCACATGGGAGCGGTCGTCGGACACCTCCTCAAGATAGAGGCTTGGCCGGCTCGGTGCGCCGAGCGCCACCAGGGAGGCCAGCGCCTGGTCGCCGGCGACCACCGCGAGCGGCCGCCCGGTGCGGCGCGCAAAGCTGTCGCCGAAGAATTGTCCCATCTCGTTTGCCGGCCGTCCGATCCGCAGATCGACCGCGAAGGTCCACGGCTGGAACACGATCGCAAATGCCACGACGAGCGGTGGCAGCACAATGAGCGCGACCCAAGCGTAGCCGATCAGATACTGATGCTGGATCTTGATCCGCTCGCCGGCCGCGATAATCACGGCAAGCCCGGACATCACCACCAGCGGAGCCGCCAAAAAATTCTCGGGACGGTGTGTGAACAGCGCGAACAGACCCATCGCCACGATCGGGGCGAGCGCGAAGAAATAGACGAAGCCGCGCGCCGCCGGATGCATCGGCGCACGGATCACCTCCGGCGGAGTGCCGCGCGAGGTCACCAATGCGCCGCGGCCGAGCGCAATCAGGATCGCCATGCCGGCGTGGCTCAACAGCACCGCCACGACCAGCCAGCCCCAGGTGCGGAGATTGTCGGCGATGGTTGCAAGATCGAGAAAGCGGATGTCGGTGCTCAGATCGAGCCAGATCAGATAAGGAAACAGCACCGCGGTCATCGCGACGCCGGCAATCCACGGGCCGACCGTCTCGACCTGGGCGCGGCCGAACGCGGTCGCCGCCGTGTAGACGACCAGAAGCGCGAGCAGGATCAGCCCGGCATAGCTGGTGAGCAGGAGGAGCCCCGCCTCCACACCGAGCGCGACCCAGGTGATCCACGCGCCCCGCGTCGCGCCCATCCAATAGTGCAGCAGGATCAGCGCCCACAGCGGCGTTGCCAGAACCGCCGGGCCGAACTCCGGCGTCGGCACCGAGAACACCGCGATGCCGGCCATTAGCATTACCGCCATCGCCGCCTGCGGCGCGCCGACCAGGGCGCGGGCGAGCGCGAACACCGCCCACAACGCCAGCACGATGCAAAGCTGCGAGAGGAAATAGACGCCGATGATGCCAGCCAGGCGGTATGCGATCTCGGCGAGCCAGAACGCGAGCGGTGGACCAAATTCGGTGCCGAACTGGAATTCGTGGCCGATCGCCAGCACCAGCGGGAGGTGACCGGGAGGCGCCGCATAGAACAGCGCCGGCACGAGCGTCCATAGCAAGGCCTGCAGCACCGCCATTGTCCAGAACAGCATGCGCGGGCGCGTGCGCAGCAGCTCAACGAACAAGGACATTGATACCATTGCGCCGAAGGCCCCCGCGGCGCGCGAATGTCATCCCCGCGCCATGCTGCCAACACAGCGGTGGTTTGCGTCGAAATTTCGGCCCGCCGGCCGGCAATATACAAGCAACGGCCGCGGCGGGAACCTGCCTTCAAGGAAAGTCATGGCTGGGACAAGGGAAGCGGCAGATCGGCGTCCACAGTCACTTCCACGCCGGTCTCGCCGTAGAACGCCGCGATCGGCGCAAACGAGCGGCGGTGATGGATGGTTGGACCGAGCCGGTTGAGCGCGTGGAAGTGCTCCGGCACACTGTAGCCCATGTGGCGCTCGAAGCCGTAGCCCGGATGGGCAAGGCCCATCCGCGTCATCAAGCGGTCGCGGGTGACCTTGGCAACAATGGACGCCGCCGCGATCGACGTCACCAGTGCATCGCCTGAGATCACCGCCTCGCAGTCACAGCCGCAGTCGACGCGGTCGCGGCCGTCAACGAACACGAGCTTGGGCCGGACCGGCAGCGCCCGCACCGCGCGAGCGAGCGCCCACAGCGATGCGCGCAGAATGTTGTCGCGGTCGATCCGATCGGTCGAGCCGAACGCTACCGCGACCTCGGCGGTAGCGCAGATTTTTGCATAGAGCTTCTCGCGCTCCTCGTGATCGAGCTTCTTGGAATCGTTGAGGCCACGCGGGATGTGATTCGGATCGAGGATGACAGCGGCCGCCACCACCGGACCCGCAAGCGGGCCGCGGCCCGCCTCGTCGCAGCCCGCCACCGGCCAGACCCCTTTCGCTAGCGCGCGGCGCTCACGGCGGAACGTCGGACGGAGGACTTCCTCCACCAGCGGCAGACGCTCGACGTGTTTTGCAGATTTGGCGGCGGCGGTCCGACTCATGGGCGCGATCCTGCGCGCTCGCGCCCTCAAGTCAAATGAAACGAAGTTCCGCCCAAGAACTGCGGGGACAACAATAAACGACGAAACTGTTCCTATTCTGGAAGGATCAGCCGGCCGTCCTCGGTAAACTTGAAGCCGGGTGCCTGTACCACCTCCCAGACGTGGCCGTCAGGGTCGGCAAAGTATCCCCGGTAGCCGCCGTATTCGGTTTTTTCCGGACGGCGCAGCAGGCCGGCGCCAACCGCCAGCGCCTTTTCGAAAACGGCATCGACCTCGGCCGGCGTCGCACAATTCCAAGCGAGCGTCGCGCCGCGAAACGTCTGCGGCCGGGGCTGCGACGACACCACCGAATCTTCAGCGAGCTTGTCCCAATCCCACAAGGCCAGCACCACGCCGCCGGCCGCGAAGAACGCGATCTCGTCGCCGGTTGAGCGAAACTTTCGCTTGAATCCCAGTGCTTCATAGAAACGCGCGCTCGCAGCCACGTCGCGCACGCCGAGGGTCAGCGCCGTCAGCTTGGGCGACGGCGTGGTCATCCGAACAGGCTGAGCTGCTCGGCCCGCGGCTTGGGCGAGTGGAACTGCTCGATGCTGAGTGGCACCTTGTGCTTGTTCAAGCCGAGCCGGTCGCAGGCGATTTCGAACCGCCGGCCGATGGTCCAGGCGTACGGCCCAGTACCCTTCATGCGGCTGCCCCAGGTCGAGTCGTAATCCTTGCCGCCGCGCATGTCGCGGACGAGCTTCATCACGTGCTCGGCGCGATCCGGGTAGTTGGCTTTGAGCCATTCCACGAACAGATCGCGCACCTCGAGCGGCAGGCGGAGCAGCACATAACCGGCGCCCTTGACGCCCGCCATCGCAGCGGCGTCGAGGATGCGCTCGATGTCGGCGTCGTTGATCGCCGGGATGACCGGCGCCACCATCACCGAGGTCGGAATGCCGGCCGCCGACATCTGCCGGAGCGCCTCAAGGCGGCGGCCCGGGGTGGCGGCGCGCGGCTCCATGGTCCGAGCGAGCTTCGGATCAAGCGTCGTCACCGACAGCGCGACCTTGACTAGGTTGCGCTCGGCGAGCCGCGTCAGGATATCGAGATCGCGCAGGATCAGCGCCGACTTGGTGACGATGCCGACCGGATGCCCGGCGCGCTCCAGCACTTCGAGGATACCGCGCATGACCTGATACTTGCGTTCGATCGGCTGATACGGATCGGTGTTGGTACCGATCGCGATGGTGCGCACCTGGTAATTCGGCGCCGATAGCTCCTTTTCCAGGAGCGCCGGCGCGTCCGGCTTGACGAACAGCTTTGATTCGAAGTCGAGCCCTGGCGACAGGCCGAGATAGGCGTGGGTCGGCCGCGCAAAGCAATAGACGCAGCCATGCTCGCAGCCGCGATAGGGATTGATCGAGCGGTCGAACGAGATGTCCGGCGACTCGTTTCGGGTAATGATCTTTCGCGTCGCGTCGACCGACACCGTGGTGGCAAACGGCGGCAGTTCTTCCAGGCTTTGCCAGCCGTCGTCGAAGGCGATGCGCGCTATCGGTTCGTAGCGGCCGGACTGGTTGGACAGGGTGCCGCGGCCGCGCCCGCGTTCGCGCGCGATGCCGATATCCGGAATGCCCCGATCGGCAATGCCGCCCAGGGACTTGGTGCTGAGTTTGCCCGCCGGCGCGGAGGGCACCAACGCCGGCGGGCTGCGGAGAACTGCTGATGAACTGGCCATGGCTGCTAT
>Ga0136846_1225840_pt1 | contig 10823 bp, 9 predicted proteins | sample HopSoiMetagenom2_FD_96841 | JGI IMG/M metagenome (GOLD analysis project Ga0136846, IMG submission 96841) | Grasslands soil microbial communities from Hopland, California, USA - 2 Assembly 2016 (version 4) | ecosystem: Environmental > Terrestrial > Soil > Grasslands | place: USA: Hopland... | reverse complement strand
GCTTCGCGCTCTCGGTCAAGGTCGCGCACCTGATCCGCGAGGCGCTCGAGTCGTTCGAGCTCGAGTCGTACGTCAAGACGAGCGGTGCCGACGGCATCCACGTGCTCGTCCCGATCGCGAGGCGCCACGGCTTCGACGACACGTACGCGTTCGCCGAGCTGCTCTCGCGGCGGCTCGAAGCGGAGCACCCGGGCGACGTGACGACCGAGTGGCTGAAGAAGAAGCGAAGCGGCGTGCTCGTCGATCACCGCCAGAACGGCTGGGGCAAGACGATCGCATCCGTCTACTCGGTGCGTCCGAAGCCGGGCGCGCCGGTCTCGACGCCGCTGCAATGGAACGAGCTCACGGAGGACGTCGTGCCGCGCGACTTCTCGATGGCCGTCGCGCTCGAGCGCGTCGAGCGCGTAGGCGATCTCTTCGAGCCGGTGCTCCACGGCAAGCAGACGATCACGAGCGCGCTGCGCGAGCTGCGTCGCTGAGGGGGCTCAGCGGACGATGTGCAGCAGCGTCCGAGACTGTCGCCGCGAGGAACCGGCGACGGCGGAAACCGCCACCTTCGCCGTACCGAGTGGAGCGCCAGGGCCGATCCGCAGCGTGACGGTCAGCGCAATTCTGCCGCCGCCGTCCCCGGTGATGCGCTGTGACGCGACCGCCGCGCGCCGATGCGCACAGGCGGGGTCAGACAGACGCCGTACTTGCCCGTGACGCCCGACCCCGGATCGAGCCAGACCCTGATCTGCGCCAGGCGCCCGCGATGAACCGTCAGCGCCGGGACACGCTCGATCTCGAGCTTCGGCGCGGCCCCGACCCCCGCGGCCGAGTTGGTCTCGATCCGCGCCGTGCCTCCGGCGTTCGTCGCAATCGCCCGGCACGCAATCGTGGCGCCGGCCAGGCGCGACGTCAGGAGGAGCGATCCCCGCGCGTCCCGCTGGAGCACCTCCTTCGTTCGCGTGTCGACGAACTCGTAGGTGATCGACGGCGACCCGTCCCAGTGGCCCGAGGTGCAGCGGACGGTCGAGCCGGCCGCGAGCGGCGGACGGGCGTCGAGCGCGACGTACGTCAACAAGCTCGCGCGCTCTCGCGGCCGAAGCCCGCGAGTGCGACGTCCGCGCCCTCGGGATAGAAGCCGCCGCCACCCGGCAGCGCCGCGGCCTGAACCTGCGGCGTGCTGAGGTCGAGTGGGGCGGAGAGGGCGAGGACCGCGACGTCGTCCGGCGTCAGGAACGCAAGCGACGCGTAGCCCGGGTGCACACGGAAGGATGAGACGCCGCGCTCCTGCTGGGCATCGCCCGCCGCAGCCGTCGTGAGGTTCGACGCTCCGGCCCGGACCGTGAGCGAGCTCGGCACCGCGACGTTGCCGCTGAGGTCGTACACGCAATGCGCCGCTGTCAGGACATGGAGCGGGTCGAGGACGGCGCCGCTGCAGAGGAACGAGCCGGTCCGCGTCGACTGGCGGATCGAGACGGCCCACGGCGCGGACTGGATCGAGGCCGTGGTGCCGCCGACGACGCCGGAGGCCGGTGAGGCGGAAACCGCCAGGAGCGCGATCACGAGCAGGCGCCGCATCAGCGCGGCCACGCCGGCCTCAGGAGGTCGCGCCCGCCCTGAGCGCCGCTTTGTGCGCCCGCTTCGCGGCCTGGTAGTCGAGCAGCGCCTGCGGCGAGTCGACGTCGCCGAGGCACGCGTGGCCGGGCGCGAGCGGTTCGGCGATCTCGACGCCGAAGCGGCGTGCGAGCACCGCGCCGAGACCCGTGACCTTCATCGACCCGAAGCCCGGCAGGGCGCCGAGTCGCTTCTTCAGGTCGTCGGTGTCCTTCGCCTCGCGCCAGATCCGCGACGCGTCGCCGCCGTACTCCTCGGCCACGACCGCTGCGAGCTCCCGGACGCGCGATGCCATCGAGCCGGGGAAGCGATGGATCGCCGGCTTTTCCCGGAATGCCGGCTCGAGGTCCGTCGCTGCGAGGCGCTTCGGGTCGAGCGTGCCGACCCGCTGCTGCAGCACGTACGGCCCCGCGAACGCCTTCTGCACCGGCACCTGCTGGTCGATCGCGAACCCGACGAGGAGCGCAAACGCGTCGTCCGCGAGGAGCTGACAGGCCGCCGGATCGTCGGTGAACCAGAGCGGCTGGGCCATCACGCGATAGTACCCTGGTCGAATGGCAGGGCCCGATCCGCTCGCTGCTTTCGCGCCTGCGACAAGGGCGTGGTTCGAGGGCGCTTTCGCCGCTCCGACGCCGGCCCAGGAGCTCGGCTGGCCCGCGATCGCGACCGGCGAGCACGTCCTGATCCAGGCGCCGACGGGCTCGGGCAAGACGCTCGCGTCGTTCCTCTCGGCGATCGACGGGCTGGGCCCGCGGCCAGGCGAGGGCCTGCGCGTCCTCTACGTCTCGCCGCTGAAGGCGCTCAACTACGACATCGAGCGCAACCTGCGCGGGCCGCTCGCGGGGCTCGACTCGAAGCTGCGTGTCGGCGTGCGCACAGGCGACACGCCTGCGAAGGAGCGTCGTGCGCTCGTTTCCTCGCCGCCGGACATCCTGATCACGACGCCCGAGTCGCTCTTCCTGCTGCTCACGTCCGCCGCGCGCGAGTCGCTCAGGGGCGTCGAGACGCTGATCCTCGACGAGGTGCATGCGCTGGCGGGAACGAAGCGCGGCGCCCACCTGGCGCTGTCGGTCGAGCGGCTCGAGCGGCTGACGGCACAGCCGTTCCAGCGAATCGGGCTCTCCGCCACGCAGCGCCCGCTCGAGGAGATCGGCCGTTTCGTCTCGGGGGGGCGGCCGATCCGGCTCGTCGACGCGGGCTCGCGCAAGGCGCTCGACCTGCAGGTCGTCGTTCCGGTCGACGACATGCGCGAGCCAGGCGAGGGCAACTCCATCTGGCCGTCGATCTACCCCGAGCTGCTGCGCCTCGTGGAGACGCACCGCTCGACGATCGTCTTCGTCAACAACCGCCGTCTTGCCGAGCGGCTCGCGCTCCGCCTGAACGAGCTGGCCGAGCGTGAGATTGCACGCGCGCACCACGGCAGCCTCGCGCGCGAGCAGCGCCTCATCATCGAGGAGGACCTCAAGGCGGGCCGCATCCCGTGCCTCGTCGCGACGTCGTCGCTCGAGCTCGGCATCGACATGGGCGCCGTCGATCTCGTCGTCCAGGTCGAGTCCCCCAAGTCGGTCGCGCGCGGCCTGCAGCGCGTCGGCCGCGCCGGCCACGAGCTGCACGCGGTCTCGAAGGGCCGCATCTTCCCGAAGTTCCGCGCCGATCTGCTCGAGTCCGCCGTCGTCGCGCGCGCGATGCGCGCGGGCGAGATCGAGGAGACGCGGATTCCGCGCAATCCGCTCGACGTGCTCGCCCAGCACGTCGTCGCGATCGCTGCCGATGAGGAGATCGAGGTCGCCGAGCTGCACGAGCTCGTCCGCCGCGCGTATCCGTTTGCGGAGCTGTCGCGCGCGCAGCTCGACAACGTGCTCGACATGCTCGCGGGCCGCTACCCGTCCGACGAGTTCGCGGAGCTACGTCCGCGCATCGTCTGGGACCGCACCGGCGGCGTCATCCGCGGGCGCGAGGGTGCGCGGCGGCTCGCGGTGACGAACGCCGGCACGATTCCCGACCGCGGGCTGTTCGGCGTCTTCCTCGTAGACGGCGGCGGCCGGGTCGGCGAGCTCGACGAGGAGATGGTCTACGAGGCGCGCGCAGGCCAGACGTTCCTGCTCGGCGCGTCGACGTGGCGGATCGAGGAGATCACACGCGACCGGGTGCTCGTGTCACCCGCGCCGGGCGTGCCGGGCCTCGTGCCGTTCTGGAAGGGCGAGGGCGTCGGCCGGCCGTACGAGCTCGGAGAGAAGATCGGCGCCGCCTCGAGGGAGCTGTCTGCGCTGGGGGACGACGCCGCCGTCGCGCGGCTCCAGGAGGAGTTCCTGCTCGAGGAATCGGCAGCGCGCAACCTGCTCACGTTCCTGCGCGACCAGGCCGACGCGACCGGAGCCGTCCCGTCCGACCGCACGATCGTCGTCGAGCGATTCCGCGACGAGATCGGCGACTGGCGCGTCTGCATCCTGACGCCGTTCGGCGGCCGCGTGCACGCCCCATGGGCGATGGCGATCGCGGCGCGCATCCGTGCTTCGCTCGGTCTTCACGTGCAGTCGATCTGGTCGGACGACGGGATCGCGCTCCATTTCCCCGACGCCGATGCGCCGCCGTCGCTCCCCGACCTGCAGATCGAGCCCGGCGAGGTCGAGGACCTGGTCGTGGGCGAGCTCGGCGACACGGCGCTCTTCGGCGCGCGCTTCCGCGAGAACGCGGCGCGCGCGCTGTTGATCCCGCGCCGCCGCCCCGACCGGCGCACGCCGCTCTGGCAGCAGCGGCTGAAGGCGCAGTCGCTGCTCCAAGTCGCGCGCCGCTACGGCTCGTTCCCGGTCGTGCTCGAGACCTACCGCGAATGCCTCCAGGACGTGTTCGACCTGCCGGCGCTGCGCACGCTCCTCACCGCCATCCAGACGCGCCGGCTCGACGTCGTCGAGGTCGAGACCGGCACCGCCTCGCCGTTCTCGAGCTCGCTCCTCTTCGACTACGTCGCGACGTACATGTACGAGGACGACACGCCGCCGGCCGAGCGCCGCGCACAGGCGCTCTCACTCGATCGCGATCTCCTGCGCGAGCTGCTCGGGCAGGAGGAGCTGCGCGACTTACTCGATCCTCAGGCGCTCGAGGATCTCGAACGCCAGCTGCGCGGTGCCCCACGCACACCGGACGAGCTTCACGACCAGCTGCGCGTCCGCGGCGACCTGCGACCGGGCGAGTACGACGATTCGCTCGCTTCTCCCCTGATCTCGGAGCGACGCGCTGTCACCGTGCGACTCGGCGGTGAGCCCCGGCTGATCGCGGCCGAGGACGCCGGCCGCTACCGCGACGCCCTCGGCGTGATGCCGCCCGGCGGCCTCCCCGACAGCTTCCTCGTCGGGACGCCTCCGAGAACCGCGTTGCGGCAGCTCGTCCAGCGGTTCGCGAAGGGGCGCGGGCCGTTCACCACCGCCGAGGCGAACGAGCGCTTCGGGCGCGACGTGGCCGACGTCCTCGCGGAGCTCGAGCAGGAGGAACTGCTCGTGCGCGGCGAGCTGCGCCCGGGTGGGAGCGAGCGGGAATGGTGCGATCCCGACGTGCTGCGGCGCCTCCGCCGCGCCTCCCTCGCAGCGCTCCGCAAGGAGGTCGAGCCGGTCGAGCGGCAGGCGCTCGCGCGCTTCCTGCCGTCGTGGCACGGCATCGACCGGCGCGCGACGCTGCGCGAGGCGCTCGTGCCGCTGCAGGCGCTGTCTCTGCCCGTGGCTCTGTGGGAGGCGGAGGTGCTGCCGCGCCGCGTGCCCGGCTACCGCCCCGAGCAGCTCGACGCGCTGTGCGCGACGGGCGAGGTCGTGTGGGTGGGCGCCGGCGTCGACCGGGTCGCGCTGTACTTCCGCGAGGACGCCGCCGCGCTCGGGCGCGTGGCAACGGCTTCGCCGCCGGAAGGGCAGGTACACGAGCGTCTTCGCCGCTCGTTCGAGCGCGGCGCCCTCTTCTGGTTCGACCTCCTCGACGAGACCGGGCTGACCGATGAGGAGGCGCTCCCCGCGCTCTGGGATCTCGTGTGGGCGGGCGAGGTGACGAACGACGCGTGGACGCCCTTGCGCGCCGGGCGCCGCTACGGCGTCCCGAAGCCGCAGCGCCGGCCGCGCCGCTTCTCTCGCTCGCGCTCGACCGCGGTCACCGCGACGCAGGGACGCTGGTCGCGCACTGACCGACTCTTCGCCGGGCCGCCCGAGCGCCGCGCCCTCGCCGAGCTCCTGCTCGAGCGGCACGGCGTGGTGACGCGGGACGCGGTGCGTGCGGAGGGCATCGCCGGCGGCTACAGCGCCGTCTACGGCGAGCTGCGCGCGCTCGAGACGCTCGGCCTCTGCCGCCGCGGCTACTTCGTGGAGGGCCTCGGCGGCGCCCAGTTCGCCCTCGGTGGCGCGGTGGAGCGCCTGCGTGAGCTTCGGGAGGCGACCGACGGCGAGCCCGCGTTCGTGATCGCTGCCGCCGAGCCGGTGCAGCCGTACGGTGCCGCCCTGCCCTGGCCGAAGCGGGCCGGGGCCAGGGCCGCCCGCGTCGCCGGCGCGCACGTCGTCCTGCTCGGCGGCGAGGCCGTCCTCTACGTCGAGCGCGGCGGGCGCTCGCTCGTGCCGTTGCGCGACCCTGACGAGGCCTGGCTGCGGCCGGCGCTCGAGGCGCTCGTCGACTACGTCAAGGCCGGCGGTGCGAAACGGCTTGCGGTGGAGCGGTTCGACGGCCGGCCGGTGACCGAGAGCGACGTGATGCCGCTCCTCGTCGAGGCCGGGTTCCTCGTCGGGCCGCGGCGCGCCGTGCTGCGCCCGTAGGTGCCGGAAGGCGACACCCTCCATCGCGCCGCGCGGCGGCTGGAGGTCCTCGTCGGGCAGCGGCTCGAGGTCGAGACGCCGCACCCGCGCGCGCAGGCGGCGATCGACGCGGCCGTCCTCGACGGCCGCCGGCTGGAGGCGGTCGAGGCGGTTGGGAAGAACCTCGTCCTGCGCTTCGACGGCGGGGTCGTCCTGCGGTCGCACCTCCGCATGAGCGGGCGCTGGTCGGTGCGGCCGCGCGGCGAGGCGCGGTCGGGGCGGCCGTGGCTCGTCCTGCGCGGCGAGACGGCCGAAGGCGTGCTCTGGAACGGCCCCGTGCTCGAGCTCCACACGCGCGCGCTGGCGCGGCTCGGGCCTGACATCCTCGCGACTCCACCCGACTTCGATGCGATGCTCGCCCGCATCGGGACGGCCGCCGAAGACCGCCGGCTCGGCGAGGTCCTGCAGGATCAGACGCTCGTCGCCGGCATCGGGAACATGTGGGCCGCCGAGGCCCTGTGGCGGGCGCGGCTCTCGCCGTGGCTGCCGCTGCGCGAGATCTCGGAGCGGGATCGACGGCGGGCGCTCGAGACCGCGGCGACGCACATGCGCGCGGCCCTCGCCGGCGGCCGCGTCCCGGACAAGCAGGTGCACGGCCGCGCGGGGCGCGCGTGCCGTCGCTGCGGCACGCCGATCCGGTCGTTCGGGCAGGGCGATGCGAACCGGACCGCCTACTGGTGCCCGACCTGCCAGCGGGGCCCGGCTCCGGGTTAAGACCGCCTGGAGCGCCGCACGCGGCGCACGTGCAGCAGGTAGAGCGGGAGTGCGACCGCGAGGAAGAGGAACACGGCGCTCGCCCAAGCCGACGGGTGCTTGATCCGGTTTCGCTCGGCGTGGAAGAAGACGGCGGTTCCGGCTCCGGCGGCGATGAGGAACGCAGCCAGGAACTCGACCGTCGTCGGTTGACCCATCGGCGCGAGTCTACGGGCGAGGTAGGAGACCGCCCGGCGGCCGCGTAACTGACGCCGTGGCGTTGCGGGCTCCGCACCTCTATCAGTCGCTGCGCGCGTATTGCCTGGCGGCCTTCTCCGTCGAGCGCGGCGCCGAGCTCCCCTTCGCGTTCGAGGAGCATCCGACGCGGGAGGGACCGTCGCTCTACGAGTACCGCCCGCTCGTCCGCGGCTTCGTCGAGGAGCAGGCGCCGACGTTGCGCCGCCTACCCGACACACGCAACGCGATCGACGACCTTCGTCGCGAGCCCGCCGCCGCGATCTTCGCGCGCGGGCACGCGCGCACCGGGTCGAGCGAGGACGATGCGCTCTTCAGGACGATCCTGCTGCCGATGCTGACCGCCGTCGCCGAGCGCTGCGGCGGCTTCGACTGGCAGGACGACGCCTTCACCGCAGCGTACGCCGACATCGAGCAATCGCTCTTCGGCACCGCGCGCAACTACGCGGCCGTCGCGCCGCTGGTCGGGCTCTCCGCCGGGAGCACGATCGACCTCGGCGGCGACATCCGCATCCGCCCGGTCGTGCCCGGCGAGGTGTCCTCGCTCTGGCCGGAGGCGCTCGGGCTGATGCCGCCCGAGTTCGGCCGTGACGTCGACCGGCTGCTCGTCCTCGAGCTCGAGCGCGACCTCGACGCCGCCGAGACGGAGCCGCCCGACGCGGCAGGCGAGCTGGCAGACGCCGTCAGCGCGCTCCGCCTTGCGACCGCCGGCGCGATCGCCGCCGGCCCGGTGGTCTTCGAGCGGCTCGACTTCCGGCCGCTGCGGATCTCGCCGCTGCTGCCGATCGCCGCCACGCAGCCGCGCGGCGACGCGACGCGCCTCGACGCGGTGCGGGCGCGCCTCGCGAGCGACCTGCGCGAGCGACTGCCTCTTGCCGACGACGACCGCGCGCTCGCGGAAGCGCTCGACCGGTGGGAGCTGTCCCTGTTCGCCGACGAGCCTTTCCGCAGCGGGCAGGTCCGCGACGCGTTGACGGCGCTCTTCGGCAACGAGGACGGCTGGTGGGCAGCCGCTATGCGGATCGCGGTCCTCCTCGGCGAGGAGACGAAGGCTCGTTCGGAGCTGCTCGAGGCGCTGCGCGCCGAGCAGGTGCGCTCCGGTGTCCGCGACGCCCTCCGCCGCGCGCTCGTCGAGACGCTGCTCTACGGCAACCGCCTCGAGCTGACCAGGTCGCTCGACGAGACGCTCCTGGGCCTCCGCCCGCGGCCCTCGACGGCCGTGGCCGCGTGAGCAGCCGTTTTAGCGGTCCCCCGAACAGGTAGACCCACAGCGTGAGGCTGGGCAGGCTCTTGCCGGCGCTGGCCGCCGCTTCGCTGACGGCGCTCCTTCTCTGCGCCGCCGCGTGGGGCGACAGGGAGAAGGTGCACATCGTTGCCGCCGACCAGGCACTCGCGAAGAACGCGCTCGTACGGATCGCCGATCTCGGCAGCCCGACCGGCTGGAGCGGGGGGCCGACGAAGCCGACGCCGCCCACGTCGTTCAGGTGCGGCTCGTATGTCGCGAGGCAGTCGGATCTGGTGCTGACCGGGAACGCGGCCGCGAGGTGGATGCACAACGGGCTCGAGGTCGACAGCGAGTCGCAGGTGCTGCAGACGGAGAATATGGTCGCCCGCGACTGGCAGCGCACCGTCGCGCACGCGGGGGTCACGGACTGCCTGCGCAAGAAGTTTGCCTTGGGCCTGCCGAAGGGCCAGAAGCTCGTCTCGTTCGGCTCGATCTCTTTTCCGAGGATCGGGCAACTGACTGCCGCGTACCGGGGCCTCGTCGACGTCGGGAGCGGGAAGGGCGCCGTGCGCGTCCTCGTGGACGTCGTGGTGTTCGGTGCGGGCCGGGTCGAGTTGACGTTGATCACGACCGCGCCGTACTACGCGCGCGTCCCGGTCGCGAACGCCGAGGCGAGGCTCGCCCAGATCATGGTCGCTCGCGCCCAGCCCGGCGCTGCCTGAACCGCCGGTTCCACTCTGGGCAGGAGGAATGAGCTAGACCAAACCGAAGAAGCGGCTACATGGCCCTCGCACGCCTCGTTCCGCGTCCGAGCATTCGCCCCTCCCCTGCGAAGGAGAAGGACACGGCGTACCGGCAGGTCGTCGCGCTCGCGAACCAGAAGGGCGGCGTCGCCAAGACGACGACGACCCTCAACCTGGGCGTCGCGTTCGTCGAGCGCGGCCTGAAGGTGCTCTGCATCGACCTCGACCCGCAGGGCAACCTGACGATGTCGCAGGGACTGAACCCGGACGCGATCGAGCGCTCGATGTTCGACGTGCTCGTGCATCGATTGCCGATCGAGGAGGTGATCGAACCGCGCGAGGTGGACCTGGCGGTCTCGTCGATCGACCTCGCCGGCGCAGAGCTTGCACTGTCGAGCCAGATCGGGCGCGAGCGCGCGCTCCAGAAGGCGATCGAGCCGATCCGCAGCCGCTACGACTACATCCTGATCGACACGCCACCCTCGCTGGGCCTGCTGACGATCAACGCCTTCGTCGCTGCGACCGGCGTGATCGTGCCCGTCCAGACGGAGTACCTGTCGCTGCGCGGGCTCGTGCAGCTCGAGAACACGCTGGAGATGGTCCGGGAGAACCTGAACCCCGAGGTCTCGATCATCGGCATTGTTCCGACCATGTTCGACAAGCGCATCACGCACTCGCGGGAGGCCGACGAGATCCTGCGCGAGAACTTCGGCGACCTCGTCTACCAGACGCGGATCCGCAAGACGATCCGGTTCGCTGAGGCACCGGTCAAGGGAACATCGGTGCTCGGCTACGAACCGAGCGGCGAGGCCGCAGAGATGTACCGCGATCTGGCCAAGGAGGTGCTCCGTGGCGAGGAAGCGCGCCAGCATGCGTGAGGGGCCGCTCGCGGAGCTCTTCCGCGCAACCGAGGCAGCCCAGCGCGGCGAGCTCCCGCCGGACAAGCCGCGGGGCGACGAAGCGCGCAAGAAGCCTGCGCCGAGCATCCCTCCGGCGCGGGAGGAGGCCGCTGCACCCGAGCCGGCGGTAGCTGAGCCCGAGCGGACGGTGACGCGCTGGCTCGAGCCGATCCCGGACAATCCGGCCCGCCTCGAGCGCTCGCGCGAAGGGAACGCGTACCTCGCCGTGATCCGCGTCATCGGCGTCGGAGGTGCGGGTCTGAACGCGCTCGACCGGATGATCGACGCCGGCATCACGCAGGTCGACTTCGTCGCCGTCAACACCGACATCCAGCAGCTCCAGATGAGCGACGCGCCGGTGAAGGTGCACATCGGCAGCGAGCTCACGGAGGGTCTCGGATCGGGTGCGGACCCCGAGATCGGGAGGCGTGCCGCCAAGGAGGCCTACGACCAGCTGAAGCGGGTGCTGCGTGGGTCGGACATGGTCTTCGTCACCGCCGGCGAGGGTGGCGGCACCGGCTCCGGCGCGGCGCCCGTCGTCGCGCAGATCGCGCGCGAGATCGGCGCGCTCACCGTCGGGATCGTC
>Ga0136846_1224557_pt1 | contig 10823 bp, 12 predicted proteins | sample HopSoiMetagenom2_FD_96841 | JGI IMG/M metagenome (GOLD analysis project Ga0136846, IMG submission 96841) | Grasslands soil microbial communities from Hopland, California, USA - 2 Assembly 2016 (version 4) | ecosystem: Environmental > Terrestrial > Soil > Grasslands | place: USA: Hopland... | reverse complement strand
GCGCTGCTCGTGGCGTCGATCGGGCGGCCGTTCGGGAGCGGCGCGACCGCCGAGCATCCCGGCGTGCTCGCCGGCTTCCGGCTGGTCGGGCGCGAGCCGCGGCTTCGCAGCCTGGTCGCTGCCACCGTCGTGTCGCTGGTCGGCGTCGGCATTGTCGACGTGGCGTCCTATCCACTCTCGCTCCGGCTCGGCGCCGGGACGCAGGGCTACGGCGCGATGACGGCGCTCCTCGGCGGCGGCGGCCTGCTCGGAGCGGCGCTTGCGGCGCGCGTCCTCCGCACCGGCTCGCAGCGCGTGCTCGTGTGGGCGTTCGCCTCGAGCGCGGCCGGCTTCGCCGCCACGGGCGTCGCGCCGGTGCTCGCGGTCGCGCTCGCAGGGATGGCGGTGGCCGGCGCCGGCCGCGGCCTCGGCGACGTCGCCGCCACGACGCTGATCCAGGAGCGCACGGTCGACGCAATCCGCAGCCGCGTCTTCGCCGCACAGGACGGCGCGGCGCACGTCGCCTTCAGCGTGTCGGCTTTTTCGGGCGGACTGCTCGTGCAGCTCGTCGGTGCACGCGGCGCGTTCGCGGCGGCGACCGCGTTCTCGGTGGCCGCGGCAGCGCTCGCTCACCGCTGAGCCGTCAGCGCGCGAGCGCCGCGACAGGCAGCGCTCGTTGCGCGGCGTACTTCAAGCCCTCGCCGAACGTCGGGAAGGCGTTGTGCACCGCCGCGATCTCGTCGACGGTGACGCCGTGCTTCAGCGCCAGCGTGTAGCCCTGCACGACGTCGCCCGCGCTCCGGCTGACGACGTGGATCCCGACCACGCGGCGCGACGACCGCTCGTACACGATCTTGAACAGGCCGCGCGTCGCATCGATATAGAACGCGCGCTGCACGATCCCGAGCGGATACGACACTGTCTCGATGTCGAGCCCGCGGTCACGTGCCTCCGCCTCGGTCAGCCCGACGCCGGCCAGCTCCGGGTCCGTGAAGACCGCGGTCGGGATCAGGCTGAAGTCGGCAGGCTGCGCGACGCCGAACATGTCCTCCGCGGCGAGGCGCCCCGTGAAGTCGGCGAGCGGCGAGAGCTGCGCAAGACCGGTCACGTCGCCTGCGGCCCAGATCCCCTCCACGCTCGTTCGCATCCGGTCGTCGACGACGATCCCGCCGCGCGTCGTCTCGACGCCGACGCGGTCGAGCCCGAGCGGCTCGACGTTCGGCACCCTGCCCGCGGCGAGGAACAGCCTGGCGGCTCGGATCTCGCGGCCGCCGATCCGCGCGAGGACACCGTCGCCCGTGCGCGCGACCGAGTCGACGGCTGCGCCGAGCACCAGCTCGATCCCCTCGTCCTCGAGCGCGGCTGCGAGCTCGGCCGACGCGTCGGCGTCGGAGCGGACAGTGATCCGCTCGGCGACGTCGGCCACCGTCACCTTCGAGCCGAAGCGGGAGAATGCCTGTCCGAGCTCCAGGCCGACCGGGCCGCCCCCGAGGACGAGGAGCGACTCCGGCAGCACGTCGAGGTCGAGGATCGACCGGTGGTCGAGCCAGTCGACGTCCGCAAGCCCTGGGATCGGCGGCACGGCGGTCCGTGAGCCAGTGGCGATCAGGATCCGCTCCGCTGCGAGCGTCGTCCCGCCGACGGCGATCGTCCGCGCGTCGAGGAGCGATGCCTCGCCGCTATACGCGGCGATCCCCTGCTCGTGCAGGCCCTCGAGCCAGCGTTCCTGCGTCCGCTTCAGCGCGTCCTTGCGGGCCTTCACGCGCGCGAGGTCGGCATCCGCCGCACCGACTTCGATCCCCATCGTGCGCGCGAGCCTGCCGATGTCGTGCAGCAGCTCCGCCGCGGCGACGTACGCCTTCGTCGGCGCACAGGCGACGTTCGGGCAGCTTCCGCCCCAGAGCCCGCGCTCGACGAGCGCGACACTCGCGCCGTGCTCCCGCGCGCGCGCCGCGGCCTCGCGCGCAGCCGAGCCGGCGCCGATGACGACGAGGTCGTAGCCGTTGCCGGTCACCGGACGAGCCCTCCCCCGGCCTTCACGACGAGCCACCGGCCGCCGAATTCGAGGACGTTCTGGCAGAGGATCTGGCCCGGCTTGCGATCGCCGACGTAGTAGTAGAGCGGACGGCCGGCATACGTCACCTGCAGCGAGCCGTCGCTGCGCCTCGCGGTACCGAGGAGGCGGCCCCGCGGCGCGGACTTTACGACGTACGGCGGCCACGCCTTCGCGCAGTCGCCTGCGCACCGACTGCGGCCGCGCGCGTCCGCGGTGAACGCATAGAGGACGAAGCCGCGCCCGTCGAACACGATCGGCCCGTAGCTCGACGAGCGCACCGTCACGGTCGGCGCCGCCGCCGAGGCGCCGATCGCCAGAGCGGCGGCCGCCACGGCCAGGAGGATCGTCAGCTTGCCAATGCCGCTTCTGTCTCGCCAGACGCCTCGGCGTTACGCGGCTCTCGGCGCAACAGCGTGAGCGCGATGAGCGGGCAACGGAGTCGAAGGAGGCGTCCATGCCGGTCTGTCGCACCTTCGTCCCGTCGGCGTTACGCACGATCTGTAACGCGGCTGCCTCCACGACGACTGTTCCGCATGGACACCGCCTCCCGCACCGACGTCGCCGCGCCCGAGCGCTGGTGGCCCTCGCCCTTCGGCGAGCACGACGAGCACGGGATGCTCAACCACATCACCGACGCGACCCGGGCGGCCGCGCTGCAGTCGGTGCGGGACGGGCGGGTGTTCGACCTCGGCCGCGTTCTCGACGAGCGCGTCCCCGTCTTCCCCGGGCGAGCGTTCCACCAGACGCTCGTGACGACGGCGCACCACGCGAACATGGGCGGCGTCGGCGAGAACACCGTCAACTGGATCAGCGAGGTGATCTCCGGAACGACACAGCTCGGCACGCACCTCGACGCCCTGAGCCATCTGCAAATCGGCGACCGCGGTTACAACGGGCTCCGCGTCTCCGACATCGCCACTCCCGGCGGTGTTCGCGCGCTCGGCATCGAGACCGTTCCGCAGATCATCACGCGCGGCTATTTGGTGGACGTGTCGGCGGCCCACCTGGGCCCGGGCGACGTTATCTCGACAGACGCCGTCGCAGCGCTCGACCCCCGGCCGGGCGACGCCGTCCTGTTCCACACCGGGTGGGGCCGGCACTGGGACGACGCGCCGACGTACCTCGGTGGCGAGCCCGGCCCGGGCCTCGAGCTCGCCGCCTGGCTCGTCGCCCACGGGGTCGCGCTCACGGGCTGCGATACCTGGAGCTATGGGCCGGTCCCGGCGGAGCATCCGACGCGGCCCTTCGAGGTGCCGCAAACGCTGAATGCCAAGCACGGCGTCTTCGTCGTCGAGAACCTCGACACCTCGAGCCTCGCCGCCGCCGGCGTCACCGAGTTCGCGCTCGTCCTCACCTTTCCGAAGCTCCGCGGCGCCACGGGCGCGTGGTGCTCACCAATCGCCCTCGTCTGACAGGAGGCTCGCAATGGCGAACGACTTCGACGTGATCATCATCGGCAGCGGCGCCGGCGGCGGAACGCTCGCGTACCACCTCGCGCCGACCGGCCTGCGCGTGCTGCTCCTCGAGCGCGGGGACAACGTGCGGCGCGAGCTCGAGAACTGGTCGAGCAAGGCCGTCGTGGCGCAGGCGCGGTACAAGACGAAGGAGGAGTGGATCTGCCAGGACGGCACGCCCTTCCACCCGGGTCAGCACTACTACGTCGGCGGACAGACGAAGTTCTACGGCGCGATCCTCTTCCGGCTCCGCGAGCGCGACTTCGGCAAGATCCGCCACCACGGCGGCGTCTCGCCCGAGTGGCCGATCGGCTACGACGACCTCGAGCCGTACTACACCGAGGCGGAGCGCCTCTACTACGTGCACGGCGAGCGCGGCGAGGACCCGACCGAGCCGCCGGCGTCGACGCCGTACCCCTGGCCGGCCGTCTCGCACGAGCCGCGCATCCAGAAGCTCCACGACGACCTGCAACGGGCCGGGCGCTCGCCGTTCCACCTGCCGGTTGGCGTGAAGCTCGACGAGCGCAACCCGGAGAAGTCGGTCTGCGTGCGGTGCACGCGGCTCGACGGCTTCCCCTGCCTCGTCGACGGCAAGGCGGATGCGCAGACGTGCGCCGTGCGGCCTGCGCTCGAGCACCCGAACGTCACCCTGCTGACGCGGGCGTACGTCGACCGCCTGGTCACCTCGGCCGACGGCCGCACCGTGACCGGCGTCGAGGTCGAGCGCGACGGCGTGCGCGAGACGTTCAGCGCCGACATGGTCGTGGTCTCGGCGGGTGCGGTGAACTCCGCCGCCCTGCTGCTGCGGTCGGCAAACGACATGCACCCGAACGGGCTCGCGAACTCGTCGGACCAGGTCGGCCGCAACTACATGTGCCATCTCAACTCGGCGCTGATCGCGATCTCGAAGGAGCCGAACCCGACGCGCTTCCAGAAGACGCTGGGGCTGAACGACTTCTACTTCGGCTCCGACGACACCGACTACCCGCTCGGCCACATTCAAATGCTCGGCAAGTCGGACGGCTGGATCCTGCGCGAGGGAGCGCCGAAGTTCACGCCGCGCCCGCTGCTCGAGTACGTGGCGCAGCACGCGGTCGACTTCTGGCTCACCACCGAAGACCTGCCGTCGCCGGACAACCGCGTGCTCGTCGACCGCGGCGGCCGCATCCACGTGCACTACGCCGACACGAACGCCGAGCCGCACCGGCACCTGATCCGCAAGCTCAAGGAGCTCCTGCCGGCGCTCGGCTGCCGGGACCGGCTGATCCCGAATCAGGTCATGCGCGACGGGCGCATCCCCATCGGCGGCGTCGCCCACCAGTGCGGGACCGTGCGCTTCGGCGACGACCCGAAGGACTCGGTGCTCGACGTGAGCTGCAAGGCGCACGACCTCGACAACCTGTACGTCGTCGATGCGAGCTTCTTCCGCTCCTCGAGCGCAGTGAACCCCGCTCTGACGGTGATGGCCAACGCCTTACGCGTCGGCGACCACCTCGCCGACCGGCTCGGCGCAACCGCCGCACCGCGCACCGAGGCGGTCCCGGCATGAGGCCCGCGACGATCGGCGACGGCATCGGCAAGGGCCTGCTCGCGGGGCTCGCCGGAACGGTGGCGATGACCGCCTCGAGCACGATCGAGGCGAAGATCCGCGGCCGCGCGTTCAGCTCGGCGCCCGCCGACGCGGCCGCGAAGCTCCTCGGGATCGAGGAGTTCGTCGACGACCGCGCCAAGGCGCGCTTCAGCAACGTCGTGCACTGGGGCTACGGCACCGGCTGGGGCGCGGCCCGCGGCGTGCTCAGGGCGCTCGGCTTCTCAGCCGCCGCCTCGACGCCCGCGCACTTCGTCTCGATCTGGGGCAGCGCCCTCGTGATGCTGCCGGCACTCGAGGTTGCGCCGCCCGCGTGGAGGTGGGGCAGGAAGGACGTCGCGATCGACGTCTTCCACCACGCCGTGTACGTCGCTGCGGCGGCGCTCGCCTACGAGGCGCTGGACTCGCGGGACCGAGCCTTGTAGCGTCGGATCGGTGACCGGCGCGGACACCGAGGCGCGGGTCGCCGGGGACGACTCGGCGCTCGTCGCCCGACTCCGAGACGGCGACGAACGCGCCTTCGAGGAGGTCGTCCGCTCCTTCTACCCGTCGATGCTCGCCGTCGCGCGCGGCTACACGAGGACCCACGCAGTTGCCGACGAGGTCGTGCAGGAGGCCTGGGTCGGCGTCATCAAGGGGCTCAACCGCTTCGAGGGCCGCTCGTCGCTGCGCACATGGGTGCTCCAGATCGTCGCGAACATCGCGCGCACGCGTGCCGTGCGCGAAGCACGCAGCGTGCCGTTCTCCACCTTCGACCTGGACGCCGACCAGGGCGAGCCGGCAGTCGAGCCGGAGCGCTTCCGCGGCCCGGACGATCCGTACCCCGGCCACTGGCGCTCGTACCCGACCGACTGGCGCACGCTTCCCGAGCAGCGCCTCGTCTCGACGGAGACCCTCGAGCTCGTCAAGCACGCGATCGAGGAGCTGCCCGAGAGCCAGAAGATCGTGATCACGCTCCGCGACGTCGTGGGCTGCAGCGCGGTCGAGGTCTGCGATGCGCTCGGCGTCACCGCCGAGAACCAGCGCGTGCTGCTGCACCGTGCGCGGGCGCGCGTTCGCGCGAGGCTCGAAAGGCACCTCGATGCCTGAGCCGCTCGGCATCCACGAGCACGGCTACACGTGCCGGGAGATCGTCGACCTGGCCGCCGAGTACGTCGAGGGCACGCTCACGGCGAACGAGTCGACGCTGTTCGAGCTGCACCTGAACTTCTGCGACGGCTGCCTCACGTTCATCGACCAGATCCGCGATACGGCCCGCCTCGCGGCGCACGTCGCAGAGCACGAGCTGCCCGAGCCCCTGAGGGCGGACCTGCTGCAGGCGTTCCGCGACTGGACGCGCGCATGAAGGCGTACAAGTTCCTCGCGGGCGACGGCACCGGCAGCTTCAGCCGGCACTGCTGGACGCTCGGCGAGTGGGTCGAGGCCGATGTCGACCCGTGCCGGGCCGGCGTGCACGCCTGCCGGCCGAGCGACCTCCCGTACTGGCTCGGCCCGGCGCTCTACGAGATCGAGCTGGACGGCGAGATCGTCGAGACCGGGCTGAAGGTGGTCGCCTCCCGCGGCCGGCTGACGAGGTGCATCTCCGCCTGGGACGACGAGGCGCGCGAGGCCTACTCGCAGATGTGCATCGCACGCGCCGCGGAGCTCGCGACCTCCGCCGCGGACAGGCTCGCGAAATGGGCGCCGCCGCCCACGGCATCGGCCGGGGGGCCGGCGCTGCTGGGCTTCATCGCCGCCCGGATCGCCGAGGAGCTCGGCGGGCTCGACGCATACGTCGACGAGCGGGCGCGCCAGGCGGACTGGCTCGTCGACCGGCTCGCGCTCACCTGAGTCTCGATCGCGACACCAGAGTGAATCCGGCGTGCACGTGCGTCTTCGGCCGGCCCCGGCGACGAACGTATAAAGCTGTGTCGCGGCAGCCGAGCGCACGCGTGTGTCCGGTTTCAGGCGAGAGGACGCTCGCGCAGCTGAGCCCTCCGTCTATCGATCGGCCACTACCGCTCGGCGACAGAGTCCTTTCGGTCGTACGCAGTTGGGGTCATCGTGAAAACATGAATCGCTGGTCAGGAAACTTCCTGTCGGCTATTGGGATGCTCGTCGGCCCGCTTGCGGCCGTAGCGGGATGGCTGTTGTTTCGCACTGATCGTGGGCAGCCGACGCCTGCCTCATTCTGGTTCGCCGTCTTCGTTCCCTTCGCCCTGGGCCACCTCCTTGGTCTCGTGGCGACGCGCAAGATCGGGAGAGCATCACTGTGGGGTGTGACTGGCACCGTCGTCGCCGTCCTCACGTGGCTTGTCTGGCTCTTTGTGTTCATCGGAACCGATCCCAGCTGACGGGTCGAGTCGCCTCTGCTCAGATTCATTCCGGAACCCTCGCGCAAGGTGCCGCTCGTTCCTCTGACCTAGACTTCATGCGTGACGAAACTCCGAAGCTATTGGAGATGGCTCGGTCACCGGCTTCGGCTCTCCCAGCCCGGCCGAGTGTTCTTCACCGTTGCGCTTCTAGTCGGCGTTGCCGGAATTGCGGTCGCACGGGCTCACGGCGCCCGGGAGGGCGGCGCACCCCTGGTGGTGTTCGCACTCTTGTTGGTCGGCGTGGTCACCCTGGATGCCATCGGCCGGGGAGTCGTCGCTGTTGTTCGACGCCTCATCCTGGACGGTGGGCGCGGGCGTCATTCCTGAAGGCTGGCCCAGGCGGGACGACCTATGTCGCCATTCCGCATCACGTGCGCGCCCGGCCCTTACGTATCGAGCCTGACCTCAACCGGATCAGCGCCCCCCACGGAGACGACCACCATGTGCGTCGACTCCTGCGGCCCGGGCACGAACACGTAGTCGGCACGGAACATCGTGCCGCTTCCCCCGCGGGCAGATGAACGGATCGCGTACGCCGTTTCGACGTTGTCGCTGATGGACACCTCGGGGAAGATCCTCTCCGCCGGTTGGTATGGCGGCGCGCCGTCTGCACCGGCGTCATGCCACGCTCCAAGTGCCTGTTCGTGTTCGGCTTCGAGCCGTGCTGTCGTTGCGCTGGGAAACCCGCGGAGCCGCACCATCAGCTCGTCGGGCCAGGCTTCGACACTCACGAGCACTAGCTCGACGCCGTCGCGTAATCCGAGCGGACGAAGCGGACTCACGACCTGCGGAAGTGCAGCCATGCTGTAGATCATCACCGCCAGGCGTCATCCCGGAACGCTGCCTCAAGTGAGCGCCCTGGCTCTTCCGCCGCAACCGGCCAGCTGACGAGGCACGACTCGATGAATTCCGGCGGGGAGTGGAGTCTGAAGCATCAGCCCGGTCGCAGACGCCCCGAGACCAAGGAGTTCCGATCATGCGGAAGCTCATAGCCACAGTGTTCAACTACTCGCTCGACGGCCTTCTCGCCGACGAGGGCACGGAATTTTGGAACTTCTGCTTCGACCTGCCCGAAAACCGTGTGCCCGACGACCAGACGCAACTCGACTTTCTCCGGAGTGCATACGCGCACATCATGGGCCGCGCCGCCTACGAGAGCATCGTCGGGCCGATGACGACGGCCACCGATCACCCCATCTCCCCGATCCTCAACGCCGGGCGCAAGGTCGTCTTCTCGCGGACCCTGAAGACGGTCGACTGGGCCAACACCACGATCGCCCCTGGTGACACGGCAGAAGAGATCGACAAGCTCAGGCTCGGCGGCGACGGCCACATAGTGGTCTGGGGCGGCGTCAGCTTCTGGCGATCGCTCATGCAGCTCGACCTGATCGACGAGCTCCAGCTGAGCCTGTTTCCCTACGTCGCGGGCGAGGGCACCCGTCTGTTCGACGGGGTCCCCAAGTCCTACCGGCTCGACCTCGTCTCCAGCACCCCGTCCCGCAGTGGAATCGTCGAGCTGCAGTACCGGCGGCACCGCTGACCCAGCGGCCGCGCGGTCCGGAGCGCGGCGCTCTGGCTGCATTCCGGAACGTTCCGAATCCCGTCGGCGTGGGTCTCAAGGCACAACTCTGCGCATCACGCAATTCCTCTTGCCTTTGGGGCGGAGGTAGCTGAAGCCGGCCCGCTCGTACAGGGACCGCGTGCCGTTGTAGAGGACGGAGACCTTTTGGCCGCCGGTGTCGTGCGGGTAGCCCTCTACAACCCCGCCGCCGGCGTGCGCAATCAGATCGACGGCACCACGAAGGGCGGCCGCCGTCACTCCTTTGCGCCGGTACTTCTTGTCCACGAAAATGCAGGTGGTGATCCGGTAGTCGGGCGGCTTGTCGAGAGCGGCCTCGTACTCTTTGCGGTGGTGGATGTTCGGCAGTTCCTCCGGAGTGCCGTACTGGCACCACGCCACTGCCTCATCACCGTCGAATACCAGTGCAGCGTGTGCGCGGCCTTCTTCGACCAACCGCTTCTTCAGGGCGCGGTTGCCCTCGGCGGTGAACGTCTTCTCGCCATGGAAGGTGTGGAACCAGGTGCACCAAACAGCCACCGAACACACCGTTGTGCCGCTCGACGAGCCGCGCGAATCCCTCCCAGGTATCCGCAACCAGCGGCCTGACCACGTAGTCCGTCATGGGGTCTCCTCGGATCTCGTCCCGGCAGCGTAACGCGCCACTTTGGGAGGCGTAATCGCCAAAGGTCGAACGGAGAAACACCGTTCTCCGGCGTCATTCGGGAACGCTCGCCAGCCGAAGACATTGACGTCTGAAATCGCCGTGCTTCCGGCGCACACGTCGGCATAAGCCATCTTGTTCGGACTGATGCTTCCCACGACACTCGGTGATACGACCCCGAGGTAGCTCAACAGGTAGAGCAGGCGACTGTCCATCGTCACGGGTGCCGATTCGAGCCCGGCCCTTGGAGTCCAGGACATGCGAAGGCCCGCCGCGAGGCGGGCCTTCAAGTAGCTCAACAGGCGACTGTCCGCCGCCATCCTACCGCGGGTCGTCAGGGTTCATGAGTCGGAGCAGGCCGCCTTCTCGAGTGTCTTCGAACACATCCTGCGTTCGCGAACAGAGTCCGTGGTCAGGCTCCTTCCGTTTCGACCTCGGCGGCCCAGACCGCCGTGTCGGTGGTGATGAACAGCGTTCGCTCGTCATCGTCGAACGCAAAGTTGACGGCGCCCGGGAGGTGGATCTCGTCGGCGAGGCTTCCGTTCGGCGTGAACACCTGCACGCCGCTGAACGCGGACACGTACACGCGCCCGTCGCGCGCAACCTTGATCCCGTCGGGAAAGCCGGGCGTCACGACGGCGAAGAGCCGTGCGTGCTCGAGCCGGCGCCCGTCCACGACGTCGAAGGCGATCACGTGGTGCGGCCGCGCCGGGTCGTAGGTGCCGACCTCGTGGTTCGCGCCGCTGTCGCCGACGTAGAGCACGGACCCGTCGGGTGAGAAGGCGAGCCCGTTCGGCTTGTCGAACGAGTCGGCGACCACGGTCGTCTCCTCTGTCGCCGGATCGTGCCGGTAGACGTAGTCGCCCGACTGCGGTTGTGGACGGAACCCCTGCAGGAAGCCGTAGCTTGGATCGGTGAACCAGATCGCCCCGTCCGGCGCGACGGCGACATCGTTCGGCGAGTTGAGCGCGTTGCCGCGCCAACCGTCGACGATCGGCTCCGTCTCCGCGGTCTCGAGGTCGAACGCCGACAGGCGGGCCGGCTCGCGCATCGTCCCCTGCTCGCACACGAGCAGTCGGCCGTCGCGAAGGAGGGTCATGCCGTTCGCCAGGTTCGCGTCCTCCCGCACCGTGGTCACCTCCCCCGTCTCGAGGTCGACGCGCCTGATGT
>Ga0136846_1230126_pt1 | contig 10824 bp, 10 predicted proteins | sample HopSoiMetagenom2_FD_96841 | JGI IMG/M metagenome (GOLD analysis project Ga0136846, IMG submission 96841) | Grasslands soil microbial communities from Hopland, California, USA - 2 Assembly 2016 (version 4) | ecosystem: Environmental > Terrestrial > Soil > Grasslands | place: USA: Hopland... | reverse complement strand
GCGCGCGGCTGATCACGCAGGTGCCGGACGCGAAGTGAGCCGTCGTCCGCGCGCAAGCAGGCACGACAGGAAAAGCGCGGTCAGCTTCCGCTGAACCAATTGTAGCCCTGCTCTTCCCAGTAGCCGCCGGGGTACTGATTGGTGACGAAGATGGCGGCGATGTGCTTCGGGTTCTTGAAGCCGAGCTTGGTCGGGATGCGCAGCTTCATGGGATAGCCGTACTTGGGCGGCAGGAGCTCGCCGTCGTAGCGGAAGCTGAGCTGCGTCTGCGGGTGCAGCGCGGTCGCCATGTCGATCGAGCCGTAATAGTCGTCGGCGCACTGGAAGCCGACGTACTTGGCGGTGGTGTCGGCGCCGATGCGGGCGAGGAAATCCGAAAAGCGCACCCCGCTCCATTTGCCGATCGCGCTCCAGCCCTCGACGCAGATGTGGCGCGTGACTTGCGACACCTGCGGCAGCGCGTAGAGCTCGGGCAGCGTCCAGGACTCGCGGCTGCGGATCATGCCGGCGAGCTCGAGCTTGAACTTCGAGCCGTCGATGACGCGCACCTCGTCCTCGCTGTAGTAGCCGTTGAACGGGAACGGGCGCGTGATGCGACTCTCGGGGAACTCGGGCGCGAGGCGGGTCGAGCTGAAGAGCCATTGCTGGGCCGCATCGTTCCAGCGCGACATGCCCATCAGCACGCGCTGCACGCCTTCCTGGTCGGTAATGTCGCAGCCGGCGAGCATGGCGAGCGCGCCGAGCGAAAGGCTGCGCTTCAGGAACAGGCGGCGCTCCAGATTTTCCAGCGCGGACGAGCGCTGCACGGCGAATTTCTTATCCATGCCTGATCTTTCCGGTGAACATGGTCGGTAAGGTGCGCGGCACGAGGGCCACCATCACCACGTGCACGAAGACGATGAAGGCGATCGCCGCCATGGCGAAGAAGTGGAGATAGCGCGCGCCTTCGTAGTCGCCCATCCACTGTCCCATCCAGTAGAACTGCACCGGCTTCCAGATGACGATGCCGGTGGCGATCATGACCACCAACAGGACGATCAGCGCGGCGTAAGCGGCGCGCTGCGCGGTGTTGTAGACCGACAAGTCGTCATGCGCGAGCTTGCCGCGCAAGGCGTCGCGGACATCGCTCAATATTGCAGACGGCGAGATGGGCAGCAGCTTGCGGCGGAAGTGGCCGGAGAAGAGGCCATAGAGCACGTACGCCAGGCCATTGATCGCGAAGAGCCACATGCCGGCGAAATGCCACTGCAACGCTCCCGCGAGCCAGCCGCCGAGCGTGATGCCGTAGGGAATCTCGAAGCCGAAAAGCGGAGAAGCGTTGTAGATCGCCCAGCCGCTGGTGATCATGATGAGCACGGCCAGAACGTTGAGCCAGTGGCATACGCGCACGACGAGCGGATGGATCAGCATGGTGCGTTGGTCGGCGCTCATGGGTACGACCTTACACCTTTCGCCACGTGGTGGCCGCGCCCTTGTCTTCCAGCACGATGCCGCGGTCGAGAAGCTCCTCGCGGATGCGGTCAGCTTCGGGGAAGTCCTTATTCATTCGGGCCGCTTGGCGTGCCGCGATGCGCTGGGCAATCCACTGCTCGCTCACGCCCGCCGGCGTTGCCTGCAGGAATGTCTTCGGCTCGCGCGAGAGCAGTCCCAGCACGCCGCCGAGCGCCTTGAGCTGGCCGGCCGCCTTGCGGTCGCCCTGGAACACGGCATTGGCGAGCTGGTGCAGCTCGGCGACGGCCTCCGGCGTGCCGAAGTCGTCGTCCATGGCGTCTTTGAAGCGCGCGGCATGCCTCTCGTCCCAGTCGATAGTGGAACTTTCGGCGGATGAATCTTTGAGGGCCGTGTAAAGGCGGTTCAGCGCCTGCTTGGCGTCGTCGAGATTGTTGTCGGAATAGTTGAGCGGGCTGCGGTAATGCGCGCGCACGATGAAGTAGCGCACCACCTCGGGGTCGTAGCGCTTGAGGATGTCGCGCACGGTGAAGAAGTTGCCCAGCGACTTGGACATCTTCTCCTCGTCGACCCGCACGAAGCCATTGTGCATCCAGTAGTTGACGAACCTGCCGCCGCTCGCCCCCTCGGACTGGGCGATCTCGTTTTCGTGATGCGGAAACTGCAGGTCCTGCCCGCCACCGTGGATGTCGAAGGGCTCGCCGAGCAGCTTCGCGCTCATCGCCGAGCACTCGATGTGCCAGCCCGGTCGCCCCGGTCCCCAGGGCGAGGCCCATTGCGGCTCGCCCGGCTTGGCGCGCTTCCAGAGGACGAAATCGAGCTGATCGTCCTTGGCCGCGTCGATGTCCACCCGCTCGCCGGCGCGCAGCTCGTCGAGCGACTTGCCGGAGAGCTTGCCGTAACCCGGGAAACGCCGAACGGCGTAGTTCACGTCGCCGGAGCGGGCTCGATAGGCCAGTTTCTTCGCTTCGAGCTGGCCGATCAGCGCGGTCATTTCGCGGACGTACTGCGTGGCGCGCGGCTCGTGGTCGGGCTTCTCGACACCGAGCGCGGCCGCGTCCTCGTCGCAGTAGCCGATGAAGCGGGCGGTAAGCGCGTCGACCGGCTCGCGGTTCTCCTGCGCGCGCTTGATGATCTTGTCGTCGATGTCGGTGATGTTGCGCACGTACGTGACGCGGTAGCCGCGCGCGCGCAGCCAGCGGCGCACGAGGTCGAAGGCGATCAGCATGCGGGCGTGGCCGAGGTGCATGTAGTCGTACACGGTCATGCCGCAGACGTACATGCGCACTTCGCCGGGACGCAGCGGGACGAACTCCTGCTTTGCCCTGCCGAGGCTGTTGTAGATCTTCAGATTAGTCTAGAATGCCGAACGTAGGGCCTTGAAAATACTAACACAATGCTGAATTCAGCAATCTCGCGCCGCGCGTCGCGCGGGCTCGCCATGGTGCTCCTCGCGGCGGCTTGCGCGGCCGCCGCGCCTGCGCGCGCCGATGACCTCGACGATGCTTCGCGCCTGCTGAAGGCGGGCCAGCGCGACCAGGCGCTCGACAAGGTGAACCGCGTGCTCGCCTCGAAGCCCAAGGATGCGCAGGCGCGTTTCCTCAAGGGACTGATCCTCACCGAGCAGGGCAAGCAGCCGGAGGCGATCGACGTCTTCACCAAGCTGACCCAGGACTACCCGAACCTGCCCGAGCCCTACAACAACCTCGCGGTGATTTACGCCGGCCAGGGCCAGTACGACAAGGCACGCGCCGCTCTCGAGAAGTCGATCCGCACGCATCCGAGCTACGCCACCGCCTACGAGAACCTGGGTGACGTATACGCGAAGCTCGCCAGCCAGGCCTATGGCAAGGCGCTGCAGCTGGACGCCGCCAACGCCGGCGCGCAGAACAAGCTCTCGCTGGTGCGCGAGCTGGTGCGCGAGCCGGCCAGGCCGGCACCGGCGATCGAGACGGCCAAAGCGCCCGAGAAGCCCGCTACGGTCCTCGCCCAGAAAGCGCCCGAAAAAGCGCCCGAAAAAGCGCCTGAAAAACCGGCGCCCGCGCCGGCGACGGACGGCGGCACCGAGGTGATGAAGACTGTCAACGCCTGGGCGGCGGCATGGTCCAATAAGGACGTCGATGCCTACCTCTCCCACTACGCCAAGGACTTCAAGACCCCGGCCGGGGAGGACCGCGCGGCCTGGGAAAAGAACCGCCGGGTGAGGATCGAGGCGCCAAAATCGATCGCCGCCGGCATCGAGTCGCCCAAGGTGACCATGCGCGGGACAGACCAGGCGAGCGTCAGCTTCCGGCAGACTTACCGCTCGGACAAGCTGAAGACCGTCAGCCGCAAGACGCTCGACATGGTGAAGGCCGACGGGCGCTGGCAGATCCGGGAAGAGACCTCGGGTAAATGAGCAGGCAACTGATCAGGCTTTTGCTTTCCGCATTCGCGCTGGCACTGGCGGGACTCGCCTGTGCGGCCACGCCCGAAGACAAGCTGTCAGGCGTATTCCAGGCCATCGAGGCCAACAAGCTGGAGCTTGCGCTGACGCGCGTCGACGCGCTCATTGCCGAGCATCCCAATTTCCGCCTCGCCCATCTCGTGCGCGGCGACCTGCTGCTTGCGCGCGCGCGACCGCTCGAAACCTTCGGCAACGTGCTGAAGACCGTGCCGCAGCAGCGCGTCGACGAGCTGCGTGCCGAGGCGATGGCGCGGTTGCGCGCGGCGCGCCAGCGCCCCGGCGAGGACCGGCTGCCGCGTTACGTGCTGCAGCTGCAACCCGCGCAGAAGCACGCCATCGTGGTCGATGCGCGGCGTTCGCGGCTCTATGTCTATGCGAATCAGGGGGGTAAGCCCGTCCTGATCGCCGACTACTACGTGACGCTGGGCAAGAACGGCATCGAGAAGACGCGCGAGGGCGACCAGAAGACGCCGGTCGGCGTCTACCACGTCACCGCCAACCTGCCGCGCAGCAAGCTCACCGACTTCTACTGCGCCGGCGCTTTTCCGATCAACTACCCGAACGAATGGGACCGCCGGCAGGGCCGCAACGGCCACGGCATCTGGCTGCACGGCGTGCCTTCCGACGTCTACGCGCGCGCGCCGCGCGCGAGCGACGGCTGCATCGTGCCCGCCAACCCGGACCTCGTCTCGGTCGGCCGCTACGTGCAGGTCGGCCTCACGCCGGTGATCATCGCGGACGAGATCGAATGGAGCGATGCCGGCACGCTGCAAGCCGAGCGCGCATCGCTCGCCGGCGCGCTCGAGCAATGGCGCGCCGACTGGCAGAGCCGCGACACCGAGCGCTACCTGGCGCACTACTCGCCGCGCTTTGCCTCGGGCAGGCAGGACCTCGCCGCCTGGGGCGCGCACAAGCGCCAGGTCAACGCCGCGAAGAAGTGGATCAAGGTCGGCGTGGCGCACGTCTCCATGCTGCGCTACCCGCGCGAGCGCGACGTGGTGGTGGTCAGCTTCGACCAGGACTACCGCTCCGACGGGCTCTCGAACGTGATGAAGAAGCGCCAGTACTGGGTCAAGGAAAGCGCGCGCTGGAAGATCCTCTACGAAGGAGCCGGATGAAGCTCAAGCATCTCTTCGTGCTGACCGCGGCCGCCATGGTGCCCGCGGGCGCCCTCGCCGCCGATCCGCAGGTCGACATCAAGACCAGCGCCGGCACGATCCGCATCGAGCTCTATCCCGCCAAAGCGCCGAAGACGGTCGACAACTTCCTGCAGTACGTGAAGGACGGCCATTACACCGGCACGGTGTTTCACCGGGTGATCGACGGCTTCATGATCCAGGGCGGCGGCTATGACGAGCGCTACCGCGAGAAGAAGACGCGCGCGCCCATCCCGCTCGAGTCGAAGAACGGGCTGAAGAACGACATCGGCACGCTCGCCATGGCGCGCACCTCGGATCCGAATTCAGCCACCGCGCAATTCTTCATCAACGTCAACAACAACGCCTTCCTGAACTACCCCGGACAGGACGGCAACGGCTACGCGGTGTTCGGCAAGGTGGTCGGCGGGCTCGACGTCGTCAGCAAGATCGGCAAATTGCCGACCGGGCCGGGCGGCCCGTTCGGCAGCGACGTGCCCAAGCCGCCCGTCGTGATCCAGTCGATGGCGGTCGTCGACAAGAAGTAGGTTGCGCGCGCTCTTCATCTCGGACCTCCACCTGAGCGAGGAGCGTCCGGAGGCCAACGAGCGCTTCTTCGAATTCATGGAAGGCGAGGCCGCATCGGCCAGCGCGCTCTACGTGCTCGGCGATCTGTTCGAGTACTGGATCGGCGACGACGATCTCGACGATCCCTTCAACGCCGTGATTGCAGGCTTCTTCCGCCGGCTCGGCGCCGCCGGCATCCGGGTCCATCTCATGCACGGCAACCGCGACTTCCTGCTCGCGCAGGGCTTTTGCCGCGCGACCGGAGCCGTCCTGCTGCAAGATCCCGCGGTCGTGGAGGGCACGCTGCTCATGCACGGCGACACCCTGTGCACCGACGACCTCGACTACCAGAACTGGCGCGCCATCGCGCGCTCGAGCCGCTGGCAGGCCGAGTTCCTGGGCAAGAGCGTCGCCGAGCGCCGGCGCGCGGTGCGCGGCCTGCGCGAGAAGAGCAAGGAAGTGATCCAGGCAAAGCCCCGCGAGATCATGGATGTGAACGACGATGCGGTGCGCGACGCTTACCGCCGCCACGGCGTGAGCCGCCTAGTGCACGGGCACACGCATCGCGCCGGCCAGCATCGTATGGTCGTCGACGGCAAGGAGCGCGAGCGCTGGGTGCTGCCGGACTGGTACGGGCGCGGCGGCTACCTCGAGATCAAGGATGGCAAGCCACGCCTCGTGCGCTGGTGACGGGAATGGCGCTTGCTGCGGCGCCTGTCATGAAGACGCAACAGCCACCGGCCCCGCGCACTCGCCCCGCGCCGGGCGATGAGGCGCGGCCCGGCACACCGGGCACCGGCGAGGACATATGCCCAGAGTGCAACGGCAGCGGCAGGAAAGGCGGCAAGCCTTGCACGCACTGCGCCGGCACCGGCAAGATCATCCGCGGCATCGGCGGCGCCTAGCCGGCCGCATTCTCGTCTCCGGCATCCTGGCGTCGCTCGCCTCGGCGGCGGTCGCGGCCGCGTGCAGCCGCGTGGAGAACCGGCACGCCGCGCGCCCGATGAACGCCGTCACGCACATCTACGACGGCGGTCCGCCGCTCGCGCACGATGGCGACGGTCGCCGCAACACCCTGCTCGGCTTCGCCATCCATAGCGCCGCGTCGATCTGGTGGGCGGCGTTCCACGAGGCGGTTTTCCGCGGAAAGGGCGCTGCGGTCACCGCGGCGCTGGCCTACTTCGTCGATTACTACGTCGTGCCGAGGCGCCTGCGCCCGGGGTTCGAAGCCTATCTCTCGCCCTGCTCCATGGCGGCGGTCTACACGGCGCTCGCCGCCGGCCTCGCGGCCGGTAGCCGGATCAGAACGAAGCGGTAGCGCGCTCGTCGGCGAGCGGCAGCGTCAGCGTGAAGGTGCTGCCGCGGCCGGGCTCGCTTTCCAGGCGCAATTCGCCCCCGAGCAGCCGCGCGAGCTCGCGGCTGATGGTGAGGCCGAGTCCCGTGCCGCCGTACTGCCGCGCAGTGCCGGCGTCGGCCTGGTGGAACGGCTCGAACACCAGCGCATGCTTCTCGCGCGGGATGCCGATGCCGGTATCGGTTACCGCGAAAGTCACCGCGGCGGGCGCAACCGGCGCCACCCGCAGCCGCACGCTGCCGCGCTGCGTGAACTTGAGCGCGTTGGCGATCAGGTTCTTCAGCACCTGCTTCAGCCGGATGGCGTCGGTGCGGATGGCGGCCGGCAGCCCCGGGGCGAGATCGATGGCGAAGTCGAGTCCCTTCTGCTGCGCGGCGGGACGAAAGGTGCGCTCGAGGTCGGCGCGGATGTCGTCGAAGCGCGCGGCGCCCATCTGCAGCGCGGTCACGGCGCCCGACTCGATCTTCGCCAGGTCCAGCAGGTCGTTGATCAGCGCGAGGAGATCGTTGCCGGAGGCATAGATGGTCTGCGCGAAGCGCACCTGCTTCGGCTCGAGGTTACCGCCCATGTTGTCGGCGAGGAGCTTGGCCAGGATGAGCAGGCTGTTGAGCGGCGTGCGCAGCTCGTGCGACATGTTGGCGAGGAACTGCGACTTGGCCTCGTTCGCCTTCTCGGCCGAGACCTTGGCGGCGACCAGCGCCGCCTCGGTGCGCTTGCGCTCCGTGAGGTCGCGCACCACCTTGGCATAACCCAGGAGCTGGCCGCGAGGCTCGCGCACCGCGGTGACGACGACGTGCGCCCAGAAGGTCGAGCCGTCCTTGCGCGTGCGCCAGCCCTCTTCCTCGAAGTGTCCCTCGCGCGCCGCGGCCTCCAGCTCGCGCTCGGGCGCGAGCGGCGCGCCGACGATCTCGTCGGCGGCGTACCCGTAGATGCGCTGCGCGCCGGCGTTCCAGCTCGCCACGCGCCCGCGCGCATCCAGCATCAGGATCGCGTAGTCCACCACGCTGTCGACGATCAGGCGGAAGCGCTGCTCGGTCTGCGATACCCGTCGCTCGAGCTCGGCGCGCGCGGCGGCGAGCTGGCTGAGGAGAGCGCTGAGCATCAGGCCCGTGACCGTGATCGTCGCCACGAACACGAGCAGGAGCAGCAGCGACTCGTTGCGCAGCGTGTACCACAGCGCCATCACGCACAGCACGGCGCTCGCCGTCGCGACCTCGCGCTGACCAAAGCGGAATGCGGCCCACACGATGAGCGGGACGAGCAGCACGCCGCGGCCGATGTCGCCGGCGAACACCGCGCTGCCGACTGCCACGAGCGCCACCGCGAGCAGCGCGGCTTCCAGCGCCTTGCGCCGGGTCCAGGCCATGCCCGGCGCGGCCCAGCTCAGCACGAGCGGCGCGAACACGAGCATGCCGCACGCGTCTCCCTGCCACCAGGTGCGCCAGTTGGTCGCCATCTCGCCGCCCTGCAGCGGATAGACCGCCGCCAGCGCGAGCAGCGCGATCGTGGGCGCGATCGCCGCGCCGCCGGCGACGGTGCCGGCGAATTCGACCACCTGGCGCGCGCGGGCGAAGAGCCGCGGCACGCCGAGGCGGCGGCGCACCAGCGTCGCGACGGCCACGCACTGCAGGCTGGAGCCGGTGGCGATGATCGCCGAGGCGAGCATCGCGCCCTCGATGGAGACGTTGGCGGCAAAGCTGCCGAGCCAGACGCCGGGCCACACGCGGTTGCCCGCGAGCAGCAGCGCGGCGAGCGCGATGCCGGAGGGCGGCCAGACGGCGCTGGCGTAGCCCGGCGGAATGGCGGCGAGGAGCGAAACCTTCGCCGCGGCGAAGTACGCTGCTGCGAGGAGCGCTACCAGGCCCGCAAGGCGCACGCCGCTAGCTTAACCCACGCTCCAGATCGGCCTGCAGGTCGGACACCGCTTCCAGCCCGACCGAAAGGCGCAGTAGTCCCTCGCCGATGCCCGCGGCCGCGCGCGCCTCCGGCGAGATGCGGCCGTGCGTCGTGCTGGCAGGATGGGTGATGGTGGTCTTCACGTCGCCGAGGTTGCCGGTGATCGAGACGAGGCGCGTCGCGTCGATGACGCGCCACGCGGCCGGCGTTGCACCCTGAGGCCCGCCCTTCAAGTCGAAGGAAACGATCGCGCCGCTGCCCTGCTGCTGCCGCTTCGCCAGCTCGTGCTGGGGGTGCGATGCCAGCCCCGGGTAGTACACGCGCGCCACCTTCGGGTGCGCTTCCAGCCAGCGCGCGAGCTCGAGGGCGGCAGCCGATTGCGCGCGAACGCGCAGGTCGAGCGTCTCGAGTCCCTTGAGCAGCACCCAGGCGTTGAACGGCGAGAGCGCCGGCCCCGCGGTGCGCAGGAACACCGTGATCGGATCGCCGACCAGCGCGCGCGAGCCGACCACCGCGCCACCCATGACTCGTCCCTGCCCGTCGAGATACTTGGTCGCGGAATGCACCACGATGTCGGCGCCAAGCTCGAGCGGCCGCTGCTGGATCGGCGTGCAAAAGACGTTGTCGACCACGAGCAGCGCGCCCGCGCGCTTTGCCACCTGCGACAACTCCTTCAGGTCCGAAATTTCGGTGAGCGGATTCGACGGGGTCTCGAGGAAGAAGAGCCGCGTATTGCGCCTGACCGCGCGCTCCCATTCCTCGGCGCGGGTCGGCGAAACGTAGGTGGTCTCGATGCCGAAGCGCCCGAGCAGCGTGCTGAAGAGCTGGATCGTGGCGCCGAACACCGCGTTCGAGCACACGACGTGGTCCCCGGCCCTGAGGTGCACCATCGCCGTGGCGAGGATCGCGGCCATGCCCGAGGCCGTGCCGACACAGCTCTCGCCGCGCTCGAGCGCCGCCAGGCGCTCCTGGAACATCGCCACCGTCGGATTGGTGTAGCGCGTGTACACCATGCCCTCGCCGCCGCCGAAGCGCTCGGCGGCCTGCGCGGCGTTCTCGAAGACATAGCTCGAGGTGAGGTACAGCGCCTCGGAGTGCTCTTGGAACTGGCTGCGCACCTGGCCGGCGCGCACCCCCAATGTGGCTTTTTCAGTCATAAAAAAACCCGGTTGCGCTGAAGCGGAACCGGGTCTTTCTCGGCACGCTTTAGCGGTATTTGTTACGCGCCCGCAAGCTGTGGCTCAAATCGGCGCGAAAGCGAAAATTATACGCTAAGCGGCCAGATTCAAGTCCATTTGCGCGCTGTCGTCCTCGGCCGAGTCGCGGCTCTCGTCGCGGCGGATCTCGATGGCGCGCAGATAGTCGGTGGTGATGTCGCCGGTGACATAGACGCCGTCGAAGCAGGAGGTCTCGAAGCTGGCGAGCTTCGGGTTGGCGCGGCGCACCGCGTCCTTCAGCTGGTCCAGGTCCTGGTAGATGAGCGCGTCGGCGCCGATCTCGCGCGCGACCTCCTCTTCGCTGCGGTGCGCGGCGATCAGCTCGGCGCGCGTCGGCATGTCGATGCCGTAGACGTTGGGGAAGCGCACCGGCGGCGCGGCCGAGGCGAAGAACACCTTGCGCGCGCCCGACTCGCGCGCCATCTGCACGATCTCGCGGCTGGTCGTGCCGCGCACGATCGAGTCGTCGACCAGCAGCACATTCTTGCCGGCGAACTCCATCGCCATCGGGTTCAGCTTCTGCCGCACGGAGCGCCGGCGCACTCCCTGGCCGGGCATGATGAAGGTGCGCCCGATGTAACGGTTCTTGACGAAGCCCTCGCGGTACGGCACGCCCAGGCCGGCGGCGAGCTGCAGCGCCGAGGGCCGGCTCGAGTCCGGGATCGGGATCACCACATCGACGTCGAGCTTCTTGTGCTGGCGGCGGATTTTCTCGGCGAGCTTCTCGCCCATGTTGAGCCGCGTCTCGTAGACCGAGGC
>Ga0136846_1227991_pt1 | contig 10824 bp, 9 predicted proteins | sample HopSoiMetagenom2_FD_96841 | JGI IMG/M metagenome (GOLD analysis project Ga0136846, IMG submission 96841) | Grasslands soil microbial communities from Hopland, California, USA - 2 Assembly 2016 (version 4) | ecosystem: Environmental > Terrestrial > Soil > Grasslands | place: USA: Hopland... | reverse complement strand
CGCGAGCGACGGCGCGACCATCGGCGAGGTGTTCGGCGAGCAGCTGCCGCAGCTCGAGGAGAGTGATGAGCCATCGCTGATCACGCTCACGATCGGCGGCAACGACCTGCTCAGCGCGTTCGCCAATCAGCCGCGACGCTCGCTGCTGGAAGCCATCGCGCGCGACGTGGCCGAGGCGTACGACTTCCTGCTCGACGCGCTGCGCCGCACGCGTCCGAACGCACTCGTCCTCCTCACGACGATCTACGACCCGTCGGACCGGCTCGCCCGTATCCCCGGCGTGCTGGAGGAGGCAGGGAAGCTTCCACTCCCCGTGCTCGACGGGCTGAACGCGCACATCCGCACGCTCGCGCGCGGCACACCGGGCGTCGCGCTCGCGGACGTGTACGAGCACTTCCTCGGTCACGGCGCGAGCGTGGGCGAAGCGGATCGATGGTACTGGCACCGGTCGCTCATCGAGCCGAACGCGCAGGGCGCGCACGAGATCCGGCGCGTCTGGCGCAGCGCGCTCGACGCGGGCTGACGTGTGATCGCGGGCATCCTGCTCGCGAGCGGTGCGAGCACCCGGTTCGGCGGCGACAAGCTGCTCGCGATGCTCGACGGCCGTCCGGTGGTGCGCTGGAGCGCCGAGGCGCTCGCCGGCGCGGTGGACGCGCTGGTCGTCGTCGTGCGGGACGACGGTTCAGCAATTCGCGCCGCGCTCGACGGGCTGCCGGTCCGCTGGGCGATCAACCGCGACGCCGAGCGCGGCATGTCCACCGCGATTCGCGCGGGGATCGCCACGCTGACGGACGACGTCGGCGCCGCGATCGTCGCGCTCGGCGATCAGCCGCTCGTGGATGCACGTGTCGTCGAGCAGCTCGTCGCGCGCTGGCGCAACGGTGAAGCGCGTGCCGTGCAGCCGCACTACGACGATGGACGCGGACATCCCGTTCTGTTCGACCGCACGCTGTTCCCGGCACTGCGCGCGCTCGAGGGCGACGTCGGCGCGCGGGCCGTGCTCGACTCGGTTGGCGACGGAGTCGACCTGCTCACCATCGCCGGGCCGCGCCCGATCGACGTGGATACGCCCGACGCGTTGCGCGCCGTGGCCGAGGAGCTCGAGCGGCGCGGCCGCGCCTAGCGCCCGCCGCTGCCGTCGTTCGGCATCGGATCGGTGGCGCGACGCGCCGGCAGCGAGAAGGCGAACACGCTCCTGTCCTCGGGGAACTCGGCCCATGCGCGTCCGCCGAGCGCCTCGACGGCCTCGCGTACGATACTGAGGCCGAGCCCCGTTCCCTCGACGCCCGTGACGGAGTCCGCGCCGGCGCGGAAGAATCGCTGGAACAGCTTGTCGCGATGCTGAACCGGCACGCCGAGCCCATTGTCCGTCACCTCGATCACGACGTAGGATGGCGCGTCGTGCGTCGCCGGCTGTATGCGCCCGGAGATCTGGACCCAGCGCTCGCCCTTCTCCTCGTCCGCGTACTTGAGCGCGTTGGACAGGTAGTTCATGAGGCAGAGTTCCACCGCGGCCGCGTTCACCTCGACCTCGGGAAGATCCGGCTGCACGCGCACGGTCGCCTGCCGTGAGCGCGCGAGCTCGCGCAGCTGGCGCACGACTTCGGCCGCGGCACGTGGCAGAAGAACGTGGCGCTGCTGTCGGCTGTCGCTCGAGAGGCGCGTCAGCTCGAGGAGGTTGTCCAGTGCGACGCGCATGTTTTCCATATTCCGCACGATGACGCCGACGAGGCGTTCGCGCTCCGCCTCGGCGATCTCCGGAATCTGAAGCAGCTGGCCGGCGCCCATCGTGGCGCCGATGCGATTGCGCAGCTCGTGCGTGAGCGTGCGGTTGAAGGCACGAAGCCGGTCCTCGCGCTCCCTGAGGCGCTCCTTCATCAGGGCGAGGAACTGGGTCGTCGTCGCCTGCTGGATGACCGAGAGGGCGTGATACAACCGGTGTGCGCAAAGAATCAGCTCGCTGCGCGTGCACGGCTGGTCGATCTCGGCGACGGCGGTGGCGAGGAAGGAGTAGAGGATCCCGCCGAAGATCTCGTATTCCTTGAGCAGCTCGTACTCGTCGAAGCCCTGCGAGTGGCGGAGCGCGCCGAGCTCCATCGCCTTGGCGATGACGGGGGTGTCCGCGCTGACCGGCTGTCCGGGATTCTCGACGTAGGTCGCGATGCCGAGGATGAGGATCGGCACGTGGTCGAGCAGCTCCTCCGTCGGGAAGATCCGATTCGGATGGAGATCGACGCGCTGGCTGATGCGCTCGAGCCAGCGCATCGTGAGATGCTCCTGCTCGTCGCGCATGCGCTGCGCCAGCACGCCGGCAAGGGGGCAGGGAGCGGTCAGATCCATGACACACAAGCGTACCGGCCGGGCAAGCCTGCGTCGAGGGTGCACGCGATACGTGCCGCCGACTCGGCTTGCGTGGCCGTGCGCGCGTCGGCAGCTTCGACGAGTCCCACACCACAGACCATGCATTCGCGATTGGCCGAGCTTTCCGAGCGGCTTGCGGCGCAGCGCCGCGAACTGCTCGACGTTGCGTCCGCCGTTCCCGCCGACCGCTGGCAGACCCGTCCCAGCGCGGATCGCTGGTCGGTGTCGGAGATCTTCCAGCATCTGCATCAGGTAGAGACGGGGAGCGCTGCCGTGCTGGCGAAGCGGATCGCGCAGGCGCGTGAGGAAGGTCACCCCGCCGAGCGCGAGGAGAGCTCCGTATTGGGAACCCTCGATCACTTTGGGGTGTCTCAGCTCGACCGCAAGCTGGTGGCGCCGGAGCGCGTCCAGCCGGCGGAGAATCCCGATCGCGAGACGGCGCAGCGCCGGCTCGCCGAGTCGCGCGCCGCGCTTCTCGCTGCAATGCAGAACGGCGACGGGCTGGCGCTTGGTGAGATACGTCACACGCACCCGCGGTTTGGAGAGCTGGATCTGTATCAGTGGTGTCTGTTCGTCGCGGAGCACGAGAAGCGACACGTCACGCAGCTCCGCGAAGTGGTCGCACAGGTCGCACCGGCATCCTGATCGGATGTCCGGCGCATCATTTCACTCTCGGAGGCTCGACCCGATGCTTCGCCGTTCACTGACCACACTTTCGCTCCTCGCGCTCGCCGCCGCACCGCTCGCGGCCCAGGACGCGTCCGATCCCACGCACAAGATCGCGGGTGGCGCGCTCCCCGCCGGCTGGATGGGACGCACCGATCACGCAACCGACAAGCTGACCGACGCGAAGTTCGTCGCGATGGGACCCGGCTATCACGTCACCTCCGGTCCCGCGGCGATCTACTGGAACCCGAAGAACGTGACGAGCGGTCCGTTCACGGCCTCGACGACCATGACGCAGACGAAGGCGCCGATGCACCCCGAGGCGTACGGGCTCTTCTTCGCCGGCAGCAATCTGGACAAGCCCGACCAGAGCTACGCGTACTTCATCGTGCGCGGCGATGGGAAGTTCCTCGTGAACCACCGCGCCGGTGAGCAGGTGCACAAGCTCATTCCGTGGACGGAGAACGCGGCCGTCGTGAAGGCCGACGCGAATGGCAAGGCGACGAACAAGCTGACCGTCGATGCGACGAAGGCCGATTCGATCCGCTTCCTCGTCAACGACAAGCAGGTCGCCGCGCTGCCGGTGAGTCAGCTGGGCGCCGGGCACGGGCTCGTCGGTCTGCGCGTGAACCACAATCTCGACGTCCACGTCGGCGACCTGACGATCGCGAAGAAGTGATCGCATGCCGGTGAGCGAGGCCGGCACGTCGGCGCTGCACGGATCCTTCCGCGGCGACGACGCACCATCGCTCGACCGTGCGCTCGGGCTCCGCGACCTGGTGTTGTTCAACCTGGTCGCGGTGCTCGGGCTCCGCTGGCTCGCCACGGCGGCCAGGGCGGGACCGAGCGCCATCGCGCTCTGGCTGCTCGCCGCACTGTTCTTCTTCGTGCCGCAGGGACTCGTCGTCACCGAGCTCTCGTCGCGCTTCCCCGAAGAGGGCGGCATCTACCAGTGGACCAAGCGCGCCCTCGGCGAGCGACACGGATACGTGTGCGGGTGGTGCTACTGGGTCAACAACGTCCTGTACTATCCGAGTCTGCTCATGTCGACCGCCGTCATCGCGACGTATGCGATCGGCAAGGGCGATTCGGCGCTCGCGTCGAGCTGGACGTACGTGCTCTCGGTGACGCTGGCATGCCTGTGGCTCGCCGTGCTGCTCAACATCGTCGGCGTGGGCACCGGCAAATGGCTCCAGAACGCCGGCGGGATCGGCTCCTACATCCCCGGCGTGATCCTCGTGGTGCTCGGCGCTGCGTTCATGATCGGCGGCCGGCCGTCGGCGAATCCGATCACGGCGCAGAACGTCGTCCCCGATCTGGCCAACTTCGATGAGCTGAACCTGTGGGCGTCGATCGCCTTCGCCTTCGCCGGCCTCGAGCTGTCGAGTGCGATGGGCGGCGAGGTGCGGAACCCGCGCCGCACGCTGCCGCGCGCGATCCTCATCTCCGCGCCGCTCATCGCCGCGGCGTACGTGCTCGGGACGGGTGCACTGCTGCGGCTCGTCCCGAAGGGCGACATCAGCGTCGTGTCGGGCTTCCTGCAGGGGATCGACGTCGGCGCGCGCACACTCGGGCCCGGACTCGCCTGGCTCGCGCCGCTCGCCGCGATCGCCTACACGCTCGGCAACATCGGCGGCGTCGGTGCATGGCTCACCGGGCCGGCGCGCGTCGCCTTCGCGATCGGGCTCGATAGCTATTTCCCGCCCGCGTTCGGGAGGATCCACCCCCGGTGGAAGACGCCGTACGTGGCGATCATCGTGCAGGCCGCGCTGGCGACGGTCTTCCTCTTCCTCTCCGTGCTCGGCAAGGGAACGACGGTGGAGAAGGCGTACCTCATCATTCTCGACACGCAGCTGCTCATCTACTTCATCCCGTACGTCTACCTCTTCATCGCCTTCCTGCTGCACCGGCGCACCGAGGCACCCGCCGACACACTTCGCGTACCGGGCGGTGCAGCGGGTGCATGGCTCGTGGGGCTGAGCGGTCTGCTCGTCACGCTGTTCGCGATGGGCGTGGCCATGGTGCCGCCAGGCGACACGCATCCCTTGCTCTTCGAGCTGAAGGTGATCGGCGGCGCGCTGGCGTTCGTGGCGCTCGGCGGGGTGGTGTATTGGAGGCGGAGACGGGGGGATGCGGGGATGCGGGGATGAGGTGATGCGGGGATGTGGGAAGACGAACGGCCTCGGGAGGCAGGTGCTTCCCGAGGCCGTTCCGCATCTCCACATCACCTCATCTCCGCATCCCCGCTCACGCCAGCATTCCATCCTCAAATGCCCGGTGCAGTCCGCGGCCGCTGCGCTTCGCGGCGTACATCGCGACGTCGGCGTAGCGCATGATCTCGTCGAGACCGCCGGTGAGCGTGGACGCGCTGCCGACGCTCGCCGAGATCGTGACGTCGCCCATCGCGAGCGAGAAGGGGAAGGCCATCTGCTCGCGGATCCGCTCGACCAGCACCTCGGCGCAGCTCGCCGAGTCGGGATCCTCGACGAGGATCGCGAACTCGTCGCCGCCCAACCGCGCCACCGTGTCGGTCGACCGCGCGCACGCGCGCAGCCGGCCGGCGATGAGGGCGAGCAGCCGGTCGCCCTCGGCGTGGCCGAACGAGTCGTTGACCTGCTTGAAGTCGTCGAGGTCGAGGTAGAGCACCGTGACGGCGTGGCCCTGACGCCGCGCGAGCGTGATGGCGTGCATCACGCGGTCGTGGAACAGCGCGCGGTTCGCGAGCCCGGTGAGCGGGTCGTGGAAGGCCTGGTGCGCGAGCTGGTCGAGCAGCGCCTTGCGCTCGCCGACGTCGCGCGCGGTGAGCACCAGCCCGCCGACGGATTCGTCCGCGAGCAGATTGCTCGAGATGGCCTCGACCTCGACGTCCTCGCCGTCGGGTCGCCGCATCCGCCACTCTACCAGCGGCGAGACGCCGGGCAGGTTGGTCGTCATCTCGATGAACGAGGCGACGCGGCTGGAATCCTCCGGATGGCTGAGCGCCGAGAGGGCGACGCCGATGAGCGACTCCGGGCTGTAGCCGATGATCCGCGACGCCGACGAGCTGGCGAACTGGATCAGGCCCCGCGCGTCGAGCACGAAGATCAGGTCGGACGATTGCTGCACGAGTGAGCGGAAGCGCGCCTCGCTCGCGCGGAGCGTCTCTTAGGCGACGACGATCGCCTGCTCGCGCTGCGTGAGGATCTGGCGCGCCCCGAGGAGGCACGACACGAGGATGGCGCCGAGCGCGAGCCCGCTGAGCGGCGCGACCCAGCGCTCCGTCGCGACGGCGAACAGGAGAGCGTAGGTGATCCCCGCCGCGACGAAGGGGAGCGCCGGCACGAACCGGAAGCGCGGCCCCGCGGCGCGGACACCCTCCGCCGGCTGCTGCGCCCGCAGGAAGAGCTCCGCGGCGACGACGAGCGCGATGCTCGCCGCGAGATGCAGCGCGTCGGCCCACACCGTTCCCAGCGAGCCGCCGCGCGCGAGGAGCAGGGAGCGGAACAGATCGTCCGCCACGCCGAGCGTCGCGCTCACCGCGAGCCAGGTGATCGCGGAGCGATTGCCGTCCGTCGGATGCCGAAGCAGGACGGTGACGATCGCGACCAGGATCAGCAGGTCGGCGAGCGGATACACCAGGGCAAGGGCGACGCCCAGCGGGGGCGCACCGCGGGCCGCCGTGTCGCGCAGGACGAAATACCAGAGCGCGACGCCCACCCCCGAGATGACCATCCCGGCGTCGAGCGCCAGCTTCCAGCGATCCGTCGGACGCCCGCCCGTCGGGATCGACAGGAACGCCGCGAGGGTCAGCGGATAGATCGCGAGGAGGAAGGGGTCGGCCAGGGAGACGACGGCAGCGGTCCCGCCCCCGAAATCCAGCCAGAGCGCCAGCGAACGTCCGACCACCGCGAGCGCGGCGACCGTCGTCATCAGCCGGAGTGCGCGCCGCGTGCCTCTGGCGAGAACGTCTCGCTTCGACGCGCGCCAGAAGAGCACCAGCAGCGCCACATCCAGCGCGATGAACAGGCTGGAGACCACCCGGCCGTGCGCGCCCGGGCTTCCCCCGCTCAGGCGGAGCCAGAGCAGGTAGGCAGCGGCGGCGGCGACGGAGGTCGCCGACACGGGGAGTCGCGGTGTGGGAGGGTGCGCCTGAAGGGCGCGGGGAGGGAGGAGGGTGCTCATCGAACCGGGGTGGGCCACACGAGCCCCGCCCTAAGGTGCGACCATTTCGTCGTTTGACGCAAGCTTTCCCGACACTAGCTTCTGCCTCGATGACCGATTCCGACCTTCGCGAGCCCCCTCCCGAGTCACCCCCGCTCCGGCCCTCGCACCCGCAGCCCATTCTCGATGAGCCGAAGGACCTCGGCTTCGGGTCGATCATCGGCGGTGCGCACGAGAAGCGCCTCCTCAACCGGGACGGCAGCTTCACCTCGCGGCGGCTCGGCTTTTCGCCGCTCAGCTACCTGAACGGCTATCACGCCCTGCTCACCGTCACCTGGCCGCGGTTCCTCGGCCTCGTGTCGGCAGGGTACCTCGTGCTGAACGCGATGTTCGCCTGGGCGTATCTGCTCTGCGGGCTCGGGAGCCTGGGCGGCCAGAGTGAGCTCAGTATGGGTGGACACTGGCTCCGCGCGTTCTTCTTCAGCGTCGAGACCTTCGCCACCATCGGCTACGGCCACGTCTTTCCGCTCGGCAGCGCGGCGAACGTCGTCGTGACGCTCGAGTCGCTCGTGAGCCTCTTCTTCGTGGCGCTGATGACGGGGATCGTGTTCGCGCGCTTCTCGCGTCCCACCGCGGCCGTGCTGTTCAGCGAGGTCGCCGTCGTCGCGCCATACCAGGGAGTGACGGGCTTCATGTTCCGCATCACCAACGCGCGGAGCAATCAGCTCATGGAGCTCGAGGCCAAGGTGCTGTTCAGCCGTCTGGACGGTCGCGGCCGCCGCTACGATCAGCTCAAGCTCGAGCGGACGCGCGTCGTCTTCTTCCCGTTGAGCTGGACGATCGTGCATCCGATCACGGAGGACAGCCCGCTCTGGGGGTGCTCGCACTTCGATCTCATCGACCAGGACGCCGAGTTTCTCATCCTGCTGAGCGGCATCGACGAAACGTTCGCGCAGACCGTGCACGCGCGCTCGAGCTACAAGCCCGACGAGATCGTGTTCGGCCGGAAGTTCGCCAGCATCTACAATCCCGTGCTGGAGGACGGCACCATCACGATCGACGTGTCGCGGCTGAGCGAGACGGAGGACGCGCCGGTCGAGGGCGACGCGAGCATGTACACCCAGACCTTCCGCCACACCGGGCACTTCACCGGCTTCGCCGCCCCGCGCCCGCCAACGAAGCCGCGCGATGGCAAGCGCTGAGCGAGTGCGCACATGACCGATCCCGGAGCGACTCCCAGCCGCCGCTTCAACGAGAAGGAGGTCGCGCTCATCATCAAGCACGCCTCCGAGCTGCAGCAGCTCGAAACGACGACCGAATCGAGCACGGGGATGTCGCTCGCGGAGCTGGAGCAGGTTGCGCGCGAGGCCGGCCTCGATCCCGCGCTCGTGCGCCGCGCCGCGGTCGATCTCGATACGCGCGTCACCGACCAGACGCCGAACAGGTTCCTCGGCGCGGCGACGGCGCTGCGACTCGAGCGCACGATCGACGGCGAGGTGCCCGCCGACGAATACGAGCAGCTGGTGCTCGAGATCCAGCGGCAGCTCGGCGAGGTGGGCTCGGCGTCGACGATCGGGCGCAGCCTGCAGTGGACCGTTCAGGGTGCGGGCCGCCGGCGCGCCTCCACACGCACGGTGCAGGTGACGATCTCGCCGCGGAATGGCCGCACGACGATCCGGATCGAGGAGCGGCTGGGCGGGCTAGCCGGTGGCCTCTTCGGTGGGCTGATGGGAGGGATCGGCGGAGGGACGACGGGCATCTCCGCCGGCATCGGGATGGGTGTGCTCCACTCGTGGGCCGCGTTCGCCGGCATCTGGGGCGGCGTCGTCGCCGGCAGCTATCTCCTCGCGCGCACCATCTTCGGACGCGTCGCACGCGGGCGGGGCGAGGCGTTGCGGACGCTCATGTCGCGGCTCGTCGAGCACGCCTCCGCGACGGCCGTGCGCGCGCCCGGGCTCGCCCGCCCCGCCGACGAGCCACGTTCGCTCGAGGGGGGCGGGAAGCCGTTCGGTAGCTAGGACTCGCGCGAGTCCGGATCGGGGACGTTGTTCGGCTCGTTGTCGATCGAGAATTCCGGGGTGATCGCGCGCGGATCGCGCGGCGCCGAGGCGCGTTTCGCCTGTTCCTGAGCGAACCGTTCCTTGTCGCGATCGGGTAGGCCGGACTTCTCGCGGAGCATGTCCTTGTCCGCGCCGCCCGATTCCGGCCGATCACTCTGGAAGAAGTTGCTGGCCTTGGATCCCATGCCGTGCTCCATGCTGAAGGTGCTCGCCATGGAGTCAGAAAGCATGCCGCCGGCAGAGAGGAACCCGCTCCCGGAATCCCGGGTAGAGCCATCAAGCGACCGCTTCCGCCCTATATTCAGAGAATGCGACTGACTACGCTCATCGCCCCCGTGCTGGGTGCGCTTCTGCTCGCGCACCCGCTCGCGGCCCAGGGCCCGACGTCGCGGCCCAAGGTCACCCCACTGCCGGGCTCGTCGGGCGCGCCCAGCGCGCCGGCTGCGCCGACGACGAAGCCATCTGCCGCGCCGCCGAGGACTGCCGCACCCAAGTCGGGCGCGTCGGGCGCCGGCGAGCCTGGCGGGATCACCACGGGATACCTCCAGGGTGTCGCCGTGGACAGCATCCATGGTTTGCCCCTCATCGGCGCCGCGATCCAACTCGAGGGCACCGATCGGCTCGGCATCACCGATTCGCTCGGGCGGTTCCTGATCGACAGCATCAAGCCGGGCAACTACAAGGTGCTCGTCGACCACGACATCCTCGACACGCTCGGGATCTCGCTGAGCACGAAACCGATGGAGTTCGCCGCGAACAGCGTGACGCGCGTCGTGATCGGGATCCCGAGCCCCGACTTCCTCGTCAGTCGGTTCTGCACGCCGGCACGGCGCGCGCTCGGGCCCGGCGTGCTCGTGGGTCGCGTCCGCGAGCCGGACAGCCCAAAGGCAGCGGTCGGCGCGCGGGTCTCTTTCGTCTGGTACGACCCTGATCCGCCACCGGTGGCGGGGTTGCCGATCAAGATCAAGAAGGAGCCGCGCGTGCGTGAGGCCACCGTCGGCGAGGATGGCACCTACCGGCTGTGCGGGCTCCCCGAGAAGTACGAGGGCAAGCTGCAGGCGCAGCGCAAGGATGGTGGGACCACGGCCGAGGTGCCGGTCGAGCAGGATGGCGGACTGCTCACGCTGCGCAGCATGAGCGTCGCGCCCCTCACCGTCACGGCGGCGAACACGGATACGGCGAAGGGAGCGCCGGTGCGCATCCCGAAGGGAAGCGCTCGCGTGCTGGGGCGCGTGACGAACAAGGCCGGCGCGCCGGTGGATGGCGCGCGTGTCAGCCTCCTGGGCGGAGGCTCGTCGACGACGACTCGGGCGAGCGGTGACTTCTTGCTCGATTCGCTTCCTGCCGGCACGCAGGCGATCACCGTGCGACACCTCGGCTACGCACCGAAGGAAGTCACCGTCGAGCTGTCCTCGCGCACGCCGGCGCGCGTGAACGTGGAGCTCGGCGCGTACGTCCCCGAGCTCCCGCCGGTGGAAGTCGTCTCGCAGATAGACCAGGGACTCGACCGCGTCGGATTCACGGGCCGCAAGCGCGGCGGCGCGGGCGGCTACTTCATCACGCCGCAGATGATCGAGAATCGCAAGGCGGCGCAGTT
>Ga0136846_1233644_pt1 | contig 10825 bp, 7 predicted proteins | sample HopSoiMetagenom2_FD_96841 | JGI IMG/M metagenome (GOLD analysis project Ga0136846, IMG submission 96841) | Grasslands soil microbial communities from Hopland, California, USA - 2 Assembly 2016 (version 4) | ecosystem: Environmental > Terrestrial > Soil > Grasslands | place: USA: Hopland... | reverse complement strand
GACGAAGCCGTGAGACGGGTGTTGCGCCTGAAATTCGCAGCCGGACTGTTCGAGCACCCTTACGCGGATGTGAACCGCGAAAAGTCCGACATTCTCACGCCACAAAACCGGGAAGTTGCACGCAAGCTGGCATTCGAATCGATGGTGCTCCTTCAGAATAAGAACGACGTGCTGCCGTTGAATCGCAAGCAGACGATTGCAGTAATTGGTCCATTGGCCAATGACAAGTCCTCACAACTTGGACCTTGGGCGGGGAACGGACAGGCGGCAGATGCCGTCACTCCGCTGGAAGCTTTGCGCGAAAAAATGGGCAGCGATCATGTCTTTTACGCCAAAGGAGTGGACATTCCACCCTTCGAGAGTGGCCTTGCAGCGGGAGTTGCGGCTCCGGCGCCGCCATCAGCGACGGGCGTGAAGAATCTTGAAACGGAAAACAAGGCCGCTAGTATTCCCGATGCCGTTGCCGCCGCGAAGAAGGCTGACGTCGTGGTGTTATTCGTGGGCGAGCTTGCGGGCATGACGGGCGAAGCCAGCTCGCGTTCGACGCTCGACCTGCCCGGGGATCAAATGAAACTGATCGATGCGGTCCTCGCGACAGGTAAGCCAGTCGTGCTGGTGCTTGAAAGTGGGCGTCCGCTGGATATTCGCTGGGCTCCCGATAAAGTGTCTGCCATCGTGCAGGCATGGTTCTTGGGGGTTGAGGCGGGAAATGCTATCGCACACACGCTGCTTGGCGATGCTTCGCCCAGCGGACGACTGGCTCTGAGCTGGCCGCGATCGGTGGGAGAAATTCCCATGTATTACAACCACAAGAATACCGGGCGTCCTTCGGCGCCGGACCGCTGGCACACCGGATATCTCGATCAGAGTGCCACGCCGCTGTATCCGTTCGGCTACGGGCTGACTTACACGACATTCAACTACAGTAATTTGAGAGTGGAGTCGCCGACGATTTCAGCAGACGGAACCCTGCGCGTGACCGCCGACATCGCAAACACAGGAAAGCGTGAAGGAACAGAAGTGGTGCAGCTGTATGTGCATGATCGTGTGGCGCCGACATCGCGTCCCGTGCGTGAGTTGAAAGGATTCGAACGAGTCACGCTCGCTCCGGGGGCGCATAAGAATGTTGAATTCTCAGTCAAAGCGAATGACCTCGGATCGTACGATCCGTCCATGCGCTGGGTTGTGCCGAAGGGGGCGTATGACATCTGGGTTGCGCCGGATGCCGCCAGCGGAATAGAGGGAATGTTTCAGGTGGAATGAGTGAAGGCGGGCTGCAGCCTACTTTCCCCGATCCAATTTGTCCACGGCGGCAGCGGTCGTCCCTTCGTCCTTATCTTTGTTATCGAGATAGGCGACGATCATGGAAATGCGGCGGTTCGAAGGATCAAACGGCTCTTGCGGTTTGCGAAGCAGTTGGTCGGCAAAACCGCGCACCTGCTCTACCTGCTGTGGCCCAAGTCCTTCGGCCTGCATCAGTCGTCTGGCGGAATTGGCGCGATCCGTCGAAAGTTCCCAGTTGCTGTAATTGCGATGTCCTGAGAACGGTTTTGAATCGGTGTGGCCCTCGAGCGATATTTTGTTCGGCAGCTTACCCAATTCTTTCGCAAGCAGGAGCAGAAGTTCTTTGCCATTTCCGTTCGGCTCGGAACTGCCGAGGTTAAAGAATGTGCCAGTTGCAGATTCGAGCAACTCAATGCGCAGACCTTCGGGTGTTACCTTGATCTCGATCTGGTCTTTTAACTTATCGAAATCCGGCATCTGACTGATCGCCTTTTCAAGTTCCTGCTTAAGCTTGGCCATGTCCTGTTTCGGAGCTACAACGGTCTCGCCTTTGCCCTCCATGGTTGTTCCGAGTTTGCCTGCGGTGCCAGAAGGGTCGTTGAAATATCCCGCGATTGCTTCTCGAACCGGCTTACTCGTATTGAGCAGCCAGAGCACGATGAACAGCGCCATCATCGCAGTTACAAAATCGGCGTAAGCAACTTTCCAGGCCCCGCCATGATGTCCCCCATGTGCGACCTTCTTCTTGATGACGATGATGGGCTTGGTACTCTCCACCTTACGAACCTGCCGCGGCCTGGGCGGCGGCTGGCGCTTCTGCGGAAGCCGCTGATCCGCGGCAGCCTTCCTCAAGTTCCTTGAACGTCGGACGAACGTGGCCAGGAACTGCCCGTCGCGCTGCTTCAACAGCCAGGATGGGGGCGGTACCTTTGAGGAAGGAAATAATCAGAACGCGAAGTACGTTCATGTAGGCCTTCTCGTCGTCCGCAATCTTACCCATGTTGGCGGCGAGTGGTCCGATGAGTCCGTAACACAGGAGGATGCCGAGAAAAGTCCCGACCAGCGCTGCTGCCACCTTGTGTCCAATCTCTTCAGGAGGTCCTCCGAGTGAGCCCATGGTGATCACGACGCCAAGCACTGCGGCGACGATGCCGAGGCCGGGAAGGGAATCGGCGACGGTAGTAAGCGAAGCAATCGGCAGAGTCGCGTCATGATGCAGCACTTCGAGATCGAGTTCGATCAGTTGATCCAGCTCAAATGCATCGATGCCGCTGATCGCCATTCGCATACTGTCACAGAAAAAATTGCGCACATGCGGGTCTTTCAGAAAGCCGGGGTCCTGGCTGAAAACCGCGCTGTTGTCGGGGTCTTCGACGTCGGTTTCGAGCGACATCAGGCCTTGCCGGCGCGCCTTGTTCAGTAACTGGTAGCCGATTTGAAGCGATGAGAGATAGCGCTTGCGCGTGAACGGAGAGCCCTTAAAGACCTGGATCATGCCGCCGGCAATCTGCTTGAGCACATGCAAGGGGTTGCCTATCAGTACGGTTCCCGCGGCCGCGCCGCCGATGATGAGCAGTTCGGCGGGCTGAAGCAGGACTTTGACATTGCCATGCTCCATGAGATAACCGCCGAGCACGGCCCCGAAAACAATGATGATTCCGATGATGGCAAACATTGTGGCGTGTGTTCAGGCAGAGGTGTCCCGGGCCGCGGGCGCGGGTCACCACTGTTCACATCGGCTGCAGAGTGGTTGAACTTCATGCTCTGCGGTTGACCGGCACGGGTGTGGAATGCGTTAGCACCTTCGTGCTATTCCCAACCTGCCCTGAGGTACGTACCTTCTTATTGAGCAGTTCTGGGGGAGGGCTGCCCAGGCGTCTCGCGACTCTAACGAGTCGAGGCGCCTGTTTTTATTGGTCCCGCACTTCCGGCAGTTTTCGACGAACCCGCCTGCCAAATCAGCTCTGGTATCATTCCCACTTCTCTAATGCACCCAATTCTTCTCAGTCTGCTGCTGGGATTGACCGCGGCTGCGGCCAATGTATTTGGCGGCACGATTATCGTGCAAAAGAATTGGGACCGGTCTTACCTCAGATATTTCGTCGCGCTAGGCGCGGGCTTCATGCTGGCCACCGCTACCATGGAGATCATTCCGGAGAGTCTGGCGCTGAGAGGCCGCAGCGCCGCGTTTCTGATACTGGTTGGATATCTGATCGTGCACTTCTTCGAACACACGCTGACTCCTCACTTCCATTTTGGAGAGGAGACGCATGCCGACGAGTTCATCGCCGCGCACAAAGGCTTCTCGGTACTGCTAGGGCTGGTGATTCATTCACTGTTTGATGGAATTGCGATCGCGTCAGGTTTTATCGTTTCCAACTGGCTCGGATGGATCATCTTCCTCTCGATTTTTCTCCACAAAATTCCTGAAGGATTCACCATTGCTTCCGTGATGCTCGCCAGCGGACGCAGCAAGAAATTCGCCTGGGGCGCTTCCGCGCTGCTTGGCGGCGCCACGTTTATCGGTGTACTGACGATGGCGATTTTCAAGCAGCAGGTGGGGCTGGGTTTGCCGATTTCAGGGGGAGTGACCATCTATGTAGCTGCGTCGGACCTGATGCCGGAAGTGAACCGGGAGCCGGGCGGAAAGATGGCGATGGTAGTGCTGCTCGGAGTAGCCGTGTTCTTTCTGCTGGACAGGCTCGTTCGCTAGATTGATTCGCACGGGCGGACGCCCGTCGCTTCTAGTTGCAATAGTTTCTAATCCACAGTGTGTTTGGCGGTGTAGCCCTCGCGCGCGATGACCTGGTATTTCACGTCTTTATGTTTTTGGTCTTGAATCTTCAATGGCCCGCCATCCGGAGCGACCACATCGACTTTGAGCTTGCGGTAGGTTCCATCGAGCTTGGCATTCGTAGGACGATAGCTGATGGTGTACTGATGGCGAATGTCCTCAGCGATGTCTTTGAACGCGTCGACGAAATCGCCGGTAAAACGCGGCTGATAAAAGCGGCCGCCGGTCAGCCGCGCGAATGTTTGCAATTCATTGTCCGCCTGTAGCCAGTCGATTGTTCCCATTCCATAGCTGGCCATGCCATGCGACATACCCGTGCAATGACGCGTTTCGCAATACTCGCGAACCTGCCACCCAATGCTGACTGAAAAGATGGTTATGTCATGGCTCAACTTGACCTTCTTTTCTATCTTGTCGAGCGTGAGCTTGCTAAATGTGTCAATACCTGTGCTGATTAGAACGATGTACTTGTGACCCTCGACGCGCTCGAGCCGGTCGATAGTGTCGTACAGCGCGTCGAAGAAGTTGGTCTCCGAAAAACCAGGAATGCGCAACTGGTTGAGCCCTGCCATGAGCGCATTCTTATCCTGGGTGAAGTCAACCAGAATGTCAGGATGCATGTCGTACGAGATGGCCGCAACCCAGTCATCTTTCTTGAGAGTGCTGGCGAAGATGTACGAGCCCTTTATTGCCTCATATTCGATCGGCCACCAGGTATTGGCGAACTCAATCAGCATGACGGCCGTAATGGGTGCCTCTTCGACCTTGAAATCGCTGATGGTCTGTGGGGCACCGTCCTCCAAAATGCGGAAATTTTCTTTCTTCAGGTTCGGAATGAACTGCCCGTTCTTAGTAGTCACCATGACAGGGACGGTCACGAGCGGCACGTCCACGTGGATGGAGTAGTCGGGCATGCCCTCAACCTTTTTGGGCTTCTCCGGCGGGGGCGCAGGCGGTTCCTCACCCTTTTTTGGAATTGCATACGGCCCGGAGTTGCCGTTTGGACCTCCAGCTTCCGGAGGCGCTTCCTGCTGGTTCGGATTTTGCGAGGCGGACGAGCCAGAAGGCTGCTGTGCTAAGGCCGGTGTTGCCGAAAAAGCCGCGCCGCCAACCGAAAGTAAAAGTGTTAGCAGAAATGCGCAGAACTGTGCGCGGCGAGAAGAATTACGAATGCAAGTCATCGAAAACATTGGGATTGGTCCGGCAACTCCTATGCTAGTATAGACGCACAGCTTCGTGATTGGGATGTTTGGCCGGACCGCAAGACCTCTCCTACCGGGCAAGCGCAGTAAACGAAGTGGACTTCATTTCAATTGGGACCTGCTCCTGGGTGGTCCTGAGGGCAAAATGAGACGAGCTGCTCTCGCCGCAGTATCAGTGTACCTGGTTGTACTCTCGTTATCGACTTTCGCGCAGAACCCCAAGCCCGTTGAGACTCTTTCATTAAGCCAAATTCACGCCGGAATGCGTGGCGTGGCTTACACGGTATTTCAAGGAACCACGCCTGAACCCATGGACGTGGAAGTCCTCGGCGTTCTAAAGAATGCCAATGGCCCCAAAGGCGACATCATTCTCGTGCGGCTCGGCGGCGCCAAAGCCGAGTACACCGGCGTGGTTGCAGGCATGAGCGGAAGCCCGGTGTATTTCAACGGAAAGCTGGCAGGAGCGGTGGCCTTTCGTATCGGCGAATTTTCGAAGGAGCCAATCGCCGGAGTGACGCCGATCTCGGAAATGCTCGAAATCAGCGCCCTTGATGCCGCACCCAGCACTATTCCAGTTCAGGCAAAGTCAGGGCCGTCGCTGACGGCGAAGACTTCAGGTCCGGGGATTTCAAGTTCCCAGGTGCAGAGCTTTGCCAACTACTTGAAGCCGATCGACACGCCACTGGTCTTCAGCGGATTTTCAGAAGAGGCCGTCCAAAGATTTGCGCCACAGTTTGCTGCTCAGGGAATTGTGCCCGTTATGGGTGTTGGTTCGGCGAGTGACGTGAAGCAGCCTGATCCTGTGGTTCCGGGGTCCGCGGTGAGCGCGATCCTGGTCCGCGGCGACATGGACATTGCGGCGACCTGCACCGTGACTTACATCGATGCAACACGTTTGTTGGCCTGTGGCCATCCGCTGATGCAGTTCGGGATGATCGACTTGCCCATGACCAAGGCGCAAGTGCTGGCGACGCTCCCTTCTCCACTGAATGCCTTCAAGATTGTGAATGCAACCGAAACTGTGGGCTCGTTTGTTCAGGACCGCCATACGGGCATCATGGGAGAGTTTGGCAAGAAGGCTGAAATGATTCCGGTGACGCTGACAATCCACGGCGGCACGGGGCCCAAGCAGTTTCATTATGAAGTGTTGAACAATGCCCGGCTCAGCCCGGTGGCAATCTCGACTACTGTCTTCAATGCACTTCATGGGGTCAACGAATACGGTGATGAGACCACTTACACAATGAAAGGCGCGATCAGCGTCGGGGGCTTCCCAGAAGTGAAGCTGCAAGACATGTACTCTACTGCCGATGGCGGGCAGCCCGCGGCCATGCTGGCTGCAAGTTCAATCGGAGGCGCATTCGGCAGGATCTACGACAATCCATACAGCACGCCTGAGATCAAAGGCTTGCAACTCGATTTTGAAATTACGAATGAGCGCAGATGGGCGAAGCTTGAAAGCGCGCGTACTGACGTCAGCGAAGCGCGTCCGGGGGACGAGATCACGGTTGAGGTGCTGCTACGGCCCTATCGCGGCGAGGCTGTGATTGAGCACGTCCCGGTGCGCATTCCACCTTCCGCCTCCAAAGGTTCAACCCTGCACGTCCTTGTGAGCGATGGAGAAATGCTCGACCGCTTGCGGCGCGGTCCAAACGGCGGACAAAAACTGGACCTTGCCTCTACCATTGGCGTACTGAACAAGGAGCACGTAAATAACCGGGTTTACGTTTCAGTGCTCAACGAAGATCCTGAAGCTATGGTCGCGGACAAAGTGATGCCCGCAATTCCTCTATCGGTGATGAACGTGATGGATGGAATGCGCGGCCAGGATATGACGGTGTTAGGTGAATCTTCGGTAAGCGAAGCAGCGACGAAACCACTTGATTTTGTTGTCTCGGGCGCACAGTTGCTGCCAATCACAATCAAATAGGTGGTTGCTCAAGTCTAGGGTGATTCCGGCCCGGTTCTGGTCAGAAGCCCGATCTTGTCTACTCCTGAACTCCGCGCAATTGAAATCGCATCGGCGACATACTGAAAGTCGATTTCATCGTCGCCCTTTAAGAATGCAACGTGATCCGCGCGTTGCTTATAAATATCGAAGAGCCTGTCATGCAGGTCTTCCCACCTGACGTTTTCCTGATTGATCTTCAGCGCGGGTGCCTGTTTGTCCCCAGCCCAGGCGATTTGAATCACGATGTTGGTATCGACGTTTTTCGTCGGAGAATCTTTGGATGCGGGCTGTGGAATTTCCGCCCACAAACCCTTCTCGTGTGACATTGCCACCACGACCATGAAAACCACGATCAGCACCAACAGCACATCAATCATCGGTGTGATATTGATTTCTGATCTGAGCGCACCACCGCCTTGCGTTGAGAATGCCATGACTATTCCTCTCAAGCACGCGCGTGTCTGAGGGATTGGACACCCGGAAGAGAGTATTAGTTCCGAAGGGGCGAGAGTTTAGAGAATGGCTCAGCTGCGAGTTGGAAGAATCTCACAGATCGGGTTAGCTCACGATCACTGAAAAGTTCGTGCCTTCCCACTGCCGTGACTGATTCCAGTAGAAGGTGAAAAGGAGTTCCCGTCCAGCTTCGAGGCTGCGCGCGGGAATATCGGCAAAGTAGATTCCGACTCCGCTATCCTGCGTGCCGGTATCGTGCGCTGTTTGCCACCCGTCAACGCTCCAGTGCACGGTTGCCGGCGCAAGCAGCTCTATCCGCAGATCTTTGCGTTGGGGAAGTATTCTGCATTTGTTATTGAAGCGCCAGCTGCCATACACTGCCTGGCGTTTTTCCACGCAATAGCGTTTTACGGTTTGAGGCGCCTGATCGAAAATCTTGCCGTCTTTAAGGGACCGCACCAGCTTTATGTATTCGGAGTGCGCCCACACCAACGGGCACGCCGAACCAGATGGCTTACCGAAGAAAAGCTCTCGTTCCGGAATGTCGGGAGCGTCCCAGACCTGCTCGGGCAGAAGCCGGCTGCCATTCGTGGAGTGCTCGACTGAGCTCAGCAATTCTTGCGCGGCGCTTATGTTTCCAGCAGCCAGTTCATAGTTGGCTCGCTCGCCGGCGAGCAGGGGCCAAAGCCTCCCGATTCCGGTTCCATCAAAAGGGGAACCATCAGCGTGCTCTCCGTAACCGTCATCGTTATAGCGATACCAGCACGGCCCTTGCGGCAGTTTCACCTTAAGCAACGCATCGATTACTTTAATTGTATTGAGAATCCGCGGATCATCAGGCCCGCGCAGTCCAAAACGGACCAGCGCAAGGGCGTCTGGACTTACGACGTGTGACGCCTGCTCCAGACCTTCCCCCGGCGGTCGGTTCTTAATTGGCACAAAACCCTGGGTTGGCGAAGCCGCGCAGTCATCCTCGGGGGGAGCGATGCGGACGTAATATCCATCGACTCCGATTTGCTGGGCCAATCCGCCGTCAGTCGAGTACGTCCAGCGCTCGATATTTTCATTCCACGTGTCAGCAAGATCGCGCAAATAAGACGCGGTCATCGGTTCATGCATTGCGTCGGCGAGATCCGCTGCGGCCAGCAGTCCTGCAACTTCAACCGCTAACGTGAATGGGGAATATCCTGCGTCTTCTTCCCAGCGGTCCTGCTGCGTAACGGGACCGTTACGCGCGACGAAGCCAATTGCGCTCTTCACCATTGGCCACCACCGCTTCAGGTCGCCAAGAGCGCTCGGTGCGTAGCGGCGAAGCAGATCGACCAGCAACACCGGGAAAGCGGCTTCATCCATTTGCAGCCCGCTCCAGTAAGGCCGCCCGTCCAGCCACATGTTCTGCGGCCAGTGCCCATCGGCCTCCTGAGTTGTTTCGAGGTATCGAAGCACGCGCATTGCGTCACCGTGGGCACCCGCCGCGAGAAAACCTCCGGCTGTTTCAACCAGATCGCGCGGCCAGACCAGGTGATAGCCACCGAGATCCTCGTCGCCTTTATTGAACCCCCATGGAATCGAAAGACTGGCAATCACTCCGCCGAGAAAATCCTTCGATTCATGAACTCGAAGCATCGCCGTGCTGGCGCGATAAAGATCCTGGTCTACCGGACGGTCCAGCGGCAGCAGCATCTTCTGCCAGCCCCTCCACTGATTGACGTACTCATGCTGCAGGGCACCGTAGTCATCGATCAGTGTTGCCTTGACCTGTTCAGCTGCCTCGGCCCAGATGCCGCCGAAGCCGAGCGCGATTACAAACTCGCCGTTGCATCCCTGCAGGTCAACTTCTCCGGTCAAGGCCACATTGCCGTTTTCTGCTCGCTGGTACAGTTGCGTGAGCTGAAAGTGCCGAGAGAGGTCTTGCCATGCGTCGGAATATCCGGCGAAGCCGACGGACATTGTCTTCCATGGCGCTGAGCAAGCCATCGCTAACGCGACACCCATCGGCGATTCCGCCATCGGCATAAGCATGCCTTTGTAGTCGCCGACCCAGCCCGTGTTGTTGCTGCCAATGTTTCCAAGGTGCGGAGCAAGCAGCGCATAGACGTGGTAGTCAGAAAGGTCGCCGATGAGTGGAACGAAGCGAATTTTCTGTAGCACCACGTTGCGGAAGGGATCGGTGAGCACTTCCTTTTCAATCCGGTACCGGCCGCTCAGTTCAGTGTTGGTCAGTTGAAAAGCGGGCACGCCGTGCTCAATCGCCCTAACCTCGAATTTGCAGTGGCGTTTCTCCTCAGAAAAGTAATCCTTGCCATTTGTAACCAGAAGCCCGAGGTCGCGGGTGCACGCCATGTCCACACGCGGGAAGTAGATTTCATTAAGAATGCCGTGGCTTAGCGTGAACCACACACGGCTGCTGCGGTTGAGCGCTGTTCCAACTCCCATTTTCGCGCTCGACGTCCAGCGCGAAGGAATTCCCGGCCATCCTGGTGCGAAGATGGTGTCTGCCATAAGTCAGCCTGCAGGTATTTACTTTGAAACTGAAATGGTATCAGGAAGAGCCAATCGGCCGAGGTAAAGCGCCATTCCTACGACTGCGTCAACGTTCATGCGATGCAGTTGCTCGACTTCATGAATCGAGGTAATGCCACCCGCAGCGATCAGCTGTTTGCTGGTCGCGTTGCGCAGTTCGCGAACAGGGTCGAGGGGCAATCCGAGCATGAGGCCCTCGGTATCAATATGCGTGTAGAGAAATGCGGCGCAGTAGTTATCAAGGGCGCGGACCATCTCGAGGGGCGTGATATTGGTGATTTCCTTCCAGCCGCGAATTGCAACTTTGCCGCCCTTGGCGTCAATGGCAAAAACAAGCTTTCCGGAGCCGAGTTCGTCGGCGAGTTGGTGTGCGAAGCTAGTATTGATTTCGCCGCTCTGAACAAGCGACGATCCAATAATGATTCGCTTTGCCCCGGATTCAAGCGCAGCGCGTGCAGCCTCCAGTGTACGAATGCCGCCGCCGACCTGGCACGGAAGCTTGGTTGCAAAGTATGTGATGAGATCGGAATTTGGGGGTCTTCCCATCGCGGCATCAAGGTCAATAAGTTGCACCAAAGGAAAAGAGGAGAACTTGGCGATCCAATCGTCGAAATTCGT
>Ga0136846_1217759_pt1 | contig 10825 bp, 8 predicted proteins | sample HopSoiMetagenom2_FD_96841 | JGI IMG/M metagenome (GOLD analysis project Ga0136846, IMG submission 96841) | Grasslands soil microbial communities from Hopland, California, USA - 2 Assembly 2016 (version 4) | ecosystem: Environmental > Terrestrial > Soil > Grasslands | place: USA: Hopland... | reverse complement strand
GCCGCAGGGCTTCGACGCGCACTGGCGTGTGTCGTCGCTCGTGACTTCGGCGCGCGAGCAGGTACGCGCGGGTCTCTCGGGTCGCGGCAACGCCGCTGAAGCCGCCACCACCCAGGCACGCCAGAACATAGGTCCGCTGCAGACCTTCGACGTGTCTCTCGCGCAACCCATCAACGTGTATTCGATGAGCACGCGCGCCGGCAAGTACGGTGCGCTGTTCATCGGGCTCGTGCTGATGGCCGCCTTCATGTTCGAGCTGTTCCGCAAGCTGCGCCTGCATCCGATCCAGTACGGCCTGGTCGGCTTGTCGATCGCGCTGTTCTTCCTGCTGCTGCTCGCGCTGTCGGAGAAGTTCGCGTTCTGGATGGCATATGCGGGTGCCGCCACGGCGAGCGTCGCGCTGCTGGCCGTGTACTTCAGCGCGGTGCTGGGAGGCTGGCGGCGCGGCCTGTCCTTCGGCGCCTTCGTGGCGCTGCTCTATGGCGCGCTCTACGGCCTGCTGGCTTCCGAAAGCAACGCACTGCTGCTCGGCGCGCTGCTGATCTTCGGCATGCTGGCCACGCTGATGCTCGTCACGCGCAAGGTCGACTGGTATGCGCTCTCGCGGCGCGTGGAACCGGCACCGGAAGCGCAGGCGGCATGAGACTGCTGCGGGTCATCGCGAGTGCATCGGGCTGGCTGGCCCTGGCCACACTGTGGTTCTGGGCCTGGCACCTGAAGGACCCGCACCTGCGCTTCATGCGCGCGTGGGAACTGCCCTTGCTGCTGGCGATGTTGGTGGCCGGCATCGCAATCGCCTGGCGGTTTGCACGGGGCAACTTGCGCCCGGTCGCTCTGGGCCTGGCGTTCGCGGCCTTGCTGACTGCCCTGTGCAATGAAGCGGCATCGCACCAGCACCGGGCCGAAGTGAATGAATCGGAGGGCCCGCTCGCACAGGCGCTGGGCGCGCATTTCATCGTCGGGTACGACGATGCGAAAAACCTGCGAGAGCTGGCCAGGAAGGGGCTGATCGGCGGAATCTTCGTAACCGGCCGCAATGTAAAGGGCCGCACGGCCGCTGAACTGCGCGATGAAATCGAGGGCCTGCAGGCATTGCGCCGCGAAGCCGGCCTGCCACCGCTGATCGTCGCAACCGACCAGGAAGGCGGCGCGGTTTCGCGTCTCTCGCCACTGGTCGAACGCCAGCCTGCACTCGCCTCGCTGCTCGACGCCGATGTGCCCGACAACGAGCTCACACAACGCGCCCATGCCTACGGCGCGCAACAGGGCAAGGCGCTCGCGGCTCTTGGCATCACGCTCAATTTCAGCCCGGTGGTCGACCTGCGCCCCGGCCGCGCACCGGGCCGCTGGGACTTCCACACCCGCATCGACGAACGCGCGATCTCGGCCGACCCCGCCATCACTGCGCAGGTGGCGCTCGCTTACGAGCTGGGCCTTGAATCCGCAGGCGTTCGCGGCACGCTCAAGCACTTTCCCGGCCTGGGCGGCGTGGCCGAGGACACCCACCATTTCGCCGCCGAACTGCGCACGCCTGTCGCCCAACTCGCGGCGCACGACTGGAAGCCGTTTCAAGACGTGTCGAAACATTCGGATGCCGCGATCATGCTCGGCCATGTCATCCTTGTAGAGTTCGACGCCGAATATCCGGTCTCTTTCTCGCGCAAAATCGTGCAGCGGGTGATTCGAGGCGAATGGGGCTACCAGGGCCTGCTCGTCACCGACGATCTCACGATGGGCGCAGCCTACAACCGCGGTCTTTGCGATGCCACCGTTCGCGCCCTCGGCGCCGGCGTGGACCTGTTGCTGATCGCCTTCGACCACGACAAGTATTTCGATGCCATGCATTGCGCGCTGCAGGCTGCGCGGCAAGGCACGCTCGACCTCCCGATGCAGGAACGCAGCAGCGCGCGGCGGCTCCAATCCTTTCGCTAGCCAGTAAGCAGCCAACTCTTATGTTCAAACGCTCAAGCTCCAAACCTTCCGACGACGGCAACGCGGCGTCCAATGAACCCCGCGCGCCATGGAAGCGCATTGCCGGCTGGGGCGCCATCGCGGTCGGCTCCGGCGCACTCGTGGTGCTGGTTGCCGCCATCGTCGCTGTGGTCGCCATCTATCCGAAGCTGCCCGACGTATCGGAGCTCTCCGACTACCGGCCCAAGCTGCCGCTGCGCGTGTACTCGACCGAAGGCCAGCTGATCGGCGAGTTCGGTGAAGAGCGCCGCAACCTCACGCCCTTCGCCAACATTCCGAAGGTCATGAAAGACGCGGTACTGGCTGTGGAAGACGCGCGCTTCTACGACCACGGCGGTGTGGACTACAAGGGCTTCCTGCGCGCAGCGGTGGCCAGCCTGAAGGGCGGCCGCAAGCAGGGCGCGTCGACCATCACGATGCAGGTGGCGCGCAACGTGTACCTGAGCTCGGAGCGGACGATGAGCCGCAAGACCTACGAGATCCTGCTGGCGCTGCGGCTCGAACGGCAGCTCACCAAAGACCAGATCCTCGAGATCTACCTGAACCAGATCTACCTGGGCAACCGCGCCTACGGCTTTGCGGCCGCCGCCGAAACCTATTTCGGCAAGCCGCTGCAGAACGTCACCGTCGCCGAAGCCGCAATGCTGGCCGGCCTGCCGAAGGCGCCCGGCGCCAACAACCCCGTGGCCAACCCGCGCCGCGCGCGGGCGCGCCAGCTCTACGTGATCGACCGGATGCAGGAAACCGGCTTCATCACCGCCGACCAGGCTGCAGAAGCCAAGAAGGAAGAACTGCACCTGCGCGACGCCGCCGATCCGAACCGCCTGCATGCCGAGTACGTGGCCGAGACGGTGCGCCAGATGATGTACGCGCAGTACGGCGACAGCATCTACACCAGCGGCATGAAGGTCTATACCTCGCTCGTGGCGGCCGACCAGGCAGCTGCCTACAGGTCGCTGCGCAAGGGCATCATGGACTACGAGCGCCGCCAGCCCTACCGCGGCCCCGAGAGGTTCGTCGACCTGCCGACCGAGCAGAAGGAAATCGATGAAGCCGTGGACGATGCACTGGCCGAACACCCCGACAACGGCGATGTGGTCGCAGCCGTGGTGCTTGACGCGAACGCGAAGGAAATCAGCGCCGTGCGCGCGAACGGCGAAACCATCCAGATCACGGGCGATGGCCTGAAGCCCGCGCAGTCGGGCCTCGCTGCGAAGGCACCACCGAACATCAAGATCCGCCGCGGCGCAGTCATCCGCGTGGCGAAGACGCCGAAGAACACCTGGGAAATCACGCAGCTGCCCGAGGTCGAAGGCGCCTTCATCGGCATGGATCCGCGCAGCGGTGCCATCAAGGCGCTGGTCGGCGGTTTCGATTTCGGCAAGAACAAGTTCAATCACGTGACGCAGGCCTGGCGCCAGCCGGGTTCGAGCTTCAAGCCCTTCATCTACTCGGCCGCACTTGAAAAAGGCTTCACGCCCGCAACCGTGGTGAACGACGCGCCGCTGTACTTCGACGCCAGCGCCAACGGCGGCCAGCCGTGGGAGCCGAAGAACTTCGAAGGCACCTACGAAGGCCCGATGCCGCTGCGCACCGCGCTGATGAAGTCGAAGAACCTCGTCACGCTGCGCGTGCTGGAGTCGATCGGCGCGCCCTATGCGCAAGACTGGATCACCAAGTTCGGCTTCGACAAGGACAAGCATCCCGCCAACCTGCCGATGGGCCTGGGCGCCGGCTCGGTCACGCCGATGCAGATGGCGGTGGGCTATTCGGTGTTCGCCAATGGCGGCTACCGCGTCAATCCGTACCTGGTCACGCGTGTCACCGACATGAGGGACAAGGTCATCATGGAAACCGAGCCGCCTGTGCTCGACGAAGCGCGCCGCGCCATTCCGCAGCGCAACGCCTTCATCATGGATTCGCTGCTGCAGAGCGTGGTGAAGAACGGCACCGGCTTCAAGGCGCACCAGGCCCTGAAGCGCGACGACCTCTACGGCAAGACCGGCACCACCAACGACTCATTCGACACCTGGTTCGCGGGCTTCCAGCCGACCATGGTCGGCATCGCGTGGATCGGCTACGACACGCCGCGCCAGCTCGGCGTGCGCGGTGAAACCGGCGGCAGCCTGAGCCTGCCGATCTGGATCGGCTACATGCAGACCGCGCTGCAGGGCGTGCCGGTGACGCAGCCCGCGGAACCGCCTGGCGTGGTGAACGTCGACGGCGAGTGGTACTTCGACGACTTCACGCCGGGCCACAACGTAGCGAGCCTGGGCCTGGAAAGCGAAGCGCCGCCACCGCCGGCCGAAGAACTCACGGGTGCGCCCATCGGAGCGCCGCCAGTACCGGAAGAACGCAACAGGATCCTCGATTTCTTCCGGTAAGTCGCAAAGCTGAAAAGAGAAGGCGGGTCGCGGTGCCTACACTCGGTGCTGCTTCCCGCCTTCTCTTTTTCTTCTCCACGCATCCATGGAAATTCTTACTCTGGTGGCACTCTTTGCCGCCGGCTTCTACATCCTCAAGTCCAGGGAACAGCGCATGCGCATCGCGCTGCTGGCCAGCCACCTCGGCCGCTACCAGATCGAAAGGCTCATGGAGAGCCTCACTTCCGGCTACATGCGCTGCCTCGGCGAAGACGACGCCGAGCGCCGCCAGCAGATCTGGCACCTGCTCGACGCCACCGAGGAAAAGCTCTCCGCCCAGTTCGACAGCTTCGCCGCCGAGTTCTCGCGCATGCCCGAACCCGCCACGCGCGTGAGCAAGCTGCCGGTGGCCATTCCGCTGTTCACACAATTCTTTCCGGGTTCGACCTTCGATGTGCGCCAGGCCCTGCTCATCCACGCACGCGGCGTTGCCGGCGTGATGCGCAACGAAGCCGGGCGCACGCCTAAATCGAAAGCCTTCACCATGTCGGCCGAGCTGTTCCTGATGCAGCACACCTGCCACTGGTATTGCCGCTCGAAGACGGTGGCGTCGGCTCGCATGATCGGGCAGCACCAGACGCAGTACCTGCAGGCGCTCGGGGCTGTGAGTCCGGAAACTCGCAGCGCCTATTGCGCGCTGATCGGCCGCCCTCAGTGATGTGACAACAATGGCAGCGTGAGCGTCGCCACGGCGCCACCGCGCGACGCGTTGCCCAGATCGATCCGGCCGCGGTGCAATGCCGCGATCTCCTTCACGAACGCCAGCCCCAGCCCCGTGCTCTTCTTCTGGCTGTGCGGCCTGGCGAGCGAATAGAACTTCTCGAAGACTTTTTCCTGCGCGTATTCCGGAATGCCCGGACCGTGGTCGCGCACGCTCACGCGGGCCAGCTTCGACGTCGTTTCCAGCGTGAGCAGCACTTCGCTGTCGCGCGGTGAGAAATCGATGGCGTTGTCGAGCAGGTTGCTGATGGCGCGGCGGAGCAGGAACGGGTCGCCTTCGGCGCGGGCATCGTCGCGGATGTTCACGAGCAGTTTGATGTTGCGCTTGGCTGCCGCGGGTTGTGCGCTGGCGGCGATGTCCTCGATCAGCGAAGCCAGCGCCACCGGTTCTGTGCGGTCCAGCGTGCGCCGCGTCTCGAGCGCGGTGAGCTCCATCATGCGGTCGACGATTTCCTGGATGCGTTGCGTCTCGCGTTCGATGTTCTTCAGGAATCGTTCGCGCTCGGCATGCGGCATCGACGGCTCCTGCAGCAGCTCGGCCGCGCCGCGGATGGCCGAGAGCGGGCTTTTCACTTCGTGCGTGAAGGTCTGCACGTAGTCGGCCACGTAGTTGCGGCCGGTGAGGGCATCGCGCATTTCGCTGAAACCGGTGCGTACGCCGTCGACTGCGCGCCGCGCCATGCGCACGAGGCTCAGGCTGCGCTGCGCGCGCACCCAGGCCCAGTAGTCGCGGATCAGGCCGAAGGGCCGCACCAGCCAGATCGAGACGATGAGCGTGAGCAGCAGCAACGCGAGTGCCGAGCCGACGCCCACCCAGATGGTTCGCACGCGGGCGTCTTCCACGAACTGGCCGAAGCTCTGCACCGGCTTGCCCACGCTGACCATGCCGACGATCTCGTTGTTCCAGCGGATCGGTGCGCCCACGTACATGACCGAAGTGCGCGGGTCGCCGTCGACATCGCGCGAGGTGCGCGCGCCGTAAAGACCGGCGAGCGTGCGGCTCACGTCGGCCCACTGCGAATAGTCGGCGCCCAGATGCCTGCCGAGCGAATCGAACATCACACGGCCGTTGCGGTCGGTGACGTACACGCGCAGTTCGACACGGCTTTTGTGCAGGTTGTAGATCTGGGCGGAGAACTCGCGCGCGTAGACCGTTCGGAACAGAGGCTCGAGCCGCGCCGTGTTGATGGCACCGGCGATCACGTCCTGCTCGACCAGACTGGCCACCAACTGCGAGGTTTCGACCAGCGATTCCTCGGCCGACTCGCGGTAGCGCGGGTCGATGTCGGAAACGACGCGGTACAGCAGGAAGGCGATGCCCGCCGTGTAGATCAGCAGGATGCCGATGAAGATCCGCGTGCGCCGGGTCACGACGCCTTGGCGGGCAGTTCTTCGTTCAGTGCGTAGCCGGTGCCGCGCAGCGTGCGGATCGGCTCCACTTCCGGCGCGATTGCCTTGAGCTTGGCGCGCAGGGTCTTGATGTGCGCGTCTACCGTCCGGTCGAAGCTGTCGCTGGAATCGTCCCAGACAAGTTCGAGCAGTTCGTCGCGCGTGAAGACGCGGCCGGGCCGTTGCACCAGCAGTCTGAGCAACCCGTATTCGTAACGGGAGAGTTCCAGCAGGCGTCCGTAATAACGAATCTGCATGCGCTCGTTGTCGAGCGAAAAGGGCAGTGCGGGTGCCTGTGAGCTCGCTGGAGGCGTCTGGGCCTGGATTTGATGGGGTATCCCATGGTTTGGAGCCGCGCCCGCTGTGGAGGCTCCTGCGCCGTTTCTGGCGCTGCGCCGCAGGATGGTCCGCACGCGGGCGACGAGTTCGCGCGGCGAAAACGGCTTGGCGATGTAGTCGTCCGCGCCCAGTTCGAGGCCCACCACGCGGTCTATTTCGTCGCTGCGGGCCGTCAGGAACACCATGGGCACCTCCGGGCCGCCCATGGACTGGTTCAGCGCCTGGAGGCGCTTGAAGAGCTCGAAACCATTGAGATCGGGCAATCCGATGTCCAGGATGGCCAGCGCCGGGGGTTCCTGCGCGAACTGGACGATGGCTTCTTCGGCCGTGGCGCACCAGACCGGAATGAATCCGTCGCTCTTGAGGACGTACTGCAGCGTGTCGGCGATGCCTGATTCGTCTTCGGCAATCAGGATCCGGGGTTTGAAGCTCATCCACGAATGTTACCGAGGGGAGTGGACCGGGAGGACTGGTTTTGTTCAAAGGCGCCATCGACTGGCGCGGCCGTTCGCGGCTTTTTTTTCGCGCGCAGCTTTCCCTTTCCCTGTCTTCTTATTCTTCTTATTCAAATTAGTAGTAGTAGATAAGGGTTGCCCTCTTCTGTGGACATGCCGCTTTTTTCGTTATGTGACAAGCACTTGTCATGGCTCTGTCACTGTGCGCAGCTGCGCTTCCGGTTTGTACCCGCCGCATGAACAACATTGGGTAACCGATCCGGCCTGTGGATAAGCCATGGCTTGTTCAAAAACTGTCCCCAGAGTTGTGCTTTGACTCCTTCCGGAAAATCTGCGAAAGGCGGTTTTTCCCCGGAGAAATTCATTGCTGAAAATTTGGGCGATCTGTAGATTTCCCTTTTAAATCAAAGACTTGCAACTCCGCTACACAGAAGTACCAACGTTATCCACAGAGTTACTCAAGGTTTGTGGGGAGAAGCTCGCCGGAACCTTCCGGCCCCTTCGACGACCGAACCTGATCCTTCATATTGCGAAATGTTGAACATGACACCTTCAGAAACAAAGTCGATAGTTACCCTGAGCCTGCTGGCTGCCTTTGTCGATGGTGAGAAGCACGAGCGTGAACGGGCCGAGATCAAGCGGATTGCCGAGGGCCTGTCGCAGGCCGATGGCCTGAACCTGCCGACGCTGTACCAGGACGTGCTGATGAAGCGCGTGTCGCTGGCCTCGGTGGCCGGAGAGCTGAAAAGCAGCGAAGCCAGGCAGCTCGCCTACGAGATGGCGGTGTGCGTGTGCGACGCGGACGGCACGCAGTCGGAGGCGGAGCGCATGTTCCTGGCCGATGTGCGCACGTCGCTGGGGCTGGATGCTTCGGCGGCCGCGTTTTCGCAGCAGGCCGAAGACATTGCGGCGGTGCCTGTTGCTGCTGCTGCCGGCACCGCGGTCGCGGCGCCATCGACGCCGAATACGCCCGACACCGCCGAGCTCGACAAGTCGATCCTCAACGCCGCCATCCTCAACGGCGCGCTGGAGCTGCTGCCCGAGACGCTCTCGACCATGGCGATCATTCCGCTGCAGATGAAGCTGGTCTACCGCATCGGCCAGTCGTACGGCTATCAGCTCGACAGCGGCCACATCAAGGATTTCCTGGCCACGGTCGGCGTGGGCCTGACCTCACAGTACCTGGAGCAGGCCGGGCGCAAGCTGCTCGGCGGTCTCCTTGGCAAGGTTGGCGGTGGATTGCTTCGCGGGCTGGGCAACCAGGCCGTGAGCTCGGGGATGAGCTTCGCTTCGACCTACGCACTGGGCCATGTGGCCAAGCGCTACTACGCCGGCGGCCGCACGCTCTCTACGCAGATGCTGAAGGACGCGTTCTCGGGCGTGGTGAAGGAAGGGCAGAGCCTGCAGACGCAGTACCTGCCGGCCATCCAGGAAAAGGCCCGCACGCTGGATGCAGGCAAGGTGCTGTCGCTGGTGCGGGGCGCCTGATCTAGACCTTGCTCAGGTCGTCGAGGATGGGGCAGTCCGGCCTTGCGTCGCCGTGGCAGCAATGAACCAGGTGGGCCAGCGTGTTGCGCATGGATTGCATGTCGGCAATGCGCTGCTCCAGTTCACCAAGATGTTTCTCGGCGATGCGCTTCACGCTCGAGCTTGCGCGCCGACGGTTGTTCCACAGCCCGACCAGCTCCGCGATTTCTTCCATCGAGAAACCCAGGTCGCGCGAGCGCTTGATGAAGCGCAGCGTGTGGATGTCGGCCTCCCCATATTGGCGGTAGCCGCTCTCGGTGCGCGCCACCGCCGGCAGCAGGCCCAGCCCTTCGTAGTGACGGACCATGCGGGCCGACACGCCGGAGCGCTGCGCCGCTTCGCCGATGGCGACGTGGCCCGTCGTCATTGAACCGCGTAGCCCGCGTTCTCGATCGCGGCCACGATGTCCTTGCGCGGCTGTTCGCTCAATACGTCGACATGGCCCGTTTCCAGATCGACCGTGACCTGCGCTTCGGGGTCCACCGTTTGCACCGCGTTCTGCACCGCGCTCACGCAGTGGCCGCAACTCATGCCCGTGACCTGGAATTTCTGGCTCATCGTGGTAGCTCCTTGGAAGTGATTGACTGAGGACGCAAGTTTGAACCCTCTCACGATGTCAATGTCCAGCGCAGGGGCACTGAATTTTTTCGCTTGACCTTGCCATGGTGTGAGGCTTTAGCCTTGGCGCATGGAAAAAGTTCTGCAGCAGCAAATCCCCGGCACCACCACGCTCGACCTCTCGGTCGGCGGCATGACTTGCGCCTCATGCGTGATGCGTGTCGAGCGTGCTCTGAAAAACGTGCCGGGCGTGCAAGACGTGAGCGTGAATCTCGCGACCGAATCGGCCCGCGTGGTGACAGGCGGCAACGAAGACATGGACGTCCTGCTGCGCCGAGCCGTACGGGCCGCAGGCTACGAGCCGCGCGCGGCGAGCACAGCGGCCGAAGAAGCCGCGCTGTCGCCGTGGCACGGTTTCGGCCCGGTCGCTGTCGGCTTGGTGCTTTCGATTCCCTTGCTGGCACCGATGCTCGGCGATCCTTTCGGGCAAGACTGGATGCTGCCGCCATGGTTGCAACTGCTGCTCGCGACGCCGGTGCAGTTCTGGCTGGGTGCGCGCTTCTATCGCGCGGGCTGGCATGCGGCAAAAGCGCGCACCGGCAATATGGACCTGCTGGTGGCGCTCGGCACCAGCGCGGCCTTTGGCTTGTCGCTCTGGCTCTGGTGGCGCGCGGCCACCGGCGAGCATGCGGGCCACGGTGCGATGCCGCACCTGTACTTCGAGGCTTCGGCGGTGGTGATCACGCTGGTGCTGCTCGGCAAGTGGCTGGAGGCGCGTGCCAAGCGCCAGGCCACGTCGGCGATCCGCGCGTTGCAGCAGTTGCGGCCCGAAGTGGCACACCTGGTGGGCCCGCGTGGCAAGGAAAGCGATGTGCCGCTGGCCGAGGTGATGGTGGGCGACCGCCTCGCGGTGCGGCCCGGCGAACGCGTGCCGGCCGACGCACGCGTGATCGAAGGGCAATCCGAAGTCGATGAATCGATGCTCACCGGCGAGCCGCTGCCCGTGGCCAAAGGGCCGGGCGATGCATTGACCGGCGGCGCGGTGAACGGCGATGGTCGCATGGTCATCGAAGTGAGCGCGATCGGCGCCGAGAGCGTGCTCGCGCGGATCATCCGGCTGGTCGAAGACGCGCAGGCGGCGAAGGCGCCGATCCAGCGGCTGGTGGACAAGGTTGCGGCCGTGTTCGTGCCGGTGGTGCTGGTGATCGCGCTTGTCACGCTGGCCAGTTGGCTGGTTGCGGGCGCGGGCATCGAGACTGCGCTGATCCATGCCGTGGCGGTGCTCGTCATTGCTTGCCCATGTGCGCTGGGCCTTGCAACGCCCGTCGCGGTGATGGCGGGCACGGGCGTGGCGGCGCGTCACGGCATCCTGATCAAGGATGCGCGTGCGTTGGAAGTCGCGCACCGCGTCGACACCGTTGCATTCGACAAGACCGGCACGCT
>Ga0136846_1239107_pt1 | contig 10826 bp, 5 predicted proteins | sample HopSoiMetagenom2_FD_96841 | JGI IMG/M metagenome (GOLD analysis project Ga0136846, IMG submission 96841) | Grasslands soil microbial communities from Hopland, California, USA - 2 Assembly 2016 (version 4) | ecosystem: Environmental > Terrestrial > Soil > Grasslands | place: USA: Hopland... | reverse complement strand
TCTCGCTGACGGGGTTCAATACGATCAAGCGCGAAGGCATCGAGCTGACCGGGTCGTTCACCGCGTCGGTCAACGCGGACATGAAAGTCGGCTCGCTCGAAGAGACGATTACCGTCTCCGGTCAGGCGCCTGTCGTGGACGTGCAGAACGTCACGCAGCAGAAAGTCGTGACGCGCGACGTGCTGAATGCCATCCCGGCGGGCATGAAATCCACCGGCCAGATCGGCGTGCTCATCCCCGGCGTGACCAGCACCAGCCAGGACGTCGGAGGCACGGCATTTTCCGCCGTGGGCCTCGCCGTCCACGGGAGCCGCCTGAATGAACAGGCGGCGCTGTACGACGGCATGAACTTCAACAACGGCCAGGGCCGCGGCGGCCAGTTCATCGCGATCGTGACCAACGACGCCACCGTGCAGGAAATGGCGATCGAGACGGCGGGCCTCTCCGCCGAAAGCGAAACAAGCGGCGTCCGCATCAACCTGGTGCCGAAAGACGGGGGCAATGCCTTCCGCGGCGTGGTCATCGGCGCATACAGCGATCACAACCTGCAGAGCGACAACCTGAGCGACGGGTTGAAGGCCCGCGGCCTCACTTCGACGACGACGGCCAAGAGGACGTACGACATCAATCCGGCGTTCGGCGGTCCGATCAAGAAGGACACGCTCTGGTTTTATGGTTCCGTGCGCGCGCAGGCGTCCGAGCAGACGCTGGCGGGCATCTTCTACAACCTCACGCCGACGGGCCATGCCTACACGCCTGACCAGACCCGCCCGGCCGACAGCATCGAGCGGAACCAGAACGAAAGTCTGCGGCTGACGTGGCAGATTTCGCCGCGCAACAAGCTCAGCATGCAGCACCAGAACGCGAGCCAGCAGCGGCCGTTTTACGGCTACTCCCTCGGCCAGCTGACGAGCGCGCCCGAGGCGATCTACTACTCGAAGTCGGCGCCGATGTATCAATCGCAGGCGGGCTACAACTCGCCGGTGACCGGCAGAATCCTCGTCGAAGCCGGCGTGCTCTACAACAACAAGGACTACCCGACGCGGCCGCAGCCCACCAACGCGCCCGACCAGATCGCCTACTCGGATTCGGGCACGGGGTTCAGCTGGGGCAACTACGGCAACACCTACGGGCACAACGCCAGCCACAACTTCAACACGAGGTTTGCCCTCTCGTACGTCACCGGTTCCCACGCGATCAAGACAGGCGTCACGTTCATGCACCTCTGGGCGTGGACATCGTCCGACGTCGTGAACAACGGCATGACGCTGCAGCTGCTGAACAGCCTGCCCCGCCAGGTGACGGTGTTCGCCACGCCGTTTTCGTTCTATGAAATCCTCGACGCGAACTGGGGCGCGTTCGTGCAGGACCAGTGGACGCTCAAGCGCATGACGATCAACGCGGGACTGCGCTTCGACTCGCTCGAAGATATCGTGCCCGCGCAGACGATCGGGCCGGGGCCCCAGGTGCCGACGCGCAACCTGACATTCGGCGAAGTGACGGGCGTGCCGATGTGGAAGGACGTGACGCCGAGGCTTGGCGTGGCCTACGACGTATTCGGCAACGGCAGGACGGCCGTCAAGTTCAGCATCGGCAAATATCTCGAGGCGCCCAACCCGCCGACGTTCACGCGCGTCGCGAATCCGGCTGGTGGTCTCGTCCAGAGCGCCACGCGAACGTGGACCGACAGCAACAAGGACTTCATTCCGCAGACGACCGAGCTCGGCCCGCTGAATCCGACCAACTTCGGGACCACCGTCGTCAGCTCGCGTTACGCGGACGATGTGCTGACCAATCGGATCTCGAACTGGGAGATCGCCGCACAAGTGCAGCACGAGATTTATCCGCGGGTGTCCGTGAACTTCGGGTACTTCCGGCGTTGGTACGACAACCTGCGCGTGACCGACAACCTGTCGATCGCGCCCACCGATTACAGCTCCTACACCGTCACCGCGCCGGTTGATTCCCGGCTGCCGAACGGCGGCGGGTACGCCGTCACGGGGTTGTACGACGCAAACCGGCTCGTGAGCCAGAACAACGTCATTTCCCTGGCCTCGAAGTTCGGCACCGCTACGGAAATCTTCAACGGCGTGGATATCACGGTGAATGCGCGCCTGCCGAAGGGCATCATCGTTTCCGGAGGACCGAGCTTCGGCCGGACGGAGACCAACTACTGCTTCGCGGTGGACTCGCCGCAGGGCACCGGTCTGCCGCCCGCGCAGGGCGCCACCAGCGCCGCGGGGCTTCTCTACTGCGACGTGAAGCCGCCCTTCCAGCCCAACGTGAAGCTGATCGGCGTCTACCCGCTGCCGTGGCAGGGCATCCAGTTCGCCGCCACCTTCCAGAGCCTCGCCGGCCCGCAAATCACCGCGGCCCGGACGTACACCAACGCGGAAATCCAGCCTTCGCTCGGGCGGCCGCTCGCCACGGGCGCAGCAGGGACGGCGGTCGTTCAGCTCATCGCGCCCGGCACGATGTACGACGAGCGGCTCTATCAGCTCGACTTCCGCGTCTCGAAGATCTTCCGATTCGGCGAAAAGCGCCTGCAGGCGAATGTGGACATCTACAATGCCGGCAACGCGAGCTCCATTCTCTCGAACAACCTGACCTACGGCCAGAACTGGCTCCGGCCGACGGGCGTGCTCCAGGGACGGCTCGTGAAGTTCGGCGCGCAGTGGGATTTCTAGAATGCGTCAGGTGCTTGCCGCACTCATCATCGGGTTCGCGGTTACGCAATCCGCGCCGCCGGCGCCGGCGTCGGTCCACCTGTACGTCTTCGACTGCGGCACGCTCGAGATTGCCGATCCGATGCCGCTGTTCGGCCTGCGAAAAGACGAGGTTCGCGCGACCAACCTCTCCGATGCGGCCTATCTCATCGTCCATCCGCGGGGCACCCTCATGTGGGATGCCGGATTCCTCACCGACAGCGTCATCGAATCCGGCGCGCCGCAAGTGGGTATGGCGCGTGCCCGCAAGACGCTGAAAAGCCAGCTGGCGGAGGCGGGTTACAAGCCGTCGGACATCACCTATCTGGCGCTTTCGCATTACCACGGCGATCACACCGGCAACGCCAACGACTTCAGGGCGTCGACGTGGCTGGTCACGCGGGCGGAGCACGACGCGATGTTCAGCGTGCCGGCTCCGCGGATCACGGCGCCCGAGACGTACAGCGCGCTCAAGGACAGCAAGACCGTCTTCATCGCTGGAGACTACGACGTGTTTGGCGACGGCACCGTCGTCGTCAAGCCCACTCCCGGCCACACGCCGGGACACCTGGCGCTGGTGGTGAAGCTGGCGAAGACCGGATCCGTGATGCTGACCGGCGACATGTATCACTACCCGGAAGAGGTCAACCGGGACGATGTCCCTCCAGGGGAGGCGGACAAGGCGGTGGCTATACTGACGCGCAAAACTGTTCGCGCGTTCGTGCAGAGGACCGGCACACAGCTGTGGATTGGCCACGACCTCGTCGGGTTTGCGAAGCTCAGAAAATCTCCGGAGTTCTACGAATGAGACCGTCTCTTGTGCGGTTCGCAGGCGCCGCCATCGTCGCCGCCGGCCTCGGAGTCGTTTACGCTGCGGACCGCGGGACGCCGGCGGGCGAATGGCGCTTTTATTCCGCCGACAACCGCGCCACGAAATATTCCGCCGCGGATCAGATCAATAGAGACAATGTCGCCGGCCTTCGGGTCGCCTGGCGGCGCCCGCAGGTGGACCCGGCCATCCTCTCCGCGAATCCCGGGCTGCGGATCTCCAACAGGTTCACCGCTTCGCCGATCATGGTCCGCGGCGTGCTCTACGCACCGGACGGTCTCGGACTCGTCGAGGCCATGGATCCCGGGACGGGCCGCACGCTGTGGACGCAGCCGCCGCTGACGCCGGGCAGCGACGGGTTGGTCGGCGGGGGCGCGCACTGGGGGGTCGCGTACTGGAGCCAGGGCGCCGACGCGCGGATCTTCACGACCCGCGCCCAGTACCTCTACGCGCTCAACCCGAAGACCGGACAGCCCTACGCGGACTTCGGCGAGGGCGGAAAAGTCGACCTCAACATCGGGCTCGGCCCGCTGATGAAAGCGTTCCGCTGGAGCGGCGTGCCCCTCGTCGTCCGCGACGTCGTCGTCATCGGGGCGTCGATGCTCGAGCAGGACTCGGCGAGGAACAAAGAGGGGCCGCCCGGAGATGTGCGCGCGTACGACATCCACACCGGCAAGCTTCGATGGACGTTCCACGTCGTTCCGCACGCCGGCGAGCCCGGCGTGGAGACGTGGGAAAACGACTCGTACGCGTACACGGGCGCCGGCAACGTGTGGTCGATGATGAGCGCGGACGACGATCTCGGGTACGTGTACTTACCGACGTCGGGCGGCACCAACGACATGTACGGCGGGCACAGGCTCGGCAACAACCTGTACACCAGCTCCATCGTCTGCCTCGATGCGCGGACGGGCAGGCGCATCTGGCACTTCCAGACGGTTCACCACGATTTGTTCGACGATGACAATCCGGCGGCGCCGATCCTGGTGGACATCCGGGTGAACGGCCGCGCCGTCAAGGCTCTCGTCGAAGTGACCAAGCAGGGCCTCGTCTTCGTGCTCGATCGGGTGACGGGAACGCCGGTCTGGCCGATCGAGGAGCGGCCGGTTCCTCAATCGACGGTGCCGGGCGAGAAAACGTCGGCAACGCAGCCGATTCCGACAAAACCGCTGCCCTTCGAACGTCAGGGGCTGCAGGCCGACGATCTCATCGACTTCACGCCGCAACTGCGCGCGGAGGCGGCCGAGATCGTCAAGTCGTACGTGACCGGTCCTTTGTACACGCCACCCTCGGTACGCGGCGACGGCCCGAACGACAGGAAAGGGACACTCCAGCTACCGGGGTCGAACGGCGGAGCGGCATGGACAGGCGCGGCATTCGATCCCGAAACGGGCATGCTGTACATCCCGTCGAAGACGAACCCGTTCACCGCGGATCTGATCAAGGGTAATCCCGACGACACCGACCTCCGTTATCGTGCCGGCTCGCGCGCGCTCGTCCAGGGTCCGCGAGGCCTGCCGCTGACCAAGCCGCCGTACGGGCGGGTCACGGCCATCAACCTCAATACCGGCGATCACGCATGGATGGTCGCGAACGGGGACGGTCCACGCAACCATCCCGAACTGAAGGCGCTCAACCTGCCGCCCCTCGGACAGGCCGTCCGCTCGACCGCGATCGTGACGAAGACCCTGCTGTTCGTCACCGAAGGCGACCAGAACAATCCGCGAACGCCGCCCGGCGGCGGCGGCAGAAAACTCCGCGCGCTCGACAAGGCCACGGGCAGGATCGTCTGGGAAACCGAGCTCGAGGCGGGAGCCACGGGAGCGCCGATCACCTACATGTTTCACGGCAAGCAGTACGTGGTGCTCGCGATCGGGAGCAACCAGCACGCGGGCGAATTCGTCGCGCTCAGCCTGCCGTAGCAGGGCGCTGAAGAACGCCGCCCTGAACGTAGAACGTAAAATGCAAAACGCAGAAACGCTCCGGGTTCTTCGTTTGACGTTTTCCGTTCCACGGTCTGGATTTTTGCCTTGGCTGGCCTCTCGCGGAGGGGGCCCGCGTCCCGTTTTACTCTTTGACGTGATCAGGCAGACTTCTATGGTTTGCCGACCTCCGCTTCGAAGCGCATGGCCAGATCGAACCGACCACTTACTTTTACGGTCGCAGCTTCCCAGAGCATCCCTCGATCACTCTGACAGAGAGCCGTATCGAGCCTGCACTCGAGACAACGCCGCGCTTCGGCATTACGGGTCGGCGAATGATAGAAGTCGGCCCGATCGGCGAAGTGGTAAAACGCCCCGCCGGCCACCTGCGCGGGAGGCCGTGCCCGACCCGAGCGCCAAGCGGTCAGGGATATCGCCGGTGGCGCGTTTTTCGTGGCCGAGCTTCGTATTTGCCGACCCGTGATGCCGGGGCGCGGCGCCGACGTAGTAGTCTTTCCGGCATGTCCTTCACAACACTGCTCGAAGAAGCCCTCGAAGCGTGGCGTTACACGCGCGCGGGCGTCGTCACCGAGATCGAAAACCTGTCGGACGCGGATCTCCGCTTCCAGCCCTCCCCCGAAAGCCGGACGCCCACCGAGATCGCCGTGCACATCGCGGAATCCGGGATGATGATGTCCGGCGAGCTCTCCAGGCCGGACGGAAATTTCCGCCGCAAGTCGTTCCCGGAATTCATGAAGGAGTACGCACGCGCCGTCAAGCCCGCGCGTGGCGGCAAACAGGCGCTGGTGCAGATGCTGAAACGCACGCACGCGGATGGGGAGCGCCGGCTTCGATCAGCCGGTGAACTTCACCTGTTGCAGCTGATCACGCGCTTCGACGGGGAACGGGGCAGCCGCCTGGCGTGGATGAACCACGGCATCTCGCACGAGGAATATCACCGCGGCCAGCTCGCGCTCTACGCGCGCCTCGTCGGGCGGGTGCCCGCGCTCACGCAGCTCATATATGGGGCGTCAGGACCCAAGAAGAAATAACGAGTCCGGCGAGGGCGCAGGGAACACCGGTCGGTGGTCCCTGCGCCTTTGGGGCGAACGTGACTAGAAGTCGATCTGCACGCCGAAGTCGAGGAACCGCGGCGTCAGGATGACCGTGGGTGCCAGCCAGGCCGCGCCGTACCGCGCCGTATAGGCCGCGTTCGTGTTCGTCGGGTTCGCGTTGAACAGGTTGTAGACCGACGCGTTCGGCCGAATAGTCGTGGCGCCGACCTTGAAGTTCTTCGAGAACCGGATGTCGGTCTGGTAGATGCGATCGAGATACATCGTCCCCGGTGCCACCAGGTCGACCGTGGGAGCGACGCTCGAGAAAGTACGGCCGAGCGTGAGGCCCGGGGTCGTGTTGGTGAGCGGATACTGCGCGTTGATCTGCGCGCCCGCCACACTCTGGAACGTCAGCGACCCGTTCACGCCGCCCGGAATCGGATACGAGATCTGTCCCTTGACGTTCGGCTGGAACGGCGGGTGGACGTCGCAATACGCCGACGTGGGCGGCGCGAGAGCGCCAGCGCCGCTGCCCGTACCGGCTGCGACGCCGGCCACGCTTTCCAGGCGGCTCTGGAACACGACGGACAGATCGCTGGCAAAGGCGCAGCTGTTGGTGCGCTCGCGGCCGATGCTCACGCCGCCGGACAGGATGATGCCCTTGCCCATGCGCGCGTTGGCGTCGAAGTCGTACCCGTCATACACATCCTCGAGGCCGCCGAAGTTCTCGGCCGACTGGACGACGAGGGCTGGTGTGGTCGGACGGATCAGGTCGAAGTACCCGCACTGCTGGCCGCCGGCGTTCGGCAGCGGCACGCCCGTGATCGACGGCGCCGTCGGCACGCCGATGCAGTACGGCGTGTAGCTCGCGTTCGTCACCGCGTTGTTCTTGGTGGCGAAGAGGTTGCCGTACGAACGGCGCGAGTAGCCGGCGTACACCGACACGCGCGGCGCCACCTGCTGCTGGATGCTGAACTGCGTCTCCCAGTTGTACGGCCTGACGCCCCAACCCTGCACAACCGAGGGATCGTAAACCGTCGTCGGCGCGACCGAGGTGCCGAAGGCCGGGTTGCTGATCGGACCGCACGATCCATTCGCCAGCGGGTTCCTGAGGTTGCAGTCCTGGAACGGATTGTAGTTGGTGGTGGCCAGCCAGCTCCGCGTCGTGGGAGGAGCTGCGGTGGTCTCGGGGTTGACCGCACGGGCCACCGTGTATGCGTCGGCGACAACGTAGCGGCCGAAGCTGGCCTTGAGCGCCGTCTTGCCGTTCCCGAACAGGTCGTACGCCGCGCCGAGGCGGGGGCTGATGTCCTTCCAGTTCGGCACGTTCGACACGCCGTCGTAATGGCGCGCCGGCGTGAACGGTCCGGCCGCGATGTCCTGCGGGTCGACCGACGCCTTCAGGAAGTCCATGCGCAAACCGTAGTTCGCCGTCAACCGCTTGAGCGTCCATTGATCCTGGGCGAACAGGCCCATGTTGTAGTTCACGGTCTCGTGATACTGGATGGGCGTCGCGTACTCGGTGAGAGAGAACGGGCTCTTGCCGCGCACGGTCAACGTGACGGAGTTGTTCACTTCCTGTGTCGTGTAGCGCCACTGGTGCATCAGGGTCATGCCGACCTTGGTGCTGTGGGAGCCGGTCACGTATGAGGCGGACGCACGGTAGTTCGACTGGTTGCTGCGGTTGGCGCCGTACGCGTTGGACGAACCCCACTGAGAGGGCTGGCCCGCCGCGGCGAGCTGATCGTTGAACTGGAACTGCGTTTCCGGCACCCCGGGCTGGCGGAAGCCGTGGAAATCCTGCGCCGTCAGCGTGCCGCCCGCTTCGAGGAGCAGTTTGTTGCTTACGGGCGAACTCCAGCTGCCCTGGACGATGTACTGCGGGATGTTCTTGTATTCCGGGCAGGCGCTGATCGCCGTCAGCAGGCTGGGCACGAAGCAGTTGCCGAAGTTCGTGAACTGCCAGTCGTAGTACAGGTTCACCTTGTGTTTCGGCGCGACCTGCGTCGTCAGTCGGGCCGCCGCGCTCTGGTGCCACACCGGGAACAGATTCTGCTCCGTCGTGCAGTTACCGGCCGCGTCCTGGTTGCAGCTGTAGAACGTCTCGGTGAAGCTCGCATCCTTGAACGAGCCGGCCACGTTGTTATACGTGCCCCAGTGCCGGTAGCCGCCGTAAATCCACATCCGGTCCTTGATGATTGGGCCGCCACCGACCGGGTTGAGATCCCAGATCTTGTTGACCAGGTTCGCGCTCTTCAGCCCCTGGGAGATTTGCGTCGCATCGAGGTTGTTGGCCTCGAGCGACTGGTTGGTGAATCGCGTTTGAAACGACCCGCGGAACGAGTTCGACCCTTCCTTCGGGATGAAGTTGGACACGACCGACGCGCGCTCGAACTCGGCGCTGTTGCCCGCGGTTTGAAACGTGATTTCCTGCGCCAGCGAGTTGTTCAGGTAATTGCCGTACTGCAGGCCGCCGCTGCCGCTGCCGTTGATGATCGACATGCCGTCGACCATGATCAGGCTGTCCGCGGCCCGGCTGCCGTGGACGACGAGGTTCATCCCGGTTTCAGGTACGGAGCCGCCGACGTTCTGGGATACGCCCGTGACGAACACACCAGGCTTCATCGCCGCGAAGCTGACGAAGTTGCGGTCGGTCGGCAGGACGTCCATCACTTCGCGCGACGCGGTCTGCTTCTGCACCACGTTCTGCGTGTCGACGATGGGGCTGGCGCCGGAGACGGTGATCGTCTCCTCGACGGAACCGACCTTCATGTCGGCGTTGACGTTCGCCGTAAACGACGTCGTCAGCTCGATTCCTTCGCGCTTCACGGTGCTGAAACCGGTGAGCGTGAACGTCACCGCATAGGTGCCCGGGCGCAAATCCACGATCTTGTACGCGCCTGAACCGTCGGTCACGACGCTGCGCGTTTTTTCGATGAGCACAGGGCTGGCGGCCTCGACCGTAACTCCCGGGAGAACTGCGCCAGTCGTATCCCTCACGACGCCGGCAATAGAACCTGACGATGATGCCTGGGCAAACGCTCCCGTCGCGCCAAGCACGAGCGACATCGTCGCCGCCAGGCCGAGTGTTACCACCCTCTGAAACTGCATGCTGCCTCCTGTCAACTACTGGTGTAGCCAGACTTTGTATAACTGATCGGACAGACTTTCAACGTGTTTGAAGCCTGTATTACCCGATTGTGGTAGTGGGCGAGTCCAAACTATTGGATGTTTGCCCGGAGCCGTGCGAGCTGCCGGGTCGCAGCGGTGTGACCAGGCTCGAGCACAAGAACCTTTTCCAGATCCTTGATGGCCGCCGCCTGATCACGCTTCCGCTCGTGAACCTGCGCCAGCGCGAGGTAGCTCTCCGTGGATTTAGGGAAGAATTCGACGTTCAGCTGCAGCCAGGCCAGTGCATCGTCGGGCTTTCCCGCCGCCAGCGACTGCCGTCCGAGTTCGAGCAGCACAGGCTCCCGGAAGTCGTAGGCCTCGGTGCCGAGGTACTTTTGCCGAAGCTCCCGGTACAACCCGACGGCGGCGGCTTCGCCCTTGCCCGTCATCGTCTGATTGAGCAGATCGGGAAGCAGTTGCGGATTCGGCACGCCGCGGTGGCACGTTGCGCACTGGACACGGGCGGACGCCGTGTCCCGAGCAGCGCGCGCCGGCGAGGCCGGCAGCGTGGCGAGCTTCGCGTTGATGTCGTTCAACAGGGTCAGCATCACGCGCGCCGTGCGCTTCTGGCGCTTGTCGTCGGATGCAAAATCCATCTGCGGGCCGCCGCGGCCGCGTCCTCTGCCGCGCCCCACGGGCGGTGCGGCAGCCGCCTGCGCCGCGGCTTCTTCGGCCGTCAGTGGCGGCGGCGTTCGCTGAACGTGGCAGTACGTGCACTGGACGCCGAGCGCGGTGCTGAACTGCTGCATCAGCGCCGCCACGTCCTGCGGCGAGGTGTCTTTGGGCAGCACCTGGAGGTTGCGCGGCGCGGCACCCCGTCCCCGTCCCGCCTGGGGGGCCTCGCCCTGCGCAGAAACCGCGACGATCGTTGTCACTGCGAGGAACAGCCCGAACGCAGATCCCTTCATTGCTGGCGCGCGGGCGCGGCGGCGGAGGGAGGCGGAGGCACGCCGCCGGCCTCGGTGATGAGCTGACGAAGGAGCGCGGCCGTGGCCTGTCGAACGGGAGCGGGCCCGCCAGCGCGCCCACGGACGCCGATCCCGAGTGCCAGATCGATCGGGGTGTGTCCCTGCTTGTCGCGCGGATCGAGTTTGGCGCCGTGACCAGCGAGATAGCGGACGATGTCGTCGGAGACCTGGGCGGC
>Ga0136846_1229390_pt1 | contig 10827 bp, 8 predicted proteins | sample HopSoiMetagenom2_FD_96841 | JGI IMG/M metagenome (GOLD analysis project Ga0136846, IMG submission 96841) | Grasslands soil microbial communities from Hopland, California, USA - 2 Assembly 2016 (version 4) | ecosystem: Environmental > Terrestrial > Soil > Grasslands | place: USA: Hopland... | reverse complement strand
TCAGTGGCGTCCGCGCACCGGCGACCGCTCGACGGTGAGGAACTGCGGCAGGCCGCCGAAGCGGTCGGCGTACGGACCGACGTGAATCCCGGCCACCCCGTGCTGGGCGGCGAGCTGCGCGAACGGCTCGCTCTGCATCGCGACGGTGAGGATGTGCATCGCGCTGCGCTGGAGGTCGCCCAGGCGCATGTCGACGCGGTAGTCGCCCTTGAGGGTGACGGTGTACGCCGTCACCGGACTGGTGTCGTCGCCCGGCGTCGCGTGCACGACGTGGGTGATGGCGACGGCGGCCTTCTGGTCGGCGTCGAACGCACTGCTCCCGAGCAGGGCCGTCGCGTCCTTGTAGGCGGCGTCGACCGACCCGTACGGCGCGTTGGGCGTGAAGATCGATGCCCCCGACGCGTCGGTCGTCGTCGTGCCCGAGAGCGGCACCTTCGTCAGGTCGGTGTGCTGGTCGACGGTGGTCGTGATGCTCTGGCCACCCGTGGCCGAGAGCGCGAAGCTGCCCACCGACGTCGAGTACGTCGTGAAGGTGAACGTGCCGAAGCTGATACTCGTCTTGTCGTAGGCCGGCAGGCCCGTGACGTCGATCGACGGCAGCACCTTCTTGGTGGCGGCGATGACCTCGTCCGGGTTGCCACCCGGCTCGATGAGGTCGTTGCCGGAGTACATCGTGTCGACCGCTCCGTGCGCACCGCCCCAGTCGGTCATGACGAGACCGTGGAAGCCCCACTCACCCCGCAGGACGTCGGTCAGCAGGTCGTAGTTCTTCGACGCCCAGGTGCCGTTGACCTTGTTGTACGAGCTCATGATCGCCATCGGCTGAGCCGACTTGACGGCGTACTCGAACGCCTTCAGCTCGATCTCGCGCAGGGCGCGCTCGCTCACGACGGCGTTGTCGGCGTTGCGGTTCGCCTCCTGGCTGTTCTCGGCGAAGTGCTTGAGCGTGACGCCGACGCCGGGGTTGCTCTGGATCCCGGCCGTGGTCGCGGCGGCCGTGAGCCCGGCGATCAGCGGGTCCTCGGAGTAGTACTCGAAGTTGCGGCCGTTGAGCGGGTCGCGGTGGATGTTCATGCCAGGGGCGAGCCAGAGCGTGACTCCGTACTCGCGCATCTCCTTGCCGATGGCGTCCCCGACGCGGCGAACGAGGTCGCGGTTCCAGGTCTGGGCCAGCATCGTCCCGATCGGCCAGGCGGTGGCCCACTGGTAGGTCGGGGGCGTCGTCGGGATCTTCTGCGTCAGGCGCAGACCGGCCGGCCCGTCCGAGAGCGTCATGCTCGGCACGCCCAGGTTCTCGTACTTCGCCGTGGTGTAGCCGGCGGCGCCCACGGCGGTCGGCGTCGAGCCGAGCGCGCCGGGCGCCGGGGTGAAGCCGAGGCCCTCGACCAGGTTCGCCAACTGCGTAACGCTCAGCCCGGCGACGAACTGCTTGAGCGACACCGTGCCCTTCGCGACGTCGTACAGGGTCGCCCCGGGGCGGGGGGTCACGGCGCGCAGGTGCTCACCGGCCTTGGCCGCGTACGGCGCGCCGGTGCCGGCCCAGTCGCTCTGGCTCGGGTCGACGTACGCGGTCGTGGACGAGATCGGGCTGCCGTCGATCGCGTAGTACGGGGAGCTCGAGGGCACCGGCACGTCCTGCTCGTAGCGCGAGCGCTCGTCCTGCGTGCGGAACGCGCGCGGGTCGAGGCGGCGGCGCGGAGCGGTTGCGAGCTCTCGCTTCTCCCCCGGATAGGTGAAGAAGTTCTTCGGGTCGCTGCGCAGGTCGGGCGCCGAACTGCCGTCCAGCTCGTGGTTGACCAACTCGGTGACCACGCTGCGGCGCAGCTCGAGCCGGGCCGCCACATGCGTGCTGCGCGACGAGTCCCCGACCCGGATGGCATACGTCCCGGCGTCGAGCACGTAGGCCGAGCGCCCGGCGTCGTAGGACGCCATCTGCTTGGTGTCGAAGGCGATCGTCAGGGTCTGCGACCCGCCCGGCGACAGCTCGTCGGTCTTCGCATAGCCGGCCAGTTCCTGATAGGGCTTGTCGATGCCCGACTGCGGCGCCGAGAAGTAGACCTGCACGACCTGCTGGCCGCGGCGCCGGCCGGTGTTGGTCACCTTGACGCGAACCGTGACGGCGTGAGCGTTGGCGTGCACGGCCTGGGTCTTGATGGCGAAGGACGTGTACGAGAGCCCGTACCCGAAGGGGTAGGCCACGACGGCCGCCGGGTCGGCCGGATCGATCTTCCCGTAGAACGAGTCGAAGTAGCGGTAGCCGACGTAGATGCCCTCGCCGTAGGGCTCGGTGTCGGTGTTGCCGTCGTTGGCGCCGAAGGTCGCCGACGCCGGGTAGTAGGAGTACTTCGCCGCCCACGTGTCGGTCAGGTGGCCGGACGGGTTCACCGTGCCGTTGAGCACGTCGACCAGTGCATTGCCGGCCTCCTGCCCGGGCTGGCTCATGAGCAGCAGCGAGTCGAGGGCGGGACCGCCGGCCGGGTCGTGCGCACCGGCGTTGATCTGCGGGAAGAACCCGGTGTCCATGACGCCGCCGACGTTCAGCACGACGACCACGTGCCGGTACGTGCGGCCCAGCAGCGCGAGGTCACCTCGCTCGGTGTCGGTGAGCAGGTAGTCGCCCGGACCCGAGGTGCGGTCGGCCCCCTCGCCGGCGTTGCGCGCGACGACGAACAGCGCGGTGTCGGTCGGCGCGGTCGGGCGCACGGTCGCCGCGGTGAGCTGCTGCTCCACGGAGGAGTAGTCGATCGGCGGCCCGAACAGCGGCGCCGGCCCGCTGCCGTACTTCGCGTCGTAGGCACTCGTCATGGCCGACCAGTAGGCCGGGCTCGTGGTCACCGTGTAGCCGGCCTTCTCCAGGCCCTGCCGGACGGTGACCGTGTACCGGTTGTTGACGTCGCCGGAACCGGTGCCGCCCTTCACCGTCCTGTATGCCCAGACGCCGAAGACCGCGACCGCGCCGGAGGCGGGCATCGGCAGGGCGCCGTCCTGGTTCTGCAGCAGGACCATGCCCTCGGTCGCGGCGCTGCGCGACAGCGCAGCGTTCGCGAGTTCGAGCGGGCCGGGCTGGGCATCCGGCGTGCTGCCCGCCGCCGGCAGCGCGACGCTGATCGCGAGGCCAGCAGCGAGGACGAAGGGCACGGTCCACCGGTGGGCTGAGTTTTGTCGTGTTACCACGAAAACCTCCAACTGTCGTGCGGCTGCATCCCCGTCGCGGCAGCGGCGAATGAGGCTCAAGATCACGTCATCGAGCCGGAGAGTGCGGATGACCATGAATTTGTCACGCACACGGACAAATCCGTGAACGAACGGTAAATCGCTGGGACGAGTCGGGTCAAGGCCCAAAATGGCGCGACAATTTCGCAGACTTAGGTCGAAAATGATTGGCCGTGAGGTTGAGCCGGCCCTACGCTTGCGGCGTGCCGGCGACGCGGGGGAAGCGGTCGACGTTCGCGTTGACGGAGCGGGTCGTCCTGTCCGCCTTCTCCGACGCGTCCGGCCAGACCCGCGCCGAGCTCGGCCAGCGCACCGGCCTCTCGCGGGCGGCGGTCAGCGCCGCCGTCACCAACCTGCTGGCGAGCGGTGAGCTCGTCCCGGCTCACGCCGCCGGCGACGGTCCCGTCCGCGGCCGGCCCTCGGCGCGTTACCAGCGGTCCGACCTGCTGGCCCCGGTCGTGCTCGTCGAACTGTTGCATTCGGCCGCGACGAGGGTGGCGGTCGTGGACGCCCATGGCGTGACCGCCGGCCCGGTGGAGGCCGCCCCCTGGTCGTCGAGCTGGGCGGTATGGGCCGACACCACCCGTAGCGCCGCGGCGGAGTTGCTCGGCGGACGGAGCCCCCGCGGCAGCGTGCTGCTGGCGCCGTTCCCGGTGCGGGAGGGGGCCGGCCAGCCGGCCATGCACGCCGTCGAGCGGGAGCGGCATCCGGGCCGGCTACCGCCGAACCCACCGTGGCTGGAGACCGACCCGCGGCCGGCGCTGGCGGCGCTGCTCGACTGCCCGCCCCTGGTCCTCAACGACGCCAACGCGGCCGCGCTGGGCGAGGCCCGGTTCGGGGCCGGGCGCGACTACCGCGCCGTCGTGCACGTGTCGGTCCGGGACGGCATCGGCGCCGGGCTCGTCTTCGACGGCGAGCTGTTCACCGGTGCGAGCGGATTCGCCGGCGAACTGGCCCACACGCAGGTCACCGAGCCCGGACGGTTGTGCTTCTGTGGCGGACGCGGCTGCCTGGCCACCGAGACCGGTGGACCGGGCCTGGCCCGGCCGCTCGAGCAGCTGTACGAGCGGCCGGTCTCGTTCGACGAGGTCACGGCCGACATCGCTCGCGGCGACCCGTGGGTCACCCGGTACTTCCGGGACCTCGGAGCGCTCATCGGCAAGCCGCTCTCGAGCGTCGTCACCCTTCTCGACCCGGACTGCATCGTGCTCGACGCGCGGCTGGAAGCGGCGGCGGCACCACTCATGGCCGGCTTGACCGCGACGCTCGAACAGCGCTGCCCCGCCGCGCTGGTGTCCCGGCTGCGGGTGCTGCCCGGGGCGCTTCCGGACGCCGCCGCGCGCGGCGCGCTCGCCGCGGCCAATGCCGCGCAACTGAGCGCCGGTTCGGGCGCAGCCGTGCGACCCTGAGCGCGCAGGAACGGCCGCGGCTACGCCGCCCGCCACTGCGGGTCGCGGCCGAGCCGCCGCAGCGTCTCGTCCAGGGCACCGGCGCCGGCGACGATCGGCAACGCACGGGCGAACGGCCCCCCGGGCTGGTCGCGGCGCTCGTCGTCCGGCACGTTGCGGGCGACGGCCAGGCCGGCGATCAGCACCTCGTCGTCCAGGTGCACCTCGTCGCCGACGCTGCGGGCGAGGTCCCAGGCGTGGACGACGTTGTCGACGAGGTGGAAGCTCACCGCTATGCCCGCGGGTAGCGGCTCCGGTCGCACTTCGGGCAGGTGCATCGGGGTCTCGTCGCTGTCGAGGGTCGCGAAGGCCGCCACGACGTCGTCGGAGGCCTCGCGGTACGCGGTTCGCGGATCGTCGGCGGCGACAGGACGCCAGGCCGCCAGGTCGGTGCGTTCGTCGCGAGCGGCTCGGGCGAAGCCGCGCTGCTGAACGGTGACGTGCGCGAGGAGGTCGGCGAGCGTCCAGCCCGCACAGGGCGTGGGGCGGTCGAGGCCGCGGCCGTCCCACCCGGTCACGATCCGCACGGTCTCAACGACCGCCCGCCGGTCAAGTTCGATCAGCTCTTTGATATGCATGTGCCTACTATCTGCGCACGCAGATGGTCCGTCAAGCGATATCGTCCTCGTCCGTGGACGATCGGCCCGACCTGGCGGCGATGCTGGCCCCCCTCGTGCGCCACCTCATCGCGATGGAGTCCCCGATCCTGGCCGCGCACGGCGTGACGATGTGGGCGTACTCGGTGCTCACTGCGCTTTGCGAGCGCTCCTACCGCGGGCAGAACGCGCTGGCCGAGGCGATCGGCGCCGACAAGACGCGGATCATCGACGTCCTCGACGACCTGCAGGAGCGCGGGCTCATCAGCCGCGAGCGCGACCCGGCTGACCGCCGCGCCCGCCTGCTCGCCGCGACGCCGCGGGGGCGTCGGGTGCGCGATCAAGTGCGTCGCGCGATCCGCAAGGAGGAGGAGCAGTTGCTCGCGGCCTTGCCGGCGCGCGAGCGGGAAGCGTTCCTGAAGGCGTTGCCGAGCCTCAGCGACGCGGTCCGACCCCGGCTTTGACCTCACGGGTGGCGCCGGACGATCTTCGCCGCGCCACCTGTGAGGTCAAAGCGCGGGATGGAGGTGCGAACATCGGCGGATGAGGATCTCGGCGAAGCTGGTCGTGGCCGTGCTGGGCGCCGCACTGGTCGCCGGCGGCCTGTTCCTGCTCGGCCGCGCGACCGCACCGTCGCCGACCCACCCGGCCGCCGGCCCCGGCGACTACTTCGCCGGCGTGCGGGCCGGCGAGGCGCAGGGCCGGCAGGAGGGCCGCGCCCTGCAGGCCGGGGCCGAACTGCCGCCCGGTGAACGCGATGCGGCGCAGCGCGCGTTCGCCGCGGGTTACGTCGCCGGGTTCAACGACGTCTTCGCCGGTTATGACGGCGGGTGGACGACGCGCACGCCGTGGATCGTCACCTTGAAGGGCGGGGCCGGCCAGCTCGTTTACCGGATCGACAGCCGCGAGCAGCTGCAGGCCGGCGTCAATTACTACCTCTGCCCCGACGGCCGTTCGCTGTGTCAGCAGCCGCGGCGCTGAGGGCGACGGCGCTCAGACCAGCGGCAGCACCCGGTACGGCACCGGGTTCGACAGCGCGATCACGGTGGAGGTCCGCACGATCTCCCGGAACTCGGTGACCCGGTCGAGCACCCGCTGCAGGTCGGCGTTCGAGCGGGCGACGACGCGGCACAGCATGTCGCCGGCGCCGGTGATCGTGTGCACCTCGAGCACCTCGGGGATGTCGCGCAGGTGCGCCAGCACGTCGGGCCCTCGCCCCTGCCGGATCTCCAGCGTCGCAAAGGCGGTGACGGCGAATCCGAGCGCCTCGGGGTCGAGGACCGGTGCGAAGCTGGCGATGACACCGCGGGCGACCAGCCGGTCGAGCCGGGCCTGGACGGTGCCGCGGGCGACCCCGAGCCGGCGGGAGAGTTCGAGCACCCCGACCCGGGGCGCGGCGTCGAGTTCACGGAGCAACCGGGCGTCCAGTTCGTCGAGCCGAGCACCGGCTCGATCGGTCGCGCGATCACTCGCGCGGGGTGGCTCGGGCACCCCTCCAGCCTGGCACGCACGGCATGATCTGGGCACGATTCGGCTCGGACGCTTCCGCCGCGCCGTCCGCACGGTCATGCTGACGCCCGTGAAGCTCCGGTTGATCAGCCTGCTCGCCGCCACCGCCCTCGCCGTCGCCGCCTGCGACAGCTCGACCGGGGGTGCGGGCTCCGTCGGCGGTGATTCGACCGGCGCCGGCGCATCGAGCGGCGCCAACTCGTCGAGCGGCTCGAGTACCGACGTCCCGTCGAACTCGCCCGCCCCGACGGCCACGGCGGCACCCACGACCGGGGGCGCGCCGACCGGGACGTCCCCGAGCACGTCGGCCTCCGGCGGGCCGCAGGGCACGCCGATCACCACGAAGACGGTGCACACGCCGGACGGCGCCTACCGGGTCGCGATCTGGGCCCAGGTGAACAACCGCTCCTGCGCCGGTCACGCGTACGGCAAGGCGGTCATCGCCTTCCTGAAGAAGCACCCGTGCGGGCGGCTGCGGCGGATTCTCGGGACCACGACGGTGGACGGGCGGCCGGTGGCCATCGCCGAGTCGGCGACCAGTTTCAGCAGCAGCGGTGGCGACCCGTACCAGATCACCGGCGACTTCACCCTGCTCGAGCAGCGGGACGGCACCGGCAGCATCAACGACCTGCTGCGCGAGGGCCACCGGATCCCGCAGGGGCCGTCGTCGATCCCCGCGAAAGAGGTCTTCAAGGTGCTGAGCCAGGACAACGTCGTGACGATCTGGGACGCCTGGTACCTGGACGGGCCGACCGCGAGCAACGATCCGGCGCTGCTGAAGATGATCAACAGTGTCTTCCTGCTCCTGTGACACCTCCGGTGACGGGCCGGCCTTTGACGCCTCCGGTGACGCGCCGGCCGTGATCCGATGGCGGCACTTGCGCGGCCGACGTAGCGTCGAGGCGTGAGCATCTCCCCATCGAATCGCCCCGCGGGCGCTCCCCGATTCGTCCCCAGCCCCCGATGAATTCCCCAACCATCGCCACGCTCGGCGAGCTGCGCGCCTCCGGGCACGTCCACCGCTCGGTCAAGACCGAGATCCGCCACAACCTCATCGGCCGCCTCGCCGCCGGCGAGCAAACGCTGCCCGGCATCGTCGGCTTCGACGACACCGTCCTGCCCGAGGTCGAGCGCGCACTGCTCGCCGGGCACGACATCGTCCTGCTGGGCGAGCGCGGTCAGGGCAAGACCCGCCTGATCCGCACTCTCGTGGGTCTGCTCGACGAGTGGACGCCCGTCGTGGCCGGCTGCGAGATCAACGACCACCCGTACGCGCCCATCTGCGGACGCTGCAAGGGCATCGTGGCCACCGACGGCGACCTCACCCCGGTCGCGTGGAAGCACCGCTCCGAGCGGTTCGGCGAGAAGCTGGCGACCCCCGACACGAGCGTCGGTGACCTGATCGGTGACATCGATCCGATCAAGGTCGCGCAGGGCCGCACGCTGGGCGACCCGGAGACCGTGCACTACGGCCTGGTCCCGCGCACCAATCGCGGCATCTTCGCGATCAACGAGTTGCCCGACCTCGCCGAGCGCATCCAGGTGGCGCTGCTCAACGTGCTGGAGGAGCGGGACATCCAGGTGCGCGGCTACCAGCTGCGGCTGCCGCTCGACCTGCTCGTCGTGGCCAGCGCGAACCCCGAGGACTACACGAACCGCGGCCGCATCATCACGCCGCTGAAGGACCGCTTCGGCGCCGAGGTGCGTACGCACTACCCGCTCGAACTCGCCGACGAGCTGCACCTGATCGCGCAGGAGGCGGCCGTCCTCTGGGACTCGACCGATCACGCCGCGCCGCTCGTCCCCTCGCACCTGCTCGAGGTGGTCGGCCGCTTCGCCCGCAACGTCCGGGACGCGCCGCAGGTCGACCAGCGCTCCGGCGTCTCGGCCCGGTTCGCGATCGCCGCGATCGAGACGGTGGCGGCCGCGGCCGTGCGCCGCGCCGCGCTGGTGCACGAGGACGCCGCCGTGGCCCGCATCTGCGACCTGCCGACGATCGTGCCGGCCTCGCGCGGCAAGGTCGAGTTCGACGACGCGGACGAGGGCCGCGAGTTCGAGGTGCTCGACCACCTGCTGCGCCGGGCGATCGTGGAGACGTACCGCTCGCGGCTCGCCGGGCTGGACCTACGTCCACTGCAGGAGCGCTTCGACGGCGGGCTGACCGTCACCACCGGCGAAACCGTCGGCGCCCAGGAGCTGCTGAGCCAGCTCGGGCCGATCCCCGTCCTCTCGGCGCTGCTGGACCGGCTGGAGCCGGACGGCGTCGGCGAGGGACCCACCGCGGTCGGCGTCGCCGCGTCGGTCGTCGAGTTCGCCCTCGAGGGGCTGTACCTCAACCGCCGGCTGGCCAAGGACTCCGACGGCTCCCGCACGGTGTACGGGGCCTAGCGGTGCCGGTTCGCTACGGGAGATGGGCCGGCGGTCCGGACCCGCTCGAGTCACCGTTCGACATCCGGCGCGCACTGGACGAGATCGGCGACGACGTCCTCGCCGGCATGTCGCCCCGGTCGGCGCTGAACCGCCTGCTGCGCCGCGGGACGGACGGCCGCTCCGGGCTGGACGCGCTGCGCCGCGAGGCCCGCGACCGGGCCCGCCAGCTGCGGCGCAGCGGCCGGCTGGACGGCACGCTCCAGCAGGTCCGTGAGTTGCTCGACCAGGCGCTGGAGCAGGAGCGGCGGGCACTGTTCCCCGACCCGGACGACGGGGCGCGGCTGGCCGAGGCCGAGCTCGACGCGCTGCCGGCCGACACTGCGCGGGCCGTGCGGCAGCTGAGCGACTACCAGTGGCGCTCCCCCGAAGCCCGGCAGACGTACCAGCAGATCGAAGAGCTGCTCCGCAGCGAGGTGCTGGACGCGCAGTTCAACGGCATGCGCAACGCGCTGCAGAACGCCAGCCCCGAGGAGCTGCAGCGCGTCCAGGACATGATGCGGGCGCTCAACGAGATGCTCGACGCCGACGCCCGCGGCGAGCACACGCCCGAGCAGTTCGCCGAGTTCATGCAGCAGTACGGCGACTTCTTTCCGGAGAGCCCGAAGGATCTCGACGAGCTGATCGACAGCCTGGCCCGGCGGGCGGCCGCCGCCCAGCAGCTGCTCGACTCGCTCACCCCGGAGCAGCGCGACGAGCTGTCGAACCTGATGGCGAACGCGCTCGGGCAGGCGGGTTTGGCCGACGAGATGGCCCGCCTACAGGCCGGCCTGCGGGCGGCCCGGCCCGATCTGCAGTGGGGTGGCCGGCAGCGCATGGACGGCGAGGAGGGGCTCGGCTACTCCGATGCCACCAGCGCGCTGGCCGAGCTGGCCGACCTCGATCAGCTCGAGGAACTGCTCGGCCAGGACTACCCGGGCGCCAGCCTGGACGACGTGGACGAGGAGCTGATCGAGCGGGCTCTCGGCCGCCCGGCGGTGGAGGACCTCGCGCAGTTGCGCCGCATCGAGCGGGAGCTGCGCGAGCAGGGGTACGTCCAGCGCGGTTCGGACGGGCTGAAGCTCACGCCCCGCGCGCTGCGGCGGCTCGGCAGTACGGCGCTGCGGCGGGTGTTCGCCCTGGTCGAGTCGCGCGGGCGCGGCGGGCACGACGTCCGCGATGCCGGCGCGGCCGGCGAGGTCACCGGCGCCAGTCGCGAGTGGCGCTTCGGGGACGAGCAGCCGCTGGACGTGGTGCGGACTGTCCGCAACGCCGTGCTGCGCTCCGGCGGCCGGGACGTCCAGCTGGGCGCTGAGGACTTCGAGGTCGTCGAGACCGAACGCCGGGCCTCGGCCGCGGTGGCCCTGCTCGTCGACATGTCGTACTCGATGGAGCTGCGCGGCACTTGGGGCGAGGCGAAGACGACCGCGCTCGCCCTGCACTCGCTTGTCACGACGAAGTATCCGCAGGACGCGATCGAGATCATCGGCTTCAGCGACTACGCGCGGGTGATGTCCCCCGGTGCGCTCGTCGACCACGACTGGGACCGCGTCCAGGGCACGAACCTGCAGCACGGCCTCATGCTGGCCCGCCGGCACCTCGACAAGCACCGCGGCGCCGAGCCGGTGATCCTCGTGATCACCGACGGCGAGCCG
>Ga0136846_1217159_pt1 | contig 10827 bp, 10 predicted proteins | sample HopSoiMetagenom2_FD_96841 | JGI IMG/M metagenome (GOLD analysis project Ga0136846, IMG submission 96841) | Grasslands soil microbial communities from Hopland, California, USA - 2 Assembly 2016 (version 4) | ecosystem: Environmental > Terrestrial > Soil > Grasslands | place: USA: Hopland... | reverse complement strand
TAGAGCCCGGCCGGAATGCGGCCGAGGCCGAGCCATGAATGACGCGCGAGAAGGCCGTGCAAGTCGTCTGGCGACACGATGTCAAGCTCGTGGCGGCGAATGAGGGTGCGGAGGAGTTCCGCATCCTCTTGCATCACCATGGCGGCGATATCGAGTTTGCCTTGGGCGACTAACTCAGCTTGCTCCGCAAGCGGGTGATAGGACATTCGAATATTGAGGTCGCGCAGGTCATGGTCGGTCAGGAGCTGTTGCATCAGATGCGCGGAGCCCGAGCCTTCCGGGCCGATCCCGATCGACGATCCGCGCAGATCCGCAATGACACGGAAGTTTCGTCCCGGTCTTCCGAGAAGCAGCAAGGATTCCGGCTCCGGGAGCTTGCCGAGTAACTCGAAGCGAGTGTCGCGCAGAACGGGCGTCCCGTCCTGGATGAGCGCGAACATCTCGGAGCATCGATTCGCGTCAGCCATCAGGCGGGTCACGTTCTCGATCGAACCCGCAGTTGGTATCACGGTCAGCGTGCCGTGCTCGCGGCGCGCGCGCTCAGAGAGCCGGGTCGCGATCGCGTGGTACTGACCGCCTGGCGAGCCCGACAGAATCGACGCGCGCAAAAATCCGTAATCTCGTGCGATGCCGAAGGCCGCGGCGAGTGCCGCGAACGCCGCGGCAATGCAGAAAAGAAACGTGAGCCGTAAAAGGCCCCTTCCGCTCAATAATCCGGAGAAGCTCTTGTCCGTTGCCGCGCGCGACATTGGCTACCAGCCTACCGGTCAGCGCGACGTAATTTTGCGCATAAGCATGGCTTCTGCACCATCGAGACTACTTCCTCCCGCTTTTGGCATTTGGGCTGAGGCTTCCAGCATGAATTCCTCCATGACACGGAGGATCTGCTCGTTCGATCGGACCGCGCGGATCTTGCTCAACACATCGCTAAGCTCTGCGTCGAGCGTGCCCACAGCGAGCTCACGCGCGTAGCCGTCGGCGTCTCCCCCGGCGAGGCCTAATTTTTCGGCAGCCCAGATGCCAAGGAGCGTCTTGCACCGAATCGTGGTCTTGAGCTGCCCGTGAGGCTGGTCATGTCTGGGCCCCCGATGATGATAGTAAAACTTTACACGACGGCAGGTGCCTCATTGGCTAGCCTAACTGAACGTTTCTCTATCCGTTCGTAGGTCGCGGCGAGACCAACGTTTTCTTGATGAGTTTTTTTGAACTGCCTACGCTAGCGTCACCTTGGTTGGATGAGCTCACGAAGCGGAAGCTAAGGTAAGCCCCGGCGCTACCGCGCCTATCCCCACCGGTCCCCTCGTGGAACGCCGGGGCTCTCAACGGTTGCAACGCGCCCATCAAGCGGGGCCCCATGCGCATCGTGTCGTTAGTCCTCATCGCATGCGCTTTTGGTTTTGTCGCGGTGACGGCGACGGGAGTATTTCGGCCGGCGGCCGTATACACGCTCGCAAGCGATCCCTGAGGAACCGGAGCCAGCTTCTCGCCGGCAGAATGGCTCAATGGCGACAGCCCTAGTTGAGCTTGATACACAGGTCGAGCAACGTCGAGTTTGTCTGATCCAGCGCAGCTGCTGTCTCGACCCAAAAATGGGCAGCAGCAAATATCGTCTGTCGCACACTGGGGCCCTTCTCATCTGACGCTCACCTGAGGCAATCGATCTGCGAACGCCCGCATACTTTGCGTCGTTATCATATTGTCCTCCCCGGGCACTCACGAACAGCTAGAGCTGACCATATTGCTTGAGCACACTGAGGCAGCGCTGCCCCACTTCGTTGTGTCGCTCGGCAAGCGTCGCGCTGCACCGCCAGAGCGCCGCAGCATTGATGCCTTGAGAGCGATCGCACATGCGCAGCGCTGCCGACTTGCACGGCAGCAGCTGCAGCATGATTTTGCGGTCGACCTCGTCCGCCGCGGCCGTTCCGGCAATGCATGCCAGTACTGAAGCCACAATTATCTTCGTGATATGCATGCGTTCGTCCCCGCAATTTGGCAAAGCGCCAGGAGCAACCACTATAAAGTCGTGGTGTCTGTCCCAATTCTCCATCGAGATGCTGTTCACCTGCATTGGGATAGGGCCGCGATACTTGCGTCGCAGGGTCGCACTCCAATCCGCTATCTGAGTACCGCCTACCTGCCGCTGAACTTTCATCCAGCAACAACTAGGGCCTCGGCCAATCGCGCGATGAAGCGCTGCAGGGACGTCTGCCTCTGGCCCGAACGCGAAGTGCCGCGGTGTCTGCTATCCCGTCGCGTTCGAGGGCAAAGCGGAAGTGTGACAGACATCGCGAAAGCGACGTGATTGACCCCCAGCAGACATCGTGTCTGCTTTCCGAATCGGCCCTATCAGGTCTTGCCAAACCAGGCGAATAGGCCACCGACGCGCCCGCCGGTATCGAACGCTTTCTTCTGCTTCGCGTCGAGGCTGTCATAAAACGCCTGAAGCTTGGGTCCGATGGCCTTCAGGCGGGCAAGTCTGGTCTCTGCCATCTTTTCGGCGTACGCCATTCGGCTGGGCGTGGTGGAACGATCCGTCTTGTCAGCGCATAGCTCCTTCTTCACAGACTCGTCGGCAGATGCAGAAGCGTCAGTCAAATCCTTAAGTGTGACCTTTTGAGAATCGGTGAGATTAAGCCGCCTTGCGAGGCGATCGGTGTTAGCAGCAGGTGCCGCCTTGCTGCTGCAAATCGCCTTAATGTTTTGAGCATGCGTTGGCGTGGTCGCAAAGGCCAGAACGGCAGCAAAAATCCAGATTTGTGAACGCATGACAAGCCTTCCCTTTTAAGGGGCGCCCGGACATCAGCCCCAACCTATTTCCTTTGAGCTAGAACTATAGCGCCGGCGCCGATCATTCTCCCATTATGCCAACAGCGAGTTTGGATGTCCCAAGGTGTAGCACGAGCACCTGAGCACCTATCAGGCAGAAGGTTCGTCGCGGTGTCCTGCACGGCATCAAGCACAAGTTCGGCTGCCCAGCCTGCTTGCGTCGCTGGACCGCTCGCTGTTTTGATGGTGAGTAGTGCAGCGAGACACGATCGTCGGCGAAGTGCCGCTTGCATGATGCCGTCGATCGGGTTCTCGCGGCGCGCGACATCAGATGCACCGTCGCCAGCCTCGCGATGATGCCCGCGGGGCGGCGCATTCCACGCGACGGTTCAGTGAGCGTGCGAAGACGATGATCGATGTTGACGGCGAGCATGCGCGTATCGCGCAGCTCGCGCCGGAAAACGCCGATGGTGTCGCACGTTTCGTTCATGGCATGCACTGGTGGCTCGCGTGCCGCGATTGAAGTTGCTGGCATGCCTATCGACCGTGCAATTGCACCGCGCCCGTTGCGCGCTAATTCACGATCGATGTCTGTTACAATGCGCGCAGTCGATCGCGAACGGCGAACTGCGCGCTCACTGCCGATCAGGCGCGTTCAGCGTTCGCTATAGTTCTGATGCCGGGCCGCGGATGCAGGACGCTGCGAAGTTTTTACCGTCGACGACCGCCACCGCCGCGGTGGGCAACATGGGCGCCGCGGGCGCCACCCCCGCGTACAGCGCCGCCACGATATGCGCCGCCACCTCTCACCACCGCGCCGCCACGATAGACTCCGCCACCACCGTAGTAGCCGCTTCCACCGCAATATTGATAGTTTGGATCACAGTAACCGCCGCCATAATAGCCGCGCCCGCCATAATAAGCCGCACCACCTACAACTGCGCCTCTTCGAACGGCTCCGCCGCGATACGCCACGCCTCCCCGATACGCGGCTCCTCCTCGATAGGCTCCTCCTCGATACGCTCCGCCTCGGACTGCCGCGCCACGATATGCGCCGCCACGTGAGACATGAGCGCCGCCAGCACGGGCTCCACCCCCGCGCGCTCCGCCGCGCGCGTCTGCGTCTGTAGGCACGAAGGTTATGCAGAGGAATGCGGCGGCGGCAGCAACAGCTAAGATTGCTCGATAGGACATGAGGTTTTCCCTTTCTACGTTGCCCCGCGCGTGCCCACACTGCACTCAGGCACTCACTGACTTGGTTCGCAATTGTGCCTACGGATTGGAAACGATACGCGCGGAGGGGAAAAGGAAGCAAATGCGATCCGGTGCAACGCAGCGGACGCACCGCACTGGGACTTGGCTGCTTGAGGTGGCGGGTCCGTTGCTGGCCCATCGCATCATTTCGAAACCGGGCGCGATATGTCCGGACCGGGATGTAAACCGGACCTCCTTGCCACGGGTTGGGCGACGACGCGTTTGACCTGAAGCAGACGTGCCGCAGGAGTACAAGGCCCACGAGCTGCCTTCGTGGCACTTCGGTGGGAACTGATTTAGCGATCGAAGCCCCTCGCTTTGAACTGAAATGTGACCTGCGCGCTCGTGAGAAATTCAACGCACTCCTTAGCTGCCGCAGCCGATTTGCTGTCTGCCCCGATCCCCGCAGTGAAGACCGTCGTAGTGGCTAGCTCGCCGGGCATTGGGCCGACGAGCTCGGCGCCTGCAACCGGAACTATTTCTGAACCTTGTGCGACGCCGAGCTCCGCTTCACCCTTGGCGACAATCTCCGGTGCCTGGGCGCCGGGGACCAGAATCGTCTTTGACTTCATCTGATCAGCGATATCGAGACGATCAAGCACGCCGGTGAAGACGACGCCGCTTGCTCCGCCCTTTGCTGGATCTGCGTAGACGATTGACTTCGCGCCCAGCAGCGCACTTTTGAATGCTTCGACAGCTGCGATGTTCGGCTTTGGCGCGCCCGCGCGCACCGCAATTGAGACGGGCGTGTTGACGACGTTGATCAGACTATCAGCTGCAATCTTGTTCTGCTTCTGCAGGTCTTCCATCATCGGCCGCACGATCAGGATTACGTCGGCGCTGTCCCCGTCGAGAACACGTTTTCTCATCTCAGCGGCGAGACCGTAGACGATGGTCACCTTATTGCCGCTCGCCTTCTCGAATACGCGGCGGAAGGCTCAGCGGGCGTTGTGCAGATGCTCGCAAAAGAGACCGGCGCCACTGCAATCTTCGAGTCGAGCAGGCTGGAACGCGCCGTGCGCGACATGGATGCCGCCGTGAAGCATATTGCGATGAGCCCCTACAGCTACATCATCGCGGGCCGCCTGCAACTCGGCCTCGAACTCGGTGCTGCGCGAGTTTGACTCGCACGCCCGAGGACCGCTTCTCGTCTGACTGACGAGAGGGCGACCGGATGCGGCCGCCCCGGGATTGAACTCAGCACCAGCAGGCGGATGCCAAGCCTGAGTCTGACTGATGGCTTCATTTCCGCGGCAACGCAGCAATTCAGTCGCTCGCGGAGCAAGCCGACATTATTCGTCGCTAACCTTTCCTAGCTGACAGTCTTATGTCGTCATCCCTTGGGACAATGGTGGCCCGCGCGCGCTTTGTATTCACTCGTAAGGATGGATCGTCGCGCCGTCATCGGATTCTGCGCCGCTGTCGTCATGGCTCTGGGCTTCTTCATGCTGTGGCTGGTCACGTCCGACCAGGCAGCTGTGACCCTGTCGGCGCAATGAACGCCGCGCGGCAAAACATCGGCTGACGGCGCACGGTCGGGCTCTCTGACTAGCATCCCGATTTGCGCCGCCACCTTCGCGAGAAGCCACCATGAGCAGCCTCGACGAAGAATTGAAAACCACGATCCGTCGCAACAAGCTGCTCGGGATGTGGGCGGCCGAGAAACTGGGTCTCGCCGGCGAAAAGGCAGAAGCCTATTCGCAGGGTCTCGCCGTGGGCACGCTCGATGCCGAACACAGCGATGTGTTTCGCAAAATCCGACAGGACTTCGATGGCGCCGGTGTACGCGAGAGCGATGATGACATTCTCCGGATCATGGGCGAGCTGATGCTGAAAGCTTCGGGCCAAATGCCGATAAGGCGCGGCAATTCCGTCGACGGCGCAGCGCTCGTGCTAGCGCGTAAGCTGTCGTCGTGACTAGAGGATCTGAGGTGCCTCCGTGACCGGACTGGATGACATCCATCCCGTTGCGATGCAGAGGGCCGGAAGTCTGAGGAGCGCCAAAACTAAGCTCCGCCAGCTTTATGAAGGCCGGTCACTTGCAGCACACCGGTTTCGGTACGGTCTGCTCTTCTTCGATCTGGTCAGCCTTTTGTATGTCGTCGCGACATCGTTCCTGCCACGCGGTCCGCTACTCGAACTAGTTGACGTGTTGATCGGCCTTGTCATGCTCGCCGACTTCAGCGCGCGCTTCTTCATCAGCAGTCGTCGCGTGCGCGAGCTTTTGAATCCCCTCGCGTGGGCCGACATCGCGGCCATCGTGTCGTTCTTGGCGGCGATGATCGGGCAAGCATTCGGTTTCTTGCGCATCCTGCGCACCGTGCGGCTTCTGCGCAGCTACCGGGTCCTCGTGCAGCTACGGGACGACTTCGGGTACTTCCGGGACAATGAAGAGACTATCATTGCAGTGGCGAACCTTTTGGTTTTCCTCTTTGTGATGACAGCCATCGTGTATCAGACGCAGTACGACGCAAACCCGGCGATCAGAAACTACGCGGATGCCCTCTACTTCACGGTCACGGCGCTGACCACCACAGGGTTCGGCGACATCACGTTGCCGGGCATCAGCGGCCGCTTGCTCACAGTCGTCATCATGATCTCGGGAGTTACCTTATTCATTGGGTTGCTGCGCGCCGTGCTGCGGCCGCAAAAGGTGCGGTTTACATGCCCACGCTGTGGGCTGATGCGCCACGAACAGGACGCCGTGCATTGCAAGGCGTGCGGTCAGCTGTTGAACATTCCAAATGAATAACTCACGGCGGGGCCGGCTTGTCTGCCTGCTTATCACGGTCTTCGCTCTGTCCCCTGATCTGTGCGCGGCGCAGACAGCATCCGAGCAGCTCGAGCGTCTCGCGGTGCAGGCGAATGAACGCGAACTCGACCTCTTTCCGCTCATGGAAGTGTTCAGCCGCGGGCCTGGCCCTCGGCAGGACCGGATCGAGCTGACGCTTTCCGATGAGCACCGCGAACGGCAGCGCGCACATCATCGCTGGATTCTGGGGGAACTGGAACGTATCTCAATCGCGGAGCTCACGGACACGGAGCAGCTCACCCACGCGCTGCTTGGCTGGCAAGCCCGCGATTCGCTCGAGTGGCTGACGCATCCGTTCCATCAGCGTTCTCCTTTGCTCCATCTGAGACCAGGGATCGCTTTCAACCTGATCGACGTGATCGACGCGCAGCCATTCCGCGACGAAGCCGATTACCACGCTTGGTTCCGGCGCTTGCGGCATTTTATGGCCTTCCTTGCGAACGCCGAGGACGTGATGCGTGAAGGCATCATCGCTGGCATCACGACGCCACGCGTGTTGGTCGAGTTCGCACTGGCGCAGCTCAATGCGCTGACACCAAAAGACGTGACGACGAGTACGTTTTGGAAGCCGATCCTGCAGCTCCCACCTTCAATCGACGCCGAGACCCGCGCTACCTTGGAGGCCGACTATCGCAGCGTTTTGGCGGACGAACTGTTTCCAGCGCTGCGTCAGCTAGCGGCGTTTGGCCGCAACGAATACCAGCCGAAGGCGCGCACCACCAATGGATTCGGTGCCCTGCCCGGTGGCGACGCGATGTACCGCTATTTGGTGCGCTCCGAGACAACCACCGACCTGACGCCGGACGAGATCCATGCGCTGGGCCTGAGCGAAATGAAGCGCATCCAGGCTGGCTTTCTCGCCGCGGCGCAGAAGGCGGGCTTCAATGGCAAAGTGGGCGAGATAACCGGTTGGCTTCGCGACAAGCCGGACAACTACCCATTCACCTCCGGCGAAGAGATACTCAAGTACCTGGAGGGTATCCAAGCCCGCATCGTGCCGCAGCTGCCAACGCTGTTCGGCCGACTACCCAAGTCACGTTTCGAGATTCGACTCGCCGATCCCGCGATCGCGGCGAGAACGCCTCCCCGATATATGCCTCCGAACGACGCCGGTCGCCCGGGCGTCTTCGCGATGCCGGTCGTTGATCCGCGGAAGGTCTCGCGCGCCGATCTCGCCACGATACTTGCGCACGAGGGCATGCCCGGACACCACCTGGATGCCGGTATTAAGCTTGAAAATAGCGTGCCCGATTTCCGCCGCCGAATGTGGATCAACGCGTTCGGCGAGGGTTGGGCGCTCTATGCCGAATCGCTCGGCCATGAACTCGGCCTGTACGAGCAGCCGCTCGATCTTATTGGGCGGTACGCCTTCGATCTGCTGCGCGCATGCCGCTTAGTGGTTGACACCGGCGTTCACGCCAAGGGTTGGACGCATGCGCAGGCGATTGGGTTCCTCCTCGACGAATGTGGCCAAACCCAAAGTTTCGCGACCACTGAAGTGCTTCGTTACATGGCGTGGCCCGCGCAGGCCCTCAGCTACAAGACTGGCGAGCTTGCGATCCTCGAATTGCGGGCCCAGGCCGAGAAGCGCCTGGGCGCGCGCTTTGATCTGCGCGCCTTCCACGACGTGGTTCTGGCGGAAGGACATCTGCCAATTAGTATGATGCGCCAGCGCGTAAAGGCGTGGATCGAAAAGCAGGGCAAGTGAAGAGAGCGGTCCCGCGGCATGCCGCCGGCAACTGGGCTCGGGCGAAGGTCGCCACGTCCGGTACCGGCCCTTCGCGACATTTCGCGGCATGCAGCAATTCAGTCGCTTACGGAGAGAAGCGGACATTGAGCGGTTTTCGCGCGCACTGATCTTGTGGCAAATGACCCATTTTGGACAATTCGCCGCCTTGACCGCGGTGCTAAGCCGCAAGCGTTTCCTGTGAACTCAAACGTTCAACAACCGGCAACTCGAACTGGAAAACAGTCCCTCGAATTGCCCCCGGCTCCGCCCAGATTTTTCCGCCGTGGTTCTCGATGATCGAGCGGCAGATCGAAAGCCCCATTCCCATGCCGCCTGCCTTGGTGGTGAACAGCGGGTCAAAGATGCGCGTGCGGTCGGATTCGTTGATGCCGGGGCCGGTATCCTCGATCGTGACGCGAATCGTGCCAGCGGTCGATTTCGACTGAATCCGCAGGGCGCGCGGCTGCACCGCCTGCATCGCCTCCGCAGCATTCACGATCAGATTGAGAATGACCTGTTGTATTTGCACGGGATCGCCGGTCACCGCAGGAAGCTCATCTTCTAACGTTGTCTCGACTTGTATGCCGCCCTTCTGCAGATCGAGCCGTAACAGCGCCAGCACCGTATCGATCTTTTTGTTGAGATTGAGCGGAGCTTTCAGATTGCTGTCCTTTTTGAACAGCGCGCGAACGCCGCTGACGATGTCGCCGGTGCGCTGCGCGGCGGCGACAATATCAGTCAAGATGCTACGGATTTTCTCTACATCGGGCTTCTCGACCGCAAGCCAGCGCAGCGCCGCGGACGACTTCAATGCGATTCCGGTGATTGGCTGGTTGATCTCGTGCGCGATCGATGCCGACAACTGCCCTGCCGTTTCAAGACGATTTAGATGCGCAAGCTGTGCCATGGCGCTGCGCGATTGGACCTCGGCAAGGGATCGCCGTCGGTGCTCGTAGACCAGCCATGAGATGAGGAGCAGCTGCGCCAATAATGCGGCTAGGACACCGAGACTCTGCCAGCGGTATTGCTCCCACACCGTCGGCGGGCGAAAAAGAATCTCGCTGTCGGGCGGCAGGCGGCTCTCGCTGATATGCCACCGCTGCAGCTCCCTCCAGTCGAACTTTGGAGGGGCAAAATTGCTTGGCGGGAGCTTGATGTCACCCGCTCTTTCGCCGCCCAGAAGACGAACCGCAACCCCGGCTGCTCGCTCGTTGTTCACGGCGACGGAATGCATTGGCCCACCGACCAGCTCGCGACCAAAGAAGGCCTCATCAGTAGAGAAAATTGGGGCGTTCGCCACAGCGTAGAGCCGTCTGAGAGCGGCGTCGCCTTCATGAACGACGCCCGCCGCGTCGAGCTGCATTTGAAACAAAAAGATTGCCGAATTTGGGGGAAGCTTCGCTGCATGCTTTAGAACGTCCTCGAACGGCAGATCATCGCTCCACGTGATTGTAACGCGGCTTTGGAGCGGCTCAGTCTCCCTCGCAATTTCCTCTTTCCAGAATCTCTCGTTGGGAGAGACACCATTCACGGCAACAATATTCTTTGTGTCTGGCAACACTCGAAGGATGTTCTCGAACAAGACCCTGAAATCGTGATGCACCGCCACGACCGTGTCGTTCTCGGTGAGTTTTGAATGCTCGACCCTGCGTTCTTCTATCGCTGTGATCAGCAAAGGAGTGCTTTTGAAGAGCTGCTCTCGATGCTGTTGAACAAAGCCGCCCGCTGGAGCACCAATGCCGATAATTAGGTCCGGTGGGTTGGGACCGAAAACGGCTCGCAGGTACTCGACAAACGCGCCCTCGGAACTTCCGTCACCAGAACGGGCGCTCACCAAGGAATATTCAATGATGTCGAGCGGCCATGCTGATTGTTTATTCAGCTCCGAGCGAAGTTGCGTCGCATATTCATTCCAAGGCCTGAAATCCCGGCCAAAGGAGAGAAGCAACAGCACGCGCTTCGGCTCCGCTGCAGCGGCGGAACATACTATTGACGCCGCGAGCAGCACCGTGAGCAATCCGCCCAGCCAGATTCGCCCGCTGATCAGGGATGGTGCTCTCGATCGGATTTGAATATCGGAGCCTGCACACTTCATAACAAGGCAATGATGACCCGGTGGAGCATTGACGTAGACATCCTATGCTACCAGAAATCGCGCGCAAGCTAACGGTGAGGTCGGCGGCATCGCCTTTTGGCCTTGGCGACATTTCGCTGCTCGCAATGATACGTTCGAGTTGGAGGTTGAGCCGACATCCTCAGACATCAG
>Ga0136846_1215661_pt1 | contig 10827 bp, 8 predicted proteins | sample HopSoiMetagenom2_FD_96841 | JGI IMG/M metagenome (GOLD analysis project Ga0136846, IMG submission 96841) | Grasslands soil microbial communities from Hopland, California, USA - 2 Assembly 2016 (version 4) | ecosystem: Environmental > Terrestrial > Soil > Grasslands | place: USA: Hopland... | reverse complement strand
GTACGGGCACGCCGAGCCGACCGGCGAGCGCGTGCAGGTCGAGTTCGTCAGCGCGAACCCCACCGGGCCGTTGCACGTCGGTCACGCGAGGAACGCGGTGCTCGGCGATGCCATCGCGCGGCTGCTCGAAACGGCCGGCCACACCGTCGAGCGCGAGTACTACTTCAACGACGCGGGCGGCCAGATGGACCGGTTCGGCGCGTCGGTGCAGGCGCGATACCTGCAGGCGCTCGGCCGAGACGTCGAGGTGCCCGAGGACGGCTATCACGGCGACTACGTGACGGCCTACGCGATGGACATCCTGCGCGAGTACGGCGACGTGCTCGCGGATCTCCCGCCCGATGAGCAGCTCGTTCGGCTGCGCGTCGAGGGTGCGCGGCGGGCGATGGATGGCATCCGCGCCACGCTCGCGCGCTTCGGCGTGTCGTTCGACACCTACGTGTCTGAGGCGACCCTCGAGGAACGCGGCGAGATCGGGGAGTCGATCGACCGGCTGTTCGCCGCCGGCAAGGTCTACGAAGCCGAGGGCGCGACGTGGTTCCGGTCGACGGACTACGGCGACGACAAGGACCGGATCGTCATCCGTTCGAACGGACGGCACACGTACTTCGGCGCGGATTGCGCCTACCTGGTCGACAAGTTCCGTCGCGGGTTCGACCACTTGATCTACGTCTGGGGAGCGGACCACCACGGGGACGTGATCCGCGTGAAGGGCGCCGCCGAGGCGCTCGGCTTCGATCCCGACCGGGTCGAGCTGCTGCTGTACCAGTTCGTGGCGTTCCAGCGTGGCGGCGAGCCGCTGCAGATGAGCAAGCGCGCCGGCACGTTCGTGTCGCTCGACCAGCTCATCGACGAGGTCGGAACGGACGCTGCGCGGTTCCATCTGTTGTTGTTCTCGAACGATCACTCGATGCGGTTCGACATCGACGAGGTTGCGAGGGCCTCGATGGAGAACCCCGTCTACTACGTGCAGTACGGCCACGCGCGGATCGCCGCCATCGTGCGCAAGGCGGAGGTGTCGGGGGTCGCCGTCGCGCCGATCGACGACGTGGACCTCGCGCTGCTGGGACACGAGGCGGAGCTCGACCTCGTGCGGGCGCTCGCCGACGTGCCGGAGATGCTCGCGCGTGCGGCCGAGCTCCGGGCGCCGCATCGGGTGGCGCATGCGGCGCAGGATGTCGCGGCACGGTTCCATCGGTTCTACACGGCGTGCCGCGTGGTGGGCGACGACGCGGAGCTGACACAGGCGCGCCTGTGGCTCTGCTGCGCGACCCAGCAGGTGCTCGCGAACCTCCTCGCCGTGCTCGGCGTGTCCGCGCCGGAGCGCATGGACCGTGACGATGCGTGATCTTCGAACGGCCCGACGGACTCGCCGGGCGTCCGTCGATGACATGGACCGGCTCGACGTCATACTTGGGACGCCAGTGGACGCCTGCAGCCTGCCGGCGGGCGAAGGAGGCGCACGGACGTGACGGAGCGCGTGATCCGCGTCGGGATGCTCGGCTGCGGCACGGTCGGATCGGCCGTGGCGCGCACGCTCGCCGGGCACGGCGACGACATCGCCCGTCGTGCCGGCGTCCGCATCGAGATCACGAGGGTCGCCGTCCGCGACGTCGCTCGCCGACGCGACGTGCCGCTCGCGATGGACGTGTTCACGGCCGACGCGATGTCGATCGTTGACGACCCGGATATCGACGTCGTCGTCGAGCTTCTCGGGGGCCTCGCTCCGGCCCAGGAGCTCGTGGAACGCGCGCTCCGGTCGGGCACGCCGGTGGTGACGGGGAACAAGGAGCTGATCGCGGCCGCCGGCGCGGAGCTCGAGGCGGCCGCGCACACGGGCGGCGCAGACCTGGCGTACGAGGCGGCCGTCGCGGGCGGCATCCCGCTGATCCGGCCGCTGCGCGAGTCGCTCGCCGGCGACCGCGTCACGCGCATCCTCGGCGTGGTGAACGGCACGACCAACTACATCCTCACGCAGATGTCCGACCACGGGTCCGGCTTCGACGAGGCCCTGGCCGACGCCCAACGGCTCGGGTATGCGGAGGCCGATCCGACCGCCGACGTCGAGGGCTACGACGCCGCCGCGAAGTGCGCGATCTTGGCCTCGATCGCGTTCGACACGCGCGTCACCGACGCGGACGTCTATCGCGAGGGCATCACGCACATCACCGCGCAGGACATCGCCGACGCCGCCCGCCTCGGCTACGTCGTGAAGCTGTTGGCGATCGCCGAGCTCGACGACGAAGACGTTTCCGTCCGCGTGCATCCTGCGATGATGCCGGCGGCGCATCCGCTCGCGAGCGTTCGCGACGCCTACAACGCCGTCTTCATCGAGGCCGATAAGGCCGGCAGCCTGATGTTCTTCGGACGCGGCGCGGGTGGCGAGCCGTCGGGCACCTCCGTGATCGGCGACCTCATCCGTGTCGCGCGGCATCTCACCTACGGTGGGCGCATGCAGGGCGCGGCGGGAACCGCCGTCGACCGGCGGATCCGGCCGATGGACGACACGCACGGGCAGTACTACTTGAACCTCCACGTCGAAGACCGCCCGGGCGTCCTCGCCGAGATCGCCGAGGTCTTCGGTCGCAACGGCGTCTCGATCGAGCGCGTCTGGCAGGAGGGGTTCGGCGAGCAGGCCGCGCTCGTGTTCATCACGCACCTCGCGCAGGAGGGTCCGTTCCAAAAGACGGTGCAAGAGCTCCGTGAGCGCGACGCGGTGCGGTCGGTCGTCAGCCTGCTCCGGGTGGAGGGCGAGGAGTGAGCGCCGGTGCAGAGATGCGCACGCGGGGCGCACACCAATGGCGGGGGCTGATCGAGGAGTACCGCGACCGCCTGCCGGTCGGCGACGACACGCCGGTGATCACACTTCGCGAGGGTGGCACGCCGCTCGTGCGAAGCGACGCCTTGTCCGTGCACACCGACGCGGAGGTGTGGCTGAAATACGACGGCGCCAACCCGACGGGCTCGTTCAAGGACCGTGGGATGACGCTCGCGATCTCCAAGGCAGCAGAAGAAGGTGCGCAGGCCGTCGTCTGCGCGTCGACGGGAAACACCTCTGCGTCGGCGGCCGCGTACGCCGCCAAGGCGGGCCTCACCTGCGCGGTGCTCGTCCCCAAGGGCAAGATCGCGATGGGCAAGATGGCGGCGACGCTCGTCCACGGCGCGCGGATGCTCGAGGTCGAGGGCAACTTCGACGCTTCCCTCGACCTCGCGCGCGACCTCGCGGAGCGCTATCCGGTGACGCTCGTCAACAGCGTCAACCCGTTCCGCCTCCAGGGGCAGAAGACGGCCGCCTTCGAGATCTGCGACTTCCTCGGGCGTGCGCCCGACGTGCACTGCGTCCCGGTCGGCAACGCGGGCAACATCTCGAGCCATTGGATCGGCTACTCGGAGTACCTCGCGGACGGCGTGATCTCCGAGCCGCCGCAGCTGTTCGGGTTCCAGGCGGCGGGCGCGGCGCCCCTCGTGATCGGGGAACCGGTGTCGGATCCGCAGACGATCGCGACGGCGATCCGGATCGGGAACCCGGCCTCGTGGGACCTCGCGCTCGACGCGGCGCGGAGCTCCGAGGGCGGGATCTGGTCGGTCACCGATCGTCAGATCCTCGCGGCCTACCGGCTGGTCGCGCGCGAAGGCCTCTTCGCCGAGCCCGCGAGCGCGGCGAGCGTCGCCGGTCTCTTGCAGGCCCACGACGAGGGCCGGATCCCGGCGGGCGCGACGGTCGTGTGCATCCTGACGGGCCATGGGCTGAAGGACACGGAGTGGGCCATCGCGGGAGCGGCCCATCCGGTGAGCGTTCCGGCCGACGCCGCGGTGGTCGCCGAGGAGCTCGGGCTGGGCGACAGCGCGCGATAGGCTCCGGCGCACCATGCGCGTGACCGTTCGCGTCCCCGCGACGTCGGCCAATCTCGGTCCCGGGTTCGACACGTTCGGTCTGGCGCTCGACCTGTGCAACGAGGTCACCGTCGACACCGACGCGCGGCCCGGTGTCACGTGGGAAGGCGAGGGCGCGGACGACCTCCCGGTCGACGGCTCTGACCTGGTGTCGACGACGATGGCGTCGATCGCGGCCTCGATGGACATGCCGCTGCCACCCCTCGCCGTGCGCGGCGTCAATCGCATCCCGCTGGCGCGCGGCCTCGGGTCGTCCTCGGCGGCAACCGTCGCGGGCGTCGTGCTCGCCTCCCGCGTGCTCGAGCTCGGCATCGACGGCGGCGACGCCGAACCCGGAGCGCGCGACCCGTTCTCCGTCTTCGCCGAGGCCACGCGGATCGAGGGCCATCCGGACAACGCGGCGCCGGCCGCGTTCGGCGGGCTCACGATCGCGGTCGACGGCGCCGTGCACCGCCTCGAGCCGCACCCCGAGCTCCGGACCGTCGTGCTCGTCCCGAGCGTTCGCCTCGACACGGCGAGCGCTCGCGACGCGTTGCCCGATCGGGTGCCGATGGCCGACGCCGTGTTCAACCTCGGCCACGCGGCGCTGCTCGTCGACGCGCTGACGAACGACCCGTCGCTGCTGCAGGAAGCGCTGCGCGACCGGCTGCACCAAGACGCGCGCCTGGAGCTCGTCCCCGAGATGGCCGATCAGTTCGACCGGATCCGGGCGCTCCGGCGCGTGCCGGTGTGTGTCTCGGGCGCGGGCCCGAGCCTCCTCGCGTTCCCGCTGGACGGCGCCGAGATCCCACCGGAGGCGCTCGAGGGTCCCGGCGACTGGCGCGCGCTGCCGCTCGCGATCCGGCGGGAGGGGTTCGCCGTCGATGGCTGAGCTCGCCGGCAAGGTGGCGCTGATCACCGGCGGGACGACCGGTCTCGGCCGCTCGATGGCCGAGCGCTTCCTTGACGAAGGAGCGTCGGTCGTGATCACCGGCCGCGACGAGCAGCTGGGCGCCGGCGCGGAGACCGCCCTCGCCCCCCGCGGCGCCATCCGGTTCCTGCGCGCCGACGCCGCCGATGCCGACCAGGTGCGCGCGAGCGTCGACGGAACCGTCGCCATGCTCGGCGGCCTCGACATCCTGGTGAACAACGCGGGTATCGGGGTGCAGGCGGGCGTGCTCGACACGCCGCTGGACGCGTACGACCGCGTGATGGACGTGAACGTGCGCGGCGCGTTCGTCTACGCGCAGGCTGCCTTCCCGCATCTCGAGGCGCGCCGCGGCGTGATGCTGCACGTCTCGTCCGACGCCGGCGTGATGGGTGAAGAGGACATCGGCATCTACTCGGTGTCGAAGGCGGCGCTCATCATGCTGTCGAACATGCTCGCGATCGAGGGCGGCCGGCGCGGCGTGCGCTCCAACGCCATCTGTCCGGGCGATACGGCGCCGGGCATGCGACACATGGGCCCGCCCGGCGAGGACCGGCCGGAAGACGACACGGCAACGTGGATCCAGCCGCCGATCGGACGGATCGGCGAGGCGACGGATGTCGCCGAGGCGGCCGTGTTCCTGTGCTCGGAGCGGGCGAGCTTCGTCAACGGCGTGGCCCTCCTGATCGACGGCGGGATGCGCGCGGGGATGCGCACCGGGCGCGAGCCCGGACCGTAAACTCGAGACGGATGGTCACGATCGCCCACATCTCCGATCCGCACCTCGGCTCTCCGTATTTCGTGCCCCACCTGATGAACCGGGTGATCGTCGAGCTGAACGAGCTCGCGCCCGACGCGGTCGTCGTGTCCGGCGACCTCACGACCGAAGGCTTTCGCCCCGAGTACAAGGCATGGCTCGCCTACGCGGAACGGATCGACGCGCCGCTGCTCACGGTCCCCGGCAACCACGACTCTCGAAACGTCGGGTACGTCCACTTCGAGGACCTGATCGGTCCGCGGATGTGGAGCACGGACGTCGGCGGCGCACGGGTCGTCGGCGTCGACTCGAGCGAGCCGGACCTCAACGAGGGCAAGGTCGGCCGCGTGCACTACCCCTGGATCAAGCAGGAGTTCCGCGCGCCCTCGACACTCAACATCTTCGTGCTGCACCATCACTTGCTGCCGATCCCGGGGACGGGGCGAGAACGTTCCACGGTGGGCGACGCCGGCGACCTGCTCGAGGTCCTCATCCATGCCGGGGTCGACGTGGTCTTGTCCGGGCACAAGCACGTGCCCTACGTATGGCGGCTGGAAGATCTCTACGTCGCCAACGCCGGGACCGTCTCGTCGATGCGCGTGCGGGGCCACGGCAAGCCGTGCTACAACGTGCTCGACTTCGACGGCGCGGAGGTTCGGATCACCCGCCGATTCCCGTTCGACGCCGAGGCGCACCAGCTGGCCGCGTTCGTCCCCGCCGGCGAACGGCGTCCGCGCGAAGAGCCGTTCGAGCACGCCGCCGCAGATCACGCCTGAGCAGGACCGCGACCCGAGGAGGTCACCGCCATGCGCACCCTCGCGCTCGTCGACGGCGAGCACTATCCGCCGGTGACGCGCTGGGGGCTCGAGGTCGCGCGTGGACGCGGATACGAGGTCATCGCCGCGGTGCTCGTCGGCGGCATCGAGAAGCTCGCCGCCGGCGAGATGCCGGACCTCGGGGTTCCCGTCCGCACGGCGGGGGACGACCGCTTCGCCGCCGTCGCGTCGGCGATCGACGACCTCGCCCCCGATCTTGTCCTCGACCTGTCCGACGAACCCGTCCTTGGGTATCGCGAGCGGATGGCCGTCGCCGCCGTCGCCCTCGTGCGCGGGGTTCCCTACGTCGGGCCCGACTTCCGGCTGGACCCCCCGGAGCGCCTCGCGCCCCCGCTCGGCACGCCGACCCTTGCGGTGTTCGGCACGGGCAAGCGCACGGGCAAGACCGCGGTCTCGGGCGAGGTCGCGCGGGTCGCCGCACGGCGCGGGCTGTCGCCGATCGTCGTTGCGATGGGGCGCGGCGGCCCGCCGGAGCCACTCGTCGCCGAGGCGGGCAGCGTGACGCTCGACACCCTCCTCGGGCTGGTGAGGGACGGCAGGCACGCGGCCTCCGACTACTTGGAGGACGCGCTCACGACCGGCGTGACGACGATCGGCGCGCGGCGCGCGGGCGGCGGGTTGGCGGGTGCGCCGTTCGCGACGAACGTGTCCGAGGCGCTGCTGCTCGCGGCCGCCCGCGACCCGGGGGTCGTCCTTCTCGAGGGGAGCGGTGCGTCGCTCCCGCCCGTCGCGTGGGACGCCGGGGTGATCGTGGTCCCGGTGACCTGCCCCGCCGAGTACGTGCGCGGGTACCTGGGTCCCTACCGGCTCTTGCGAGCCGACCTGGCCGTGGTTACCATGGCCGGCGGACCGGGTCTCGGAACGGAGAACGGCTCCGCCCTCATCGCGCATCTCCAAGGTTCCCTCGGCGACGCTCGAGTTGTGGTCACGGACCTCCGGCCGACGCCGCTGCGTGACGTCGCCGGGCGCAGAGCCTTCTTCGCAACCACCGCGCCGCCGGCGGTCGCCGCGCGTCAGGTGGCGCATCTGGAGGCCGAGCACGGCGCTGAGATCGTCGGGTGGTCGGCGCGGCTCGGCGACCGCGCCCGGCTCGCCGAGGACCTGGATGGGGCCGAAGAACACGAGGTGCTCTTGACCGAACTCAAAGCTGCGGCCGTGGATGTGGCGGGTGTGCGTGCGGTCGCACGTGGCGCCGACGTCGTGTTCGTCGACAACCGCCCGGTGCCGATCGACGACGGCGACCTCGACGCTCGGTTCGTGGAGGTCCTGGACCTGGCGGCCGCGCGAGCGACCGAGCGCACGGCGGGTGCCCGATGAGCGAGCACGCCCCGCGGACCAGCCAGATCCTGATCTCGGATCGCGATCCCGGCCTGCCGTTCTCGAAGGGTCTTCTCGCGTCGCAGATCATGGTGACCGGCCTGTCTCCGTACCGCGCCTACCAGGTCGCGGAGAAGGTCGAGCTCCGACTGCTCGAGGATCGCCGCGACGCGATCGACTCGGGCGAGCTCGCCATGATCACGCTCGAGGTGATCCGCGATGTGGCGGGGGAGCGATACGCCTCCAACTACCTCCGCTGGCAGCGCGTCGAGCACCTCGACGTCCCGATCGTCATCTTGATCGGCGGCGCGACCGGCGTCGGCAAGTCGACGATCGCCACCCAGCTGGCCGCGCGTCTCGGCATCGTCCGGGTCGTCGCCACCGACGCGATCCGCGAGGTGATGCGGGCGATGCTTTCCGCCGAGCTGATGCCGACGCTGCACGTCTCGTCGTTCCAGGCGGACCGGGCCGTTCGCGAGCCGCCGACGCGCGCGGCCGACGCGCTCGTGATGGGCTACCGCGAGCAGACCGCCGCCGTCTCGGTCGGGATCAACGCGCTCATCGAGCGCGCGGCCATCGAGGGCACGAGCATCGTGATCGAGGGCGCACATGTGGTGCCGGGGTTCTTCGACGTCGACAAGCACGGTGACGCCATCTTGGCGGTACCATTCATCATCGGGATCGACGACGAGGAGCGACACCGGTCGCACTTCGCCGCACGGGAAGACGCCGTCGCATCCCGCCCCGCCACTCGCTACGTGGAGGGGTTCGACGGCATCCGGGCCCTCCAGGGCTACGTGAAGGGCCAGGCTCTCTCGCACGGCGTCCCGGTGATCCCGAACCACAGCTTCGACCAAACGATCGCGACGGTGATCGATCTCGTGATGGACAAAGCCACCTCGCAAGCCGCGGAGGTCTCCGCAGAGCTCGCGGCCGCCGGCGCCCCACAGGCGCCCCCCGCCCAACAGACCGCGGTTCCGCAGACCCGGCCGCATACCGCATAGCGCAACGCTGAGAAGGAAGGACTCGCCCCATGAAGCTGTTCCTCGATACCGCAAGCCTGGAAGAGATCCGCACGATCAACGCCTGGGGCGTGCTAGGCGGCGTCACGACGAACCCGACCCTGGTCGCCCGCGAGGGAGCCTCGCCGGATGCCGTCTGGAAGGAGATCCTTACCGAGGTCGACGGCGACGTGTCCCTCGAGGTCACGGCGCTCGATGCCCCCGGCATGGTGGAACAGGGCCGCCGTCTCGCCGACATGGGCCCGAATGCCGTGGTCAAGGTGCCGATGACGCCCGCGGGCCTCGAAGCGGCCACCGAGCTCCGACGCGGCGGCATCCGCATCAACGTGACGCTTGTGTTCTCTGCGGCACAGGCCATCTTGGCCGCTGAAGCGGGGGCCTATTGTGTCTCACCGTTCTTGGGACGGTTGGACGACGCCGGCGCGGATGGGATGGAGGTGTTGCGCGGCATCTGCGACCTCTATGCTGTGCAGGGCTACGACACCAAGGTGCTCGCAGCCTCGCTCCGGCACCCGATGCACATCATCGAGTCTGCCCTGGCCGGCGCCGATATCGCCACCATGCCGTTCGATGTCTTCACGAAACTCGTGAAGCACCCGATGACCGATCTCGGCTTGGAACGATTCGCCGCCGATTGGCAAACCCTCCATACAGAGCTCGAAGGAGAGGCTTCCACCTGATGGACACCACGATGGACCGAGACACCCTGGGGGCGAAGCTGCTGCCGGAGCTGCAGCAGATCGCACAGACCATGGGGGTCGAGGGCGCACAGAAGCTTCGGAAGGCCGGGCTGATCGACGCGATCGTCGAGGCAGGTTCGACCAACGGCGGCGGCGAGCCGAAGCCCGTCCGCGCCAAGCGCGCGCCGAAGGCCGACGCCGACGAGACGACCGCCGAGACGACGACCGGCGAGACGTCTTCGCGCGGCGACGCCGAGGCCGACGACGCGCCCGAGGACGACGACCGCCCGGTGCGCCGCGAGCGCGTGGACCGACCGGTGAACACCGACCGAGGCCAGGACCGCAACAACACCGACCGAGGCCAGGACCGCAACAACGCCGATCGCGGGCCGCAGGACCGCAACAACGCCGACCGCGGGCCGCAGGATCGCAACAGTCAGGACCGTGACGCCGCCGAGCGCGACCGCCGTCGCCGCCCCTCGCGCGAGGAGCGCCGGCGTCAGCGGGAGGAGCGCCGCGTCCGCGAAGAGGCCGACCGGGCAGAAGAGGTCAAGACGGCGCCGAGCCGCACGGGCATCCTCGACATCCTGCCGGAGGGCTATGGCTTCCTTCGGACGAGCGGGTATCTGCCGGGGCCCGACGACGTGTACGTCTCGCTGTCGCACGTCCGCAAGCACAGCCTCCGTAAGGGCGACACGATCACGGGCAAGATCCGCGAGCCCAAGAACAACGAGAAGTACCCCGCACTTCTGCTGGTCGAGTCCGTCAACGGCATGGACCCGGAGTCGGCGGCCACGCGCCCGCAGTTCGACAAGCTGACGCCCCTGTTCCCCAACGAGCGGTTCCGCTTGGAGAACGGCCCGCTCGCGATCGCCGAGCGGATCGTCGACATGGTCTCGCCGATCGGCAAGGGCCAGCGCGGGATGGTTGTCGCGCCGCCGAAGGCCGGCAAGACGACCATCTTGAAGCAGATCGCGAACGGCATCGTGAAGTCGAGCCCCGACACCCACGTGATCGTGCTGCTCGTCGACGAGCGACCCGAGGAGGTCACCGACTGGCAGCGAACGGTGACGGCTGCGGAGGTCGTCTACTCGACGTTCGACAAGCCGACCGATCAGCACATCCAGATCACCGAGCTCGTGCTCGAGCGGTCCAAGCGCCTGGCCGAGATGGGCCACGACGTCGCGATCATGCTCGACAACCTCACCCGGCTCACGCGCGCCTACAACCTCGCGATGCCGGCGTCGGGCAAGATCCTCACCGGCGGCATCGACTCGGCGGCCCTGTACCCGCCGCGGCGGTTCTTCGGCGCGGCGCGCAACATCGAGGAGGGCGGCTCGATCACGATCATCGCGAGCGCGCTCGTCGAGACCGGCTCGCGGATGGACGAGGGGATCTTCGAGGAGTTCAAGGG
>Ga0136846_1227067_pt1 | contig 10828 bp, 8 predicted proteins | sample HopSoiMetagenom2_FD_96841 | JGI IMG/M metagenome (GOLD analysis project Ga0136846, IMG submission 96841) | Grasslands soil microbial communities from Hopland, California, USA - 2 Assembly 2016 (version 4) | ecosystem: Environmental > Terrestrial > Soil > Grasslands | place: USA: Hopland... | reverse complement strand
ATCAGTAAATCGTAAAATCTAAAATCGTAAATCGAAATGGCATACGACGTAGTAGTTCTCGGAAGCGGCCCCGGCGGATATGTGGCAGCTATCCGGGCATCTCAACTGGGATTCAAAACCGCAATCATTGAAAAGGAAAGTCTGGGTGGTATTTGTTTGAACTGGGGCTGTATTCCCACCAAAGCCCTGCTGAAAAGCGCCCAGGTTTTTGAATACATTAAGCACTCAAAAGATTATGGTATCGAAGCCACTGGCACTCCTGATTTTTCGGCAGTTATCAAACGCAGCCGCGGCGTAGCCGATAAAATGAGTAAAGGTGTTCAGTTCCTGATGAAGAAGAACAAGATCGACGTGATCATGGGCTTCGGAAAACTGAAAGCCAAAGGTCAGATAGAAGTAAAAGGCGCCGATGGCAAATCACAGATCGTTGAAGCAAAAAATATCATTCTGGCAACCGGTGGTCGCAGCCGCGAACTGCCCAGCCTGAAAATAGATGGTAAAAAGATCATTGGCTATCGCGAAGCTATGGTGCTGCCTACGCAACCCAAAAGCATGATCGTGGTAGGTAGTGGCGCCATCGGGGTTGAATTTGGCTACTTCTACGCCACCCTGGGTACTAAAGTTACCATCGTTGAATTCATGGACCGCATTGTTCCTGTTGAAGACGAAGAAATTTCAAAAGAACTGGCAAAGAACTTCAAGAAGAATGGCATCGAGATCATGCTCAGCTCTGAAGTTACCAGTGTAGATACCAGCGGCAATGGCGTTAAAGCCAAAGTAAAAACCAAAGATGGTGAAGTTACCCTGGAAGCCGATGTTGTACTGAGCGCTGTGGGTGTAGCTGCTAACATCGAAGGTATTGGCCTGGAAGAACTCGGCGTAAAAACTGAGAAGGGCAAAATTGCTGTAGATAAATATTACAAAACCAACGTACCAGGCATTTACGCTATCGGTGACTGCGTTCCTGGTCAGGCATTGGCGCACGTGGCTTCTAAAGAAGGGATCATTTGCGTTGAAAGCATTGCCTACGGTGAAAAGAAATACGCACACCAACCCGAAGCACTGGATTACGGAAACGTACCAGGCTGTACTTATTGCACACCTGAAGTTGCTTCAGTTGGTATGACCGAAAAACAGGCTAAAGATGCCGGTTATGAAATTAAAGTAGGTAAATTCCCGTTAAGCGCTGCCGGTAAAGCTACTGCTGCCGGTCATAACGAAGGTTTCGTGAAAGTTATCTTCGATGCTAAATACGGCGAATGGCTCGGCACCCACATGATCGGTTACAACGTTACCGAAATGATTGCCGAAACTGTAGTTGCCCGCAAACTGGAAACTACTTACCACGAAGTACTGGATAGCATCCATCCTCACCCAACTATGAGTGAGAATATCAAGGAAGCTATTGAAGTTGCTTATGGTGAAGCGATTCACATCTAGTAAGAAGCTTTATTATAGAAAAGGGGCATCTGAATTCAGGTGCCCCTTTTCTTTTATCGTGAAACGGCAAACGTGAAACGTGAAAGTCCTTATTGCTGAACGCTGACTATTATCGGCAATCTCAGATCTTTCAACTTTCAACTTTGAATTTTCAACTTTCAACTAAGAGCCCTGTGCTTCCTTGCTTCCGAAAACCTTTTTCAACAAATCAGTTACCCGGGAAACAGGATCTTTACGGATCTTTTGTTCTTCAAGACTTACCTGGTAAAAGATGCCGGTGATGGCTTTATCAGTTACAAAACCACTTAGATCGGGATTGATCTTGTTGGTGGCAAACTTATTATAGGTGTTAAATACATCCGACCAGTACCTGGTGGCGCTTACTTTATCCAACGATTGTTGAATAACAGGCTTGAAAGCTGAAGTTAAAGCCGAAGTAGTCTTTGTCTTCAGGTAGTTGGTAGCCGCAAAATCACCGCCTTTCAAAATACCCAGTGCATCCTGAATGGTCATGGATTTAATGGCGTCTACAAAGATCGGCGCAGCTGATTTGGTAGCATCTTCAGCGGCCCGGTTCAGCGATAGAACGGCTTTATCAACCAGGCTGCCCATTCCCAGGTCACGCAGGGTCTTTTCTACCTTTTGGGCTTCCTGGGGTAATAATATCTTGATAGCGGCATTTTTAAAGAACCCGTCCAGGGCAGACAGCTGGTTGCCAGAATTCTGGGCGCCCACTTCCAACGCCTGTTTTAAGCCGGCTGCTATGTCGGCCGTGGTTAATTGTCCCCCGGCGGTTGCCGGATAATTCTGTTCAATGGATTTAAGGATCTGCTGCGTACTTTCGCAGCCAGAGAGTGCGGAGAGTAGTAATACACAGGATAATAATTGGATAATTCTTTTCATCATCAATTGTTTGCTGATTAATTTTTGCAAGATTAAGCCGTAAAATTATAAAAATGCAAATATCAGTTTGGGAAAAAGAAAGTTTTTATGCACCTAAAGATGTGATCATCGTGGGCAGCGGACTGGTAGGCCTTTGGTGCGCCTGGCATCTTAAAAAGCACGATCCTGCACTTTCTGTTGCTATTATAGACAGGGGGATCATTCCCACCGGGGCCAGCACCCGGAATGCCGGTTTCGCCTGCTTTGGCAGCGTTACCGAACTGGCTGATGATGCCGAACGTTTTGGGGAAGACAGCATGTTGCAACTGGTTGAAATGCGCTATAAAGGCTTACAACGCATTCGCAAGGAGTTTAAAGAATCGGCTATTGATTTTGAACTGTGCGGAGGCTATGAATTATTTCACGAGCCACCCATGGAGAAGATCCCCATCCTGGAATATCAAATAGATCGGCTAAACACCCTACTGCACGACATCACCGGCAAAAAAAGAACCTTTAAACGGGCTGATGATAAGATAGACAAACTGGGATTACACGAGGTAGACCAATTGATCGAAAACAAAATGGAAGGCTATCTGCACTCCGGCAAACTTTGCCAGGCGTTGTTACAAGCCGTACAATCGATGGGTGTAACCGTGCTGAATGCGATCGAGATCAGCGGGTTTGAAAAAGTAAACGATCACATCGAGCTATACACCAACCAGTTTGTAAACTTCAAAGGCGGCAAGGTACTCATTTGCACCAATGCATTTGCCCGGCAATTATTACCCGACCTCGATATTGTTCCCGCACGCGGGCAGGTACTCGTTACCTCTCCTATTGAAAACTTACCACTCAAAGGCACGTTTCATTTTGATGCCGGCTATTATTATTTCCGCAATCTTGGCAATCGCGTTTTATTAGGCGGCGCCCGCAATAAAGCATTCTCTGCAGAAGCCACCACCGAACTCACTACCACCGATACCATTCAACAGGAACTGGAATATTTTCTCAGCACTTATATTCTGCCCGGCTATAATTACACCATCACCGATCGCTGGAGTGGAATTATGGGAATGGGTAACGAAAAGATGCCTATTGTAAAAGAAGTTTCACCGCAGGTATTTTGTGCGGTACGAATGAGTGGAATGGGGGTTGCGTTAGCACCGGTTATCGGGGAACAAGTGGCTAAATTGTTACGATAGTCGCTATTGAGGTAGAAAGTTTAAACTTAAAACTTTGAACTAGAATTTAGTCCTTGAAGAAATAATGGTGGTTGTAAACCCTAAAACAGCTATAAGAGCGAATGACAACCGTAAACTAACCGCTTGTGCAATAAACCCAATCATCGGCGGACCGGCTAAAAACCCAAGATAACCGATAGTAGATACGGCGGCTAAGGCAACACCTGGTGAGAAGACTGTTGATTTTCCGGCAACGCCATATACAAGCGGTACTACAGAAGATACGCCAATTCCAACCAGCATAAAACCTACTGTAGCTGTAATCAATGTAGGAAATGTAATAGCAATCACCAATCCGCTGGCAATAACCAGCCCGCTTAACTGCAGCATCCGTAATGCGCCCAGACGGGTAACCAGTTTATCACCGGCGAAACGTCCGCCGGCCATCGTACACATGAACGCGGTATACCCGAGTGGAATTAATCCTTTTGATACGGCTACTACTTTTTGAAAATATACGCCACTCCAGTCGAACATGGCGCCTTCGCAAACCATGCAACACATGGCAATTAACCCCAGTTTTAATAACGTAGCATCGGGTTTGGCAAATAACGGGCGATCATCATCAGCGTTTATATCCTGCCGCAGGGAGTTGCGATACAACAACGCGATCATTAAAAACGCCGTAGCGGCTATAATGCAAAAATGGGTAAAGGGTGGTAAATGAAAATTGATCATGAGGGTACCAATAGACGCGCCGGTAAAACCCGCCAGGCTCCAGATACCATGAAAAGAAGCCATGATGGAGCGGCCATACAACACTTCCAGGCTTACGGCCTGCGTGTTTACCGCAATATTGAACAGATTACCCAACAACCCAAAGACAAACAAAGCTACCACCAGCTGCCAGGTTTGCTGTACCAGACCAATATTGCATAAAATAAGCGGATATAGCAGGGCGGCCAGTAAAACCATCTTCCGGCTGCCAAAATGATGCACCAGCCAGCCTGAAAAAGGCAATGACACCATTAACCCAACGGGAAGGGCCAACAAAACTGCCCCCAGGCCGCCATCACTTAACTGAAGGTGTTGCTTTATATCGGGAATGCGGGAAGCCCAACTGGCGAAACATAATCCGGCAATAAAGAAAAACGCCCCTATCGATAACCGGGCCGCTTTTTTTGACACCAGCGGCTGCACCAACGTACTTTCCATGGCGCCAAAATTACACGAGGGACGGCCATCACAAAAACATTTTTGCAGCAATTCTATAAAATACACAACCTTTGCTCAACAACCATCGTATTGTATTGAATAGCATTTGCGTATAAAAGATAGATAGGACCTCTAATCATAAAGAAAAAAGGCAATAGATAAGATTTATAACCGTTAATGCAGTCTGATTAATATATTTCTTTAAATTTACAGAACGGGTTTTCACTTATACACGTTCTCATAAGGCTCAGTGACTTTCCAACCAATTCACCGGTACATTTAACTCTCTGGCTAGTAGCATTAAATCCCTTCCCAACCAGGATTTGTTTTCGTGACTTGTCACCAAAACAATGTGTTTTATTGACGTTTTTTAATACTTACTATTTTATGCAAACCTCATCTGTTTCGCATAGTGAGATAACTATGCAGGCAACGATTGGCCCTAAACGGAATGCCACCGCTGCTGCCATTTTGAATGGTGTAATTGAAAATACCGAAGGGTACACCTGGATCATTGATAAAAGCCTTCAATACATAGTTTGCAATCTCCACCTTCGCAATACTATAAAACAATTATCGGGCAGGGAAGTATTACCCGGTGACGAGGTTATTGATTGCCTTGGTCTGCTGGACCCAACCCAACAGTTACCATGGTCAGCCATTTACCTGGAAGCTTTTAACGGTACCGCCCAACGATTTACCCACCAACTATCTATTCAGGAAAAAACAGTTTTCTTCAACATTACTGTAACACCGGTATGGGAAGACGATACAGTCATCGCCCTCTCCTGCTCTGCCCAGGATATTACCGAACGTAAAAAAGCCGAAGAAGCATTGCGCCAAAGCGAATTGAAATTCAGATCGCTTATCGAGAATAGCACCGACATCATTACCATGGCCAATGCCGAAGGGAATATTTTTTACGGTTCTCCTTCGTCTAAAACAGTATTCGGGTACGAAGAAGCCGATTACATGGGCCGGCATGTGTGTTCGTTTATCCATCCCGATAGTTTGCCCTCAATGGGCGATCTGCTGCAAAACCTGATTCAACATCCCGAGAAGGTATACACCATTGACCTCAAGGTATTTGACAAACAGGGTAACGAACGATGGGTGCAGGGCCTGGCATCGAATATGCTACAAAGATCGGGCATCAATGCACTGGTAGGCAACTACAGGGATATTACCGAACGAAAAAAAGCAGAAGAATTGATAAAGGAGTCGGAATACCTGTATAAGAACCTGTTCTATAACAGTCCGCTCCCCATTGGGGTTTGCGATGCCGAAACCATGCAGTTCCTGGATGTGAATGAAGCCACCATACAGTTATATGGCTATTCACGGAAAGAATTTATGCAAATGAGATCCATGGATATTTTGTCGCCCGATGAACAGGTAGACCTGCAACAGGTGCTGCCTAAGGTTGACAACCCCAACCACCCTTCCATCTTACGCAGGCACGTTAAAAAGAATGGCGAAACCATCTTTGTTGAAGTGTGGGCGCATGCCATTAATTATAAAGGCCGTAATGCCTGGCTGATACTGGCCAGTGATATTACGGAAAAGATAGAGCTGCAAAATCAGCTGGTTGAAAAAGAAATCCAACGGCAGCAGGAAGTAACCAAAGCGGTGATCGATGCGCAGGAAAAGGAACGCGCCACCCTGGGCCGTGAACTGCATGATAACATCAGCCAGATGCTTGGTACCGCAAAGCTGTACCTCAATTGCGCCCAGGATACGCCTGGACTTACGAATGACATGATCACGCGTAGCCGGGATACTATCAGCGACGTCGTTGAAGAAATAAGACGGCTGTCAAAATCAATGATTGAAACATTTGACGAAGCGGTGGGTCTGGAACTCTCGCTGAATGAACTTATTCAAAAAGTTCGGCTGGCGCAGCCTTTCACGCTCTCCCTTTATTTCGCAGTGCCCGATGAACCGCAGCTCGACGATAAATTGAAAATGACCATCTTCCGCATTGTGCAGGAACAATTGAACAACACTATAAAATACGCCAACGCCACAGAAGTACAAATTGCCATTGTACAAAAGAACCGGCAGTTGCTGATTACCATTGCCGATGATGGCAACGGGTTCGACACTACTCAAAAAAGAAAGGGCATTGGTATTACAAATATTATAAGCCGGGCAGAATTATTTAATGGCCGGGTTACAATTGAATCAGCGCCCGGCAGGGGCTGCCGCATGCAGGTAAGTTTTACTATTTGACCCACAAGAAGTTGAGTAAAGTAGAAAGATAATATAACATAGTGTTTTGTTGTTTTACACCGTAAAACGAGGCTGAAGCCTTACTTTTGCGGTGTTTTTTATTTTAAATGCACAGGGAGATTCTTATGGATAAGGCTTTTTTATTCGACTTGAACGGTACCATGATCGATGATATGCAGTTTCACTTAAAAGCATGGTATCAAATTTTAAATGATGATCTGGGCGCTAACTTAGGCTGGGAAGAAACCAAGCACCACATGTATGGCAAAAACAGCGAGTTGTTGATCCGGATCTTCGGCGAAGACCGGTTTACCACTGAGGAAATGAACCACCTTTCTCTTGAAAAAGAAAAACGATATCAACAGGAATACAAACCACATCTGCAGCTGATCCCCGGCTTACAGCAATTCCTTGAAAAAGCACATGCCATGAACATTCCAATGGCCATTGGCTCTGCCGCCATTATGTTCAATATTGATTTTGTGCTGGACAATTTAAACATCCGCAAATATTTCAAGACCATCGTGAGCGCTGACGATGTAACCACCAGCAAACCTCACCCTGAAACTTATTTGAAGTGTGCGCAGTTGTTAGGCGTTGATGCTGCCAATTGCCTGGTGTTTGAAGATGCACCCAAAGGCGTGGAAGCTGCAAAAAATGCCGGCATGTCTGCTGTAGTGCTGACTACCATGCACGAAAAAGAGGAGTTTGCTGTGTACAACAACATCATCCGGTATACAAAAGACTATACGCAATTGTCGCCTGCCGATTTGGTAGGGTGAGCCACACTCAAAGAGTGACCCACCCTTTGAGTGTCCCACCCTGGTTACCAATTCGCTTTATTAATTCAATACAGGCGCGGCCGTTGTGGTAAGGACATTTCCACAACCCAGCTTTATCCTGTCCCTGCATAACGGTGTGGTCTTCGTTCACCCCCCAGAACCATTCGCCGTTTTTGTCGTCGCGGATGTATTGTTTGATGAATGCCCAAACATTGTAAGCATACTGCAGGTATTCATGCTGGTCGCTAATTTGCCAGGCATTGTAAAAACCTACCATCGCTTCGGCCTGCGGCCACCAGTGTTTTTCTTTTATCAACCTGTTATTCGCAGCCTCATACTCATACCAAAGGCCACCATCGGTATCGAGCCCAATAATTACCGCATCGGCCATTTTAAGGGCATTGGCCCGCATTTGTGCTATCAATTCTTTATCCCCGATTGTTTCAGCTGCTTCCGGTAACAGCCAGCTGGCTTCTATATCATGCCCGTAGGAAACGGTGTCAGATCTCACATTCCAGTGTTCATCAAAAAATAAATGCAGGTGACCGGTTTGTTGATTGATGATGTGATCGTGAAAATTGCGAAGCAGTTCAGCAATGTGCTTTGCCAGCAATTCATCGGGGAAAATTCTATATAAGGCGGTATAAGCTTCCAGAATATGCAAGTGCGTATTCATGGTTTTCTTTTCATTCGCATCTTTATGGCTCAGGCGCACATCAGCCACTCCTTCCCAATGCCGGTCGAAGGCTTCAAAATAACCGCCCTGTTTATGGTCATAACTTTTTTGTTGAATTACTTCATACAACTGAATGGCCAGCGCTTTGGCTGATTCGTTCTTTGAAGCGCGATAATATTCGCTGCAGCCATACAATACAAAGGCCAGGGCATATACCTGCTTTTTGGTATCGTACGATTCGCCATTACTGGTTACACTCCAGTAAACGCCGCCATACAAAGAATCGACAAAATGTTCGCGGATATAGGCAAAGGCCCGATCGGCTGCCGTTGCATAACGTGGGTCGTTGGTTAAATGATAAGCAGCGGAGAATGTCCACAAAATGCGGGCATTCAGTACGCTGCCCTTAGGCGCATCGGGATAGCTCCTGTTGTTATTATCGATCCGGCCATAGAAACCACCCTGTTTTTCATCAACAGCGTGTTGCAGCCAGTAATCCAGTATAGCAAGCAGCTCGTGTTGCAATTCGTTTGAAAAAAGTTCCCGGTTCATGTAACGATTATACCACTTTTTTTGCTCAGATGGCTGTTAAATATGCTGTTGCCGGGCGATCTTGTTATTTTCAATCATCCTGTACAAGGTGCGTACCGAAGCGGCGGAAGTATAGCCATCTGCCGGCGTGTGCATCACATAATCAACCAGCTGTTCAATCGTGGATTCCGCAACATGCATGCGGGTATCTGACGAAGCATAATAGATCAGCACACGGCCATCGTCATCAACGGTCCAGCCATTGCCAAACACTACGTTCGACACATCCCCTACTCTTTCTTCTCCTTCGGGTGCAATAAAATAACCACCGGGTTTATAGATCACTTTGGTAAGGTCTTTCAGATCGGTCATAAACAGGTACAGGGTGTAACGCATACCCGCAGCCGTGTTGCGCACGCCATGCGCCAAATGCAACCAGCCCTGGCTTGTTTTTATCGGTTGAGGCCCCAACCCGTTCTTTAACTCAGAAATGGTATGGTACACTCTTTTGTCAATCACAACTTCCTTATGTATAACGGCCTGTTCCATGGAATTACTTAACCCAAACCCGATACCACCACCCGAGCCGGCTTCAATAAATCCATCCTGCGGACGGGTATAAAAAGCGTATTGCCCATCAACAAACTCCGGATGCAATACCACATTGCGCTGTTGCGGCGAAGAGGTTTTCAGATCGGCCAGCCGTTCCCAGGTTACCAGGTCTTTTGTGCGGGCAATGCCACATTGGGCAATAGCCGAAGACTGATCGGCAGGCGGCGCATTGGGATCGCGCCGTTCGGTGCAGAACAAACCGTAGATCCAGCCGTCTTCATGTTGCACTACACGCATATCGTAAATATTGGTATCCTCCACACTTGTTTCGGGCATCAGCACCGGGTAATCCCAGAACTGGAAACCATCGATACCGGTAGCGCTTTCGGCCACTGCAAAAAATGATTTCCGGTCGGCGCCTTCTACCCGCGCGATCAAATAATATTTTCCATTCAATTTAATGGCGCCGGCATTCAGCACGGAATTGATACCGATCCGTTCCATTAAAAATGGATTGGTTGCCGCATTGAGGTCATAGCGCCAGAACAGGGGCGTATGCAAGGCAGTCAACACCGGATTCTTATACCGGCAATAAATACCATTATCTTCCTCCCTTTTTTCATTGGCACGGTTAATTAATTTCTCATGTGATTTTTCGAGCATTTCCAGCCGCTTCAAAAAATTGGTATCCATGGCAGTTCAATTTTAAAGTCTGTTTAGTTTTCGAGTTTTTCCCACCAGGTTCGTTTCAATACCAGCACAATCACCACCAGGATGGCAACGGTGATCAGCAGGGGTAGTTTTAACCATAATACCACGTACATAGGCAAAATGGTTAAACAACACTGGCCAATGATCCCTAACACTACGTTGAACATATCCAGTTTAAACCGGTTGTTAGGCACAAAGGCAGGGTCTTCGCTTAGTACTTTTGCCTGAATCGGTTTCCAGAACCCCCATGGCTTTACTGTTTTATAAAATTGTTTCAATACGGTTTCATCCGTGGGCGGGGTTAACCAGGTTCCGATAAAACAACCGGCCAGCGAGATCAGGAATAACAGGGGCCAGCTATACAAAGGCAGGGTATTTTTGAAAATATAGGGGAATACCAGCGCCGCTATTATACCACTTGTCATGCCCCAGAAAAAACCGCTGGCATTAAACCGCCACCAATACCATTTCAACATATTGGCTGCAATATAGCCGCCATATAAAGCGCTCACGATCCATTGCAAAATGCTGTTCACATCTTTGGCAAAAAAGCCCAGCGTTACGCCTATGGCCACCACAACAATGCCAACCAGGTAATTGGCGGTAATGATACTTTTGGTGCT
>Ga0136846_1223098_pt1 | contig 10828 bp, 12 predicted proteins | sample HopSoiMetagenom2_FD_96841 | JGI IMG/M metagenome (GOLD analysis project Ga0136846, IMG submission 96841) | Grasslands soil microbial communities from Hopland, California, USA - 2 Assembly 2016 (version 4) | ecosystem: Environmental > Terrestrial > Soil > Grasslands | place: USA: Hopland... | reverse complement strand
GGTCGAGGTGTTGAACACCGGCATCGAAGCAGCATGTGATGCCTTCAGCCGCGAATTCAACGTCGACATCCAGCTTGCCAAGGATTGCGGCTCGCTGGCGGTGCTGATCTCGGTGATCATCGTCGCCGGCGTCTGGGGCATCGCCATCATCGAGCGCATCACTGGGCTACCGATCTGATCCAACCGTTCCCATATGTCGGTTACCCCAACCTGATCCAACCATGATCTGTTCCGAAAACCGGTATCCGCGTTTCGGGATCATGGTTTAGGAGACCGACATGACCGCCCCCGCCAATTTTCTCCTGCTCGAACGCGACGGCTTGCCGGACGACCTGCGCTGGCTGGTACAAAAATATCCGCGCGAAAACTGGCAGGGCCATGCCAACGTCCACGGCCTCGCCAATATGTGGCTCAGCCGGCATGACATGTTCCGCGAACTCGGCGGCATGCTCACCAACGGCATTGGCGATTATCGCGAGGGCAGGCTGACGGCGCCGGATTTCGCACGCTGGTTCGCGCCGCGGCTGAACCACTTTCTTGGGCATCTCGACGGCCACCACAATGTCGAGGACTACCAATATTTCCCGGCCTTCGCCAAGGCCGAGCCCCTGTTGAAGCGCGGCTTCGAAATCCTCGATGCCGATCACCATACCATCCATGAAGGGCTGGAACGCAACGCCGAGACGGCGAATGCCTTCATCCGCACGCTTGAGGAGGGTGAGGACAGGCAGCGCTTCGCCGCCGATGCCTATGCCAACGAGAACAGCCGGCTCATCGCCATGCTGAGGCGGCACCTGGCCGACGAGGAGGATCTCATCATCCCGCTGATCCTCGACCGTGGCGACCGCGCTTTGGTCGAGGATGACGACTGACCTTCAAGGCGCCCCTTGGGTGTCGCGGGCGTCCCTGGCGCGCTCCTTGCCGGCGATGAAGCGGGCAATGAGCCAGGCAAGGATGGCGACGGCGAGCCCGATGCCGAGGGCAATCAGCAGCCGTTGATGGTGGAGCAGTGCCTTGCCGATCATCTGCTCGGCGCCGAGACCGAAGACGTAGCCGATGCCGCAGAACAGTGCCGCCCAGACCAGCGACGAGATGGCGTTGAGGATGATGAAGCGCGGCACCGAAATGCTGGCGAAGCCGGCCGCGATGCCGCCGACCAGGCGCAGGCCGTAGATGTAGCGGTTGGACAGAACGAAAATGTTGGGATGCGACGAGACGAGGCGATAGGCGTGGTTGAAGCCAGGCCGCGCCTTCAGTTTCAGAACCCTGGGATGGTCGGCAAAGCTGCGGCCGAGGACGAAGAAAAACGTGTCGCCGACAAAGGCGCCGATAGCGGCTGCAAGAAAAGCCTTCCAGAGGACGAAAACATGCTGGTGGGCGAAGAAGCCGCCAAGGATGGCGGCACTTTCACCTTCGGCGACACAGCCCAGGAAAACCGCGATCAGCCCATATTGCTCGATGAGGTGATGAACGATCTCGGTCATTGAGATGTTTGCCGGACCGACAGTTTTTCGTCGATGCGGCCCACCTGTTCGACCAGGCGCGCGATGTCCTCGCGCATGCCGATGATCTGGCTGTGGCGCAGCTCGTCCAGCTTTTCATGCAGTGCCATGATCTCGATCTCGGCCTTGAGATTGACCTCGTAGTCGTGCGCGGCGTCGATGCGATCGCGCGCGGCCTGGCGATTCTGCGACATCATGATCACCGGCGCCTGCAGGGCAGCAATCATCGACAGCACGAGGTTGAGGAAGATGAAGGGGTAGGGATCGAACGAGTCCCGTCCCAGCAGCCACCAATTGGCGCCGATCCACAGGACCAGGAAGGCGATGAAGGACAGGATGAACGTCCACGAGCCGCCGATGCGGGCGATGGCATCGGCGATCCGGTCGCCGGCGCCCTGAAGACCAGTGAGGCTGTCGTTGATATCCTGCGATATCGGCTGGCGGTCGACAGTGCTCTGCAACACCCGCCGCTCGAGCTCGCTGAGGGCCTCAGGCGTTCGCCTCAGCCAGCGATTGGCCAGTTCTGGCACGGTCTTGTGCATGCTCGCCTCCATGGTCAGCGTCTGGTCTAGACCTAGAGGCTACCGGCGCGAACGGGAAGTGGTAGATTGCCGCGTCCATCCACAGTGAATCAGGACGCCAATGGCTGATTTCCAGAAAATTCGTGCCCGCGCGGCCAAACGCAAGGGCGGCGAGGCGGTGCTGACGTCGCTGCTCGGTCCCTTGCCCGACAATGCCGCCGTGGCCAGGATCCCCGACGACCGCATCCTGTCGGCCATGGCCGAGCGGGTGTTTGCCGCCGGCTTCGTCTGGCGTGTCAGGTCTTAGACATCTGAACACGGGAGCAGCCCTTGCATATGCAGGGACCGTTCCCATATGTGTCCGGATGGGAGCTAAGCCTATGAAAAGTAATGATAAATAGTTCACTGAACTTTCAAAGAAATCAGATTCTACAGTGAACTTTCACGCCACAAAGGCCACTGCCACGATAGATTCGTACAGCGGCCCCGTAGCGTATTCATACATTCGCTGGTCAACCGCCATTCAGGCCGATGGTGACAGCTACAGGCGGCAATTCGGGTTGGCCGAACGGTGGAGCGAGCAAAACGCCATTCCATTGGCAACTGACATGAACATGTTGGATGCTGGCGTGTCAGCGTTCAAAGGCAGGAACCTTGAGTCAGGTGCGCTTGGTGCGTTTTTGCAGGCAGCACGTGACGGCAAGATTGAACGTGGTTCATATCTCTTGGTGGAGTCGATTGACCGCATAAGCCGGGAAGGGATGTTCCCCACGGCAGCTATCGTGCAAGAGCTTTGGAAAGCCGGTATCATCATCGTCACGCTTTCCGACAATCGAACCTACCAGCCCGATTGCAATGACATGGATGCGCTGATGATCGTGCTGACTGCGATGCGGGCACGTGAGGAGTCCGTGACCAAGGGAAAGCGTATCAAGGCCAGCTACATCAGACGCAATGCCCATGCCGCCGCAACGGGTGAAGTCGTGTCTGGAAACCTACCGGGATGGCTGTTCAAGGGTGAAGACCGCAAGGCGCATTTGAATCCTCAAAAGGCAGCGATTGTGGAGCGGATTTTTGATTTGAGCTTGGCCGGATGCGGATTGCCCAAAATCGCCATGACCCTGAACGATGCAGGCGTGAAACCATTCGCCATGGACAAGCGCAGGAAGGGCAGGGCCGAATATTGGACCATTGCCAACGTCGCCTACATCCTGAATTCCAAGGCCACCTATGGGCTTTACGCACCGCCGAAATCCGAAGCCAGCATGATGTTTCCACCGGTCATCACCATTGAAACCTTCAACCGTGCACAAGCAGGCATGGCGAACCGCTTCAAATTCGGGAAGGGCAGGAAAGGCAAGTGCTATTCGAACCTGTTTGGGAGCATCGCCAAGTGTCACTATTGCAAGGAACCGATGACAATCAGGAACCCAAAGAAGGGCAGGGCGACACAGTTCTATTGCAAGGGTTCGTTGACGGGCAACTGTCAGGAATCCGCACCATGGAACTATGAACGGTTTGAAGCATCCTTCTTGGCCTTTGTCTCTGAAATCGACCTTCTGAACATCGTGCATGGTGGGATTGGTTCACGTCAGGATTCCATCACGCAAGAAATCCAACAGTTAGAAGGTGAACGGCTTGGTGTTCAGAAGGACCAACAAAACCTGATTGGGATGATCAGAGAAAATGAAATCCTGAAAGAGACATTGACGCCAGACATGGTGAAGAACGCATATCGCCTCAAAGCCATCAGCGACAAGATACAGGCATTGGAGATAGAGCGGAATAAAATCCAGTCAGAACGTGAAGCGTCACATGAAGACAACCGGCTATGGTTTCCAAAGGTAGGAACTGGACCGGGAGAAGTGAGCGGCGAAGAGCTTTACAAGCTACGTGCAAAGGCGGCTGAACACATCAGAACCATTGTGGAGCGTATCGAATTGGACAGGCCACATTTGGGCAAGCGATATCGTAAGGCCGCTGATGAAACCAGTGATCCGGTTATGAAGGCACATTGGTTGGAACAAGCCAAAATCAGAACGTTCTTATGGGATAATGATTCAAAATATGTGGTGCACTTCAAAGGTGGCGCATCCCGGATGGTGTATCCGAACAACTTTGATGCGAGCAAGGCCAAGGCTGTCGTGAACACGGAAAGAGCCAAAGAATTGGAAAATGCATAGTATTAAGGAACAGTGACGTGACCACAGATGAGGAAGTCACCATTCTGTTGGAAGATATGTTGGCCGGTTACGATGAAGGCAACGATTCCATTCAGCTTGAAATCGAAATGCTTAGGGAAGCCGGTAATGAGACACTGGCTAATGAAACCGGCGCTGCATGGGACGCATATAAAACCAAACTGTTAGACCTTGTGCAGATAGCGGCTAGGCATATCCAAAACAAACAATACCAGCAGGCAGAAGCCGTGTTGAAGCGGTGTAGGCAGTTAAAACATTAGATGTTTTTGATACATGGCGCTGGCGAACCGGGCTATGTTCCGTAGCCACCATTGCATTGATCCGCTGTCTTTCACGTCAAATCACCATGCAGTCACGTTTGCGGGAAGCGCTTTGAAGGCTGTAGACGTGCCGGGCACTCCATGTATGGATTGTGCGATCACAACCCGTTTCCCGAAAGACCCTCATGAGCAAGACCTTGCTGGCGTCCATTGCTACCATGCTGATGTTGGCCAACAGCGCACATGCCATGTCACATCATGTCGACCCGAAGAATTATGAGGAATCGTCACAAACGTTAGAGGACTGCAAAAAAGAAACCAAATTCGGCGAAGACTACTGCAATTGTGCTTATCAAGTGTCTAAAGGTATTCTGCAGAACGGACCTATCTTTAACATGTATGTGCAATCTGGAATTAGGAACAAGGCTCAATTAATCAAGTTGCGAGATTACGAACTGCAAAGCGATTTGTATAACGAACACTACTTTTCTTCATTGCGAGATAAGCAGGAATACCTTGAAGGGAAATTTGCATTGTTCGGGGAAAGGTTGCGTAATCGGTGCGTGATCAAAAAGGGGCCGGTCAAGTTAGGCTGATTGATGGTGCTGGTACCCCAATGAACGAACCCGTTGAATCACTTGTTCGTTACGCCACACAAGACCCCGTGACCATTGGTCAGTGTTGGGATAAGAACCAGTTTTTCATGCCATGGATGGAAAAATTTCTCCCAGAGAGCCGTATGTGGCAAGATGGCATTCTTACCGCAACAGGAATATTTTTAACTGGTTATATAGGTTGGGTATTACTACATCTAATATTGCATTTTGATAAAATATACGTTGGGGTAAGTTTGCCACTTTGTGCTTATGTTTTAGCAAGGCTTGGACGATGCTGCATTTGAAACTTGGGCATTGTACGCATTCCAGATATTTCCCTGAACATCCGTTCCAGCAATTTGTGATGGAACAGTTCCTGCGCTGGCTGGAATGGGACGCCTTCGTCATCTCCGCCGATATGGCGGCGGCGCTGCGCGACGCCGGCCTCGATATTGCGGAAAACCCGACGTCGAAGAAGGACCTCGGCAAGATCCAGGTCCAGATCAACCAATGGGCGGCTGAGACAGGTCTGCCGCGCCGGCATATCTCGCGCATCCTGGCGATGTCGATCGGCGAAAACCACTCTCCGCAATCGCTGCGCGAGTATATGGGCGACGATTGACGGCTGAATTGGTCCAAACGAACGCCATTGCGAGGTGAATTCCGCCGCGCTAAGTCAGCAGCATGACCAAGAAGCTTGACATACTGCGTATCGCCATCGCCCAGCTCAACCCGACTGTCGGCGATGTCGCCGGCAACCTTGCCAAGGCGCGCGAGGCGAGGGCGGATGCCGCCCGCCAGGGCGCCGACATCGTGCTCTACACCGAGCTTTTCCTCGCCGGCTATCCGCCGGAGGATCTGGTGCTGAAGCCGGCCTTCCTCAAGGTTTGCGAAAAGGCGGCACAAGACTTCGCCGCAGACACCGCCGATGGCGGCCCCGGCGTCATCATCGGCACGCCGCTGAAGCGCAAGAGCGGCACCCACAATTCGATTATCGTCGCCGATGGCGGCAAGATCCTCGCCGAGCGCTACAAGCTCGATCTGCCGAACTATGGCGAGTTCGACGAGAAGCGTGTCTTCCAGGCCGGGCCGGACCTGCAGGGTCCGGTCAATTTCCGCGGCGTGCGGCTGGGCATCCCGATCTGCGAGGATATCTGGGGCGAGGTCGCGGTCTGCGAGACGCTGGCCGAAAGCGGCGCCGAAATCCTGCTGGTGCCCAACGGCTCGCCCTACTACCGCGCCAAGATCGACGTGCGCCACCAGGTCGTCATCAGGCAGGTCATCGAAACCGGCCTGCCGATGATCTACGCCAACCAGCTTGGCGGGCAGGACGAGCTCATTTTCGATGGTGCGTCCTTTGCCATCGGCGCCGACAAGACGCTTGCCTTCCAGATGAGCCAGTTCGAGGAGACGGTCGACGTCACCACCTGGAAACGCACGGATGCGGGCTGGGTCTGCTCGGAAGGACCGATGTCGAAAATCCCCGACCAGGAAGAGGCCGACTACCGCGCCTGCATGCTGGGCCTGCGCGACTACGTCAACAAGAACGGCTTCAAGAACGTCGTGCTCGGCCTTTCCGGCGGCATCGATTCGGCGATCTGCGCGGCTCTTGCCGTCGACGCGCTGGGTGAGGAGCGGCTGCGCGCGGTGATGATGCCTTACCGCTACACCTCGAAGGATTCGCTGAAGGATGCCGAGGACTGCGCCCGCGCCCTCGGCTGCCGCTATGACATCGTGCCGATCTTCGAGCCTGTCGAAGGCTTCCTTCATGCGCTGACGCAGCTTTTCGAAGGCACCAAGGAAGGCATTACCGAGGAGAACCTGCAAAGCCGCGCCCGCGGTACGATCCTGATGGCGATTTCCAACAAGTTCGGCTCGATGGTCGTCACGACAGGCAACAAGAGCGAGATGTCGGTGGGCTACGCCACGCTCTATGGCGACATGAATGGCGGCTTCAATCCGATAAAAGACCTCTACAAGATGCAGGTCTATGCACTGTCGCGCTGGCGCAATGCGCATGTCCCGCCGGGCGCGCTCGGGCCTTCCGGCGAGGTGATCCCTAGGAATATCATCGACAAGGCGCCCTCGGCGGAACTGCGCGAAAACCAGACCGACCAGGATTCGCTGCCGCCCTATCCGGTGCTGGACGACATTCTGGAATGCCTGGTCGAAAACGAGATGGGGGTCGACGACATCGTCGCGCGCGGCCATGACCGGGCGACGGTGACGCGCGTCGAACATTTGCTCTACATTGCCGAGTACAAACGCCGGCAAGCGGCGCCGGGCGTGAAAATCACCCGCAAGAACTTTGGCCGCGACCGCCGTTATCCGATCACAAACCGATTCAGGGATCGCGGGTAAACGTCTGATCCGATTGATAAACCTTGGGGGCTCGCATGTTTATCAGCTATTTCAAGGGAACGCCTGAATACCACATCCTTTGCTTCAAGAACGGCAAGATAAGGCAGCAGGGTCGCGGCATCTCCTTCTGGTACGGCACGCTCGGGACCACCATCGCCATGGTGCCGGTGACGTCGCTCGACAACCCGTTCATCTTCACCGAGACGACGGCGAATTTCCAGGATCTGGCGATCCAGGGCTCGGTCAGCTACCGCATCGTCGATCCGCTGAAGGCGGCGGAAGGTTTTGACTTCAGCGCCAAGCTCAACCGTACCGACGTGGTCGGTGACGGCCGCGAGAAGATCGCCGAGCGCCTGGTGCTTGCCATCCAGAGCCGCGCCCGCGCGGTCGTCTCCAGCATGACGCTGGAACAGGCGCTGGCCGAGGTGACCAAGCTCGGCGGCAACCTGGCTGAACTGCTGCGAAACGATCCGATTGCCGCGACCGCCGGCCTCTCGATCGAGGAGGTCCACATCACCTCGGTGCAGCCGACACCGGAGATCCGCAAGGCGCTGCAGACCGAGTATCGCGAGGCGCTGCAACGTCAGGCCGATGCCGCGATCTATGGGCGCCGGGCCTGGGGCGTCGAGAAGGAGCGCGAGATCAAGCAGAGCGAACAGGCGACCGAGATCGAGCTGGCCGAGCGCAACAAGCTGCTGGTCGACACCGAGGCGCGCAACAAGCTGACGCTGGCCGAAGCGGAAGCCAAGGCACAACAGCTCGAACTCGATGTCTATGCGTCGGCACCCGCCCAGGTGCTGACGGCAATGGCTTTCAAGGCCTGGGCGGAAAAGGGCGGCTCGGTCGGCAATCTGTCGATCACGCCCGACATGCTGACCAGCGCGCTGAGCCAGCTTTCCACGCCGAAAGCCGGGTCCTGAGGGTAGGCCGGAGTGGCCGGCGACCAGAGCGACAAGCCGATCGACCGGGTGATCGTCGTCACCCGCAAGACCGAGCTCGAGGAATTGACGACGCGCTTCAACACCCAGGGACAGGCGCGGTTTTATCTCAGACAAGCCGGGATGGATTTCGACCCGGTCAAGGCGGCGCACGATGTCTATCATCGGGCGCTCGACCGTGTCATGGGGTCGCTTCCGCAGGGCCTCAAGCAGCTGCGGCTCGACAGGGAGCTGGTGCCGCAGTTCGAGTTCGGCTCCGATGTGGTGATCGCGCTCGGCCAGGACGGGCTGGTCTCCAACACCGCCAAATATCTGCCCTACCAGCCGCTGATCGGCATCAATCCCAACCCGGCGCTTTTCGATGGCGTGCTGCTGCCGTGGAATGCCGGCGATACGCAAGCCGTGCTTGGCCTCACGCTCTCGGGCAAGGCGAAGCGCCAGGCGGTGGTGATGGCCGAGGCGCGCTCCAATGACGGCCGCCGGCTGATCGCCTTCAACGACCTCTTCGTCGGCGCCTCGACGCATGTCTCGGCCCGTTACGAGCTGACTTATGGCGGCAGGACCGAACGCCAGTCGTCGAGCGGCATCATCATTTCGACCGGCGCCGGTTCCACCGGCTGGCTACGCTCAGTGATGGCGGGCGCCGCCGGACTGGCCGCCGCCTATGGCGACAATTCGGTGCCGACCGTGCCGCCGCAAGGCTATGACCGCGAAGGCGAGCAGTTGTTCTTTTCGGTGCGCGAACCGTTTCCGAGCAACACGACGGGCGTGTCGATGGTGCATGGCGTCATCACCCGCGACCGGCCGCTGGTGATTTCGTCGCGGCAGAGCCGGGGCGGCGTCATCTTCAGCGACGGGATGGAGGTCGATTTCGTCGAGTTCAATTCCGGCACCGATGTGACGATCGCGATCGCCGACCAGAAGGCCTACCTCGTGGTGCCTTGAGTGCTGCGTGGGCAACCCAATCACCGACCGGACCCAAGGTTCGGCCGCCTTCATTTCTTGCGAGACACCATGCCCGACAGTGAAATCAGCTTCGACATGTCACGGATCGATTTCCGGGCGACCTCCGACCTGTTGATGGCGAGCTACTGGGGCAACGGCCGCAGCGATGAGTTTCATCGCCGCGCCTTTGCCAACTCGCTTTGCGCCGGCGCCTATATCAATGGGGATCAAGTCGGTTTTGGCCGGGCCATCACCGACCGCACGGTGTTTGCCTATCTCGCCGACATCATCATATGGCCGCAGCATCGCGGCCGGGGCATTGGCTTGCAGCTGGTGCGGGCGCTTATCGATCACCCCGAACTCAGCACGGTCTCACACTGGAGCCTGTCGACCGGTGACGCGCATGGCGTTTATGAGAAGCTGGGCTTCAGGGCTTCGACCGATGGCCGCTACATGCGCCTCGATCGCAACCCGGAATGAGGCACAGGCGAGGGCTTGGCCGCCTGTTGTTGCAAAATAACCTCACTGGTTAGACCAGTTGCGCTTTTGCCACGCGCCCGGTCTTGGCGATCCGTCATGGCGTCTCTATAAGGACCGCTCCGCAATTGTCTTGCGGGAGGTCTAAATGGCAGTATTTCACATGGTAATGCGAGGCCGCGAAGCCTAGGTCTCACCTGGCGTCCGGCGAAGGTTCGTCCTTCGCGCCGGTGCCGGGTCGAGTACAGGCTTCTGCCGATGCCGGTCGCCGCCCGATATCCAGGGCGCGCCGCCACCTATGCCGAACCTCCGCATCTCGGGGCGAATTGCCCAGCGCGGTTTTCAATTTTCGACCTTACCGGGACCGGGCATTTTTGCGCCCGGATGACATCATGGCTCGTTTTCGAATCGACCTGCGCGCAAGCGCCTTTCGCAGCGTTCTAGGCTTCACGTTCAGCCATTGGCGGCGCCAGCCATGGCGGCTGTCGCTGATCATGGGCGGCTTCCTGCTGTCCACCTTGGCCGACGTTCTGACGCCGCTTTATTCCGGCCGGCTCGTCGATGCCGTCGCCAGCAGTGCTTCGGCCGACGATGTCGCGTGGAATGCGGCGATGGCAGCCTTCTTCGCTCTGATTGGCCTGGCGCTGACCGGCCTGGTGCTGCGCAACCTCGCCTTCATGGGCATTGTCGAACTGACACTGAAGATGATGGCCGACATCGCCGCCGACGCGTTCCACCGCGTCCAGCGCTTTTCCACCGACTGGCACGCCAACAGCTTCGCCGGATCGACGGTGCGCAAGATCACGCGCGGCATGTGGGCGCTCGACCTGCTCAACGACACGATCCTGATCGCGCTTTTGCCGTCTGTCGCCATGCTGGTCGGCTCGACGCTGCTGCTCGGCTGGTTCTGGCCGCTGATGGGGATGGTCGTAGCAGTCGGCTCCGTGCTGTTCATCACGGTGACGGCGCTGCTGTCGCTCGGCTATGTCGCGCCCGCGGCACGGCTCGCCAATGGCTGGGACACGCG